>Ga0070710_10000344_pt1 | contig 22093 bp, 23 predicted proteins | sample LARL52metaG_FD_65454 | JGI IMG/M metagenome (GOLD analysis project Ga0070710, IMG submission 65454) | Corn, switchgrass and miscanthus rhizosphere microbial communities from Kellogg Biological Station, Michigan, USA - LAR L5-2 metaG | ecosystem: Host-associated > Plants > Roots > Rhizosphere ...
AGCTTCCAGCACGCCATCAGCAGCGGGAAGTTCCAGGGAATGATCTGGCCGACGACCCCGAGCGGCTCGTGAAAGTGGTAGGCAACCGTGTCCTGGTCGATTTCGCCAATGGTGCCTTCCTGGCCGCGCACGACGCCGGCGAAATAGCGGAAATGATCGATGGCGAGCGGCAGGTCGGCGGCGCGGGTCTCGCGGATCGGCTTGCCGTTGTCCCAGGTCTCGGCGATCGCGAGCTTTTCGAGATTGGCCTCCATGCGGTCGGCGATGCGGTTGAGGATCAGCGCGCGCTCGACGACACTGGTGCGACCCCAGGCGTCCTTGGCGGCATGCGCCGCATCGAGCGCGGCTTCGACGTCGGCGGCATCGGAGCGCGCGATCTTGCAGACTACCTTGCCGGTCACCGGCGAGACGTTGTCGAAATATTTGCCCGAGCGCGGCGCGACGAATTTGCCGCCGATGAAATTGTCATAGCGCTCCGCGAAGGGAACGCTCCTGGTGTTGAGAAATTCCGGCTTGTTCATGGTTCACTCCCGTTGCTGTCTAATGTGTTCTGGACATCGCTTGCGAAAGGGGGCTTGCCGTTCGCGTCCTGCGACTGCGGGAGATGATGGCGCCTGGTCGCGGGATTTGTCAGCCCGGGCACATCCGTTGGCGCCGCCGACCTGTCGCAGATCTGCGACAGTTTTGGGCTCTGACCGTCGTCGTTGCCGGGCAATATCGGGAGACCGGCGCCGGCGCGCCTGGCAACAGACTGAACAACCCGCGTCTTATGCTCGCAGCTTCCAGATGTTATGCCTTGCAGCGACGAGTTCGAGGGTTTTGTCGATCGAACCTCGGCCGCGGAGCCAATTCGACATGCTGGAGACGAGACTGTTCGACAGCCCGGGTGAAAGCGTCATCTCGGAGCTACACGCGATACAAGCCCGGATATTTGAACATCCATTTGCACTGGAAAAAATCAGGGAACGTGTCAGCGGAAAGGAAACCTTCCTTTCCATTCACGCCTATTCCGACCGCAAAATTGTCGGTTTCAAGACCGGCTTCTCCATCGGCAGCGGTGTCTTCTACAGCTGGATTGGCGGCGTCGATCCGGAGCACAGAAGGCTCGGCGTTGGCAAAAGCCTGATGCTGCTGCAGCATCAGGAGCTGAAAGCTCTCGGATTTGTCAAAGTGCAGACCAAAACGCAGAACAGATTCCGCGACATGATCATCCTGAATCTCAAATCCGGATTTGAGATCGTCGACACCTTCGTCGAAGAAGGCAAGGGATTCCAGATCCTGCTGGAGAAACGGTTGTGAAGGGGTACGAGCCGACGATGATCAGTGCGCGGGCCGCAGCTCGAACTGCTTCAGCTTGCGGTGGAGCGTGGCGCGGCTGACGCCGAGCGCCTTGGCGGCGGCGGAGACATTGCCGCCCGCGCGCAGCAGTGCGCGCTGCAGAACGCTGCGCTGGCCACTGGCGAGCTGATCGCAGGTCGCATGGGCTCCGCCGATGAGGTCGGCGGCCGGCACGGGGCGCAGCACAGCCCCCTGGGCGATTCCAAGCAGCGCGCGCGCGGAGCGGCTCGCGCCGATCACGAGATCATCGGCATCGATCGCGAGCAGACCGCCGCAGCCGCCCTCGGCCGCCTGTGTCAGCACGATGCGCGCGCCGGCGAACGCCGCGCGAAACAGGTCCGCCTCGATGCGCCGCACCGCCTCGTTGACGGCCAGGTCAATCAGGCCGGTGAAGGCATCGGTACGGTCTGCGCGGCAGGAGGACACGTCGAGCACGCCGACGAGATTGGCGTTGTGGTCGTAGATCGGCGCCGCGGTGCAGCTCAGAAGCGTATTGCGGCTGAAAAAATGCTGCTCGCGGTCGATGGTCAGCGGGCGCTGCTCGACGAGGCAGGTGCCGATGCCGTTGGTGCCCTCGTGCGCCTCGCTCCAGACCGCGCCGGTCCACAGCCCCCAGGACTCGAAGGTCCTGTCGTCTCCCGGCACACCGCGCCGGTCGACCGGCACGCCGCAGCGATCGGCCAGCAGGACACAGCAGCCATTGGTACCGACGGCGTGATGCAGGCGATCCATCACGGGTTTTGCGACGCCAAGCAGCTGTCCGACCCGCTCCCGGGCCTCGCGCAGTTCGCCATCCGACAATCGCTGGGGCGCCCGGGCGCCAACCGGATCAAGCCGATGCAGGCGGGCGGAGCGACGCCAGGAGGCGACCAGCGCGGACCTTGCCGCCTGGCCGGATGCGATGGCGGCCTCGATGCGGGCCGCGTGATGGGCAAGCTGTTGCTGTGCCATCAAGCCTTACTCTCCTCCCCTCGGACGATTTAGGGCGGGTCGGGCGGAGACGAGTTGATCTGCGTCAAATCCGGAAGCGACAGTGTCGCGCCAGCGGAAACCAGTCGAAATTGTGGAGGATCATTCCGCTCAGTTCGGCGTGTTCATCCGAACCAGATCATGCGGATTGACATAGTCGAGCTGGAAGCGGGCGCGCTCGTCCAGCATGTCGGGATCGATATGGTCGGAGCGGAGCAGCGACACGCGCTGCTCGCTTTCGGCGCGCTCCTTCTTCAGGCGTGCAAGCTCGGAAGTGAGTGCAATGATCTCCTGGTCGAGCTCCTGCTGCGCGTTCAGCCCGTATTTGCCCGTATAGGCGTTGACGCCGAAATAGCCGACCAGCGCCGCCGCCATCGTGTAGAGGGCAAGGCCGGTGAGAAACGATTTCAGGCGGGCGCGCGTGACCATGCGCGAAATCATGGAGTGACGCGGTTAATGGAGTACTAAGAGCCCACCCAGTCCACAGTCGTCGTCATGCCCGCTTCCCGCCTACGCCAAGGCTTCGGCGCGGCCACGAACTCAAGGGCGCGCTGGAGCTTTGGCGGAGGCGGCAAGCGGGGCATCCAGTAAACCCGAGGCGCCGGTTTTCCGCACGACTTCGGCCGCGGAGTACTGGATTGCCCGGAACAAGCCGGGCAATGACAGTGATGGATCGGCCCCGCTTGTCCCCTACCCGTTCTGCTTCGCGACGAAGGCCGCAAAAGCCGTGAGATACTGCGCGAGGATCTGCTGCAGGGTCTCCTTGACGCACTCGCCCTGGTCGTTGAAGGCGTCGCCGACGGCGTTCAGATAGGTCTCCGGCTGGCCCATGATCGCTCCGGAAATGCCGGGCAGGATGTTCTGCAGATGCTTGGCTGCGCTGACGCCGCCGAGCGGTCCCGGCGAGTTGGAGATGATGCCGACCGGCTTGCCGAGAAACGAGCTCTTGCCATAGGGGCGCGAGCCGACATCGATGGCGTTCTTCAAGACGCCCGGAATCGAGCGGTTGTATTCGGGCGTCACGAAGATGACCCCATCCGACTTTTGCAGCTTGTCGCGGAACGCCAGCCAGTCGGCGGGCGGCGCGGCCTCGAGGTCCTGGTTGAAGAACGAGATGTCGTGCAGCGTCGTCACATCGAGTTTCAGGCCGGCGGGGGCCTGCTTCGCCAGGGCATTGGCGATCTTCAGCGAAAAGCTCTCCTTGCGGAGGCTGCCGACGATGACGACGATGGAGTGCGGGGCGGCCATGGCGTGTCCTTGTTGCATAGGGATAGGCCGCCCTCCCTAGCCCTGCCACTCGAAAGATGCAAGTGCATGAAACCAGCGGATCTGGAAAAGCTGCGTTTGCAGCCGGGATATGATGACATCAGACGCGGCTGGATTTTCCGGGAGCAACGCGGCGGTCAAAAGGGCAGGCCGTCCCTGGTCGGGACGGTCTGCCCTTTTGGCGCCTCACGGATCAGATCGTCGAATTCCGGGCCGACGGGATCAGCCGGTAGCCGTTGCCGTCCTTCCCTGAACGGAGCACTTGTAGGATGGGTAGAGTGACCAGATCGGACGCATGTCCGAGCTGGTCGCGAAACCCATCGCAACGCAAAAACGGGCGGATTTTGCAAGGGCTCAATCCACCCTACGGCATCTTGTTTGGATTGATCAGGAACTTCTCGCCGGTGGCGCGCCTGGCATAGACGGCGATGTTTTCGGGATCGAGCGCCTCCTGCAGCGACACCACCCTGGTGTAATGGCTGGCAAAGGTGGTCTTCAGCTCGTCGACCACGCGTTGCCGCAGCCGCGCGGCACCCGCCTGCCCGATCTTCATCAGGAATGGAAACAGCAGCCAGCCGCCGATGCCCCAGGCCATGCCGAACGAGCGCACCAGCTCGGTCGGTCGGGTATCGAGACCGCCATAGATGTAGACCTGCTTGTGCACATTGGTGCCGTAGCGGCTATAGACCTTTGCGGTCTTGTTGGCCGCGGCCTCCATGCCGGTGAGGATCTGGCCGGCCAGCCGGCCGCCGCCGATGGCGTCGAAGGCGATGGTGGCGCCGGTCTCGACGAGCGCATCCGTCAACTCGTCCATGAAGCTCGGCGAGGTCGAGTCGACCACATATCTTGCGCCGATATTGCGCAAGATCTCCGCCTGCTCCTGGCTGCGCACGATGTTGACCAGGGCAATGCCGTCCTTCAGGCAGATCTTGTTCAGCATCTGTCCGAGATTGGAGGCGGCTGCCGTGTGCACCAACGCCTTGTGGCCCTCGCGGCGCATGGTCTCGGTCATGCCGAGCGCCGTCAGCGGATTGACGAAGCAGGACGCGCCTTCGGCCGGGGTGGTCCCCTCCGGCAAGGGCAGGCACTCGCCGACCTTCAGGCAGCGATATTGCGCGTACATGGCGCCGCCGATCATCGCGACGGTTCTGCCCATCAGCGCTTTTGCAGCATCCGACGACCCCGTCGCAATCACGACGCCGGCGCCCTCATTGCCGACCGGCATGGATTCGTCGAGCCGCCCGGCCATCGCCCGCATGCCGGCCTCGGGGACCTGCGCGGTGATGACCGGCGCGTCCCTGGTGCCGGAGGCTTTCGCGGTCGACATGTCAGCCGCGCCGATCAGCAGGCCGAGATCCGACGGGTTGATCGGCGTCGCCTCGACCCGCACCACGACCTCGTCCGGGCCGGGCTCGGGCGTCGGCACATTGAGCAGCGAAATTTCCAGCTCGCCACTCTTCTTGATCAGCGTCCGCAGCTGCAGTCCGCTCTTGCCGTCACTCATCAATCCCTCCCGTCACGCCCTTTTGGGCAATGGCCTGTGATCTTGGCTCATCCCTCGAGACGGCGCCGAGGCGCCTCCTCGGGATGAGGTCGTAGCCCGCCGCGCGATCTTGGACCCTCGTGGTGAGGAGCCGCGCTCTTCGCGGCGTCTCGAACCATGAGGCCACTCCTCCTCGCGTTATGCCAGCGCCTTCAGCGCCGCCTTGCCGGCATATTTCGCCTGCTTGCCGAGCTGCTCCTCGATGCGCAGGAGCTGGTTGTATTTGGCGGTCCGATCGGAGCGCGCCAGCGAGCCGGTCTTGATCTGCCCGCAATTGGTCGCCACCGCGAGATCGGAGATCGTGGAATCCTCGGTCTCGCCGGAGCGGTGCGACATCACGGCGGTGTAGCCGGCCTTGTAGGCCATCTCGACCGCGGCGAGCGTCTCGGTGAGCGTGCCGATCTGGTTGACCTTGATCAGGATCGAGTTGGCGCGGCCATGCTTGATGCCGTCGGCGAGGCGCTTCACATTGGTCACGAAGAGATCGTCGCCGACCAGCTGGCACTTCTTGCCGACGAGATCGGTGAGCTCCTTCCAGCCCTCCATGTCGTCCTCGCTCATGCCGTCCTCGATCGAGACAATCGGGTAGCGGCTGGCGAGGTCGGCGAGATACTTTGCCTGTTCGGAGCGCGAACGGGTCTTGCCCTCGCCGCCATAGACGTAGTTGCCGTCCTTGAAGAACTCGGTGGCGGCGCAGTCCAGCGCCAGCATGACGTTCTCGCCCGCCTTGTAGCCGGCCTTGCCGATCGCGCTCATGACGAAATCGAGCGCGGCATCGGCCGACGGCAGGTTCGGCGCAAAGCCGCCCTCGTCGCCGACATTGGTGTTGTGGCCGGCCTTCTTCAATTCGCCGCGCAGGGTGTGGAAGATCTCGGAGCCACAGCGCAGCGCCTCGGCGAAGGTCGCCGCCCCCACCGGCATGATCATGAATTCCTGAAAATCGATCGGATTGTCGGCATGCACGCCGCCATTGACGATGTTCATCATCGGCACCGGCAGCGTTCGCGCCGAGGTGCCGCCGACATAGCGGTAGAGCGGCATGTCGAAGGAGGCGGCCGCCGCCTTGGCGCAGGCCAGCGAGACGCCGAGGATCGCATTGGCCCCGAGCCGGTTCTTGTTCGGCGTGCCGTCGAGCTCGATCAGGGTCTGGTCGATCAGCACCTGGTCCTCGACCGAGCGGTCGGTCAGCGCCTCGAAGATTTCGCCGTTGACGGCGTCGATCGCCTTGCGCACGCCCTTGCCGAGATAGCGCGACTTGTCGCCGTCGCGGAGTTCGACGGCCTCGTGGGCGCCGGTCGAGGCGCCGGAGGGCACGGCGGCGCGCCCCATCGCGCCATCTTCCAGCACAACGTCGACCTCTACGGTCGGATTGCCGCGGCTGTCCAGAATCTCGCGGCCGATGATATCGACAATGGCAGTCATGAGTTGCGTTTCCGTTGGTTGGTTGACGGGGTTGGGTGCGTCTTTACACGCCGTGCAAGGAAATGTGAACGCTTGAGGGACGGCGTATCGCCTGACGTATCGCAGCGGTCGGGCTATGCTCGCGCGAGGTTGATCTGCGCACCCGATTTCAATTCTCAAGACATTGAGGGTAACGCAATGAATCGCCGCCAGTTTCTCGCGAGCGCCGCGGCCGGAATTGTGGTCCCGGCCGGATTGCGCCGGGCCACCGCACAGGAAGCGCCGTTTCGGACAAGATACTATCCGATCAGGGCCGGCATCGGCCTGCACGATGTGGCGCCGGCGTCCGATGGCACGGTCTGGTTCACCGGCCAGGGCAGCGGCGTGCTCGGACGGCTGGATCCGCGCGACGGTACGTTCAAGACGTTTCCGCTGGGCAAGGGCGCCGCGCCCCACGGCGTGACGATAGGCCCCGATGGCGCGGCCTGGATCACCGAGGGCGGCCAGAATGCGATTGCCCGCGTCGATCCCGGCGACGGCAAGGTCACGCTGTTCCGCCTGCCGAAGGACGCAGCCGACGCCAATCTCAACACCGGCGTGTTCGACAAGAGCGGCGTCTACTGGTTCACCGGCCAGTCCGGCTTCTACGGCCGCCTCAAACCGAAGACCGGCGAGATGCGGGTGTTCGAGGCGCCCAGAGGTTTTGGGCCCTATGGCATCACGGTCACGCCCAGGGGCGAGGTCTGGTATGCCTCACTCGCCGGCAGCTACATCGCAAAAATCGACCTCGCAACCGGCAGCGCGGCGATCGTGGAGCCGCCGACGCCGCGCCAGGGCGCACGGCGGGTGTGGTCGGATTCCTTGGGACGGATCTGGGTCAGCGAATGGAACAGCGGACACGTCTCGGTGCACGATCCCGCCGATGGCTCCTGGAAAACATGGAAGCTGCCCGGCAGTGATCCTCACGCCTACGCCGTCTATGTCGATGCCAGTGACAAGGTCTGGCTCACCGATTTCACGGCCAACGCGATCGTGCGTTTCGATCCGGCGAGCGAAACGTTTACCGCATTCCCGAGCGACAAGATCGGCGCCAATGTGCGGCAGCTGAACGGCAGGCCGGGCGAAGTCTGGGGGTGCGAGTCCGGCAACGACCGCCTGGTCGCGATCCAGAGCGCGGCGTGAGGTTCGATCGCGTCCGCCTGAGGGTTGCATGCCGCCTTGCGTCGATGTCCTCGCCCGGTTAGGTGAGGACATGACGAAAAAACCCGCGCAAACGCCCTTGCAGCTCGGCCGCGCCGTTGAATGGCCGCAAACGCCCGAGGAAGCAAAACTCGACGCGGTGCCCAATCCGCAAGCCGGCACGGACTGTCTGGTGCGCTTCACGGTACCGGAGTTCACGTCGATCTGCCCGGTCACCGGCCAGCCGGACTTTGCGCATCTGGTCATCGACTATGCGCCGGGGCGGTTTCTGCTGGAGTCGAAATCTCTCAAACTCTTTGTCGCGAGTTTTCGCAACCACGGCGCCTTCCATGAGGACTGCACCGTGATGATCGGCAAGCGGATCGCCGCCGAGATCAAGCCGAAATGGCTGCGGATCGGCGGCTACTGGTATCCGCGCGGCGGCATCCCGATCGACGTGTTCTGGCAGACCGGCAAGCTGCCGAAGGGACTCTGGGTGCCCGACCAGGGCGTGGCGCCCTATCGCGGACGCGGCTGACGAGGCTCGTGTCCCGGACGCGACGCAGCGCTCGTTCAGCGATGCACCGCAGGAGCCGCGAGCCATGTGTGATCGGCCGCGCCGACGCACGCGGTTCCCAGACAAGGGCCAGTTCTCCGATGTCTCCGAATAGCTTGACTTCAGATCTGTCTGGCTTATAAAAAACTGATCAGTCGGTTTTTTATATGCCCAAAATCAGCCAGGCCAAACGCGAGGCACGTCAGCAGCAGATTTTGGACGCTGCCCTGGCGTGCTTCTCCGAGAACGGTTTTCACCAGACCGGGATGGCGGACATCGTCCGGCGTTCGGGCCTCAGCCAGGGCGCGGTCTACCTGTATTTCCAGTCCAAGGACGACCTGATCGCGGCGCTGGCAATCGACCGTCACCAGCAGGAAGCCCTGCTGAACGAAATCGCCGGGCATGCCGGTGATCCACTCGAAGGGCTGCGGGCGCTGGCGCGCGGCTACGCGCGCTGGCTGACCGATCCTTCCGCCGGGCAGACCCGGCGTGTCGGCGTCAACGGCTGGGCCGAAGCGCTGCGAAACGAGCGGGTCCGTGCCGGCGTCATCGAAGGCATCGAAAGCGCGCGCACCGTCATCGTCCCGCTGGTCGAGCAGGCGCAATCCAAGCGCTTGTTGTCCCGCGATCTGAGCGCGGATGCGATCGCTCGCACACTCGTCGCGCTATTTCAGGGCTTCGTGCTGCAAATCGTGTGGAACGAGCCGGTCAATGTCGAGGCGGCGCTGGCCGTCCTCGACCGGATGCTCGGTGGACTTGCACCACAGCGCCCGCGCATCGCTGCGCGCGAGAGGCGGACGACTTGACCATGGATCTGCATGGATTGCTGAAGGGGATCGCTACCGGGCTCGTGGGAGGGTTCACGTCAGGGCTGCTTGGCGTAAGTCCCGGCGGCGGGCTGGTCGTTTTCTCCGTGTTGCTGCTTGGCGCAGAACAGCACGTGGCACAGGGCATCTCGTTGGTGGCGCAGATCCCCCCGACGAGTCTCGCCGGCATCAGGCGCTATCGCGAGAAGGTCGCGCGCAGCCCTTTGCGCTGGCTGGTCGTGCTCGCCGTCGGCTTCGTCGGCGGCGGCATGATCGGGGCTTACGCCGCAAGTTTTGCGTCACGCACGGTTCTGCAATGGACTTATGTCGCCTATCTCATGCTGCTTGACATCCTGCTGCTCCTCCGTCGCGAGCGCACGGAGACGGAGGACGCGCAAGGCCTGGCTGCCCACGACCTGCACTGGGCTGCGCTGTCGATCGTCGGCCTCGTCGCAGGATGGTCATCCGGTTTCATGGGCATCGGCGGCGGACTTGCAACGGTGGTCGGCCTCAGCGCGATCCTCCGTGTGCCTCAGCATCAGGCCCAGATGATCAGCCTCGTGCTTTCACTGATCCCCACAACGTTGCCATCCGCCTGGGTCTATTGGCAGCAGGGATGGTCATCGTCATGGTGGGTGCTGGCCGGCGTCATTCTCGGTCTGATCATGGGCAACGACATCGGGGCCCGTTTCGCCAACCGAGTGGATCGCTCCGTCCTGCACTTGACGATGATCGTCTTCGTCTCGGCGATGGCGATCTACATGGCCTACAAGGCGCTGAGCTAAGCTGTTTTAGGCCAAGCCGGTGCGCGCATCCGCCGGCACGCGCGCCCTGAGCAAGGCCGCGCAGACGAAGCCGAGCGCGGTGATGATGGTCGCGGTCGTGAGCAAGGTGGCGCCCTTGCCGATCGTATGCAGGCCAAAGCCATAGGCGATCGGGCCGACGGTCTGGCCCATGAAGAAGAAGAACGAATGCAGCGACAGCGCGGTGGCGCGCGCCTCCACGGACAATTCGCTGGCAAACACCTGCAGGCAGCCGTGGATCATGTAGAAGCCCCAGCCCATCAGCAGCATGTTGACGAATTGCAGCTTCCAGCCCGGCCCGAACGCAGTCGCGGCGAGCTGAAGGCCGACCAGCGATGCACCCGCGATCATCATGCCCTTGACGCCGAGCCGCGGCAGGAAGCGCGACACCGTCAGTGTGTAGAACAATCCGCCGATCGCAAAGCCTGCGATCACGACGCCGGCGATCGACAACGAGGGCTCGCCGAGCTCGACCAGGAACGCGGCAATGTAGGGAAACAAGCCGAGCACGCAGCAGCCTTCGACGAAGACCGCCGAATAGCAGATGCGCGCGTTCGGGTTGGCGAAGATCGTGCGATAGCCCTGTTTCAGGGCCGCAAGACTGGTCTTTGGCGGATGCGTCAGCGCGGCGCCGCGGAAGCCCAGCGCGACCGCAACGGACGCCACGAGCACGAGGGCGCCGAGCACGGCGAGCACGCCACGCCAGCCGAGCAGATCGCCGATCAGGCCGGACACCGATGCGCCCAGGAGATTGCCGGTCATGGAGCCGGCCAGCGTGCGGCTGATCGCGATCTGACGCTTCTCCGGCCCGACGAGATCGCTGGTCAGGCCCAGCGCCACCGGAAACACCCCGCCCGCGCCAATCCCGGCGAGAATCCGCGTCGCGAAGAGCAGCGCGAACGAGTCCGACAGCGCGCCGAACACATTGGAGAGGCCGAGCAGCGCCAGGCAGACGATGATCAGCCGCGCCTTGCCAAACAGGTCGGCGGCGGCGCCGATCAGCGGCTGGATGATCGCGAAGGTGAAGGCGAACACGGCGGAAAAGCCGGCGGCCTTGGCGATGCTGATGCCGAAATCGGCGGCGACATGCGGCAGCACCGGGTCGAGCGCGCGCACCGACAGGCTTGCGGCAAAGCTCGCGAGCGCAATGATGTTGAGCGCCGGCGGCAGCCGCCCGGCCTGCGATGGCGCGAGCGGTCGGTGCATCAGGCCGCTTTGCGCTTGGCGAGCGCGTCGAACGCCATCAGCGTGCGGATGAGGCCCTCGAACTCGGCGAGCGGCACCATGTTCGGGCCATCGGACGGCGCGCGATCGGGATCCGGATGGGTCTCGATGAACACACCGGCCACCCCGACGGCGACCGCCGCGCGCGCCAGCACCGGCACGAACTCGCGCTCGCCGCCCGACGAAGCCCCCTTCCCGCCCGGCTGCTGCACCGAATGGGTGGCATCGAAAATCACCGGCGCGCCCGTGGTGCGCGCCAGGATCGGCAGCGCCCGCATGTCGGAGACCAGCGTGTTATAGCCGAAAGAGGCCCCGCGCTCGGTGACCAGCACATTGCGGTTGCCGGCGCCGGTGATCTTGGCCACCACATTGGCCATGTCCCAGGGCGCCAGGAACTGGCCCTTCTTGACGTTGACGATTGTGCCGGTCGCAGCCGCGGCAAGCAGCAGATCGGTCTGTCGGCATAGGAACGCCGGGATCTGCAGGATGTCGACAGCCTGCGCGACCTCGGCGCACTGCGCCGCCTCATGGATATCGGTCAGGACCGGCAGGCCGAGCGAAGACCTGATCTCGGCAAAGATCGGCAGCGACTCTTTGAGGCCAAGGCCCCGCCCGGCGGACGCGCTGGTGCGGTTGGCCTTGTCGAACGAGGATTTGTAGACGAGGCCGATGTTCAGGCGGCCGGCGATCTCCTTCAGCGCCGATGCGACTTCGAGCGCATGGGCACGGCTTTCGAGCGCACAGGGACCGGCGATCACGGCAAGCGGCAGGTCGTTGCCGAAGGTAACAGAGCCCGCGGTCACCACGGGCGAAGCGGAATTTTGGACGTCCACGATATTTTTCCCAGGATTTGTCGGCGGACCATACGGCCTGAAGCGCCGGGTCCAAAAGCGATTATCGGCTTCGGGCGTCGGCGCCCCGGAATGGCAGGGTTGCGCCGACGCAGCCGTCCTGCGGCCTATTTCATCGCGGAGAAGGCGGTCGGGACCAGGAGCTGGCTGACGATGTTCTGGATGATCTGGCCGTCCTCCTCGCTTTTGGCGCGGGCGGAGATCCAGTCGGGATCGGACTGGAACGCGGTCCATTTCGTTTCGCGCTCGGCGAGCGAGTCCCAGGCCAAGAAATAGGTCAGTTCCTGGTTGGACTCGCCGATCAGCGTGGTGAAGAAGCCGACCGGGCGGATCGCGTGCTTCTCCCAGAGTTTTAACGTGACGTTCTCAAACCGCTTCAGAAGCGCCGGCAGACGGCCGGGAATGCAGCGATAGACACGGCTTTCATAGATCATTGCTTGGTTCCTCCCTGGTATCCGGCCGCTTATAGCGGCTGGCTGGGAGGCTGTCTTGAGGGCCCGGCGCATGCTGCCTCTCCGCTGGAGATACGGCTCATCGTTGCGTACCCAAAACTCCCGCTCTCTAAACGGCCGCTGTCTATTCCCGCAATGCTGCCGCAATGTTGCTGGCGCTAAGCAGGGACGGTCGGAAGGCAGGATGTTGGCATGCGGGTCTTGCTGGTCGAGGATGAAATCGAGATGGCGGCGGCGCTGGCCTCGGCGCTGAAACGCTATGACATGGTAGTCGACCATGTGCCGACGCTTGCCGAGGCCGAGGAGGTCATTTCCGCTGCCGTGCATGACGCCGTACTGCTCGACCGCCGGCTGCCTGATGGCGACGGGCTGACCTTGATCCCAAAGCTCAGGGCGTGCGGCGATGGGATTCCCATCATCGTGCTGACCGCCCGCGGCGAGATTGCCGACCGCATCGCTGGGCTTGATGGCGGCGCCGATGACTATCTCACAAAGCCGTTCGCCGTGGAGGAACTGCTGGCGCGGCTGCGCGCAGTGCTACGACGGCCCGCCGGCGTGCAGCCCGACATCGTGCAAGCCGGACGACTGGCCTTCGATTTCGGACATCGCGAGGCGAGGGTTAATGGGCATGCGCTGGAACTGCCGCGGCGCGAACTGCTCGTGCTGGAAGCATTGCTGCGACGCATGGGCCGCACCGTGATCCGCTCGGCGCTGGAAGAGGCCGTCTATAATTTCGACGATGCGGTGCAATCGAATGCGCTGGATACGCACGTCTCGCGCCTGCGGCGCAAGCTGGCCGACGCCGATGCAGGTGTCGAGATTCACGGCATTCGTGGCGTCGGCTATCTCCTGAGGCAGACATCGTGACTGCGCTGGGCGATCACTACTGCATGCGCTCGCGGTTAAGCTGGCGGCTCATCTGGCTGCAGGCGACCCTGCTGGCGACACTCGTGGCTGTGCTGCTCGGCGCGCTCTGGGCGTCAGGGTTTCTGCTGGTCGAACCGGACGAGGATCATGTCATCGAGATTGTGCAGCGGGCGCTCGCGCGCGATGCCCAGGGCGGTTTGACCCTGCGCCCGACAGACGAGTTGAAGCGGCTGCGTGAGGAGAAGACGCCCGACCTCTGGTTCGTGGTCCGGGACAGGCAGGGGCATGCATTCTCGGAGGGCGCGGTGCCATCAGAATTTGCCCGAATCGGCGGTGCCCTCGACGAGATCAGTCAGGCACGGCTGGGCTGGCAGCTCTTCGACGACGGCCCACGCAAGCCGCCCGCGCGGTTGAAACGTGTCGATAGCGACGCGGGCACCGTGCAGATTCTCACCGCCACCCAGGGGAAAATGTCGGGCGGCAAGGCTGCGTTCGCCACGTCCCTGGCATTTCTGGGCATCACTCTTCCCGGCCTGCTGGTGATGGCGGCCGCCACCGCGATCGCAACGCCAATGGTGGTGCAACGAGCCCTCGCCGGACTTGATACGGCTGCGGACCAGGCGCGCCAGATCGACTTCAGGAAACGCGGCGTCCGCCTGTCCGCGGACGCCATTCCGCTCGAGGCCGTGCCGCTGGTCGGCGCCATCAACGACGCGCTGGCGCGCCTCGACGAAGGCTATTCGCGCCACCAGCGTTTCATTGCGGATGCCGCGCACGAGCTGCGCACGCCGATCGCGATCCTGAACACGCGGCTGGAATCGCTGCCGCCCGGCCCGGACAAGGCCCGCCTGATCGAGGACTGCGCACGGCTCTCGACGATGGCCGAGCAGCTGCTCGATATCCAGCGGCTCGATCAGTGTCAAAACCCGCCCGCGCGCGTCGACCTGGTGGCGGTCGCGCAGGGCGTGGCTGCGGATCTTGCGCCGCTTGCGATTGCCGCCGGCTACGAGCTGGCGCTCGACAACGCTGCCGAATGCATCGAGACGATGGGCGAACATGCAGGCCTGGAACGCGCACTGACCAACCTCGTGCAAAACGCGATCCAACATGGCGGCCGGCGGGGCACCATCACCATCCAGGTCGGCTTGCCCGCGACGCTCAGCGTCACGGATGAAGGCGACGGGATACCCGCCGACCAGCGCGCGCTGATCTTCGAACCGTTCTATCGGCTGACGCCGCGCGACCGTGGCGCCGGCCTCGGCCTCAACATGGTGCGCGAGATCGCGCGCCTTCATGGTGGGCAGGTTGCGGTGCTCGATGGCCCAAATGGCGGCACCTGCCTTCGGCTCGCCCTGCCGCCCGCACCGGCACGGAAATAACCTTCGCGTCTGCCGCGACACGCAATGCAGTCGCAACCCAACTCAGTTGAAAACGACGTGCGCCGATCTCTTCGGGGCGCGTCAAAACCTTTTCACTGGGAATGCCATGTCACACGACTTCTTCTCGTTCTTCCTCGCCTGGCTCTCGGCCCCTGGCAGAGTCGGAGCAATCGCGCCGTCGGGCGCCGCGCTTGCCGAGCTCATCACATGCGAGATCACGTCGGCAAGCGGACCGGTCCTCGAGCTCGGTCCCGGCACCGGCGCGTTCACCTACCAGCTTCTGAAACGCGGTGTGCGCCAGGAGGACCTGACACTCGTCGAATACGGCTCCGACTTCATGAAGCTGCTGCAGCTGCGTTTTCCCGGCGCGCGGGTACTCTGGATGGATGCGGCGCGGCTCGCGACCGAGCGCCTGTTCGAGGGCGCGCCCGTCGGTGCCGTCGTCAGCGGACTTCCGCTCCTCAACATGTCGACGCGCGCGATCATCTCGATCCTGACCGGCGCCTTCAGTTATCTACGTCCCAGCGGCGCATTCTATCAGTTCACCTACGGCATGACCTGCCCCGTGCCGCGGCCCATTCTCGACCGGCTCGGACTGCGGGCGAAGCTGCTCGATCGTGCGGTGCTGAATGTGCCTCCGGCCGCGGTCTACCGCTTCACACGACGGCCGCAGACCAGGCTCATCGCGCAGAACGCCGCACCACCGCATGCCGAAGCAGCTGCGTCGCAGATGGTTGGGCCGATGCGAAACAGCGTCACACCAGCCGGCTCTGCACCATCGCAGCCTGGATGAAGGACGCGAACAGGGGGTGCGGCTCGAAGGGCCGCGACTTCAGTTCGGGATGGAACTGCACGCCGATGAACCAGGGATGGTCCTCATATTCGACGATCTCCGGCAAGATGCCGTCGGGCGACAGGCCTGAGAATTTCAGGCCGCGCTGCTCCAGGCGGTCCTTGTAGGCGGTGTTGACCTCGTAGCGATGGCGGTGCCGCTCGGAAATCTCGGTCGCGCCGCCATAGACTTCGGAGACGCGGCTGCCGCGCTTGAGCACCGCGGGATAGGCGCCGAGCCGCATCGTGCCGCCGAGATCACCGTTCTGGGTGCGCCGCTCGAGCTCATTGCCCTTGAGCCATTCCGTCATCAGCCCGACCACCGGCTCCGACGTCGGTCCGAACTCGGTGGAATTGGCCTCCGCAATCCCGATCAGGTTGCGCACCGCCTCGATCACGGCCATCTGCATGCCGAAACAGATGCCGAAATACGGCACGTCGCGTTCCCTTGCGAATTGCGCCGCCTTGATCTTGCCTTCGGCGCCGCGCTGGCCGAAGCCGCCGGGCACCAGGATGCCATTGACGTGTTCGAGGAACGGCGCCGGGTCCTCGTTCTCGAACACCTCGCTCTCGATCCAGTCGAGATTGACCTTGACCTTGTTGGCGACACCGCCATGCGACAGCGCCTCGATCAGCGATTTGTAGGCATCCTTCATGCCGGTGTACTTGCCGACGATCGCGATCGTGACGTCGCCTTCCGGATTGCGGATGCGCTCGTTGATGACGTTCCAGCTCTTCAGCTCGGGCTGCGTCTGTCCCTGGATCCCGAACGCCGCCAGCACTTCGTCGTCGAGACCCTCGGCATGATAGGCCTGCGGCACGGCATAGATGCTGTCGGCGTCGCGCGCCTCGATCACAGCGCTTTCGCGCACGTTGCAGAACAGCCCGAGCTTGCGCCGCTCCTCCTTCGGGATCGGCCGGTCGGTGCGGCACAGCAGCAGATCCGGCTGGATGCCGATCGAGCGCAGCTCCTTGACCGAATGCTGGGTCGGCTTGGTCTTCAGCTCGCCGGCAGACGGGATGTAGGGCAGCAGCGTCAGATGGATGTAGATCGCGTGACCATGCGGCAAATCGTTCTTGAGCTGGCGGATCGCCTCGAAGAACGGCAGTCCCTCGATGTCGCCGACGGTGCCGCCGATCTCGACCAGCACGAAGTCATAGCCTTCGTTGCCGGAGAGGATGAACTCCTTGATGGCGTTGGTGACGTGCGGGATCACCTGGATGGTCGCGCCGAGATAATCGCCGCGGCGCTCCTTGGTCAGAATGTCCTGGTAGATGCGCCCGGTCGTGATGTTGTCGGCGCGCGTCGCCGGACGCCCGGTGAAGCGCTCGTAATGTCCGAGATCGAGATCGGTCTCCGCGCCATCGTCGGTCACAAAGACTTCGCCGTGCTGGTACGGCGACATCGTGCCGGGATCGAGGTTGAGATAGGGATCGAGCTTTCTCAGCCGAACCTTGTAGCCACGGGCCTGCAGCAGCGCGCCTAACGCGGCCGATGCCAGACCTTTTCCGAGCGAGGAGACCACGCCGCCGGTGATGAAGATGTACCGCGCCATGGGACTTTACCTTTAAGGCCGCCGGTCCGATTCGCCAAAGCGAAAAGTCCGTCACCCCGAACTTTCCATGCGGCTGTGGGTGGCGACGAAATAGAAATATCTTCAGTGTGTTAAACGGAGTTCCTGATGCAGGAGGAGAAGCCGATATCCTGCATGGCGACCCTGCTTTATTGCGAGCGTGGCGCCTCGGGCGCGCCGGGGGCCTGGTTCTGCTGCTGCTCGTCCGCCTTCTTCAGCGTATCGAGCACGCCACCCGAGGTCGGCGGCGCCACCGGGGCTGCACCGCCGGCGGGCTGCGATTGTCCGGGCGGCTGACCGCCAATGATGGTCGCGGGCCTGCGGTCGTAGCTCGCAAGCCAGTTCAGTCCGAGGCTGGTGAGGAAGAACAGACAAGCGAGGACAGCCGTCGTTCGCGTCAGCAGGTTGGCGGTGCCGCGGCTCGACATGAAGCCCGCACCACCGCCCATGCCGAGGCCGCCGCCCTCGGATTTCTGCAGCAGCACCGTGCCAATCAGCACGGCCACGATCATGAGGTGAACGACGATGATGACAGTCTGCATTGCACCCTTCCAACACAAGTCTTTAGGCCCCGAGCGGGCGCCATCGAGACTTGCAAGGTTTTGAAGTCGCGCGGTGTTACACGATGCCATGGGGCATTGTCACCCCCTGCTCGCGTGCCGCACCCGGCAGATAGTCCCTGGCGGCGCCGCAACAAGCACGGCTCCCCGTTTGTGATGACCTTATCCGGACGTCTTGCTTTCCTTGGCATATTTCCACTATAGTGTTCGAATGACTACTATAGTGGACGACTTCAACGTCAAGCTGGCCGAGCGACTGCGCCTGGAGCGCGATAGCCGCGGCTGGTCGCTGTCCGACCTCGCCGAGCGCTCCGGCGTCGCCAAGGCCACCATCAGCAAGATCGAGCGCGCCGAGGCGAGCCCGACCGCGGCCATCCTGGTCCGCCTTTCGGCCGCCCTCGGCCTGACCATGGCCGCCTTGATGCTGCGCGCCGAGGGGCAAGGCGACCGCCTCTCGCGTGCCGCCGACCAGCCGGTCTGGCGCGACCCCGAGAGCGGCTATGTCCGCCGGCAGGTGTTCAGCCGGCCCGATCACCCCGTCGAACTGGTCGAGGTCGAGATGCCGGCCGGCCAGCAGGTGACGCTGCCAAAATCCTCCTACGCCCATATCCGCCAGATCGTATGGGTGAGACGCGGCAGCCTCGTCATCACTGAGAGCGGTGAGCGCCGCGAACTCGGCGCCGGCGACTGCCTCGGTTTTGGCGCGCCCGCCGACACCATTTTCGCGAATGAGACGAGCGCGCCCTGCGACTACGTCGTCGCATTGGCCAGGGGCTGACCATGACTCAATTCCGGATCGAGCCGCTGACATCATCCACCGCGATCCGCGCCGCCTTGAGCGACATCCTGGTCGAGGTGGTGGCCAATGGCGGCTCGGTCAGCTTCATGCATCCGCTGCCGGTCGAGACCGCATCACGGTTCTGGGAGGGCTCGCTGGCCGCCGCCGACAGGGGCGAACGAATCGTGCTGGGGGCATTCGACGGCGACACGCTGATCGGCACCGTGACGCTGCTGCTCGACCTGCCGCCGAACCAGCCGCATCGCGCCGAGATCGCCAAGATGATGACGCGCCTGAGCCACCGGAATCGCGGCGCGGCGAGCGCGCTCTTGCGCACCGCCGAAGCGATGGCGCTGGCGCGCGGCCGCACCCTGCTGGTGCTCGACACCGCGGTCGACGACGGCGCCTCCGCGCTCTATGAGCGAACGGGATTTCGGCTCGCTGGCATCATCCCGGACTATGCGCTGAAGCCGCATGGCGGGCTCACCGGCACGATGATCTACTGGAAGCGGCTTGCGGAGGACCAGCCCGCCCGGCCCTAGCGGGCCGATCTCCGGCTTTCCCAAACTGGCGCCGCTCATGTAAGGCTACGATCGCGGATCGGCAGCGCGCCGGTAACGCAAGTCGGAGCTTGTCGTGAAAACTCGCATGGTCATGTGCGCGGCCGCAGCCGCGATGGCAGCGCTCAGCCTCGGTGGGGTTCACGCCTTCTCCCCCAACAGCTCCGCGGTCACGCGACTGCCGCACCCCGAGCTCGCTTTGGTTCAGGACAGCAACGGCCGCTTTCGAGGAATCGGCGTCGTCACCGACATCGACGCAGACACCGGAGCGCTGACAATCAATCACCAGGAGATCAAAGGCCTGATGCCCGCGATGGAAATGCTGTTCAATGTCGATCCGCGCAGCCTGAGCGATGGCGTGAAGCCCGGCGACAGGATTGAATTCTCCGTCGAGGACAAGACCTACACGATCCGCGACCTCAAGGTGATCGAGCACGCCAGATGAGCTCCGTGCCGGCTCAATTGGCACGGCCTCCCGGCGGCGGCGCGCCCATCGCGACCACCGAGAATTCGACCTCGACCCTGCCGGCGTGCTCGAACTGCAGGGCACCGCGGGCCTTCTCCCCGGCGGCGAGGGGACGCACAAGCCCGACGAACATGATGTGACGTCCGCCCGGTTTGGCCTCGATCGAGCCTCCCGGAGGAAGCTCGATGTCCTTCAGCTCGCGCATTTTCATCACGCCGTTTTCGACCACCACATCGTGAATCTCGAAACGCGCGGCGTCCTCGACCGATCCGCCGAGCAGGCGATCGGGCTTGCTCCCGCGGTTCTCGATGACGAGATACCCCGCGCCGACCTTCGCTCCCTGCGGCGTCGCGCGCGACCACGGGTTCGAGATCACGATGTCGCCCGACCTGAACTCTTGCGCCGAGGTGGCGCTTGCGGCCGCCAGCAGGATGAAGGCGAGCGCGAGGTGGAGGAATTTCGATGTCATCATTGATTATCCGAGCCACAAAAACAGCTCGCACTGACCTGCAAGAGCTCGAGACTTCCTAGCAGGCGGCCGCGATCGCGAGGAAATCGGCGGCCTTGAGACTGGCGCCGCCGACCAGCGCGCCATTGACGTTGGCCACCGCCATCAATTCCTTCGCATTCGACGGCTTGACCGAACCGCCATAGAGGATGCGCATCCTTGCACCCTCGTCGCCGAAGCGGGTGACCAGCACCTCGCGGATCGCGGCATGAACCTCCGCGACATCATCGGTCGTCGGCGTGCGCCCGGTCCCGATCGCCCACACCGGCTCATAGGCGACGACGAGGTTGTCGGCCCGCGCCCCTTCGGGCAGCGACAGATTGAGCTGGCCGCGGCAGATCTCCAGCGCCTGGCCGGCGTCGCGCTGATGCTGGGTCTCGCCGATGCAGACGATGGCCAAAAGGCCCGCGCGCCAGGCCGCCTCGGCCTTCTCGCGCACCAGACCATCGCTCTCGCCGTGATCGGTCCGACGCTCCGAATGGCCGACGATGACGGTGCGGGCGCCGGCATCGGCCAGCATCTCGGCGGAAATGTCCCCGGTATGCGCGCCCGACGCTTTTGGATGACAGTCCTGCGCGCCGATCGAGAGCGCCGTCGCCCCCCTCGCCTGCCCGGCAAAGCTCGAAATCAGCGTGGCGGGCGGGCAGACCAGAAGGTCAGCCTTCGCCGCAACCGCGGCGCTGCCGGCAAGCATGGCTTCGAACTCCCCCAAGGAGGCCTTGAGGCCGTTCATTTTCCAGTTTCCCGCGATCAGCGGGCGGATGGCATCGGTCATGGCGCAAATCCGGTTTCACTCGTCCAAGCATGCGCTAGCAGAGCCGCGGCCACAGTTCCAGACCTCGCTTTGGTGCTGTTAACATTTGGCTTTTCTCCGAGATCAGGGTCAGGAAGCGAGGTTGCAGGCACGCGGCCCGCACTTTATGATGTCCCATCAAGCGGTGACGCCCTTTCGCCAGGTGCGACAGGTGCGAGCCCCCCTCCTTCAAGACAGATTGGACACATGCTTCGAGGACTACGCAACGCCTCATCAGGTTGGCTCGGCAAGACCATCATGGCGGTCGTGATGGGCGTATTGATCGTCAGTTTCGGGATCTGGGGCATCGCGGATATTTTCCGTGGGTTCGGCCAGTCGACCGCCGCCAAGGTCGGCTCGACCGAGATTTCGCTCAACGAATTCCGCCAGATCTATACCGACCGGTTGCAGCAGATCGGCCGCCAGTTCGGCCGGCCCCTGACGCAGGAGCAGGCGCGCGCGTTCGGCCTCGACCGGCAGGTGCTGCTGCAGACCATCGGCGAAGCCGCGCTCGACGAGGAGGTGCACCGGCTCGGGCTCGGGCAGTCCGACGCCGAAACGCTGCGGACCATCTATGACGATCCGAATTTCAAGGGCATGGACGGCAAGTTCGACGGCCAGCGCTTTCAGGGCATCATCCGCCAGCTCGGCTATACCGAAGCGCGCTACATCGCCGATCGCCGGCGCACTGGGCTGCGTCGGCAGATCACCGGCACCATCTCGGCCGCCCTGGAGCCGCCGAAGACACTGATCGAGGCGCAGAGCCGGTTCGCGGACGAGCAACGCTCGATCGATTATGTGCGGTTGACCGCAGCTCAGGCCGGCACCATCGATCCGCCCTCGCCCGAGGCCCTGGCCGCCTATTTCGACGAGCACAAGGCGGTGTTTCGGGCTCCCGAATACCGCAAGATCGCGTATGTCGCGATCACGCCGGAAGATCTCGCCAAGGGCTCCGAGGTGTCCGATGACGATGCCAAGAAGCTGTTCGAGCAGCGCCGCAGCGAGATGGGAACGCCGGAGAAGCGACAGGTGTCGCAGATCGTGTTCCCCAACGCCGAGGACGCCCAGGCGGCGCGCGAGCGCATTGCCTCCGGCCTGTCGTTCGAGGACCTCGCCAAGGAGCGCAACCTGAAGACGGCGGATGTCGATCTCGGCCTGGTGACGAAGTCGGCGATCCTCGATCCCGCGGTGGCGGATGCCGCCTTTGCGCTGCCCTCGGGCGAGGTGAGCCAGCCCGTGAAGGGCAGTTTTGGCGTGGCGCTGGTCAAGGTCGGCACCATCCAGCCGGCCATCGAGCCGTCCTATGAGAGCCTGGCGCCGGACCTGAAGCGGGAGATTGCGACAGAACGCGCCCGCACCAAGGCGGCGAACCTGCGCGACAAGATGGAG
>Ga0070710_10000345_pt1 | contig 22087 bp, 25 predicted proteins | sample LARL52metaG_FD_65454 | JGI IMG/M metagenome (GOLD analysis project Ga0070710, IMG submission 65454) | Corn, switchgrass and miscanthus rhizosphere microbial communities from Kellogg Biological Station, Michigan, USA - LAR L5-2 metaG | ecosystem: Host-associated > Plants > Roots > Rhizosphere ...
CGCGGCACCGACCGAGGAGCTGCCCTCGCCGAACGGTTCCAACGGCGTGCACCAGTCGGGGCCGCCGAACCAGTCGGGCCCGCCGAACTACGGCGCCCCGCCCGGATGGACCCCGGCGACCGTGCCCGGCGGCAAGCCGCACAACGTCTGGGAGCCGAAGAAGCCGCAGCCGGACCAGGACGAACGGCAGTGACAGAGCAGCATCAGCTCGACGGAGACGCCGGCCTCACCCGCAACGGGGAGGCCGGCGTCTCCGCGCGGCGGGTCTTCGACCAGACGCGTGCCGAGGCTGCGGTGCGCGAGCTGTTGATCGCGTGCGGTGAGGATCCGGAGCGCGAAGGCCTGCGCGAGACACCCGCTCGGGTGGCGCGGGCTTACCGGGAGTTGTTCGCCGGGCTCTACACGGACCCAGACAGCGTGCTGGCGAAGACGTTCGACGAGAGCCACGAGGAGCTCGTCCTCGTCACCGACATCCCGATGTTCAGCTTCTGCGAGCACCACCTGCTGCCGTTCCACGGCGTGGCGCACGTCGGGTACATCCCGAACGAGGCGGGCAGGGTGACCGGCCTGTCGAAGCTCGCGCGGCTCGTCGACCTCTACTCGAAGCGGCCGCAGGTGCAGGAGCGGCTCACGTCGCAGGTCGCGGACGCGCTGGTGCGCAGGCTCGAACCGCGCGGCGTGATCGTGGTCGTCGAGGCCGAGCACCTGTGCATGGGCATGCGCGGGGTGCGCAAGCCGGGTTCGCGCACGACCACCTCGGCGGTGCGCGGGCTGCTGCGCACGTCCGCGTCCACGCGGGCGGAGGCGATCGAGCTGATCAGGGGCCGGACCCGGTGAGTCCCGTGGTGAGCCTGCTGCCGAGGCCCGGCCGGTGCGCCGTGGTGGGCGTGCTGAACGTGACGCCCGACTCGTTCTCCGACGGAGGCCGCTACCTCGACCGGCAGGACGCGGTCGCGCACGGCGTCGAGATGAGCAAGCGCGGCGCCGACCTCGTCGACGTCGGTGGCGAGTCGACCAGGCCGGGTGCCGTGCGCGTCGATCCCGCCGAGGAGATCGCGCGCGTGGTCCCGGTGATCCGCGAACTGGTCGCCGAGGGCGTGCGGGTCAGCGTGGACACGATGAGGGCTGCCGTGGCGTCGGCGGCGCTGGAGGCGGGCGCGTCGATCGTGAACGACGTGTCCGGTGGCCTGGCGGATCCCGAGATGGCCGCCGTCGTGGCCGCGGCCGGCGTGCCGTACGTGCTGATGCACTGGCGTGGGCACAGCACGGAGATGGACTCGTTGGCGACGTACGACGACGTGGTGAGCGACGTCCGCGACGAACTGCTGCAGCGCGTCGAAGCCGCGATGGCCTCGGGCGTCGCGGAGTCGTCGATCGTGCTCGACCCGGGACTGGGCTTCGCGAAGCTCGGCGACCACAACTGGGAGCTGCTGCAGCGCCTCGACGAACTGGTCGAGCTGGGTTTCCCGGTACTGGTGGGGGCGTCGCGCAAACGCTTCCTCGGCACGTTGCTCGGCAACCGTCCACCGGATGGCAGGGAAGACGCGACCGCGGCGGTGTCTGCTCTGGCGGCGTTCAACGGAGCGTGGGGTGTGCGGGTGCACGACGTCGACCGGACCTTGGACGCGGTCGCCGTCGCCGGGGCGTGGAGGCGGGGACATGGCTGACCGGATCGCGTTGACGGGCCTGCGGGTGCGCGGCAACCACGGCGTCTTCGAGCACGAGAAGCGCGACGGTCAGGAGTTCGTCGTCGACATCACGCTGTGGCTGGACCTTTCGTCCGCCTCGCGCACGGACGACCTCAAGAAGACCTACCACTACGGCGAGCTCGCCGAGATGGCCGCCGCGATCGTCGGCGGCGAACCGTGCGACCTCATCGAGACGGTGGCCGGGCGCATCGCCGACGCCGCGATGACCGACACCCGGCTGCACGCGGTCGAGGTGACCGTCCACAAGCCGTCCGCGCCGATCCCGCTGACGTTCGACGACGTGTCGGTGACGATCCGACGCTCGCGCCGGCTGGCCGCACCGCTGCCGCCCAAGGAATCCCGGTGACCCGCGCGGTTCTCTCGATCGGCTCGAACCTGGGCGACCGGCTCGCGTTCCTGCAGTCGGCCGTGGACGGGCTGCGGCCGTTCGTCGTGGCCGTGTCACCGGTCTACGAAACGGCGGCCTGGGGCGTGGAGGACCAGCCGGACTTCCTCAACGCCGTGGTGGTCGTCTCCGGCGAGGGGATCGACGAGTGGGGCTGGCTGCGGCGCGGCCAGGAGCTGGAGAACGCCGCCGGACGCGTGCGGGAGAAGCGCTGGGGACCGCGCACGCTGGACGTGGACGTGGTTTCGGTGGACGGGGTGACCTCGGACCACCCGGAGCTGCTTCTGCCGCATCCTGGGGCGTTTGAGCGCGCAACAGTCCTCATCCCGTGGCTCGACGTCGAACCCGACGCCGTGCTGCCGGGCCACGGACCCGTTGCGGCGCTGCCGTTCTCGTCCGAGGGCGTGCGGCGGCGCGACGATCTCGTGCTGACTTCCGGTTGGATGGACTCGTGAGGTTCACCCGTCCTCGTGACCTGGCGACGATCGCGATCATCGCCGGGCTGCTGGCCCACCTGCTGCTGCGACTCGCGTACGACACGTTGCCGCCGTTGCCGCTCGCGGCGGGTTCGACGCTGCTCGCCGTGGCGGTGGCGGAGCTGGTGCTCGCGTTCTCGTTGCGGGCCAGGATTCAGCGTCGTCCGGGCGCACGGCCCGTGCAGCCGCTCACCGCGGCCCGCGCCGTCGCGCTGGCGAAGGCATCCTCGGTTCTGGGCGCGTTGATGTTCGGTGCCTGGACCGGGTTGCTGATCTACGTCGTGCCGGTGCGCGACGAGTTCGCGGCGGCCGGGAACGACCTGTTCGCGGCCGTGGTCGGGATCGTTTCGGCGGCTGGTCTGACGGCGGCCGCGCTGTGGTTGGAGCACTGCTGCAAGACGCCGACGGAGACTCCCGGGAAGGATTAGATACCCGGCCATAGGTCTCAGTCGCATAACTACGCGGTACCGTAGTGCCCATGACCGGGCGAGGCGCGTCGATCGACGACGAGCAGGAAGATCACGGTCGTGGCTCCGGGCGATTGCTGTTGGTAGCGGCATTGGCGCTCGCTCTGGTGGCCGCGGCGGTGCTCGTGCTGAGCGACAGCGCCCGCATGCTGCGCCTGGCCGTGGTGGCCGCGCTGTGGGCGGCCCTGGTGGGAGCCTTCCTCGCCGCCAAGTACCGCAAGCAGGTCACCGAGCGCGACGACGAGGTGGCCGACCTCCAGTCCGTCTACGAGCTGGAGCTCGAACGCGAGGTCGCCGCCCGCCGCGAGTACGAGCTGGAGATCGAGTCCGAGACCCGCAAGCGGATCGAGGAGGAGTCGCGCGCGGACATCGAGTCGCTGCGCGCCGACCTGAGGGCGTTGCGGGGCAACCTCGAAGCGCTGCTGGGTGGCGACGTTCTCGTCGAACGCGTGGCCCTGCGCGCCGAGTCGACCCGCCTGCGTTCGCTCGCCTCCGACGCCGCGCGGCTGGCCTCGCTGTCGGACAAGCGCGTCATCAACGCCAAGCCCGCGATCACGGCCTCGGTGTCGTCCGTGCCGGCGGAGAAGCCGTCCGAGCGCACCGAGCTGATCGAACGCGTCGCCCACGAGGCGAAGGTGCAGCCGCCGCGCCGCGAGCCGGTGCGCCCGGAGCCCGCACGGCCGGAGCCGACCAGGGTCTCGCCCCGTCCGCAGCCCGCCGCCGTGCGCCGCGAGCCGGTGAAGGCCGCGAAGCAGGAGCCCGCGCGTCCGCAACAACGTCCCGCCGGTGGCGTGGCGGCCAGGTTGGGCGGGACGCCGCCCCAGGTCGCCCAGCCGCCGGCGGTGAAGGCCCCGCAGCCTCCCGTCGCGGCTCCCCAGGCCACCCAACGGGTGCCGCGCCCGCAGCCGCAGAACCGCACCGAGTCGCTGTCACGCCCGGCGGACCCGCCGAAGGCACCCACCGCGGTCGCCAAGGCGGTCGAAACCCGCAAGCCGGAACCGCGGCCCCGCGTGGCCGAGCGAACCGAGATGATCAACCCGCAGGCGCTCGCCGACTCGCGCGCCAAGGCCGCCGGTGCCGGCCGCCGCCGTGCCGACGACCGGCAGGAACCCGAGCAGAACAGCGGCTCGTGGGAAACCCTGAAGCCGTCGAGCGGCGGCACGTCCGGCGGCCGCCGCCGCGCGGACGACACCCCGTCACGCCCCTCGGAGGACTCGCTGGTGTCGCTGCCGCCAGTGGGCCGCCGCGCCGCAGACCAGTCGTCGACCCGGCTGCCCGTGGTGTCGACCGGACGCCGCGCCGCCACCGACGAACCCCCGGTCGCCGGACGCCGGGTGGCGGAGGAGTCGTCCACGCGTCTGCCCGCGGTGTCGACCGGACGCCGGGCGGCGCCGGAAGACCCGTCCGGTGCGCACGCGGACGGCAAGTCCGTGAGCGAGCTGCTGGCCTCGCTCGGTGGTGGTGACGCGCCGCGTCGGCGCCGTCGTCGCGACGACTAGGCACCCGGTCGGAAGTTCCGCCCGCGCCCGCGCCGGGCCCCGAGCGAGCGCGCTTGGTGGTCGCGTCAGCGTCCGGGATTCGGGTTCAGGACAAGACGTGCAGGCCGGCTCGTCACTTGTCGATGTCGCCGACGATCACGGCGAACGAGCTCAGCACCGTCGGCAGGTCGTCCACCGCGGTGCCCGGCAACAACGCCGACAGCGCCTGAACGTTGTTGAACGACGGCGTGCGCAGCTTCAGCCGCCACGGCGTCTTCTCGCCGCGTGACGACAGGTGCACGCCGGACGTCCCCAACGGCGCCTCGACGCGCGTGTAGACCGAGCCCTCCGGTGCCTTGATGGCCTTGGGCAGCCGTACGTTCACCGGGCCCGGCGGCAGTTGTTCCAGGCAGGCCGAGGCCAACGAGACCGACAGCCGTGCCTCGTCCAGGAGGCACCGCACACGCGCGGCGGCGTCGCCCTCGGTTCGTACGACGGGCGTGAACTCCAACGACTTGTACGCGGGCAACGGGTCGTCACGTCGCAGGTCGAAGTCGACCCCGCTGGCGCGTCCGATCGGTCCGGTCACGCCGTATGCCAGGGCATCCGCTTGTGGCAGTACGCCGAGACCGGCCAGCTTCGAGAAGTCGATCTCCAGGGTGTTCACGTCCACAGTGGACAGGAACGCGGCGACGCGGTCCGTCCAGCCTGCCGGGACGTCCTCGCGCAGGCCGCCGATCCGGTTGAACATGAAGTGGATGCGGCCGCCCGAAGCCTCTTCCATCAGGGCCTGCACGCCCTCGCGGTATACGGCGGCGTTGGGGCACAACGGGGTCAGGAAGACCATGTGGGCCATCAGGCGGTTGAGCTCGCACAGCAACGCGCGCAGCCACTGGGCGCGAATGGGGACGTCCATGCCCGTCATGCGTTCGACGGCCAGTGCGACGGCCAGTTCGTTGCAGAACGCGGAGAGCCAGTCGTGGCGGTTGGCCAGCGTCAGCACCTGGCGGTAGTCGCGGACCTCGAAGAGCTTCTCGGCGCCGCGGTGCAGGTGGCCCACGAGCGGCTCGGCCGCGGTGATCATCAGGTCTGGGGTGACCGTCAGGCGCAGGCGGTAGGCGCCGTGGGCCGACGGGTGCAGTGGGCCCAGGTCGATCACGCGGTCCACGCCCAGGTACTGGGCGCCCGCGCCCACGCCGACGGTGATCTGCTCGCTCACCGGAGCATGGTTTCACGCCCTCGTGATCGCGAAGAGGAAGCACCCGTGCGACAGGCTGCGGACCTGCAGCGTCTCGATTGCTGGATCGTTGAACGATTCGACGATTGCGCGATCGAACGATCCAGGCTCCACCAGCTCGCCGTCGTGGATCTGACCCGCCGCGTTGTAGGAACGCAGGATGCGGGGATTGTTCAACAATTCTACAGGGAGACGATCCAACGAAGGTGAGTCGGGACAGTCCACGTGCGTGAAGATCGGACCGACCTCGGCGTACGGACCCTTGCCGGCCGCAGGCGAGTAGCGGAAGAGCCAGACCGGTTCGTCCGCGAGCGACTTGCGCAGGCAGCAGCGCAACGGCACGTCGGGCTCGGAGGCGCGGTACTCGCGGCCCGCGTCGGACGAAGCGGCTGATGGCGGCACGTTGTGGATTCGCATGCCGACAACGATCGTGCTCAGAAGACCGAAAAGCTGGCGGGAATCGGACGCCAGGGCGGCAGCGCGGGCAGCAGGTCCGCGACCGCGACACCGCACCCGTGCAGCAGCCACCCGAACCCGCCCAGACCGCGTGGGTCACGCAGCTCGGCGATCCGCCCGGCCCGCGCGGCCGACTCCAGCCAGTCCCACCCGGAACCGGCGACGACTCCGGTCAAACCCAGCGCCGCCAACGCATCCCGTTGCGACACGAGCACGAAATCCCCACCGGCGGCCGCCGCGCACGCGTCCAGAGCCACGTGCGCGGTGATGTCGCACGACCCGTCGAACACCGGCGAGACCTGACGCCCGTCCCGGTACCCGGTCAGCGTGAACCGCCGCGACGACACCAGGTGCCCGTAGTCGATCGCCAACGCCGCCCCGCGCACCGACGACACCGCCGCAGCCCAGGCCGCATCCCGCGGTGCACCCACCTCCGCCTGCTCACCGTCCCGCAAAGAAGGCCACCATCGGGTGATCCACGGGTCGGCGGAAGGTCCGGTCACCACCGGACAGGGAATCGCGTCGAGCCACTCGTGCCCGACCAGCAGCCCCACGCACGAAGGCACCTCGGAAACCCACCGAACCCCAGGCAGCTCAACAGGTGGACCGAGCTCGACGGCGGTCACGCGCAACCGCGCGGCCAGCGACCCGCAGGCCTGGGAACGCACCGCGAAGGCCAGCTCACCGCCGCCCGCGCCGACGTCGACGAAGTCCACGACCGGGGGAAATCCGAGCGCGGCGTCCACCCGCGAAAGCAGCTCCAGCAGTGCCGTCGCCAGCTCCGGACCGACCAGCGGCGAGGTCCGGAAGTGCGACGACGGCTTCTCCCCGCGCGCGAAGAAGCCGGAAGGCCCGTAGAGAGCGGCGTGCCAAGCGGCTTCCCAGTCGAACACGGGTCAAGTGTGCCTCTAAGGTCATTTCCCGTGAACGACGCCGACCTCACGCCGACGCCGACCCGCAAGCGCATCGAGCAGCGCCGCTGGACCGTCCTGTTCCCCGTCGTGGCGCTGATCGCTCTCGCCGCCGCGGGTCTCGTGCTGTTCGCGCTGGGCACGTCGGCCATCGGCATCGAGCCGTTGCTGGTCGGTGCGGCCGCGGCGCTGATCCCCGTCGCGTTCGTGGTGAGCGCGTTCCTGTGGATCGACCGCTGGGAGCCGGAACCGGCGAAGATGCTGCTGTTCGCGTTCGTCTGGGGTGCGTGCGGGGCGACGATCAGCTCGCTCGCGTTCAACCAGACGAGCCGGGTGCTCGGCAGCCTGCTCACCGACGACGGCACGACGTTCACCGCGGTGGTGGGCGCGCCGATCGTCGAGGAGGCGACCAAGGCCGCGTTCCTGCTCGCGGTGTTCCTGAGGCGCCGGCACGAGTTCGACGGCGTCGTGGACGGCATGGTCTACGCGGGCATCACGGCCGCGGGCTTCGCGTTCACCGAGAACATCTGGTACTTCGGCCGGGTCTTCGTCGCCGACGGGCTCGGTGGCATGGGCGGTGGTGTGATCGCGCTGTTCATCCTGCGCGGTGTGCTGTCGCCGTTCGCGCACCCGCTGTTCACGGCGATGACGGGCATCGGCGTCGGCATCGCGGCGAGCACCAGTAGGACCACTACGCGCATCGTCGCGCCGATCCTGGGTTATCTCACCGCGGTGGGCCTGCATTCGCTGTGGAACTTCTCCACGACCGTCGGCACCGGGTCGGACTTCATCAACCTGTACTTCCTGATCATGGTGCCGGTGTTCGCGGGCGCGGTGGCGATCGTGGTCTGGCAGCGGCGCCGGGAGCAGCGGATCGTGGCCGGGCAGCTGGCCGCGATGGCGCAGAACAGGTGGATCGCCAACAGCGAGGTGGCGTTGCTGGCGAGCCTCGAAGGACGCCGGAACTGGCTGCGGGCGGTCAAGCGCAAGTCCGGTGACGGCGCGGCCAAGGCCGTGAAGAACTACCAGATCGCCGTCACCGAGCTGGCGTTCCTGCGGCACCGCATCGAGCACGGCACGGCGGGTCTGAGCGCCGAGCAGCGCCACGGCGTGCTGCTCGACACGCTGCACGCCGCACGGGCGGCCGCGCGCCGGTGAGTCCTGTCACCGACCGGCCTCAGGCCAGGATCGGCGGGATTACCCTCGGCGGCGTCGTCCGGTACCCGCACAGGGACTGGAACGTCTGAAGGAGTTAGTCGCATGGACGCGACCCCACGTCCGGCCAGGCTCGCCGTCGGTGTCATCTCGGCAGGCCGGGTCGGTTCCGTGCTGGGCGCCGCGCTGGCCAGGACGGGCCACGTGGTGGTCGGCACGTCCGCCGTCTCGCAGGCCTCCCGCAACCGCGCGGAGGAGCTGCTGCCCGGCGTCCCGGTCGAGGACCCCACGGAGGTCGCCCGGCGCGCCGACCTGGTGCTGCTGGCCGTTCCGGACGACGAGCTGCCCGGCCTGGTCAGGGGCCTGGTCGCCACGGAGTCGCTGCGCGCGGGTCAGATCGTCGTGCACACCAGCGGTGCCCAGGGCGTGCACGTCCTCGAACCCGCTGCCCGGCTGGGTGCCCTGACGCTCGCGCTGCACCCCGTCATGACCTTCACCGGTCGTGCGGAGGACCTGCAGCGGATGCGCGCCGCGTGCGTCGGTGTCACGGCCGCGGACGACGACGAGGTGGCGTGGAGCGTCGGCGAGGCCCTGGTCGTCGAGATGGAGGCGGAGCCGATCCGGGTGCCGGAGGCCGTCCGCCCGCTCTACCACGCGGCACTGGCCCACGGCGCGAACCACCTGATCGCGCTGGTCCGCGATGCCGCCGACCTGCTCACGAACGCCGGCGTCGCCAACGCCGAGCGCCTGCTCGGCCCGTTGCTGTCAGCGGCGCTCGACAACGCGCTGCGCCACGGTGACCGCGCCCTCACCGGTCCGGTCGCCCGCGGCGACACGGGTACCTTGCGCAAGCACCTCGACGTGCTCGCCGAGCAGGCACCCGACCTCCTGCCCAGCTACCGCGTGCTCGCCCGCCGCACCGCCGAACGGGCAGAGCACTCCGGGCTGCTCAAGCCCGACGCGGCCAACGACGTTCGCACCACTCTTGAGGACTGACGTGACCAAGCCACTCACCAAGGACGACTACCGCCCGGACGACGTCACGGTGCACCGCGACCCCGCCCGCCTGAACCGGGTGATCAGGGCTCTGCGGGGCGCCGGCCGCAACGTCGCGCTGGTGCCCACGATGGGCGCACTGCACGCGGGCCACCGGCAGCTGATCCGCGAGGCCAAGGTCATGCAGAACACGGTGATCGTGGTGTCGATCTTCGTGAACCCGTTGCAGTTCGGGCCGAACGAGGACCTCGCGAAGTACCCGCGCCAGTTCGAGTCCGATGTGGACATCTGCCGCGACGAGCGCGTGGGCCTGGTGTTCGCGCCGTCGGTCGAGGACATGTACCCCGAGGGCGCGCAGGTGACCGTGCACCCCGGTCCGCTGGGCGACGAGCTGGAGGGCGCGTCCAGGCCCGGCCACTTCGCGGGTGTGCTCACGGTCGTCTCGAAGCTGTTCAACATCGTGCAGCCCACGTACGCGGTGTTCGGGCAGAAGGACTACCAACAGCTGCAGCTGATCCACAAGATGGCGCGGGACCTCAACTTCCCGCTCGACGTCGTCGGCGTGCCGACCGTCCGCGAGCACGACGGCCTGGCGCTGTCGTCGCGCAACGCCTACCTGAGCCCGGAGCAGCGGCAGCAGGCCGTGACGCTGTCGGCCGCGCTGACCGCCGGTGCCCACGTGTCCTCGCAGGGCGCCGACGCGGTGCTCAAGGCCGCGCACGACGTGTTGGCGCAGACGCCCGAGATCGAGCTCGACTACCTGGAGCTGCGCGGGCCGGACCTCGGTCCCGCGCCGGAGAACGGCGACGCCCGCCTGCTCATCGCGGCCCGCGTCGGTTCCACCCGCCTGATCGACAACATCGCGGTGTTGCTCGGCGAAGGCGACGAGTAGGGGGAATGACATGTTCCGCACGATGCTGAAGTCCAAGATCCACCGGGCCACCGTGACGCAGGCCGACCTGCACTACGTCGGTTCGGTGACGGTGGACGAGGACCTGATGGAGGCCGCCGACCTGCTGGCGGGCGAGCAGGTCGCCATCGTCGACGTCACCAACGGCGCGCGACTGGAGACCTACGTCATCCCCGGCGAGCGCGGCACCGGCGTGCTGGGCATCAACGGCGCGGCGGCGCACCTCGTGCACCCCGGCGACATCGTCATCCTGATCGCCTACGGGCAGATGGACGACGTCGAGGCCCGCGCCTACCAGCCCCGCGTCGTCTTCGTGGACGCCGACAACAAGGTCGTCGACCTCGGTGCCGACCCCGCGCACGCCCCCGAGGGCTCCGGTCTGGTGAACGGCTCGACTTCGGCGCCGTCGTCCGAGACCGTCGAGGCGACCGCGCTCGACGCGTTGATCCAAGCCGAGAACTGAGGAATCGCACCGTGCTTCTCGCCATCGACGTCGGCAACACCAACATCGTGCTCGGTCTGTACGACGGGGTCGGCGACTCGGCCCCGCTCGTGCGCGATTGGCGGATGCGCACCGACGCCAGGATGACCGCCGACGAGCTCGCGCTGACCATGCGCGGCCTGCTCGGCGAGTACGCCGACAAGATCACCGGCATCTCCGCGCTGTCCACCGTGCCCGCGGTGCTGCGCGAACTGCGGGTGATGCTCGGCCGCTACTACGACTCCGTGCCGAAGATCCTGGTGGAGCCGGGCGTGAAGACGGGCGTGCCGCTGCTCGTGGACAACCCGAAGGAGGTCGGCTCGGACCGCGTGATCAACACGCTGGCCGCGCACCACCTCTACTCGACCTCGTGCGTGGTGGTCGACTTCGGCACGTCCACGAACCTCGACGTGATCTCGTCGCGCGGCGAGTTCCTCGGCGGCGCGCTGGCCCCCGGCATCGAGATCTCGGTCGACGCCCTGGCCGCCCGTGCCGCCCAGCTGCGCAAGGTCGAGCTGGTCAGGCCGCGCAACGTGATCGGCAAGAACACCGTGGAGTGCCTGCAGTCCGGCATCGTCTGGGGGTTCGTCGGCCAGGTCGACGGGCTGGTCCGCAAGATCACCGAGGAGCTCCAGCAGACCGATCCGGGTCCCGTGACGGTGATCGCCACGGGTGGGCTCGCCCCGCTGGTGGTGTCGGAGTCCTCGACGATCGCGCACCACGTGCCCGACCTGACCCTGCTGGGGCTGCGGCTCGTGTTCGAGCGCAACCTGCCTACTCGCTGACCCTGACCGTCCGGAACACGTCGCTGTGCATGGGGACGTCGAACGGCCCGTTCGACGTTTCCGGGCGTGAGCGGAGAAACGCGAGCATCTTCTCGTTGATCGCGGCCCGCTCCTCGTCGTCGATGACGAGCATGCGCGAGTGCGTGTTGATCCAGGCGACAGCCGCTTCTGGTGACTCCCTGCGGTGCACGTGCGGGAACACGTTGTGCTCCACCGGTCCGAACGACGGGTGCGCCATCATCCCCGTCGCGCTCTGCCGCTGCGACTCGACGCTGGTCGAGGTCACCTCGTCGAACTCGCGCAGCCACGGCACCTCGAAGTCGATCTCGAGCCACATGGCCGCCAGCACGCCGCCGGGCCGCAGCACGCGGGCGATCTCCGGCAGCGCCTTCTCCTGGTCGAACCAGTGGAACGCCGTGCCGACGAACACGGCGTCGACGGTCTGGTCGGGGACGGGGATGTGTTCGGCATGACCGGGCAGGGCGCGCACGTCGTGAACGCGGCGCACCAGCTCGGACAGCATCTGCTCGTTGGGCTCCACGGCAGTCACACGGTGGCCTTCCGCGACGAGTCCCGCGGTGAGCTTGCCGGTGCCGGCGGCGAGGTCCAGCACGTCCAACCGCTCCGAGATGCCCAGTGGCTCCAGAGCCCACCGGATCGCCGCCACGGGATAGTCAGGCCGGTGTTCGGCGTAGGCCTCCGCCTGCGCGCCGAACGAGTCCGCTCGCCTCGCGTGTAGATCCATCACCCCAACTTAGGGTGTCGCAGATCTGCCGGGGTATCCGGTTCGCTTCACCGCTGAGCACTTCCGTACCCTTCTCCGCGTGAGTGAGCAGCCGAAGCAAGACCCCGTGACCAGCGAAGAGGACCTGCCCGAGCAGATGCGCGTGCGCCGGGAGAAGCGTGCGCGGCTGCTCGCTTCCGGCAAGGAGCCCTATCCCGTCGAAGTCGAGCGCACGCACACGTTGCGCGAGATTCGCGACGCGCATCCCGAACTCGAACCCGACACGCAAACCGGTCAGGTCGTCGGTGTGACCGGGCGCGTGATGTTCATGCGCAACACCGGAAAGCTGTGCTTCGCGACGTTGCGCGAAGGTGACGGCACCGAACTGCAGGCGATGCTGAGCCTCGCCGGTGTGGGTGAGGAAGCCCTTTCCGAGTGGAAGACCGACGTCGACCTCGGTGACCACGTTTTCATCCACGGCGAGGTCATCAGCTCGCGCCGCGGCGAGCTTTCCGTGATGGCCGACGCGTGGCAGCTGACGTCGAAGTCGTTGCGCCCGTTGCCGGTCGCGCACAAGGAACTCGGCGAGGAAACCCGTATTCGGCAGCGTTACGTGGACCTGATCCTGCGGCCGTTGGCGCGGGACACCGTTCGGACCCGCGCGAACGTCGTTCGTTCTCTGCGCGACTCGTTCCACCGGCGTGGATTCCTCGAAGTCGAGACGCCGATGTTGCAGACGCTGCAGGGTGGTGCCACGGCGCGTCCGTTCATCACGCACTCGAACGCCCTCGACATCGACCTGTTCCTGCGCATCGCGCCGGAGCTGTACTTGAAGCGCTGTGTGGTCGGCGGCATCGAGAAGGTCTTCGAGATCAACCGCAACTTCCGCAACGAGGGCGTGGACTCGTCGCATTCGCCCGAGTTTTCGATGCTGGAGTACTACGAGGCGTACGCCACGTACGACACCAACGCGAAGCTGACTCGTGAGCTGATCCAGGAAGCCGCGGAAGCGGTGACGGGTTCCCAGATCGTGACGTTGGCGGACGGCACCGAGTACGACCTGTCGGGTGAATGGACGACGATCAGCATCTACGAGTCGTTGTCCGGGGCGGTCGGTGAGGAAATCACCCCCGAGACGCCGGCCGAGGTGCTGCGCAAGCTTTGCGACCGGCACGAACTGGAGCTCAACCCGAAGTTCGGGCACGGCAAGCTGGTCGAGGAGCTGTGGGAGCACCTGGTGTGCGACTCGCTCTACCTGCCCACCTTCGTGCGCGACTACCCGGTCGAGACGTCCCCGCTGACCAGGCAGCACCGCAGCAAGCCGGGTGTCGCCGAAAAGTGGGATCTGTACGTGCGCGGATTCGAACTCGGAACGGGTTACTCCGAACTGGTGGACCCCGTGATCGAGCGGGAACGCCTGGAAGCGCAGGCCCGCCTTGCCGCGGCCGGCGACGACGAGGCCATGCCGATCGACGAAGACTTTCTGCGATCACTGGAGTACGGAATGCCACCGAGTGGTGGCGTCGGAATGGGTATCGACCGGCTGCTGATGGCCCTCACCGGTCTGGGTATCCGGGAGACCATCTTGTTCCCGCTCGTGCGCCCTGAATGAGTAACTTTCCGGGATGTCGATAGGTGCAATGTGCCACCCGTGCGCTAACCTGCCTCGCAGAAGGCTTTAGTTGGCGACGCGGGTGCACCGCGCATTCGGGGTCCAGGAGGATACGCATGGCGCAGAAGGTCACCGTGACCCTCGTCGACGACCTGGACGGCTCCACTGCGGAGGAGACCGTCGAGTTCGGGCTGGACGGTGTCAGCTACACGATCGACCTTTCCTCGGGCAATGCGGGCAAACTGCGGGACGCTCTTGCCGACTTCGTCGGTAGTGCACGTCGCGCGGGTGGTCGTAAGCGCGTTGGACCAGGTCGTCCGGCGGGTGTGAAGGTGCGCCCGGCATCGGCGGACCGTGAGCAGAACCAGGCCATTCGCGAGTGGGCTCGCAAGCAGGGCATGAAGGTGTCGGATCGCGGCCGCATCCCGGCCGAGGTACTCGACGCCTACCACCAGCAGGGCTGAAATTCGTTAAATCACGAAGGGGTTCCGGGAAGATTCCCGGAACCCCTTCGTGTTTTTGTGTGAATGATCAACTACTTGCGGCGAGAAGAAGGTCTACCCAAACGAGACCGTCGAACGGTCACAACGGGTTGACCGGATATCGCGCTCTGATCTTCCCGGCCGTTCTCCCGCCGCGGTTGTGACCCGGCCGCGTCCCTGTGCGTCGGAGGTCCGCAGTACTTCGGTTAGGCTTGCCTGTCTTCAGCTGCGGTCGGGAGGGGTGGGCCTTGGGTCGTCGGTCGTTCGGCCTGCTCCTCCTGCTGGTCGTGCTGGTCGCCGTGGCGCTGGTGAGCATCGCGGTCGGCTCGAAGGAGATCCCGCTGTCGGGCATCTGGCACGGGCTCTTCACGCCGACCGGCGCCGAGGACGACGTGGTGGTCCGCGAGCTGCGGATCCCGCGAACGCTGCTCGGCATCGCCGTGGGCATCGCGCTCGGCGTCGGTGGCGCCCTGATGCAGGGCCACACGCGCAACCCGCTGGCCGACCCCGGCATCCTCGGTGTCACGCACGGCGCCGCGCTGGCGGTGGTCGGTTCGATCTTCCTGCTCGGCGTCTCGTCGCTGGTCGGCTACATCTGGTTCGCGTTCGCCGGCGCGATGATCGCGAGCGTGGCGGTGTTCCTGCTCGGCTCGGCCGGGCGGGGCGGCCCGTCGCCGGTGACGCTCGCGCTGGCCGGTGCCGCGGTGTCCGCGCTGATGAACGGCCTGGTGTCGGCGATCGTGCTGCTCGACCAGCAGTCGCTCGACGCGTTCCGGTTCTGGCAGGTCGGCGCGATCGCCGGACGTGACCTGGCGGTGCTGACCCAGGTGCTGCCGTTCCTCGTCGCCGGCCTGGTCGTGGCCGCGTTCAACGCGCCGGGGCTCAACGCGCTGTCGTTGGGGGAGGACGTGGCGAGGTCGCTCGGCGTGAACGTCAGCCGGACGCGGTCGCTGGGCGTCCTGGCCATCACGCTGCTGGTGGGCGGGGCTGTAGCCGCGTGCGGGCCCATCGGGTTCCTCGGCCTCGTGGTGCCGCACGTAGCGCGTGCGTTCACCGGTCCGGACTACCGCTGGATCCTGCCGTACTCGGCGCTCCTCGGCGCCGTGCTGATCCTCGTCGCCGATGTCATCGGCCGGGTGGTCGCCCGTCCGTCCGAGGTGGAGGTCGGGGTGATGCTGGCGCTGCTCGGCGCCCCGTTCTTCATCTTCCTGGTGCGCCGCAAGAGGCTGGTGAAGATTTGACCGCGCTGAGGCTGGGCCCCGCCTCGTTCCGGCTGCGTCGCCGGCCGCTGCTGGTGGGGGCGGTGGCGCTGGTGGTGCTCGCGGCACTGCTGGTCGTCGGCATCATGATCGGCGACTTCCCGCTGAGCGCCGCACAGGTCGTCGACGTGCTGCTGGGCGGTGGCACGCGCCGCGACCAGTTCGTGGTGACGGAGCTGCGGTTGCCGCGCGCGTTGACCGGACTGCTCGTCGGTGCCGCCCTCGGGCTGTCCGGCGCGATCTTCCAGACGATCGTGCGCAACCCGCTGGCCTCGCCCGACATCCTCGGCGTCACCTGGGGAGCCGGTGCCGGAGCGGTCTCGGTGATCACCTTCGCCGGGTCGCTGGGAGTGGTGACCGGCAGCGCGGCCGGCGTCGCGTTGCCGCTGGCGGGCCTGGCGGGCGGGCTGGTCGCCGGGCTGCTGGTGTACGCGCTGGCGTGGCGGCGGGGCATCGAGGGCTTCCGGATGGTGCTGGTCGGCATCGGCATCACCGCGGTGGCCGGCAACTTCACGCACTACCTGCTGACGGTCGGCGACGTGCAGGACGCCGGCCGCGCGATGGTGTGGCTCACCGGGTCGTTGAACGGGCGCGGCTGGGAGCACGTCGTCCCGGTCGCGGCGGCGCTGGCCGTGCTCGTGCCGGTGGCGCTGATCGGCGGGCACGTGCTCGGGGCGCTGCAGTTCGGCGACGAGACCTCGCGCGGGCTGGGCGTCCGGGTCGACCTCGCGCGGTCCGGGTTGATCGTCGCGGCGATCGTGCTGGCCTCCGTGGCCACCGCCGCGGCCGGGCCGATCACCTTCGTGGCGCTGGCCACGCCGCAGATCGCGCTGCGGCTGGCCGGCACGGCGCAACCGCCGCTGTTCGGGTCCGTGGTGATCGGCGGCGTGCTGGTGACGCTGTCGGACCTGGTGGCGCGCACGATCTACCGGATCGAGCTGCCGGTCGGGGTGGTCACCGCGGTGCTCGGTGCGCCCTACCTCATGTACCTGCTGGTTCGCAGTCGCCGGGAGGCGCGGGTATGAGTGTGCGTCTTGAGGCTTCGTCGCTCTCGGTCGGCTACGGCGAGCGGCTGGTGGTCGACACGCTGGACCTGTCGGTCGTCAGCGGCACCGTCACCGCGGTGATCGGCCCGAACGGCTGCGGCAAGTCGACCCTGCTGCGCGCGCTGGGCCGCCTGCTGCCCGCGCGTTCCGGCGCGGTGCTGCTGGACGGCAAGCAGATCGACCGGATGGCGACCAAGGACGTCGCACGGGTGCTGGGGTTGTTGCCGCAGTCGCCGTCCGCACCGGAAGGCCTGACCGTCGCCGATCTCGTCGCACGCGGACGGCATCCGCACCAGGCCTGGTACCGGCAGTGGTCGTCGGACGACGCGGCCGCCGTCGACGCCGCGCTGGCCATGACGGGCATCGCCGACCTGGCCGAGCGGACCGTGGACGAGCTGTCCGGCGGTCAGCGGCAGCGCGCGTGGATCTCCATGGCGCTGGCCCAGGGCACGGACCTGCTGCTGCTCGACGAACCCACGACGTACCTCGACCTCGCGCACCAGATCGACGTGCTGGACCTGGTGCAGGAGCTGCACGCCACCATGGGCCGCACGATCGTCATGGTGCTGCACGACCTGAACCTGGCCGCCCGCTACGCCGACACGATCGTGGCGATGCGGGACGGCCGGATCGTGGCTCAGGGCACGCCCGCCGAGGTGCTGACCGAGCAGCTGCTGCTCGACGTGTTCGGGCTGGACGCGCGCGTCGTGGAGGACCCGGTGGCGGGGACGCCGCTCGTCGTCCCGGTCGGGTCGCGGCACCGCTAGCCCAGCAAGAGGTGCAGGGCGACGATCACGGTGCCCAGCGCGCAGAAGCCGGCGAGCACCGCACCGGGCACGTTGTGGTTCATCAGGTACGTCAGCACGCCCACGACACCGGCGCAGGCGAACGCGGTGACGGTGATCAAGGTCGTTCGCTGGCTGATGAACGCGCGCTGTTCGTTCTTCTCGGGTACGGGGACGTGTCCGCAGGTCGGACACGGCGTGGTGGGGGAGGTCATCGCCTTCGTCCTGGGGTCAGGCGGCCGAAGCCGTGAAGTGTTGTTCCGAGATCAGCAGGTAGATCGGGATCGGGCTGGCGACGGCCCAGCGGAACTCCTTCCTGGTCCAGTGCGTCCGCCGGTACCGGGGGGACACGACCGCCACGAAAGCGTCCGACTCGCAGAACGCCCGTTCCACGCCCTCGTGCCGGTCGTGGTCCGGGTCGTGGTGCAGGTCGTCGAGGTACGGGGTGCTGCCGGGCAGCAGATCCCTGACCTGCCTCTCGATCTCGCGGAGGGCGTCGTCGTCGTTGTCCTTGCGCGAATAGCTCACGAACACCCTCATCCGAACCTGATCCATCCCACCTGTGACCTCAGCTCGGCCAGGAGGTCGCTGACCGAGGAGTTGCCCGACCAGCGGCGCCGGAGCAACCCGGCCAGCGCCTTCAGGTCCACCCGCACCGTGTCGGAGTCGACGCGGTCGATGTCCGGCAGCGCCGCCCGCACCAGGTCGCAGGCGCGTTCCGGGTCACCGCTGGAAGCGCAGGCCAACGCCAGACGCGCGGTGTACCGCACGCGGGACCGGACGGACTCCGGGTCGAGCTCGGGAATCACCTGGTGCAGCTCCTCTGCGGCTTCTTCGTGGGCGCAGAGGTCCACCAGCGCCCATCCTCTCGTCGTCTCGACCGGGCGGCGGACGCTCAGCGTGCCGAGCGTCTGCACGCCGAGCTCGGCCTGGTCGGCCTCGTGGAAGACGCGGGCCTGGTCCAGGGCGCGCATGCAGCTCGAACGGTCGCCGAGCAGGGCGTGCCCCTGGGCCTGCCGCTGCCATGCGATGGAACGGGTGCGCAGCTCGATGTCGCGCCGTTCGAGGATGCCGCGGGTCAGGTTCACGATCTTCGCCCCGTCACCGCGGTACAGGGCGATGTCGGCGAACCGGACCAGCGCCCACTGGGCCAGGTCGGAGTTGCCGGTGGCGAGGGCGATGTGCCTGGCCTCCTCCGTCAGGCGCTCGGCCAGGTCGACCTGCCCGGCTTCCTGGGCCATCCAGCCGGCGTACTCCTTGATCCGGGCGATCAGCCGCAGGAGCTCGTCCCGATCACCGGGTTCGGCCGACTTGACCACGTGCTGCGCGGTCTCGTCGTGGGTGAGCAGCATCGGGAGAACCAGTTCGGGACTCATGCGGTGCCCCATGGCCCGCAGCGCCTTGAAGATCATCTCCAGCTGCTCCGCGTAGACGTGCGCGTCGCTTCGGGGTCTGTCGGCCCAGAAGCGGGACACGTCGGATGCGGAAAGCAGGCCGAGAAGTGACTTCTGCTCGGCGCGGGCGGCCGCGCTGTCGCGGAGGACCGCGATCAACTGCCCGTCGGCGTCCAGGGCGCTGTCGCAGACGCGCGCGATCTCGGCGGTGGCCGGGCGGGCGCCGCGCTCCAACCTGCTCAGGTACCCCTTGGAGTAGCTCGTCGCGGTCGCGAGCTGCGTCAGCGACATGCCCTTCTCCTGGCGGAGGCGGCGCAGCGCGCCGCCGAAGCCGCTCATCTCAGGTTCCCGAACAGGGAGCGGTAGAGATGCTTGAAGTGGCTGACGTCCCCGCAACAGGCGTTGACGTACGCCTGGGTCACGGACCACGTGGGCTGTCTTGTCCCGTCGGCGGCCTTGGACAGCGCGGACGCCGACACGCTCGCCTTCGCGGCGAGCCGGCGGTAGGTCGGGGTGCCGATGCTGTGGCGCAGTGCGCGCAACGCTTCGGCGAAGATCCGCTTCCGGCAACCGGGCGGACCGGTCAGAGGTTTCTCTCGTGTCCCCGTCCGGGGATTTTCGGGCGTGGGACGGCGTTTCGACGCCATCGTCGACTACCTCCTGCGACTGCTTGCTGTGCGCTCCGGATGACTGCTTCGCTTGAGCGGAGGGAGAGCGTCTGCCGCAGTTGGCGCTACCGCAGACCCCACGTGTGCACGACCAGCATGGAGGGTCTCAATCCGTGGGGGAAGATCTGCGGCGGCAGTCGGAATCAACACCGGCTCGCCGACGGCGCCGGGATTGGCAATGGGCAACACCTTCCGGCGCCCTCCGGCAGAGGTCATGCTGGCCGCGGGCCTCTGTGCCCCTGCGGCTTCTGTTAGCTCCGGATGACGCAGACCCGAAGGTCCCCTCGTTGGCGCGAGGGGACCTTCTTGCAGGACGACGGTCAGGAGCAGGTGCGCGGGCAGGCCGTGCAGGGCTGGGCGTCCGGCAGCACGTAGTGGAAGCAGCAGCTGTTGCGCTTGCGCTTCCAGCCGTCGGCGGAGAGGTGCAGGGTCGACGCGGAGACGAACGGTTCCAGCTTCTCCGGCAGGATCAGCGCGGCGTCGGTGACGCCGCCGTTCTCGTCGCCGCACGCGCGGCCCGCGGCCCAGGCGCCGTACTCCAGCATGTCGGTCGCGGCGGCCCAGAGGGTGCGGCGGCCGAAGCGGACGACCTGGCCGAAGGAGGCCACGAACTGGGCGGCGTGGGCGGCGTAGCGGGCCCGCAGCAGTGCGGCGAGCGCGGCCTCGTCGGCGACGACGGTGGCGGCCGGGTGGTTCGAGGCCGGGTCGTCCGGCAGGCACGCGAACTCGTCGCAGAACAGGGAGATGCCGTCCGGGTGCGGGCGGCCCTCGGCGCTGACGCGGAAGGCGATGTCGGACGGCCTGAGCGAGGGCACGCGGCGGGCGGTGTGGAAGAGCAGGCCCGCGAGGGCGGCGGGGACGTGCAGGTACCAGCCCATGACGTAACCGGCGGTGGCGCGGTCGTCGGAGCGGCCGTGCTGCTCGACCATCCACTCGGCGAGGTCCTTGCGCCACAGGTCGAAGCGCGCGGGCTCGGCCAGCAGGTCGGAGCAGATCGTCCAGTCCGGGGAGGCCGGGGTGCCGAAGCGGATCTCGGAGTTCGCTTCGAGGCGGGCGATGGACTCGGCGAGCGGCGTGAGCGCACGCGGGTGCTGCCGTGAGACCCTCGCCGGTACCGTCAACGCGCAAGCCCTCCCTCGGATGAATGAGGCTTGCCTAACCTTAGCGAAGGGTGACCTTTCTTCGCGCGTTCTGGTGGCGCCGGTCACACGAGTATCGCTCAACGGTGGGTTGTTCGCGCTGAGCGGACATCGCCCGATCTGTGGAATCCGTTGCTCCCGACCTGCGTTGATGCCGATGTCAGGGTTTGCCGGATGCCACTGTGCGCTGACGGGAACCACAGGCCTCGGTACCGCCCACTACAGTGGAGCCACGGTGCCGCGCTCACCAGGGTAGATCGGTGGAGCCGAGGACCGCCGACGCAGCAGTCAGGGAGTGCGAATGTTCGAAAGGTTCACCGACCGCGCGAGGCGGGTGGTTGTCCTTGCCCAAGAAGAGGCACGGATGCTCAACCACAACTACATCGGCACCGAGCACATCCTCCTGGGTCTGATCCACGAGGGTGAAGGTGTCGCCGCCAAGGCGCTCGAGTCGTTGGGGATCGCGCTGGAAGGCGTCCGCCAGCAGGTCGAAGAGATCATCGGCCAGGGCCAGCAGGCTCCGAGTGGACACATCCCCTTCACCCCGCGCGCCAAGAAGGTCCTGGAGCTGTCGCTGCGCGAAGCGCTGCAGCTCGGCCACAACTACATCGGCACCGAGCACATCCTGCTCGGGTTGATCCGCGAGGGCGAAGGCGTTGCTGCGCAGGTCCTCGTCAAGCTGGGTGCCGACCTGAACAGGGTGCGGCAGCAGGTGCTGCAGCTGCTGTCCGGTTACTCGACGGAGAAGGGCGCGTCGGAGTCGACCGGTCGTGGCGAGGGCACGCCGTCGTCGTCCCTGGTGCTGGACCAGTTCGGGCGCAACCTCACGGCTTCGGCCCGTGAGGGCAAGCTCGACCCGGTGATCGGGCGCACCAAGGAGATCGAGCGGGTCATGCAGGTGCTGTCCCGCCGCACCAAGAACAACCCGGTCCTCATCGGCGAGCCCGGCGTCGGCAAGACCGCCGTCGTCGAGGGACTGGCGCAGATGGTCGTCAAGGGCGAGGTGCCCGAGACGCTCAAGGACAAGCAGCTCTACACGCTCGACCTCGGCTCGCTGGTCGCGGGCTCGCGCTACCGCGGTGACTTCGAAGAGCGCCTGAAGAAGGTCCTCAAGGAGATCCGCACGCGCGGCGACATCATCCTGTTCATCGACGAGATCCACACGCTCGTCGGCGCGGGTGCCGCCGAGGGCGCGATCGACGCCGCGTCGATCCTGAAGCCGATGCTGGCTCGCGGTGAGCTGCAGACGATCGGTGCCACCACGCTCGACGAGTACCGCAAGCACGTCGAGAAGGACCCCGCGCTGGAGCGCCGCTTCCAGCCGATCCAGGTGGGCGAGCCGTCGCTCGAGCACACCATCGAGATCCTCAAGGGCCTGCGCGACCGGTACGAGGCGCACCACCGGGTGTCCATCACCGACTCCGCGCTGGTGGCCGCGGCCACGCTGGCCGACCGGTACATCAACGACCGGTTCCTGCCCGACAAGGCGATCGACCTGATCGACGAGGCCGGCGCCCGGATGCGGATCCGCC
>Ga0070710_10000346_pt1 | contig 22081 bp, 22 predicted proteins | sample LARL52metaG_FD_65454 | JGI IMG/M metagenome (GOLD analysis project Ga0070710, IMG submission 65454) | Corn, switchgrass and miscanthus rhizosphere microbial communities from Kellogg Biological Station, Michigan, USA - LAR L5-2 metaG | ecosystem: Host-associated > Plants > Roots > Rhizosphere ...
GCTGCGGCTGGAGGCTTACGGGATCGCCGCCGCCGACCGGGCGACCGCGCGCTACTCCCTGGAACGCATCAGCCGGGAGACCCTGGCCGCCTACGAGCACTGCTTGCGGCGCGCGGCCGCGAGCCTGGCCGGTGCCACGTCCGGCTGACTCACCCCGGCCGGCTGAAGGCACCACGCCGGGCGGGACGGTGAAACGCCGTCCCGCCCGGCTTCGTATTCCCGCACCTCCCCGCGCTACCCGGCGGGCCGCGGATCGTGACACGCTGGCAGCAGCGCAGTCCTTGTCCTGTCCGGCAGCGAACGGAGGTGACCGTGCCCCGCCCCGACCTCGCCCAGGAGGCGGCTGAACTGCTGAGCATCGCGAACACCTCCGAGCCGCGCGCGCTCAACCAGCTGGTGGTTCTTGCCTCACGCCAGGTGCCCGCGTGCTCGGGTGCCACGGCCGTGCTGTGGCGCGGGAACGAGCCCGCGGTGCGCGCCGCCAGTCATCCCGACCTGCCCGAGCTCGACGACGTGCAGCTGTCATGTGGGCGCGGGCCGGTGCTGGACGCCCTGTCCGGCAGCGGGCCGGCGAGCTGCCCGGACACGCTGGCGGAGACCCGGTGGCCGGAGTACGCCGGCGCGGCCCTGCGCCGCGGCGTGCGCTGCTGTGTGACGCTCGCTTACCGGTCGGAACCCGACGCGGTCACCCTGTCCCTGGTCGGCGCGCGCCCCCGCTCCCTGGAACCCGGCCAGCTCGCCGAACTGCTCACCGCCTTCGGTGGCGCGGTCATGGGCAACGCCGCCGAGTACGGCGACGCCAAGCGCACCGCGCTCCAGTTGCGTGCGGCCGTGGACTCACGTGCGCTGGTGGACCAGGCCAAGGGAATGCTGATGCAGGCGCTCGGCTGTAGTGCCGATGAGGCGCTGGAACGGCTGCGGCAGATATCCCAGGAGCGCAATCTGCGGGTCACCGACGTCGCCAGGACGATCATCGACTCCCGCGGTGCGCGGGGGGCCCGCGACACCCGGGGGCCGGGCAACCGCGGCGAAAATGGTTCAGCCCGGCGGAAACCGCCGGGCTGACCACCGGAGGAAGAGGGCCGCGCCGACCGGGGGCGGGGCGCCTGCCGGCGGCTGGCGCTGTACGGGCGGCCCCTATTCCTCGACGTACTGTTCGACTACCTCCTCGGCAGGGACCGGGTCGCCCGGGCGCGCCGCTTTCTCGGCGGCGTCCCACTCGGCCTGGGCGCGTTCCACGGCCGCCTCCCGCTCAGTGGCAAGCCGATCCGGATCGGGTCCGGGGTGATCCCCTAGCCCGGTCGGGTCCGGGTCCTCGTACGAGCCCACCACGGTCGGCCCGTCCTCGGCGGCCGCGGCGGCCGCGGCGGCACCCAGTGCGGCGCCTCCTTCGGGGGAGTCATCCACAACGCCGTTGCTGCCGGTGTTGAGCATGATGTACGGCGGGTAGCGCTTTTCCTCCACCCGGTCCACGACCGGCCGCCCGCCGGGCCCGCGCCGCAGCACCATCCGGCGGCGCAGCCAGCCGTAACTGCGGCGCGGTATGGCCATCCCGGCGATACCGGTCAGTATGATCACCCAGCCGACCACCTGAATGTTCAGCCACGACGGGTGGCCCCGCACGGCGAAGGCGAGAATCGCACCAAGCGCTATTAAGAACAGTCCGGTCGCGGTCCTCATGGCCGTCCCTCCTATTCGTGGGCACGTGTCTTCCGGCCAGAAGCCGGTCAGCGTGGCTCGCTGTCGGCATCCTGGCCGAGCACGCGCTCCCGCAGGTAGCCGAGCGCACCCGCGAGCAGCCGGGACACGTGCATCTGAGAGATGCCAAGCCGTTCCCCGATCTCGGCCTGGGTCATATTGCCGTAGAAGCGCATCATCAGCAGGCGCTGCTCACGCACCGGTAGATCGCTCCAGTGCGCCCAGACGGACTCCATGTCCAGGGTGTGCTCGAGCTGCGGGTCGTCCTCACCGAGTATGTCGGCCAGGTTCCCGGGGTCCGGCCCGGCGGACCGTGGCGCGTCCAGCGAGGAGGTCTGGAAGGCGAGGTCGGCACGCTGCGCGTCGCGCAACTCGTCATGGCTGATGCCCAGGTGCTCCGCCAGCTCGTCGTCCTTGGGGGCACGAGAGAGCTGCTGGGTCAGGTCGGCACGGGCCCGGCACAGCTCCAGCCGCAGCTCCTGAGTGGAGCGCTTGACGTGTACGTGCCACCGCTTGTCCCGGAAGTGCCGCTTGATCTCCCCGGTGATACACGGCTGAGCGTAGGAGGCCAGGTTGCTGCCGAAGGCCGGGTCGAAGTTGTTGATGGCCTTGAGCAGGCCGACGTACCCGACCTGCATCAGTTCCTCTGGCGACTCCGGGCTGTGCCGGTACCGCTGTGCGCACGCCCGGACCAGTGACTCGTAACGGCCGACGAGTGTTTCGCAGGCGGCGTCGCGCTCTTCACTGCCCCGCGGCAGCGACTGAACCAGCTTCACCAGTTCCGGATCGGCGAGGTCGGCGGCCTGGCTGACGGGGGTCTGCGGGTGGGAAAGAACGGTGGTCATTGGCGATCACCTGCTGCGTTTCTGGTCTGCACCTCCCGTTTGTGCCCGTGGTGTGGGCGCTAAACATGACCCGATGCCCCCGGCCCGCCGCGGGGGCCATTTACCGAGTTCAGCGGCCTGTTTGCCGCGGCAAAATACATTCCGGGGATGTCCGGGGCAGGCGGAAATCCGCGCCGGGGGTGGCCGGAGTCCGGCCCGAGGTGTGGCACGGATTTGCGGCGCGGGATGGACGGGCCGGCCGCGGCGGCTGACCGCGGGCCAGCCGCCCGGAACGTCGGGTGCCTTGTTTACCTGCGGTTTGTTTGAAGGGCGGCGGGCGCGGTACCTGTCGGCCACATGCGAGACCTCGCAAGCCTCGCATCTAAGACACTGCGGACAGTGGAGGCACCGATGCGTATCGGAGGGATCCTTCTTGTGATATGGCTGGTCATTGGCGCGATTGCCGCCGGGCAACGGAACTACTACAGCGATTCGCATGAAAACTGCGCCCATGCTGGGACCGTTGCCGTGACCATTCTGGCGGGCCCGCTGAACTACGTCGGCGTGAACCCCAAGGTCTCGTGCCACCTCCCGCAGCCGAGCCAGTGACCCCGCTGCGGCGCGCCGGGTGGCGGCCCGGCCGGACGTGGTCGGGGCGACGGCGCCACTGACCACATCGCTGACCGCCGGCCAGCCCGCCCTGGCCGGCGGTCAGCGCTTGCCGGCGGCCTTCGGGTTCTCAGTAGTCGCGGCCCTGGTAGCCCTGGCCGGGATAGTTCTGGCCCTGGTAGCCCTGGCCCGGGTAGTTCTGCCCGGCCGGACCGGCGGGCACCGTGCGGATCCGGGTCGCCCGCTCACCGACCCCGGCGATCAGGGTGCCGATGGCGATGCCGATGATCAAGTACAGCGCTGCCGTGGCGATCTTGTGGGAGAGCGGAGCATCGGTACGGAACGGGAAGATCACCACGATCACCGTAACCAGGCCGACGATCCAGCCGAAGAAGACCATCGGCCGCGGCGTGCTGAGCAGCAGCAGGTGCGCAAGGAGCGTCGCGACAAGTGCCCCGCCCGCGGCGAGGAGGACCAGCGTCGTGGTGTGCGCGTCGCCGTAGGCGCCGTAGCGTTTCGGCGCCAGGATCGGGATGTTGAACAGCCACCGGCAGACCAGCACACCGACCAGCGCTATCAGCCCAGCGACGACCGCGGTTGCCACCCCGCCGGACCACAACATCCGGGCGTCCACCCTGGGCCGGGCACGCTGCGGCGGGGCATACGCCCGCTGTTCTGGAGGATATGGCCGTCTGTCCGGGGGATTGGGTTCCATTGGTGCCGTCATGTTTCAGGCCTTCCGTCAGGCTGGCCGCGCCTTCCGCAGCCTTCGTGCTGTCCTCACCCACAGACTAGAGCCCAAACACCCGCGTGGGGCGGCGCGGCTCTGCGGGCCCGGGCCCGCGCGGATCAGGACCCGGCGAGGATCACTTCCAGGGTCCGCGGGCCGTGCACGCCCTGGACGCGATCGAGTTCGATGTCGCTGGTGGCCGAGGGGCCGCTGATCCAGGTGCAGGGCCGGCCGGGTTCCAGGCGTTCCAGCGCCTGCGGGACGATCCCGACGATCTGGCTGGCGTGCAGGATGCACAGGTGGTAGTCGGGGACCAGGCTCAGCGCGCGGCGGCCCTGGCCCGGCCCACCGTCCAGGACGATCGTCCCGGTTTCCGCGATGGCCACCGCGGCGGTGGTGATCACGCCGTCGGTGGCGTCGAGTGCCCCGGGGGACAGCCCATCGCCGGGAAGGAACTCCACGCCGGCCGGGCCCGTGCCGTCCAGGGTGAGCCCAGGTGGCAGCACGACCCGGCGCGCGCCGCGCTCGGCCAGCGCCGCGTGCACCGCCTCGGTCACCCCGTCGGCCGGGCAGCGGCGGACGCTGGTCCCGTAGTCGTGCAGCCGCTCGGTGAGCAGTTCGATCAGTGCCGGGGTATCCATGCCGGTGCCGGTCCGGTAGCCGCGCGGTATCCCGGTGGGGATGCTGGCCCCGGTGCTCAGCGCGGCGCGGATGCGGGCAAGGACCTCCGCCCGTGCCCGCTCATTCCCGGTCATCGGGGTCTCCGTGCTCCAGCCGCCACCACTGCCTGAACGTCCTGGCCGGGGGAGCGGGCGCGTCCCGTGCGGCGGTCCACGCCGACAGCGGCGGGGGCAGCCGCCTGATCTTTCCCCTGCGGCTCAGCAATCCGCCCACACTGGCGCCGCGCTGCGCCGCCGCGTACCTGGCCGGGCTGGCCATCACCCAGGACGCGGCCGCCATGGCCACCGCCTCGGCGCTGGGTACCCGCCGGGCCCGGGCGGCCTCCTCGACGTGCCTGGCTCTCAGGTGGACCAGGATCGACGGGATGTCGATCCGTACCGGGCAGACGTCGTAGCAGGCACCGCACAACGAGGAGGCGTAGGGCAGCGACGCGTTGTCCTCAACGCCGGTGAGCTGTGGCGACAGCACCGCGCCGATGGGGCCGGGGTACACCGAGCCGTAGGCATGGCCACCGGTGCGCTCGTACACCGGGCAGACGTTCAGGCACGCGGAACACCGGATGCAGTGCAGCGCCGCGCGCCCGGCCGGGTCGGCCAGCGCGGCCGTCCGCCCGTTGTCAAGCAGCACCAGATGGAACCGCTGCGGGCCGTCCCCGGGGGTCACCCCGGTCCACATCGACGTGTAGGGGTTCATCCTCTCGCCGGTGGACGAGCGCGGCAGCAACTGCAGGAACACCTCCAGGTCCCGCCAGGAAGGGATCACCTTCTCGATGCCCATGACGGTGATCAGCGTGTCCGGCAGGGTCAGGCACATCCGGCCGTTGCCCTCGGACTCGACCACGCACAGCGTCCCGGTCTCCGCGATGGCGAAGTTGGCGCCGCTGATGCCGACCCGCGCGGACAGGAACCTGCGCCGCAGGTACAGCCGCGCGGCCTCGGTCAGCGCGGCCGGGGTGTCGGTCAGCCCCGGGTCCACGCCGGGCATCTCGCGCAGGAAGATCTCCCTGATCTCGGCCCGGTTGCGGTGGATGGCGGGCACCAGGATGTGCGAGGGCCTGTCTCTCCCTAGCTGGACGATCAGCTCGGCGAGGTCCGTCTCATGGGCGGTGATGCCGGCCGCGGCGAGCGCCTCGTTCAGCCCGATCTCGTCGGTGACCATCGACTTGACCTTGACCACCTCGGCGGCCCCGGTGCCGCGGACCAGGCCAGTCACGATCCGGTTGGCCTCATTGGCGTCCCGCGCCCAGTGCACGGTCCCGCCGTGCGCGGTGACCCGGTTTTCGAGCTGTTCCAGGTAGGAATCCAGATGCGCGAGCGTCTGCTGTTTGATCGCCTGCCCGGCGGCGCGCAGCTCCTCCCAGTCCGGCAGTTCGGCCACGACAGCGGCCCGCTTGGCCCGGATGGTCGTGGTCGCCTTGCCGAGGTTGCGCCGTAGCTGGGTGTTGGCCAGCGCCGCGCGGGCCGCCACGGGGAACGGTTCCTCGCCGCGCAGGTGGCCGACCCCGCGCGGGGCGTATGGCATGCCCAAAAACGTGCTCAATGGGAGTCCTGGGTGCTCGCGAGGATTTCGGCCAGGTGGACGGTGGCTGTGCCGGCGTTCAGCCGGGACAGCCCGCCGCCGATGTGCATCAGGCAGGAGCTGTCCCCGGCGGTGCACACCTCGGCGCCGGTGGCCAGCACCGAACGCATCTTGTCCGCCAGCATGGCCGTGGACACGGGCGCGTTCTTGACCGCGAACGTGCCGCCGAACCCGCAGCACACCTCGGCGTCCGGCAGCTCCACCAGGTCGATGCCCGCCACCCGCCGCAGCAGCCGCAGCGGCCGGTCGCCGACCCGCAGCAGGCGCAGCGAATGGCAGGTCGGGTGGTAGGTGACCCGGTGCGGGTAGTAGGCGCCGACATCCTCCGCCCCGAGCACGTCGACCAGCAGTTCGGACAGCTCGTAGGTGCGCGCGGCGATCTCCTCTGCGCGCCGGGCCAGGGCTTCGTGCCCGAACCGCCGCGCCACCATCGCGTGCTGGTGCCGCACCGAGCCGGTGCACGAACCGGACGGGACGACCACGATCTCGCAGTCCTCGAACACCTCCACGTACCGGCGCACCAGCGGGAGCGCTTCGCGCAGGTACCCGGTGTTCGTGTGCATCTGCCCGCAGCAGGTCTGCGCCTGCGGGAACGTCACCTCGTGGCCGAGCCGCTCAAGCAGCCGCACGGTGGCCTGGCCGACCTGCGGGAACAGGCTGTCCGCGAGGCAGGTCACGAACAGCGCGATCCGCACGGCTCAGCCCCGGGCCTGGCTGGACCGGCGGACCACCAGTTCCGGCTCGAACACGACCTGCCGGTGCTGGTGCGCCTCCTCGCCGAGCGCCTCGTCCAGCAGGAGTTGCGCGGCGGTGCGGCCGAGCAGTTGCCTGGGCTGGCGCACTGAGGACAGCGGTACCGCCGCCGCGGCGGCGAAGTCGATGTCGTCGTAGCCGATCAGCGAGATGTCCTCGGGCACCCGGATCCGCTGCGCGGTCATCTCCTGCAGCACGCCCAGGGCGAGCAGGTCGTTCGCACAGAAGACCGCGGTGGGCCGCTGCGGCGGTGGCAGGTCCGCGAGGGTGACGCCCGCACGCTGCCCGGCCGCGACGTTCAGCGCCGGGGTGACGATCATGTGCAGGTCGCCCGCGTGGGCGCCGGCGCGCTCGAGGGCCCGGATCGCGCCCTCTCTCCGGTCGGCCACCTGCCGGATGCTCAGCGGGCCGCCGACAAAGGCGATCCGGGTGTGCCCGCCCTCGATCAGGTGCGCCACGGCCAGTTCGCCGCCGAGCACGTCGTCCACCGAGACCGAGCACTGGCCCCGGGCCGGTGACCGGCTGTCCACGAGAACCACCGGGGTGCCCCGCTGCTGCAGCCGGGCGAGGCGCTCGTCGTCGGCGGACACCGGGGTGATCAGGATGCCCTGCACCCGGTGCTCTTCAAGCAGCTCCAGGTAGTGCGTTTCCTTCCCCTGCTGGTCGTCGCTGTTGCACAGGATCACGGCCAGCCCGGACTCGCTGGCCTCGTCCTCCACCCCCCGCGCGACGTCGGTGAAGAACGGGTTGGCCACGTCAAGCACGACCAGGCCGATGGTGCGGCTGCGCCCGGCGCGAAGCTGGCGCGCCGACTCGTTCCTGATGAAGCCGAGCTGCTTGATGGCGTCCCTGACCCGGCTGCGGGTGGGCTCGGCCACGATGTCGGGCCGGTTCAGCACGTTGGAGACGGTCCCCACGGAGACGCCCGCGTGGGCGGCCACCTCCCTGATGCTGGCCGGCGTGTCTGCCACGGTGCCCTCCCGAATTTGGTGCAAGTGTGCGGTGCTCATTTGGAACGTGTCAAACAACACGTCCCGTTCAAGGCCCGCGGGCAGCCCGGCGCCGATGTAACGATTCAACTACGCAACGCGCAGCTATTGACACGCAGGCGATGCGGGCTGACACTTCTGCACATCTTTGAAACGTTACATCCAGGGTCGAGGAGGCTGGGTGCCGGGCAACCCCGAGGGCGCACCGGCCGGCCAGGCCAGGCCGGTGCTGTCGCTGCGGCACGCGGCGAAATCGTTCGGCGCGGTGCACGCCGTGGTGGACGGGTCCGCCGACCTGTACGCCGGGGAGGCGCACGCGCTGATCGGCGAGAACGGCGCCGGCAAGTCCACCGTGGTGAAGATGCTCGCGGGTGTGTACCAGCCGGACGAGGGCGAACTGCTCATCGGCGGCACCCCGGTCACCCTGCACAGCCCGGCGGCCGCCAGGGACGCCGGCATCGCCGTCATCTACCAGGAACCGACCTTGTTCCCCGATCTCACGGTCGCGGAGAACATCTTCATGGGCCGGCAGCCGCTGCGGGCCGGCCGGCGGATCGACGCAAAGCTGATGCGCGGCCAGGCCGGCGCGCTGTTCGGGCGGCTTGGCGTCCGGCTCGACCCGGGCCGGATCTGCCGCGGCCTGTCCATCGCGGACCAGCAGATCGTGGAGATCGCCAAGGCGCTGTCCGTGGACGCCCGGGTGATCGTGATGGACGAGCCGACCGCGGCCCTGTCCGCGACCGAGGTCGCCCGGTTGTTCGAGGTGGTGCGCGCCCTGCGCGTGGGCGGCGCGGCGGTGCTGTTCATCTCGCACCGGCTGGAGGAGGTCTTCGAGATCTGCCAGCGGGTCACCGTGATGCGCGACGGCAGGCACGTGCTCACCAGTGAACTGGCCAGCCTGACCGCCGACGACCTGGTCCGGGCCATGGTGGGCAGGCAGGTAGCGCAGCGCGCCGGGGCCACCCGCCACGAGCCGGGGGAGGAGGTCCTGCGGGTCGAGCGGCTGACCCGCGAGGGCGTGTTCACCGACATCTCGCTGCGGGTGCGGGCCGGGGAGATCGTCGCGCTGGCCGGGCTGGTCGGCTCCGGGCGCAGCGAGGTGGCGCGGGCGATCTTCGGCATCGACCGGTACGACGCGGGCGCGGTGACGCTCGCCGGGCGGCCGCTGCGCAAGGCCTCGCCCGCCGCGGCCATGGCCGCGGGGGTCGGCTATGTCCCCGAGGACCGGCGCCAGCAGGGCCTGGTCATGGAGATGTCGGTGCAGCAGAACATGGCGCTGGCCTCGCTCGGCCGGCTGCGCAAGGCCGGGCTCATCCGCGCCGCGGCGGAGCGCGCGTTCGCCGCCGACTGGGCGCAGCGACTGCGGCTGAAGTACGGCAGGCTCACCGACCCGGTGTCCCGGCTGTCCGGCGGCAACCAGCAGAAGGTCGTGCTCGGCAAGTGGCTCGGCCGCCAGCCGTCGCTGCTCATCGTGGACGAGCCCACCCGGGGCATCGACATCGCCACCAAGGCCGAGGTGCACGAACTGCTGGCGCACCTGGCCGCCGACGGCGTCGCGATCCTGATGATCTCCTCCGAGCTACCGGAGGTGCTGCAGAACGGCGACCGGATCATGGTCATGCGCGAGGGCCGGCTCACCGCCGAGTACCGCCACGACGACGCCTCCGAGGAGAAGATCATGGCCGCCGCCACCGGCCAGACCGAGGCCCAGGCGTCATGAGCATTACGGTGACCGCGCGCCCGGAGCCGCCGGGGCCACAGGCCAGGGTCAGCTCACGCCGGCTCACCGAGCGGGTGTTCCGGATCAGGGAGTCCGGGATCATCGTCGTGCTGGCCATGTTCGTGGGGGTCACCGCGGCCATCCAGCCGAGGTTCGTCGGATCCCAGGAGATCGGCTTCATCCTCGCCAACACCACCGTGTTCGCGCTGCTTGCGCTCGGCGAGACGATGGTGGTGATCAGCCGGAACGTGGACCTGTCCATCGGCTCGGTGCTCGGGCTGTCGGCCTACCTGTCGGCCAGCATGTTCGGCGCGCACCATGGCATCCCGATACCGGTGGTGTTCCTGGCCGGCCTCGGCATCGGCCTGGCCTGCGGCGTCGCCAACGGGCTCATGGTGTCCCTCGGCAAGGTGCCCAGCCTCGTCGTCACGCTCGCCACCCTGTACATCATCCGCGGCATCGACATCCTCATCGTCGGCGGGAACGAGGTCGTCGCGCAGACCCTGCCGAACGCCTTCATCCAGATCCCCAAGGCCAACGTGCTCGGGGTCCCGTACCTGGCCATCGCGGTCGCCGTGGTGGTCGGGGCTGGCGCGTACTACCTGCGCTCGTTCCGGTCGGGCAGGGAACTGTACGCGATCGGGTCCAACCCGGAGGCCGCCCGGCTGGCCGGCATCCCGGTCGGCAGGCGGGTGTTCACCGCGTTCGCGGTCAGCGGGGCGATCGCCGGGGTGGCCGGGGTGCTCTGGGCCGCGCAGTACCAGACCATCGACTCCACGGCGGGCACCGGCTACGAGTTGCAGGTGATCGCCGCGGTCGTGGTCGGCGGTGTGGCGATCTTCGGCGGCAGCGGCAGCGCCGTAGGCGCAGCGATCGGCGCGCTGCTGCTCAACACGATCAACTCGGCGCTGTACGTGCTCGGCATCTCGCCGTTCTGGGACCAGGCGATCGCGGGCTTCCTGCTGCTGGTGGCCATCGCACTGGACCGGCTGATCTCGGTGCGGCTGGCGGCCGCCCTGCGACGAAGGAGTTCCGGTGTCGGCACCTGACCGGGGCAGGCCCGGGCCCGCCTTGGGCGGGGTGGCGGGGTCAGAACCAGCAGAGCGCGGGGTGGTGGGGTCAGAACCAACAGTGCGCACGGTCATGCGTGGGGCGATGCGCTGGGAGACCGGCCTCGCCGTGGGCGTCCTTGCCATCCTGATCTTCGGAGCCAGCACCTCCGCTCAGTTCCTGACCAGCGGAAACATCTTCAACATGGAGGTGACCTCGGGGGAGATAGCGATCATGGCGCTGCCCATGACGCTCATCATCATCAGTGGCGAGATCGACCTGTCGGTCGCGTCCACCCTGGGCATGTCGAGCGCGCTGCTCGGGTTCCTGTGGGCCAAGCACTGGCCGATGCTGGCCATCTTCGCCGTCCTGGTGCTGCTCGGCCTGGCCGCTGGCCTGTTCAACGGCCTGCTGGTGACCAGGCTCGGGCTGCCCTCGCTCGCGGTGACCATCGGCACGCTGGCGCTCTACCGGGGCATCGCGCTGATCATCCTGGGCTCGAACACGATCTCCAGCTTCCCCGCCGCCTACACCTCCATCGGCGTCACCGCGGTCCCGCACACGAACATCCCCTGGTCCGTCGCGATCTTCGTGGTGCTCGCGGTGATCTTCGGCGTGGTGCTGCACGCCACGGCCACCGGCCGGTCCATCTACGCCATGGGCGCCGGCACCGAGGCGGCGCTGTTCGCCGGAATCCGGGTCAAGCGCGTCAAGACCATGCTGTTCATGACCTCCGGGCTGGTCTGCGCGCTCGCCGGGGTGTTGTGGACGTTCCGCCTCGCCACCGCGGTGCAGAACAACGGCGTCGGCGCGGAGCTCAACGTGGTCGCGATCGTCCTCCTCGGCGGGGTCTCCATCTTCGGCGGCAAGGGCTCGATCGGCGGGGTGGTGCTCGCCGTGATAGCCCTGGCCGGCCTGCAGGGGGCGCTGCTGCTCACCAACTTCAACCAGGAGGCCATCGGCATCGTCATCGGCGGCCTGCTGCTCGTCAGCGTCTTCGTGCCGAACGCGGCGCCCGTCGTTGCCCGGGCCCGCGCGCTGCTCAGGGCCGGGAGCCCGACCTCGGAGGTCAGCCATGACTGACTCGCCGGCCACCCCGTATTGGTTTTTTCACCTCAGAGTTGAAAGGATTCAGTTATGGGCCGTTCCCTCAGACGGGCACTCTCGGGTCCCGCCGTGCTGCTGGTGGCGTGCTCCGTCCTCGCCGCCTGCAGCAGTTCCTCCAGCAGTTCCACCCCGTCGTCGTCCTCGGGCTCGACCGGGGCGGGCGGGCTGAAGACGGGGCTGAAGGTCTTCGTCATCCCGAAGAACCTCGGCAACCCCTACTTCACCACCTCGGACAGCGTGAAGTCCGGTGGGGCGCTGGCCGCGCTCCAGGCGCTCGGGGAGACCGGCACCGAGACCAGTGGCACCGCCGCGACCCCCGCCTCGCAGATCCCGGCGATCCAGTCGGCCATCACCAAGGGCGCCAACATCCTCATCGTGTCGGCCACCGACCCGTCGGCGCTGTGCCCCACGCTGAACTCCGCGATGGCCAAGGGCATCACCGTGGTCATGTACGACTCGGACGCACCGTCCTGCCGGGACCTGTTCGTGAACCAGGCGTCCACGGCGCAGATCGGGACCAGCGAGGTGGACCTGCTCGCCAAGGAGATCCACGACACCGGTGACATCGGTATCGTCTCCGCCGCGGCGTCCGCGCCGAACCAGAACGCCTGGATCGGCTACATGAAGCAGGAACTGAAGAAATACCCGAAGATGCACCTGGTGAGCATCGTCTACGGCAACGACGACCCGACGACCGCGACCCAGGTCACCCAGGGCCTGCTGCAGCAGCACCCGAGCCTCAAGGGCATCATCTCCCCGACGACCGTCGGCATCCTGGCCGCGGCCCAGGTGGTCGACTCGCCGAAGTACAAGGGCAAGGTCGCGGTGACCGGCTTGGGCACCCCCAACTCGCTGAAGAAGTACGTCGCGGACGGCACCGTCCAGGCCTTCGAGCTGTGGAACCCGGCCAACCTCGGCTACCTCGCCGCCTACGCCGCGGTCAACCTCGCCTCGAAGAAGATCACCAACGCGGCCGGGCAGTCGTTCACCGCGGGCAAGCTCGGCAAGTACACCGTCGGCGCGGGCCACGCCATCCTGCTCGGCCCGCCGTTCGTGTTCACCAAGGCCAACATCAACCAGTTCAACTTCTGATGCCCGATGGCTGGCGGGGCAGCCCTCCACCTGCCCCGCCAGCCCTCCTCCGCACGCGGGCACCGGGCGGAGTCCTGGAGCCGCAGAAGGGAGCCCGCACCATGCAACGTGTCTGTTTCCTGGCCCGGGTCCGGCCGGACCGGCTGGCGGAGTACCGGGCCGCCCACCGCGAGGTCTGGCCCGAGATGACGGCCGCGCTGCGGGAGGCAGGGTGGGCCAACTACACCCTCTTCCTCGACGACGACGGCCTAGTGATCGGATACCTGGAGACCGATGACTTCGACGCGGCACGCCAGCGGATGGAGCAGGCCGGCGTGAACACAAGGTGGCAGGCGCGGATGGCCCCGTTCTTCGCCGGCATTGGTGACCAGCGCCCGGACGAAGGATTCCGCCAGATCACCGAGATCTTCCACCTGGACTGATGACCGCCGAACCCGAACCGCCCGCGTGCTGCCTGGAGATGAGTTGTGATGCCTGATCTGACCGCCGTGAAGTCCGTGTTGCGGGCGCAGCGGATCGAGGTGCCGTCGTGGGCGTTCGGGAACACCGGGACGCGGTTCAAGGTGTTCGCGCAGCCGGGGGTGCCGCGGACGGTCGAGGAGAAGGTCGACGACGCGGCGCAGGTGCACCGGTTCACGGGGGTGGCGCCGAGTGTGGCGGTGCACATTCCGTGGGACGCGGTGGCTGATTACGCCGCGCTGGCCGCCTATGCCAAGGACCGGGGCGTGGCGGTCGGGACCGTGAACGCGAACGTGTTCCAGGACGATGCCTACCGGCTCGGCAGCGTGGCCAACCCCGACCCGGCGGTGCGCCGCAAGGCCGTCGCACACCTGCTGGAGTGCGTGGACATCATGGACGCCACCGGCTCCCAAGATCTCAAGCTGTGGTTCGCCGACGGCACCAACTACCCGGGGCAGGACTCCATCGCGGCCCGGCAGGGCCGGCTGGCCGAAGCCCTGGACACCACCTATCAGCGGCTGTCCGCGGACCAGCGGCTGATCCTGGAGTACAAACTGTTCGAGCCCGCCTTCTACAGCACCGATGTGCCCGACTGGGGTACCGCCTACCTGCACTGCGTGCGGCTGGGCGAGCAAGCCAAGGTGTGCGTGGACACCGGGCACCATGCCCCCGGCACCAACATCGAGTTCATCGTCGCCATGCTGCTGCGGGCGGGCAAGCTGGGCGCGTTCGACTTCAACTCCCGGTTCTACGCCGACGACGACCTGATGGTCGGCGCGGCCGACCCGTTCCAGCTATTCCGCATCCTCTTCGAGGTGACCGCGGCGGGCGGGTTCGACCGGGCGGCGGGTATCTCGTTCATGCTGGATCAGTGCCACAACATCGAGCCGAAGATCCCGGCGCAGATCCGGTCGGTGATGAACGTGCAGGAGGCCACCGCCAAGGCGCTGCTCGTCGACGCCGAGGCGCTTGCGGCGGCTCAGCAGGCCGGGGATGTGCTGGGCGCCAACGCGGTGCTGATGGACGCCTACAACACCGACGTCCGCCCGCTGCTGGCCGAACTGCGCGCGGAGATGGGCCTGGACCCCGACCCGGTCGCCGCCTACCACCGCTCCGGCTACGCCGACAAGATCGTCGCCGAACGCATCGGCGGCACCCAGGCAGGCTGGGGCAGTTGAGGCCAGCCGCAGGGGAGGTTGCTGATGGGGCAGGAAGTAGCTGCCGAGGTTGCTGAGCTGATCGGGCGGAGCAACCGGCTCGGGTCGGACCGGCGCAACACCAACTACGCCGGCGGCAACGCCTCGGCCAAGGGCACCACGACCGACCCGGTGACCGGGGAACCGGTGGAACTGCTCTGGGTCAAGGGCTCCGGCGGCGACCTGGGCACGCTGACCGCCGAAGGTCTGGCGGTGCTGCGGCTCGACAGGCTCCGCGCGCTGACCGGCGTGTACCCGGGGGTGGAGCGCGAGGACGAGATGGTGGCCGCGTTCGACTACTGCCGTCACGGCCTCGGCCGGTTGGGGGAAGGCCTCGGCCCGGCGCCCTCGATCGATACGGCGATGCACGGGCTGGTGGACGCGCCGCACGTGGACCATCTGCACCCGGACTCGGGGATCGCGTTCGCCACCGCCACCGACGGCGAGGCGCTGACCGCGGCGTGCTTCGGCGGCCGGGTCGGCTGGGTGCCCTGGCGCCGCCCCGGGTTCCAGCTCGGCCTGGACATCGCCGAGCTGTACCGGGCCAGACCCGGCCTGATCGGCGTGATCCTGGGCGGCCACGGGATCACGGCCTGGGGCGCGACCAGCGAGCAGTGTGAGGCGAACTCCCTGGAGATCATCCGGGGCGCACAGCGGTACCTGGATGAACATGGCTCCGGGGAGCCGTTCGGCAGCGAAATAGCTGGCTTCAGAGCCTTGCCCGCGCCGCAGCGCCGGGCCCGCGCCGCCGAGCTGGCGCCGCTGCTGCGCGGGCTGGCCAGCACCGACCGGCCGCAGGTGGGCCACTACACCGGCGACGCCGTGGTGCTGGACTTCCTGGCCGGGAGCAAGCACCCGCAACTGGCCGCGCTCGGCACCTCGTGCCCGGACCATTTCCTGCGCACCAAGGTCGCGCCGCTGGTCCTTGACCTGCCGCCGGCCGCGCCGCTGGCCGAGGTGGCGGGCCGGCTGCGCGAGCTGCACGCCGCCTACCGGGACGCCTACCGGGCCTACTACGAGCGGCACGCGGGCCCGGACTCGCCGCCGATGCGCGGCGCCGACCCGGCCATCGTGCTGGTGCCCGGCGTCGGCATGTTCAGCTTCGGCGCCGACAAGCAGACCGCGCGGGTGGCCGGTGAGTTCTACATCAACGCCATCAACGTGATGCGCGGCGCCGAGTCGGTCTCCACGTACGCGCCGATCGGCGAGAGCGAGAAGTTCCGCATCGAGTACTGGGAGCTGGAAGAGGCCAAGCTGCGCCGGCGGCCCAAGCCGAAGGCGCTGGCGGCCCGGGTTGCCCTGGTCACCGGCGCCGGATCCGGCATCGGCCGGGCCACCGCGCAGCGGCTGGCCGCCGAGGGGGCGTGCGTGGTGCTCGCCGACCGGGACGGCGCCGCGGCCAAGCAGGCGGCCGCGGACATCGGGACCGCCGACGTCGCCGTGGACGTCACCGCCGACGTCACCGACGAGGCCAGCATCGCTGGCGCGTTCGCCGCGGCGGCGCTCGCGTTCGGCGGGGTGGACCTAGTGGTGAACAACGCCGGTCTTTCGGTGTCCAAGCCGCTTGCCGACACCACTGCGGCCGACTGGGACCTGCAGCACGCGGTGATGGCCAGGGGGTCCTTCCTGGTGTCCCGTGAGGCGGCCCGGGTGATGCGGACGCAGGACATGGGCGGGGACATCGTCTACATCTGCAGCAAGAACGCGGTGTTCGCCGGGCCGAGCAACGTGGCCTACGGCGCGGCCAAGGCCGACCAGGCGCATCAGGTGCGGCTGCTCGCCGCCGAGCTTGGCGAGTTCGGCATCCGGGTGAACGGCATCAACCCCGACGCCGTGGTCCGCGGCTCGGGGATCTTCGCCGGGGGGTGGGGCGCGCAGCGGGCCGCGGTCTACGGCGTGCCCGAATCCGGGCTCGGCGCCTTCTACGCGCAGCGCACGCTGCTCAAGCGCGAGGTCCTGCCCGAGCATGTGGCGGCCGCGGTGTTCGTGCTTACCGCCGGGGAGCTGTCCCTGACCACCGGGTTGCTCATCCCGGTGGACGCCGGGGTGGCGGCCGCGTTCCTGCGATGACCGCCGTCGCCGCGGTCGACCTTGGCGCCTCCGGCGGCCGGGTGATGGCCGGCGTCGTCGGCCCCGGCCAGCTTGTGCTGCACGAGGCGCACCGGTTCGGCAACGTCCCCGTCGCCACGCTCGGCACCCTGCACTGGGACATCCTGCGGATCTACGCCGACATCCTGGCCGGGCTGCGCGCCGCCGCGGCGCAGTTCGAACCGGCCAGCGTGGGCATCGACTCCTGGGGCGTGGACTACGGCCTGCTCGACGCCGGCGGCAAGCTGCTCGGCAACCCGGTGCACTACCGGGACGCGCGCACCGCGGGCGTCGCCGAGCGGCTGCATGCAACCGTGAGCAGGCGGGAGATGTACCAGGTCACGGGCACCGCGCAGCTTCCGCTCAACACCGTCTACCAGCTCGTGGCCGCGCGGGATACGCCGCAGCTCGCGGCCGCGCGGACGCTGCTGCTCATCCCCGACCTGATCGGCTACTGGCTCACCGGTGAGGTGGGCGCCGAGATCACCAACGCGTCAACCACCGGCCTGCTGGACGGGCGGGCCCAGGCCTGGGCGACCGCGCTCATGGCAAGCGCCAGCATCCCGCCGGGCATTTTCCCTGCGCTACGACGGCCGGGGAGCACGATCGGCGAACTGCGCGGTGACGTCCGCGATGACGTGCTCGGCGGCGCCGCGGCGGGATCGGCCCGTCCGCTGCCGGTGATCGCCGTCGGCTCCCACGACACGGCCTCGGCCGTGGCCGGCGTGCCCGCCGCGGGCTCCTCGTTCGCCTATATCTCCTGCGGCACCTGGTCCCTGGCCGGGGTCGAGCTTGGCGGCCCGGTGCTGACCGAGGCCAGCCGGGAGGCCGGTTTCACCAACGAGGCGGGGGTGGACGGCACGGTCCGTTTCCTGCGCAACGTGATGGGGCTGTGGCTGCTGCAGGAGTCGGTCCGTGTCTGGGCGGCCAGGGGCCAGGCCGTGGACCTCGCGGCGCTGCTCGCCGAGGCGGCCGCGGAACCGCCGTTGCGGGCGGTCGTGGACACCGACGACGCCGCGTTCTTGCCGCCCGGGGACATGCCCGCCCGCATCGCCGCCGCCTGCCAGCGAACCGGCCAGCCCGTTCCCGATACCCGGGCCGGCCTCGTCCGGTGCATCCTGGACAGCCTGGCGCTCGCCCACCGGCGGGCGATCCTGGCCGTCCAGGACCTGTCCGGGCACCACGTGGACGCCGTGCACATCGTCGGCGGGGGAGTGCGCAACACGCTGCTCTGCCAGCTCACCGCGGACGCCTGTGGCCTGCCCGTGGTCGCCGGGCCGGCCGAGGCGGCGGCGCTGGGCAACGTGCTCGTGCAGGCCAGGGCGCTGCACCGGGGCCCGGACGACCTGCCGGGCATGCGCGCGCTGATTCGCGCCACCCAGCCGCTGCGCCGTTACCGGCCCGGCGACCCTGCGCCGTGGCAGGCCGCCGCACGCCGCCTGGCCTGACCCAATGACCGGCTCGGGCGGCGCCGGCCGCCGGGCGGTGTCGGACCTGTTCGTCCGGGCCGTCCTGCCGCCCGCGGCCGCAGGAACGCCCCCCCCAGGCCGGTGACGGCGGAGGGCAGGTGAGGCCCGGGCCGCTACGCCGGTTGTGAGGTGCCGGTCACGCTGGCGAGGACGCGGCGGGCGAGAGCGGGCAGTTGCCGTGCCGGGCGGTAGCGGCGGGATGCCATCGCGTGGCGTCCCCGGCGCGTGGCGCGGGCGCCCGGGTGGCTCTGGCAGCGCTGCCGGGAGGGCCAGGTCTGGGCCAGGAAGTAGTAGCTTGCTGGGCGCATCGTGATCTCCCCGCTGTTGCTCTGCGCTGGTGTCTTCCGTGACAGCCAGGCTCGGCCATGCGGGTTGAGGGGCGGTTGAGGATCACTTGAGCCGGCGGCCGGCGCGGAGCAGGCCCCGAGGCAGCCAGGCGCCGCCGCGACGTGCTTACCGAAACACCCGGACATGCGAAAGCCTGTTTTCCGATGTCTTAGCCGGCTAGCTTTTGATATCGCCTTAATCTCCCCATATTGGCTGAGTCTCCTCAGGGGGCAGGGCATGCACCTGTTCGAATGCGAGGCAACACTGGAGGTCTGCCCGGCTGCGGTGTGGGCGGTATGGACCGACGTGGCCCGCTGGCCGGAGTGGGATGTCAGCAAGGAGATCGCGCGGCTGGACGGCCCGTTCGAGCCGGGTGTATCCGGCTGGGCCAAGCAGCGCGGCAACCTGGGCGGCACCTTCACCATTACGGCCATCGAGGACGGACGGCGCTGGGTGACCGAATGCCCGGTGCCATTGGGCAAGGTCGTCTTCGACCATTTGCTCGAGCCGGTCGCCAAGGACCGTGTCCGCGTGATCAAGAGGGTCGACGTGGAGGGCAGCATCACGCCGCTGATCCTGCTGTTCGCCCCGAAGATGCGCCGCGATATCTGCGAGTCGCTGGCCGCCCTGGGGCGGGTGGCGGCCACGACGCCCCTGGCCGGGTTATCCATGGCCTGATCATGACGCGAGCCTGGCTGGGCGGGGCGGCGGGGCCTACGATCTGCGTGTGATCATCAGGCCGGTTTCCCGTGTTGTCTGTGCGTCCACGCTGGCGATCGCCACTGCGGCCGGCGCTGCGGTGGCCGGTGGCCCGGCGGCCGCCGGCTCGGTGGCCCGGTCGGTGGCTGCCGTCGCCGCTCCGCGTGGGCCGGTGCTGCGGCTGGGCAGCGTCGGCTTGCGGGCCTGCACGAAACGGCCGCGGACGTACTGCGGGCATATCATGGTGCCGCTTGACTACGCCTCCGCCGCGAGCCCGCGCATCCGCATCGGGTTCCGCTGGCTGCCGGCCAGCGGGGACGCGGCCGGTACGGTCCTTGCCGTGGAAGGCGGGCCGGGGTTCGCCACGACCGGAACGCAGGGCGCCTACCTGGCGATGATGGGACCGCTGAAGCGGACCAGGAACCTGCTGCTGGTCAACCTGCGCGGCACCGGCAACTCCACCGTGATCAACTGCCCCGGCCTTGAGCACGCCGGCACCAGGCAGTCCGGGCAGCGGTTCAACCGCCTGGTGGCCGCGTGCGGGCGGCGGCTCAACCACACCTGGCACTACCGCGGCGGCGGCTGGGTGCACGCTTCGGACCTGTTCAACACCGCCTACACGGCCAGGGATGTGTCCGGCGTGCTGCGCGCCCTGCACCTGGGCCGGGTGGACCTGTACGGCGACTCCTACGGAAGCTGGTTCTCGCAGGTCTTCGCGTCCCGTTACCCGGGCCAGTTGCGATCGGTGACGCTGGACTCCACCTACCAGGTGCTCGGGCTTGACCCGTGGTACACCACCACCGTGATCACCGCGCGCCGCGCGTTCGCCCAGGCCTGCCGGCTCTCGGCGGCGTGCGCGGCGGCGACAGGGGGCGGCGGTGGCGCCTGGGCCCGGATCGGCGCCCTGGCGGCACGGCTCGCCCGCTCGCCGGTCACCGGCCAGACCACGCTGCCGGACGGCACCGTGGGCACGTTCACCGTGACCGTGCTGATCCTGGTGAACCTGGTCAACAACGCCGGCTTCGACCCGGCCGTCTACCGCGACCTGGACGCGGCCGCGCGGGCCCTGGTGGCCCACGCAGACCCGGCGCCGTTGCTGCGGCTGGCCGCGCTCTCGATGGGCTTCGACAGCACCAACTACCCGCTGCCCGAGTTCAGCGACGGCCTGTACTACGCCGTCGGCTGCACCGACTACGTGCAACTGTTCTCCCGGGCCGCCCCGCCCGCGGTCCGGGCCAGGCAGTACGCCGCGGCGCTGCGCCGTGAGCCGGCCCGCACCTTCGCACCGTTCACCCTGCGCCAGTGGACCTCGCTGGACCAGTACACCGAGGCGTACAGCGCGTGCCTGCGCTGGCCGTCCCCGGCGAAGCTGATCCCGCCGATCACCCGCAAGCCCCCGCTGGTCCCGCGACGGCTGCCGGTGCTGATCCTGTCCGGCACGCTTGACTCGCTCACCCCGAAGCTGGGCGGCGCCACGCTCGTCGCCCGGCAGATGGGCCCCTCGGCGCGGCTGGTCACGGTCGCCAACCTGACCCACGTCACGCTCCAGGACGCCAACGACGCCTGCCCCGCCTCGATCTACCAGCGCTTCGTCGCCGACCCGGGGAACCTGCAGCGGGAGAACACCTCCTGCGCGTCGCGGGTCACCCCGGTGCACACGGTGGGCGCCTACCCGCGGCGCCTGGCGGGCATGACGCCGGCCACACCAGCGCCCGGCAACGCCGCCGGCCGCAGCGCCAGGCAGGCCGCCGCGGCCGCGCTCGCCAGCGCCGCGGACGAACTGGATAGGTACCCGTTGCTGGACGGGTACCGGGACCGCGGCCTGCGCGGCGGCACGGTGACCTTCAGCACCGGGCACGGGCTCCTGGCCCGCCTGCACGGTGTGCGCTGGGTCAGCGACGCCCAGGCCGACGGCACTGCGCGGTGGGATCCGGGCACGGGCCGGGTGACGGCACGGCTGACCGTCCGCTACCGCGGCGGTACCGTCCGGCTGACCGCTCGCTGGCTCCTGTTCGCGGCGCGGGATCAGCCCGCGGTGATCACCGGAACGGCCGGCTCGCGGCGGCTCGCGGCCACCATGCCGGCGCCGTGATCACTCCGCGGCCTGGCCGGAAGACGCCGCAGGGTTGGCAGACGCCGCCGGGCCGGTGGACAGGGCAGGGGCCTGGGCGCCCGGCGGCCGGTTCTCGGTGATCCACATGTCGATGCGCTGCCACCGGCCCGGGGTCCAGTTGCCGCCCTCGGGGAAGATCACCAGCGCTCCGGCCTGGTCGAGCCCGCGGGCCAGCCGGCCGATCTGGTCGGTGAAGATCCGCTCGCCGGAGTGACGGCGGGAGACGAACACGTTCGGCAGCCGGTTGGCCACGACGTCCAGGCTGGGATCGAACTGCAGCGACGCCTTCATGACCACCCGCGGGCGGCGCCCGCCGGATCGGCGGCCACGAACGCGCCATTGATCGCCCCCACCGAGGTGCCCACCACGACATCGGGGGTGACGCCCGCCTCGGACAGGGCGCGGAGCATGCCCACCTCGTAGGCGCCGAGCACCCCGCCGCCGCCCAGCACGAACGCGGTCTCCACCCGGCTCAGGCCAGCGAGGTCAGCAGGTCGGCGCGGGACGGGCCGGGCATCTCGAAGGGCTCGCGGCCCGCCGCGGCCTTGGCCAGGTGCTCGCTGAACCCGGGCCTGGCCATGATGTCCCCCGGCAGCGCCAGCATCGAGATGATCTCCATGAAGGCACGGAAGGCGTCGGCGTCGTACAGCATCGCCACCTGCAGGTCCGCCCACCCGGGTGTGTCCCCGCCGTCGAAACCGGGCGGCGCCGCCGCCGGGGTGCCCGCGATCGACGCGTCGATCTGCGCCTTGCGCGCCCGGTCAAGCTGGACCGTCTGCCGGTACCAGGGCAGCAGCCGGTCCTGGCTCATCTGGTCGTGCCCGGCCGCGAGGGCGGGCGGGTCATCCAGGTGCTGGCTGACGAGCTCCGCGGTGCCGGCGGCGTGCAGGAGGCCCATC
>Ga0070710_10000347_pt1 | contig 22041 bp, 15 predicted proteins | sample LARL52metaG_FD_65454 | JGI IMG/M metagenome (GOLD analysis project Ga0070710, IMG submission 65454) | Corn, switchgrass and miscanthus rhizosphere microbial communities from Kellogg Biological Station, Michigan, USA - LAR L5-2 metaG | ecosystem: Host-associated > Plants > Roots > Rhizosphere ...
CTAGTTGGTTAAAACGTAAACTTCTTCACCCGGTCGGCGTCAAGTCACAAGTTTCGAAACTTCGTTGGGGAACAAGGTTTCCTGAAGAGGTCCTTGACAGGCGGGTAGCCGGTTCCTACAGTCCCGGAAAGCGCTTTCCAGCTCCCTGGGACGGATCACTGGAACTGCGTCGTGCGTGGCATCGAACACCCGGCTCACCAGGTCCATCGATGACGTCCCAGGGAGTGGCATCACATGGCGGAGAACAGCGGCGTCGCCGTTCTCGACCCACCGGTCCCCGAGCAGGCAGCGGCACCGGTCCGGCACAAGCACAAGCGGCACAAGCACAACCTCGCGGGCTACGGCTTCCTCGCGCCCTGGCTGATCGGCCTGTTCGCGTTCACGCTGATCCCGATGGTGTACTCGCTGTACCTGTCGCTGACGAAGTTCAACCTGCTCACCGCTCCACAGTGGATCGGTTTCGACAACTACGCCCGCCTGTTCTCCGACCCGCGGTACCTGCAGTCCATCAAGGTCACCCTGCTGTACGTGGTGACTTCTGTACCGCTCAAGCTCGCCGCCGCGCTGCTCGTCGCGGTCGCGCTCAACCGCGGCCTGAAGGCGCTGGGCTTCTACCGGGCGACGTTCTACCTGCCGTCCCTGCTGGGCGCGAGCGTCGCGGTGTCGGTGATGTGGCGGCAGATCTTCTCCCGTGACGGTCTGGTCAACCAGTTCCTGGGGCTGTTCGGCGTCCGGGGCGCGGACTGGATCGGTGACCCGCGCTTCGCGCTGTGGACGCTGGTGCTGCTCGCGGGCTGGCAGTTCGGCACGCCGATGCTGATCTTCCTGGCCGGGCTCAAGCAGCTGCCGCAGGACCTCTACGAGGCCGCGGCGATCGACGGCGCCGGGCGGTTCACGGTGTTCTTCAAGATCACGCTGCCGCTGCTGTCGCCCATGGTGTTCTTCAACCTCGTGCTGGAGACGATCAACGCGTTCCAGACGTTCACGCCGGCTTACGTCATCTCGAACGGCCTCGGCGGTCCGATCGACTCGACGCTGCTCTACACGCTCTACCTGTACCTCAAGGGGTTCGGCAGCATGCAGATGGGTTACGCCTCCGCGATGGCGTGGGTGCTGTTCGCCGTGATCGGCCTGTTCACGGCGATCTACTTCTGGTCGGCCCGCCGGTGGGTGAACTATGCGGACTAAGACCGCCGGGACCCACTGGCGCGCGCACCTCCTGCTGCTGATCGTCCTGGTGGCGATGATCTACCCGATGGTGTGGCTGGTCGGGGCGTCGTTCAAGCCCGAGAACCAGATCTTCAGCACGATGAACCCGCTGCCGCTGGCGTTCACCATCGCCAACTACGTGACCGGCTGGACGGCCACGGGCAACTCGTTCACCGTCTACCTGGCCAACTCGCTGACGGTCTCGCTCTGCACGGTGATCGCGAACGTCGCGTCCTGCTCGGTGGCGGCGTACGCGTTCGCCCGCCTGGACTTCGCGTTCCGCAAGTTCTGGTTCGGGCTCATGCTCGGCACGATGATGCTGCCGTTCCAGGCGACCCTGATCCCCCAGTACACGATCTTCTACCAGCTGAACTGGATCAACACGTTCCTGCCGCTGGTGGTGCCCTACCTGCTCGCCACCGACGCCTTCTTCATCTTCCTGATGGTCCAGTTCATCCGCGGCATCCCGCGCGAGCTGGACGAGGCCGCGGCACTGGACGGCGCCGGGCACGTGCGGGTGTTCTTCAGCATCATCCTGCCGCTGCTGCGGCCCGCGCTGCTCACCACCACGATCCTCACGTTCATCTGGACGTTCAACGACTTCCTGCGCCAGCTGGTCTACCTGTCCGACCACTCGCGCTACACCGCGCCGCTGGGCCTGAACGCGTTCGTCGACCGGGCGAGCGGCTCCAGCTACGGCGGCATGCTCGCGATGTCCGTGGTCACGCTCGTGCCCACGGTCGCCGTCTTCCTCGTCTCGCAACGCCGTCTCGTCGACGGTGTCGCCACCACCGGCATCAAGTAACGCCTTTCACCGCCAAGAAAGGGAAGCACATGTCCATTTCCAGGAGAGGTCTCTTCGGCCTGGCCGGTGGTCTCGCCGCGGCCTCCGTGGCCGGCTGCGGTTTCGCGCCGACCGGCAGCAGTGGCGCGGCGAACAACTCGCTGACGTTCCGGTGGTGGGGCGGTGAGGCGCGCAACAAGGCGTACCAGAGCGCGCTGCAGATCTTCACGCAGAAGACCGGCACCAAGGTCGACCCCCAGTTCTCCGGGTACGACGGCTACTTCAACAAGCTCAACACCGAGTTCGCGGGCGGCAACCCGCCGGACCTCTTCCAGATGGACACCGCGCTCGTCAGCACCTACGCGGCCAAGGGCGTGCTGACCGACCTCTCCCAGTTCATCCCGGGCACGATCCACCTGGACACGCTCTACCCGGCGGTGCGCGGGGCGGGTGCGGTGGGCGGCAAGACCTACGGCGTGCCGTCGGGTTCCGGGTACGCGCCGGTGCTCTACGACAAGACCATCTTCGAGCAGGCGAAGATCCCCGCCCCGGCCGACACCTGGACGTGGGACGACTTCGGCCGCATCGCCGGTGAGCTGTCGAAGGCCATGGGACAGGGCAAGTACGGCGCCCTGGACGCGTCCAAGGACGACTCCGGCGCGTTGCAGCCGTGGCTGCGCCAGCGCGGCAAGGACCTCTACAACGACGAGGGCAAGCTCGCGTTCACCAAGGACGACCTCTCCGAGTGGTTCGCCATGTGGGACAAGCTGCGCAAGGCCGGCGCGATCTGCCCTCCGGAGATGCTGGCCAACACCGACTCCGCGGCCGGCAACCACCCGTTGATCTCGGGCAACATCGCCATGACCACCGGGTGGGGTCTCGCGCAGATGCAGCCGCTGACCCAGCACTCGCTCGACATCGTGGTGGTGCCGCGGGGCAGCAACGGCAAGACGGGCCAGGCGCTCAACGGCGGCGTGCTGCTGTGCATTCCGGCCAAGAGCAAGAACCCGGAGGCCGCCGCCAAGCTGATCGACCTGTTCATCAGCGACGTCGAGGCGATCAAGGCGATGGCCATGTCACGCGGCATCCCGCCGTCGACCAAGGCGCTGGAGGCCCTGACGCCCTCGCTGAGCGCGTCGGACAAGCGCGACGTGACCTACGCGCAGTACGTCGCGGACGAGGTGGCGAAGGACGGGCTGCCCAACGCCCCGACCGCGCCGCCCGGTTACAACGACGCGAAGACCGCGCTGGACTCGGCCGCCAAGCAGGTCGCGTTCGGCAAGATGTCCATTCCCGACGCGGTGGCGCAGTACTTCCGCGACGCCGAAGCAGCATTGAACGGGGCCAAGTAGCACTGTGCGGGACAAAACTGGGGTGATCGCCGAGAGCACGGATCTGTTCGTCGGCCCCGCTTCCGCGCCACGCCAGGTGGTTCGGGTCGCGCTCGCGGTGCCGCGGCCCGAACCGGCGTGGGTGCGGATCACCGGCCCACAGGTCCGCACCCCTGAACCGGTGCGGGTGGCTGCGGGACCCGAGGAGGTCGTGACCGAGGTCGGCGTGGTGTTCGCCGCGCCGACCTCGGCCGGTGCGGCCTACCCGGCCACCGTGGTCGTCGCGCCGGTCAGCGGTGCGCCGCCGATGGCGTGGGACGTCACGGTGACGCCGGCGGAGACCGGGTGGACGATGTGGATGGTCTCGCACTTCCACTACGACCCGGTGTGGTGGAACACCCAGGCGGGCTTCACCGAGACGTGGCTCGACCTGCCCGGCGCGCAGGCCAAGCGGATGCCGTTCCAGCTCTCGGCGTTCGACCTGGTGCGCGCCCACCTCGACGCCGCGCGGCAGGACGAGGACTACCGGTTCGTGCTCGCCGAGGTGGACTACCTCAAGCCGCACTGGGACGCGTTCCCCGGCGATCGCGCCGACCTGCGGCGGTTCCTGCGCGAGGGCAGGATCGAGATCGTCGGCGGGAACTACAACGAGGCCAACACCAACCTGACCCACCCCGAGTCGACCGTCCGCAACGCGGTCTACGGCGTCGGTTTCCAGCGGGACGTGCTGGGCGCCGACCCGCGCAGCGCGTGGATGCTCGACGTGTTCGGGCACGACCCGTCGTATCCGGGGCTGATGGCGGACGCGGGGCTCACGTCGAGCGTCTGGGCGCGCGGGCCGTGGCACCACGTCGGGGCCAAGCGGCACACCGGTGACATCACCAGGATGCAGTTCCCGTCCGAGTTCGAGTGGATCTCGCCGAGCGGGCGCGGTGTGCTCACCTCCTACCTGGCCGACCACTACGTGGCGGGCTGGGACATCGAGCGCAAGTCCACCCTGGACGAGGCGATGGCCGAGGCGTACCGGCAGTTCAGCACGTTGCGCCAGGTCGCGGCCACGCGCAACGTGATGCTGCCGGTCGGGCACGACCACAACGTGCCGTCCCGGTTCTGCACGGAGATCCACCGCGAGTGGAACGCGAGGTACGTCTGGCCGCGGTTCGTGGTCGGCCTGCCGCGCGACTTCTTCGCCGCGGTGCGCGCGGACGCCGCGGAACGCTCGGTGACGTTCAGCCCGCAGACCAGGGACATGAACCCGGTCTACACCGGCAAGGACGTGTCGTACATCGACACCAAGCAGGCACAGCGGGCCGCCGAGGTCGCGGTGCTCGACGGGGAACGGCTGGCGGCGCTGACGACGTTGCTGGGAGCGGGCTACCCGGCTTTCGCGCTGGACAAGGCCTGGCGCCAGCTCGTCTACGGCGCGCACCACGACGCCATCACCGGTACCGAGTCCGACCAGGTGTACCTCGACCTGCTGACGGGGTGGCGCGAAGCCGACGAGCTCGGACGTGGCGCGGTGGCCGATGCCGTGGCGCACCTGGCTTCCCGGGCCGACACGACCGGTGCGGGCGAGGCGGTGATCGTCGTCAACGCGCTGGCGTTCACGCGCGACGCCGTCGCCACCGTCGAGGTCCGCCTGCCCGGCTTCCGGGGAGCCCGCGTCACCGACACCGACGGCCACGAGGTGCCCGCGGTGACCGAGGCCCAGGTCCGGCACACCGACGGCACGCTCGAACTCACGCTCACGTTCCTGGCGCGGCAGGTGCCCGCGTCCGGCTACCGGGTGTACCGGGTGGTCGACGCCGACCGGGTGCCGCCGCACTGGATGCCGGGCAGCGGGGTCGCGATCGAGTCCGAGTCGTTCGTCGCCGAGGCCGATCCGGACCGCGGCGGCGCGCTGTCGAGGTTGTACGACCGCACGGCCGGGCGCGAGCTCGTGCGGCCGGGCGGTCTCGCGGCGGAACTGCTGGTGCAGGAGGAACACTCCGGCCACCCGGTGTGGGGCGAGGGTCCGTGGCACCTGCTGCCCAAGGGACCCGGTGTCACCGCCGGCCAGGCCGACGTGCGCGTCGAGACGAGCCCGCTCGGCGAACGGCTCGTCAGCCGCACGACGCTCGGTGACCTGCGGATCACCCAGCAGGTCACGTTGTGGCACGGGCTGCCGCGGGTGGACGTGCGGTCCTTCGTGGACGGTTCGATCGGTCAGGACCGGTTGCTGCGCAGCCGGTTCGCGTTCGACCTGCCCGGCACGCTGCCCGTGGCCGAGGTCGGGTTCGCCGCGGTGGGCCGCTCGTTCGGCTTCCCGGACGTCGACGCCGCGAAGCACCTGTGGACGCTGGACAGCCCCGCGCACACGTGGGCGGGGCTCTCCGCGCCCGTGCGGCTGAGGCTGCCCGACGGTGCGTTGCACGCGATCGGTGTCGCCGAGGTGATCGCCGAGGACGGCCGGGACCTGGTGGTGGCGCTGGCCGCCAAGGGCGTGACGGCCACCTGCACCCGTCCGTCCGGTCCGCGCTACGGCTCGCTCGACGTCGACTCCAACCTGCCGGACGTGCGGATCGTCGTGGGCCACAACGAGTTCACCGACGCCGTGCTGGCCGGCCTGCCCGAGTACCGGTCGGTGCTCGACGGCACCGGCAGCGTGTTCGTGCCCGCGCTGCTGCCGCGCGCACAGCAGTGGGTGCCGGACGCCGACCTCCGCGGGCCGCGTGACCTGCCGGTGCTGATCGTGACCGACGTGACCGCCCTGATCGACGACCTCGCCGACGCGTGCGTCGAGGTGGCCGGGCCCGGCGGTACGACCGACCCCGCGACCGACTACTCGGTGGCCGTGCTCAACCGCGGCACGCCGGGGTTCGTCGTGGCACCGGACGGCACGCTGCACGTGTCGCTGATGCGCTCGTGCAGCGGCTGGCCGGCCGCGGTGTGGGTCGACGGAGAGCGCCGCACGGTGCCGGACGGGTCGAGCTTCGCCTGGCAGCACTGGTCCCACACGTTCGAGCTGAGCCTCGTGGCCGGAGCGGGCGACTGGCGCCAGGCCGGGTTCTCCCGTGCCGGCCAGGACGTGAACCACCCGCTGCACGCCCGCCAGGTTCCCTCGGCCGCGGGAGATCTGCCCGCCGAGCTGAGCCTGCTGTCGGTGTCACCGCCGAGCGTGCTGCTGACCGCGGCCAAGCCCCGGGGCAACCCGCTGGCGTCCGGTGTGGGAGAAGCCGGTCCCGACCTCGCGGTGCGGCTGTACGAGTCCTCGGGCACACCCGTGACCGCGACGGTCTCGTTGTACGGCCGCATCGCCGAGGCACATCGCACGGACCTGCTGGAGGAACGCGATCTCGGACCGGTGACCGTCCACTCCGGACAGGCGGAGACCGACCTCGGCGCCGCGGACGTGGCCACGCTGCGGCTCGTGCCGGTGTCGGCACTCCCGCCCCTCGTCGCCGAGTCGGTGGAACCGGTCCAGCCGGTGAGCACGAAGTACTGGCGCCACAACGCGGGCCCGGCCCCGATCGGCAACCTGCCGGTGACCGTGCACGTCAGCCCGTCGTTCACGCGGCTCGCTCCCGGCACCACCGGCCAGGTGCGGATCGTCGTCAGCTGCGGCGCGGCCCCGGCCAAGGGGCGGCTGGAGTTCTCCGACGGCCAGTCGTGGGACTACGGCCTCGCCGCCGGTGAGCACGCGGAGTTCACCGCCACCGTGAGAGCGCGACCAGGCCGGCACCTGCACGCCGCGCGCATCCGCGACCTCCTCGGCCAGACGCTGGAGGACACCGTCGAGGTGGTGTCCGGCCCCACCACGGACCGCAACGTGGTCGACGTCCAGCTGCGGGCGGGCGCCCTGCTGCTCGCACCGGGCGAGCACGCGCTGCTGCCGGTGACCCTGCAGAACCGGGTGCAGAGCGAGGTGCGCGGCGAGGTCACCGTGATCAGCCCGTTCGGCACCTGGGACGGCGAGGTCGCGATCGGGCCGCGCACCCAGCCGTTCACGATCCCGCCGGGAGGCAAGATCACCGTGCCGGTCACGGCCACCGCGGCGCCCACCGCTCGCCGTGGCGCGCACTGGTGGGCGCTCGTGCGGGTGGCCGCGCACGGCAGGCTGCACTACTCCCCCGCGATTCCCGTGACAGTGCGGTGAAAGCCGGGCCGGCGCTTCCCGGCGCCGGCCCGGCACGCGCAAGGCCGAATCCGCGAAAAGGGCTCCGCCACAGCGAAGGAGTCAGGCAACCAGCGCCGGGTTGCCGGCGGCTTCCTCCTGGGCCCGGCCGGGAGTGCCGCCGTCGGCGGTCGGGATGCTGAGCGCGCCGGCGAACATGCTGAACATGATCGTTTGGAAGCCCAGCACCATGCCGAGCGCCGCGGGGATGGCGGTACGGATGTTCTGCGCGGTGTCCAGCGCGCCGAATCCGGCGCTGCCCCAGCGCAGCAGCTGCAGCAAGGCCACGACGATGCCGGCCACGAAGATCACGATGCCGAGGACCAGCCCGCGCTCGATCGAGAACCGTTCGACGAGCCGGCGATACCTCGGGCTCATCGGCAGCAGGTCCTCCCTGGCGGCGAAGAGCTTCACCATCACCGAGAACAGCACCGCCTGGTAGCCGAGTACGGCGAACGCCGCGGTGTAGAGCATCGTGCCGACGTCGAAGCCGGCCGAACCGATCTTGGCCGGGCCGACGAGCAGCGCCAGCGTCGCGGCCAGCCCGACCGCGAGTGCGGCGAGACCCGGGTAGAGGAACAGCCAGCGAGGGCTGTAGATCAGCAGGAACCTCAGGTGCCGCCAGCCGTCGCGCCAGCTGCGCAGGTGCGGCGGGCGGCTGCGGCCGTCCTTCTTCAGCGTGGTCGGCACTTCGGCGAAGCGCAGTCCTGACAGGCTCGCCTTCACCACGATCTCGCTGGCGAACTCCATGCCGGACGTGTGCAGGCGGATGCCGAGGACGGCCTCCCGACGGAACCCGCGCAGTCCACAGTGGAAGTCGCCGACCGGCGCCTTGAAGAACAGCTTGCCGATGGCGGACAGCACGGGGTTGCCCAGGTACTGGTGCAGCGGTGGCATCGCGCCCGGCGCGATGCCACCCTGGAAGCGGTTGCCCATCACCACGTCCGCGCCCTTGCGCAGCTCCGCGACGAACGGGTCCAAGTCGGCGAAGTCGTAGCTGTCGTCCGCGTCGCCCATGATCACGTAGGTGCCGCGGGCCGCGCGAATGCCGCCCATCAGGGCGTTTCCGTAGCCCTTCTCGGTCACGTCGACCACCCTGGCGCCCAGTTCTTCGGCGATGGCCTGCGACCCGTCGGTGCTGCCGTTGTCCGCGATCAGCACCTCGCCGTCGACACCCGAGCGGTCGAGATAGCCCTGCGCCTTGCGAATGCAGGTAGCCAATGTCTCCGCCTCGTTGAGGCAGGGCATGACAATCGACAACTCCAGAGTTGCAGTCATGCTTTGCTTTTCCGTTCGCCGGCAGATTCTGAGATCGCGGGCAGACTACTGGTGAAAGCTGTTAGTCTCGACGGGGTTCACGACCCTGGAACATCTTGTAACACGTCCGAAACGCAATTATTTTTTTGTGAATTCAGGAGGATCCGACGTGTCCGGTTCTGTAGACGTGCTGCGCATTGAACTAAGCCGCGGCGTCGGCGCCATCCGCGACTCGGTCAAGGAAAAGGGAATTGTCGCGACCACGAACCTGGTCGCCGCGACGGCGGCCGGTCAGGTCGCGTTCCCGGTCACCAGGGCCAGGCGCCGGCACGAGCGATTCACCTTCCGCGGACAGAAACTGCCGTACACGCTGCACCGGTACAACAACGCCTACCGCAACGAGCGCACCGTCGAGGTCTCCATCGCGAAGTGGTTCCTGTCCGGCGAGGACAACGGCCGGGTGCTCGAGATCGGCAACGTCCTCGCGCATTACGGCGTGACCGGGCAGACCGTGCTCGACAAGTACGAGACCGTGCCGGGCGTGCTCAACGACGACATCGTGGACTACACCCCGGCACAGCCGTTCGACACCGTTCTCGCGGTGTCGACGCTGGAGCACGTCGGCTGGGACGAGCAGCCGCGCGAGCCGGAGAAGGTGTTCCGCGCCTTCGAGTCGGTGCGCAACTGCGTCGCGCCGGGCGGAAAGCTTCTCGTGACCGTTCCCATCGGGCACAACAAGGCGCTTGACGACGGGCTCCGCGGCGGAGAGCTGAAGTTCCAGCAGGAGACCTGGCTGGTGCGTACCGCGAAGCGCAACGAGTGGCGCGAAGCCGACCGGGACGAGGCGCTGAGCAAGCAGTACGGTCTGCCGTTCCGCAACGCCAACGCCATCTTCGTCGGCACCGAGAACGTCTGACGGCGACCACTGGCCCAGGCCCGCCGGCTCACCGGGCCTGGGCGACGGCCTCCGCCATCCGCCCGAGAATCTGGTTGGCCGCCGCGCGAACGGTCTTGGTCCGCCGTGCCTGCTCGAACCAGTCGGCGGTCGTCTTGCGCAGCGGCGCACCCGCCGAAACGACCTCGACGATCGCCGCGCCGAGCTCCTGCGGCGCCGCTGAAGCGGCGATCCGCCCGTTGACGCCGTCCTCGATCAGCTCGACCGAGGCGTTGTCCTCACCCGCCACGAGCACCACGGGCGTGCCGGCCGCGCACGACTCGACGACGACCAGGCCGTAGCCCTCCCTGGCCGACGGGTTGACCAGGCACGCGGCGTCGCGCATGCCCGCGTCGAGGACGTGCTGGTCGACGAACCCAGGCGTGGCGATGACCTCGCCGAGGCCGAGCCGGTCGATCTCCGCGAGTACCGCCCCACGGGTCTGGCCCTCGCCGAAGATCGTCGCGGTGAGGTCGGGGATCGTCTGCCGCGCATGGGCGATCGCCGCGGGCAGCGCTTCGACCCGCTTGTCCGGGATGTGCCGTCCGACGTAGACCACCCGTGGTGGTTCCGCCGCGACCAGCGACGGTTCACCGGCACCTTCGCCGTCGATCAGGCCGGGGCTGACAACCGGCGCCGACCGCAGCTTGAGCTCGGTGAGCCGGCGCGCGTTGAGCTGGGAGTGGCAGCTCGCGATCGAGCTGGACCGCACGGCGAGCCGCTGGATGGCGCCGGCCATCCGACCGGCCACCGGTCCCGAGTACTCGCGCCACTGGGCCGGTCGCCAGACTTCGAGCCAGTCCGCCGCCAGCACGGTCTTCGACCCGGCCAGCCCAGCCCTCGCGGCGGGCACGTTAGTGGCCGGGAGCGCGCTCACCAGCACCACGTCGTAGTCGCGGTGCGCGCGCAGGTGCCTGAACAGGCCGTAGGCGAACCGGATGGCGGGGCCGAGCCGACGTGCGCCACTCTCGTCGTAGAGCTCTGGATCCGTGCTGATCACCTTGATGTCGAACGCTTCGACAGCCGGCGGCTCGCCGTCCCACTGCTGCCGGGTCAGGTAGGTCACCTGGTGCCCGGCCGCGGCGAACTCCTCGGCGAACACGCGGTACTGCCGTTCACCTCCGCCCTTCGAGAACGGGAACAAGCAGTCGTAGACAACGGCGATGCGCAACGAAATCCTCCGGAAACGTGATCAGACCAGACCGGGCGCGACGTCCCGCTTCCGGGTGCGGGCGGCCAACGCCGCGCCGGCGGCCAGGACGAGGTCGACCACTGTGAACATCACTCTGGACACCACCGCCAGTGCCAGCGCGGAACCGGCCGGCAGTGCGGTGGACAGTGCGGCGACGAGCACGACCTCGCGTGCGCCGAGGCCGGACGGCAGGAAGAACGCGAGCAGACCGGCCGTCATCGCCAGGCTCATCGCGCCGATGCACAACATGAGGCCGCCCAGCCCCGGAGAGCCTGACGAGCCGGCCAGCAGCCACAGGTGCACACCGAGCAGCACGAAGGTCGCCAGCCCGAGGCCGAGCGTCTTGAAGATCGCCGCGGCGGTCAGCGGGTGCGGCAGGGGGTCGCGGCGCAACAAGGTCAGCGCGCGCGAGACGATCCAGGTGAGCGGCCGCGGGTGCAGCAGCACCAGGCCGAGCGGCAGCAGCACGAAGATCCACAGGTACTCCCGGTGCCCGTCGAGGATGACCGGCATGGCCAGGAACCCGGTGATCAGCGAGGCGACGATGCCCAGACCGGCGGCGACCACCGATGCGGTGAACGCACGGACCCGCGTCACCCCGACGGTCCTGGCCAGTTCCATCTGCAGGAGGAACGCCCACACCGAGCCGGGGACGTACTTGCCGAGCTGGCCGACCAGATAGATCATCGAGGCGTCCCGCATCCGGACGGGGGTGCCGAGATCGCGCAGCACCGTCCGCCACATCGGCGGCCCCAGACCGAGTCCGGCCGGCACCGCGAGGAACGACAGCACGACCGACGGCCACGGCAGGGACGCCAGGGTGTGCGACACCTCGGGCCACTGAACCACCAACTGACAGGCCGCCCCGGCGAGCACAGCGGTGACCAGGACCCGGCGCAGCCAGGTGACGACGACAGCCTTTTTGTTTCCGGCAGTTTTCGCCGCCGTTTCGGTTAATGTCGTGTCCGAGGTCATCCTGCGCCTTTCGATAAATTCGGCGGGACGGCGTCAATGGCGTCTGAGCTGAACGCTACAGTCACGCCCGTGTCGAATCGCACCGAGGTGGGCACTCCCCACAACACCAGCCGTGTCGGAGAGATCCTCCCGCTCACCGGCGTGCGGATCGTCGCGGCGCTCTGGGTGGTGCTGTTCCACATCCGCGGCAACCTCTACGTCGAATTCCCCGGGCTCGGCCGGATTGTCAGCCCGATCCTCACGCACGGCGATCTCGGCGTCGACCTGTTCTTCGCGCTCAGCGGCTTCGTGCTCACCCTCAACTACGTCGAGAAGATGGGCGACCGGCTGAACCGGCGCGACACCGCGCGGTTCCTCTGGGCCCGGCTCACCAGGGTGTGGCCGGTGTACTTCGTCACGCTGAACATCGCCGCGCTGTGGCACGGCTGGCTGCTGATGCGCGGCAGCCCCGACCCGGTCGCGCCGCACGAGTTCTCCGTGCTGAGCTACCTGCGCCAGCTGACCATGGTGGTCCTGTGGACCGAGCCGGGCAGCGACCGGCTGACCTGGAACGGTCCCGCGTGGTCGGTCAGCGGCGAATGGCTGGCGTACCTGTTGTTCCCGCTCTTCGCGTTGCTGTTCCTGCGTCTGGCGCTGGTGCTGCGGATCCGGCACCTGGTGGTGCTCGGCCTGATGGCGCTGTTCCCGGCGGTCCTGCTCGCCCTGGTCAGCGGCGGCCTGTACGCGCCTTACCTGTGGGTGCTGCGGCTGCTCGGTTCGTTCGTCGCGGGTGGGATCGCGTGCCTGGTGGCCAGGCGGGTGGCCAGGACCCGGCGCACCGACACGATCGCCGCGTGGTCGTCGGCCGGGTTCGCCATCGGCATCGTCGCGATCCTGTACCTGTCCCGGCTCGCCGGCCAGGAGGGGTACCACGTGCTGGCCGTCTTCCTCTTCGCGCCGCTGCTGATCGCGCTCGCGGTGTCCGGCCGCGGCCTGTCCAGGGTGCTGTCGACGCGGCCGTTCGTGCTGGGCGGCTACATCTCCTACAGCCTCTACCTCGTGCACATGTTGCTGATCGAGCCCATCTGGTGGGCCCAGACCGTGTGGCCGGGGGTGCTCGCGCCGCACACGGTGTCCACGAAGCTCGTGTTCCTCTCCGTGCCGGTGGTCGCCTGCATCGCCGCGTACGCCATGTGGCGGTGGGTGGAGGAGCCCGCCCGCAAGACCATGCGCGCCATGACCAAATCCCGGGTGCGACCCGCGCCGCAGTTGGGCAACGGTGTCCACCACCACGCCGGTGTGGACATTCCGCGACCGGCACACGAACCCGCCTGACCGCCCGGAGGACCCCGTTCCATGACCGCATCCCAGCTGGCCGCGGTAGCTTGCTTCGCCCTGGTGCTCTTCTTGCCGGGACTGGCCGTCGGTGCCGCCGGCGGCCTGCGCGGCTGGTTGCTCGCCGGCTCCGCTCCGGTGCTCACCTTCAGTGTCGTCGGCCTCGTCTCGCCGCTGGTTCCCGGCCTGGCGCCGCGGTGGTCGGTGTGGGTCCTGCTGGTCGCCGCGGTGGTGATCGCGCTGGTGGTGCTGGGAGTTCGCGTCGCCGCGGCCCGGTGGCTCGGGCGCTACCAGGAAGCCGTCACGATGCCGAGCCGGTGGCAACGGCCTCACCACGCCGGTGTGGCGGCGGCGGTCGTGCTCGCCGCGGTCGTCGGCCTGGTGGTGATGTCCAGGGCGACCGAGGCGTTCACCGGAGTGCACCAGTTCTGGGACGCGATGTTCCACACCAACGCCATCCGCTACATCGCCGACAGCGGCCAGTCCGCGCCGTCCGCGTTGGCCGCCCTCAACGCTCCTGACAAGCCGGACTTCTTCTACCCCAACGCCTATCACGTGCTGGGTGCGACCGTTCTGCAGCTGACCCACCTGCCGGTCAACGAACTGGTGAACGTGTACGGCGGTCTGTACGCGGGGATCTTCTCCCTGTCGATCGCGGCCGTGGTCAGGGTGGCCAACAGCCGGCCCGCGCTGGCCGCGGCGAGTGCCGTCGTCGCCTCCTGCACGGCAACGCTGCCGTTCGGCCTGCTGTTCTTCGGTCCACTGTGGCCGTTCGGTGCCGGTCTGGTGGTGCTGCCCGGGTTTCTCGCGCTGTTCATCGCGACGGTGCGCTGCCACCGGTTCGAGATGATCGTGCTGACCGCGCTCGGCGCCATCGGCATGTCCGCGTTGCACCCGAGCGCCGCGCTGGCCACCGGCGTCTTCTGCGCGTGCTATCTGCTGTTGCGCTGGATCGGGTTGCGCCGGGTTCCCCTCGTGGAGCTGCGTTCGCTGGTGGTCCTCGGTGTGCTCGCCGGCCTGTACGTGATCCCGCAGTACCTGGCCGCCACGAAGGCAGCGGCCACGTTGGACGTGTCGTGGCCGATCATCGCGCCGGCCGGGCAGGCCCTGGGTGCGTTGCTGTTCCTCAACTACGTGTCGGCTCCGCAGTGGTGGCTGGTGCTGACGGCGCTGATCGGGCTGGTCGCGATCCGCAAACTCGCCGGACTGCACTGGCTGATGCTGGGCGGCGCGGTCTTCGCGGTCCTCTTCGTGCTGGCGGCCAGCTACAAGGGATGGCTGGTGTCGCTGCTGACCAACCCCTGGTGGAACGACGCATGGCGCTTCGCAGGTCTGGTGGCGATCGCCCAGGTCGTCCTGATCGGGCACGGCATCGTGGTCGCCCGCGACGGCGTGCTCGGCCGGCTGGCCCGCAGGCGCGCACAAGCGACCGGCGCCGTGCGGGTCAGGGGCGCGGCACTGGTCGCCGTGGGGCTCGTGATCGCCGCCTTCAGCGGTGGGCTGTACATGAGGCCGAACGCGCAGGCGATCCACAACGCCTACGGAAACGGTCCGACCGTGACCGGGAACGAGCGCAACGCGATGGCCGAACTGCGCACGATCGTTCCGCCCGGTGCCACGGTCATGAACGATCCGCACGACGGGTCGCCCTGGATGTGGGCGCTGGACGGCGTGCGCCCTGTGTTCGGCTACCCCTTCGCGGTTCCGGCCGAGTACCCGGTGATCGGTCCGGACCGGGTGATGCTGTACGAGAAGTTCGGCGAGCTCGACAGCAATCAGAAGGTGCGCGATCTCGTGCGCTCCTCGAACATCCAGTTCGTCTACCTCGGATCGGGCTTCGCCAGCCCGACCAGTGTCCGGGCGCCCGGGCTGGCCGGTCTGGACAACGTGCGGTCACTCCGCCTGGTCTACGAGAATTCGGATGCACGGGTCTATCGGGTTGAGTTGTGACTGTTCTTCGCTGACACCTCAGGACGGCTTGGTGCCGCACGACTCCCGCACCGTCAGGGTCGGCCACAGCACCACCCGGTGCACCGGCCGGTCCAGCGGGTCGGCCAGCCGGGCGAGCGCGAGCTCCGCGGCCAGCGCGCCCAGCTGGTGCTTCTGCGGCCGCACGGCCGTCAGCGGCGGGTCGGACGCCGCGGCCACCTCGTCGTCGTACGACACGACGGCGAGGTCGTCCGGCACGCCGATGCCCCGGTCGCGGGCGCGTTCCAGCACGCCGATCGCCTCGCGGTCGGCGTGCACCAGCACGGCGTGCACGTCGGCGGCGAGGCACTCGTCGATCACCTCGTCGACCGCGCGTGTCCACTGTGGAGAGCCGTACGGCGGCACGTCGAGTGCGGGCACGTCGCCGGAAGGCAGCGACAGCGAGGAGACGGCCGTGGCCCAGCCGGTGCGGATGGCTTCGCCGTGCGGGCTCTGCCGCGAGGTGACCAGGCCGATGCGGCGGTGACCGAGGGTGGCCAGGTGCCGCACGGCGAGGCCCGCGCCGATGGCGTGGTCGGTCACCGCGGCGTCGAGGGCGATCGTGGGCAGTTCCGGCGGGGGCAGCCGTTCGACCAGGACGACGGGGACGGACTGCGCGCCGAGCCAGCGCAGCAGCTCGACGCCGGCGCGGCCGGTCGTGCTCGGTGCGACGAGCAGGGTCTGCGCGCCGCGGTCGAGCAGTTCGTGCACGCGGCGGCGGTCCTCGGCGGCGTCGTAGCTCGACGCGCGCAGCAGCAGTCGTCCGCCCGCCGCGGCCACGGCGGTCTGCGCGCCCTGGATCACCGCGGGCCAGTAGTACTCCACCGACGGCGCCACCAGGCCGACCAGCGGGTGCGCGGAGGCGGGCTGCGGTCCGCGCGGGAACGGCTCGGCGTGGCGGGGCATGGTGATCCCGCCGTGCACGCGCACCACGAGTCCGCGGTCGGCGAGCGCGGTGACGTCCCGGCGCACCGTCACCGCGGACGCGCCGACGAGCTCCACCAGGTCGCGCAGTCGGACCGTGCCGTGCGTCCGGACGGCACGCAGGATCAGCTCATGGCGCTGAGCAGCCAAGTTCCCGTTCATCACTTCACTTCTGATCGGTGTCGATCGTTTCTGATCGTTTCGTTGACCGCTGAGTGTGCCACGCGCTGAGGTGTCCCACATCACTCCAGCAGGAGGGTCAGCAATGGAGCTTTCCCCAGCGTCCTGGAACGGCGGCCTCTCGCGCCGCGGGTTCCTGCGCGCCTCCGCCGCACTGGGCGCGGCGGGTCTCGTCGGCGGCTGCACCGCCACCGCCGCGCCACCGGGCGCCACCAAGGTCACCATCTGGTCGTGGCTGACGGGCATGGACAAGTACGTCGCCGCGTTCAACGCCGGGCAGCGGGACGTCTTCGTCGAGCTGCGGGTGATCGCAGCCGGTCTGTCCGGCGGTTACGCCCAGCAGACCAACGCGATCCGCGCGCACAACGCACCGGACGTGCTGCACGTCGAGTACCAGGGCCTGCCGCAGATCCTGCTCACCGGCGGGCTGCGCGACCTCACCGCGGACCTGGCCGACCTGGAGAGCCAGTACTCGCCGGCGGCGTGGCGCGGGGTGCGGCCCGACGGCCGGACGTGGGGCGTGCCGATGGACCTCGCGCCGATGGTCCTCTACTACCGCAAGGACCTGTTCGACCAGCACGGCATTCCGTTGCCGCGCACGTGGGACGAGTTCCGCACGGCGGCAGCGGCCGTGAAGCAGGTCGACCCGCAGGCGCGGATCTGCTCGTTCCCGCTCAACGACGGCTCGTTCTTCGCGGGCATGTCCTGGCAGGCGGGCGATCCGTGGTGGACCGCGCAGGGCGACACCTGGGCCGTCGACATCGCGGGCGAGGGCACGCTGCGCACCGGCGCGTTCTGGCAGTCGATGATCACCGAGGACCTCGTCGCCGGAGTCGTGCACGGCACGCAGGACTGGATCGCCGGGATGCACGACGGCAGGCTCTGGGGGCTGCTCGGCGCGTCCTGGAGCGTCGGCACCCTGGGCAGGTCGATCCCGAAGGACATCGGCCGCTGGGCGATGGCGACCATGCCGACCTGGAACGGCAAGCCTGCCAACGGGGTCCAGGGCGGCACCGCGTTCGGCGTCTCCGCCGAGAGCAAGGTGCCGGAGGCCGCGATGACGTTCCTGCGCTGGCTCAGCACGAACCCCGAGGTGCCGAAGATCGGCAGCACCTTCACCACGCCGTTCCCCGCGCACCTGCCCAACCGCGCGGTGGCGCGGCAGGCGTACCAGGGCGGCTACTTCGTCGGCGACCCCGTCTACGACGTGCTGGACGAGGCCGCGAAACGGGTGCCGGACTGGACGTGGGGACCGAACGCGCTGCGGCTGTTCTCCACGATCTCCGACACCTTCGGTCCGGTGCGCTCGGGCGGCATCACGCTGCCCGACGCGTTGCGCAGGATCCAGCAGCACGCCGTCGCCGACATGCGCGCCAAGGGACTCTCGGTGCGGGAGGGGAAAGCCGCATGAGCGTCCTCGCGCCCGAGCGCGCGCCCGTGCTCGACGAAACGACCGCCGCACCGCCGGTCAGGAGCCGCCGGAAGGACTTCGGGGGACTCCTGCTGGCGGCACCGTTCGCGATCCTGCTCGTCGGCACCGTACTGGTTCCCGTGCTGTACGCGCTGTACCTGAGCCTGTTCACCGAACGCCTGCGGGGCCTGGGTTTCTCCGGGCCGGAGCACGTGTTCGCCTGGCTGGGCAACTACCTCGCGGTGATCGAGGACAAGGCGTTCCACACCGGTCTGGGCAACGTCGCGCTGTTCGCGCTCGTGCACATCCCGAGCGTGCTGGCCGGCGCGCTCATCCTGGCCCTGCTGCTGGACTCCGCCGTGGTGTGGCTGCGGCGGATGTGGTCGCTGGCGGTGTTCGTGCCGTACGCGGTGCCGGTGGTCATCGGTGGCCTGATCTGGGCGTACCTCTACAGCCCCGCGATCGGCCCGATCAAGCACCTGCTGGGCTTCGACCCGTTGGGCGACAACGCCGTGCTGCCGTCGATCGCGAACATCGCGACGTGGCAGTGGGTCGGCTACAACATGATCATCTTCTACACCGCGCTGCAGGCCGTGCCGAAGGAGATCGTCGAGGCGGCGCGGGCCGACGGGGCCGGAGGGTTCCGCACGGCGTGGTCGATCAAGGTACCGGTGATCCGCCCGACGATCTTCGTGGCGGTGGTGTTCACCGTCATCGGCTCGTTGCAGGTGTTCACCGAACCCATGGTGCTCAGGGGTTTCACGGGCACGGTGACCAGCACGTGGTCGCCGAGCATGTACGTCTACGAGGCCGCGTTCGTGGCCGGTGACAACGGACGCGCCGCGGCGGCGTCGGTGCTGATCGCGGTGATCTGCGCGGTGCTGTCGGCGGTGGTCATGCGCTTTTCGACGAGGAGGTCGCGGTGAGCACGGTCGTTGCGGACCGCAGGTCGCGGTGGGTCTCCGTGCCCGCGGTGCACCTGGTCCTGGTCATCGCCGCGTTGTACAGCCTGTTGCCGCTGGTGTGGCTTGCCACGTCGGCGACCAAGTCGCTCGGCGACTTCTCCACCACCGGCGCGTTCGAGCTCGGCCAGTGGAACCTGTGGGCCAACGTCAAGGCGTTGTTCGCCCAGGAGAACGGGATCTTCTGGCAGTGGCTGCTCAACTCGGTGCTCTACGCGGGCGGCGGCGCGGTGCTCGGCGCGCTGATCTGCGCGGCCTGCGGGTACGCCATCGCCAAGACGAGCTTCCCCGGCAGGCGGCTGCTGTTCGCGCTGACGCTGACCGGCGTGCTCGTGCCCACGACGGTGCTGGCGCTGCCGATGTACCTGCTCGCCTCCGAACTGCGGGTGGTGGACACGTTCTGGGCGGTGTTCGTCCCGTTGCTCACCAACCCGTTCGGCGTCTACCTGGCCAGGGTCTACGCGGACGCGGCGGTGCCGGACGAGGTGCTGGAGGCGGCCAGGGTCGACGGCGCGGGCCAGCTGCGCACGTTCTTCACCGTGGCGCTGCCGATGATGCGGCCCGGTGTGGTGACCGTGCTGCTGTTCCAGTTCATCGGGATCTGGAACAACTTCTTCCTGCCGCTGGTGCTGCTGACCGACCCGAAGCTCTTCCCGGTGAGTCTGGGGCTCTTCCAGTGGAGCACGCGGCAGACCCAGTTCCCGCAGTACACCCCGCTGGTGATCACCGGGTCGCTGCTCGCGGTGCTGCCGCTGGTGGTCGCGTTCCTGGTGCTCAACCGGCAGTGGCGCACGGGTCTCGCGGCGGGGAGCGTGAAGTGACGGCTCATCGGCCGGAGGTCCTGCTCGCGATGAGCCCCGACGTGTTCGACCTGCAGTTCGGGCCGTCGGAGCTGGACCGGTTGCGAGGGCTCGCCCGCCTCGGCGATCCCCTGGTGGCGCACGACTTCTCCGCGCCCGCCGTGCGCCGCCGCCTGGCCGACGTCGAGGTGCTGATCACCTCGTGGGGCTGCCCGCCGCTCGACGCCGAGGTGCTCGCGGCGGCGCCGAACCTGGGCGCCGCCCTGCACGCCGCGGGCAGCGTGCGCGGGCACGTCGGTGACGCCGTGTTCGACCGCGGCGTCCTCGTCACCACGGCGGCGCACGTCAACGCCGAACCCGTCGCCCAGTACACGGTCGCGGCGATCCTGTGGGCGTTCAAGAAGGTGCCGTTCCTCGCCGCGGACGCACGCCGGTTCCGCGAGGACTGGGCCTACCGGGAGCAACGCGGCGAGCTGTCCGGGCTGGACCGGACCATCGTGCTGGTCGGGTTCTCCCGCGTCGGCCGCCGGGTGGTGGACCTGCTGCGGCGGCTCGACCTCGGCCGGCTGCTCGTGGTGGACCCCGTGGTGGACCCGGCGGTGGTGCGGGCGGCGGGTGCCGAGCTCGTCGGGCTCGCCGAGGCACTCCCCCAGGCGGACGTGCTCAGCCTGCACGCGCCCGCGCTGCCGGAGACCCGGCACCTGATCGGCGCGGCCGAGCTGGCCGCGCTGCCGGACCACGCGACGTTGCTCAACACCGCTCGTGGGTCCCTTGTGGACACCGCAGCACTCGAAGAAGCCTGCGCGCGAGGACGTCTGCACGCCGTGCTGGACGTGACGGAGCCGGAGCCGCTGCACGCCTCGTCACCGCTGTACGACCTGCCGAACGTGATGATCACGCCGCACGTGGCCGGGTCGCTGGGCTCCGAGACGAGGCTCATGGCCGCGGCGGCCCTGGACGAGCTGGAGCGCTACGTCGTGGGGCTCGCGCCCGTCGAACCGGTCACCCGGCAAGGTCTGGCCGTGCAGGCATGACCACGCTGCCACCGGAGAACCGGGTCCTCTCCCCGCACACCGGCTGGACCCGCGCGCACTGGGAGGCGGTCGCCGACCAGATGCTCGCCGCCGTGCACCGGCACTGGTCACCGCGGTGCGCGCGGATCGACCTGCCCGGCGAGCCCAGCCGCTACGGCGCGGTCTCCGACGGGCTGGAGGGGTTCGCCCGGACGTTCCTGCTCGCCGGGTTCCGCGTCGCGGGGGGCGGTGATCCCGCACTGCTGGAGCGCTACGCCTGGGGTCTGAGCGCGGGTACCGACCCGCACTCGCCGGAAGCCTGGCCGCGTCCGGACGAGCTGGGGCAGGCGAAGGTCGAGGCGGCCTCGATCGCGCTGGTGCTGCAGCTGACCAGGCCGTGGCTGTGGGACCAGCTCGACGACGACGTGCGGGAACGGGTGGCCGGCTGGCTGGGCACCGTGGTCGGTCAGCCCTACCCGCCGATCAACTGGGTGTGGTTCCGGATCGTCGTGGAGTCCTTCCTGCGCGAGGTCGGCGGTCCTTGGTCCGCGGAGGACATCGAGCACGATCTGGCGTTGCACGCCTCGTTCCGGCGCGGCGGCGGTTGGCTCAGCGACGGTGAAGAACGCGCGTATGACCACTACACGGGCTGGGCGCTGCACCTGTACCCGTTGCTGTGGACACACCTGTTCGACGTGCCGGACTCGCTGTGTCCGCAGGAGCTTCGCCGGACGTGGGCCGACGACCTCTCGCGGTACCTGGAGGACGCGGTCGCGCTGGTCGGCGCCGACGGCTCGCCGCTGATGCAGGGCCGCAGCCTGACCTACCGGTTCGCCGCCGCGGCACCGTTCTGGGTCGCCGCGCTCACCGGTGTGTCCGGTCCGGCGCCGGGGCTGCTGCGCCGGTGCGCGTCCGGGATGCTGCGGCACTTCGTCGACCGCGGTTCGCTCGAACCGGACGGGGTGCTGCGCCTGGGCTGGCACGGCGGCTGGCCCGCGATCCGCCAGGCGTACTCCGGGCCGGGATCGCCCTACTGGGCCGCCAAGGGCGTGCTCGGCCTCGCCCTGCCCGCGGACCATCCGGTGTGGACGGACGTGGAACGCCCGCTGCCGGTGGAGACCGGGGACTTCACCCGCGTGATCGCCGCACCGGGCTGGCTGGTGTCGGGCCGCCGGGCCGACGGTGTCGTCACCGCGGTCAACCACGGCACCGACCACGCGTTGCCGGGTGACCGGCGCACGGACTCCCCGTGGTACGCCAGGCTGGGCTACTCCACGGCGACGATGCCGCCACTCGACTCGCACCTCGTCGACAACTCCGTGGTGCTGCTCGACCCCGGGGGTGCCGCGAGCCACCGCGCGGGCTTCCGGACGCTGTTCACCGACGAGCTGCCGGGCGGGGTGGTCGCCGGGGCGTCCGCCGGTCCCGTCCGCTGGGTCGACACCAGCGCCGACGACTCACCCGACCACGGTTCGGGGCGTGCGGGCGAGATAGTGGACGGTCCGCCCGTGCTGGTGGTCTCGGTCGTGCGCGGAGGCGTGGAGATCCGCGTTGTGCGCATCGACGGCGACACCGACGCGCGGTTACGCTTGTCCGGCTGGCCGGTCACCGCCGACAGCAGGCCGCACGCGGAG
>Ga0070710_10000349_pt1 | contig 21899 bp, 21 predicted proteins | sample LARL52metaG_FD_65454 | JGI IMG/M metagenome (GOLD analysis project Ga0070710, IMG submission 65454) | Corn, switchgrass and miscanthus rhizosphere microbial communities from Kellogg Biological Station, Michigan, USA - LAR L5-2 metaG | ecosystem: Host-associated > Plants > Roots > Rhizosphere ...
GATAGGCGAAACCCCCGCAGCGTTCATCGCGTGCGGGGGCCTCATTCATTCAGTTGGTCTCAGATCACCGTCTCCAGCGGCGTGTGCGCGAGGCCGGTCGCCTCGGCCACCGGGCCGTTGGTCAGCAGGCCGGCGTGGACGTTGAGGCCCAGGGCGAGCGAACGGTCGTCCTTCAGCGCCTTCTCCCAGCCCTTGTCGGCCAGTGCGACCGCGTAGGGCAGCGTGACGTTGGTCAGCGCGTAGGTCGAGGTGCGCGGGACGGCGCCGGGCATGTTCGCCACGCAGTAGAAGACCGAGTTGTGGACCTCGTAGGTCGGGTCGGCGTGCGTGGTGGCGCGGGAGTCCTCGAAGCAGCCGCCCTGGTCGATCGCGATGTCGACCAGCACGGACCCGGGCTTCATGTCGGCGACCAGCGCGTTCGACACGAGCTTCGGGGCAGCGGCACCGGGGACGAGCACGGCGCCGATGACCAGGTCGGCCTCGCGGACGGCCTGCTCGATGGCGAACGAGTTGGACGCCAGCGTGCGCAGACGGCCCTGGAACTGGGCGTCGATCTGGCGCAGGCGGTCGACGTTGGTGTCGAGGATCTGCACGTCCGCGCCCATGCCGACGGCGATGGTGGCGGCGTTGACGCCCGCCACGCCGCCGCCGATCACGACCACGCGGGCCGGGGCGACGCCGGGGACGCCACCGGGCAGCACGCCGCGGCCGCCGGAGGGCTTCATCAGGGAGAACGCGCCGACCTGCGGGGCCAGCCGGCCCGCGACCTCGGACATCGGGGCGAGCAGCGGCAGCGCGCGGTTGGGCAGCTGCACGGTCTCGTAGGCGATGGCCGTGGCGCCGGACGCGAGCAGCGCCTCGGTCAGCGGCTTGTCGGCGGCGAGGTGCAGGTACGTGAAGAGGGTCTGGCCGGCGCGCAGCCGCGGGTACTCCTCGGCGATGGGCTCCTTGACCTTGAGGACCATGTCGCCCTCGGCCCACACGTCGTCGGCGGAGGCGAGGATCTTGGCGCCCGCGGCGAGGTACTCCTCGTCCGTGATCGCGGAACCCAGACCGGCGCCCTGCTCGACGAACACGTCGTGGCCGCGGCTGGTCAGCTCGTGAGCGCCCGCCGGGGTGAGGGCGACGCGGTACTCGTGGTTCTTGATCTCGCGGGGAACTGCGATCCGCACGGTGACTCCTCCGATCGGGCTGGCCTCTGGTTCACAATGTGGGCCAGCCGGAAGGTCATGTCACCGTGCGGATCGCACTATCCGGTCACTGTCCGGTTGTTCTGTCAGGACAAAGCCACTTTGAACACCCATGCGTGCTCGCCGACGCCCGCAGGCACGTCCACCACGAGTTTTCCACCCGATCGGGTCCATTTCAGGGGCTTGTCGTACCCCAGCAGCGTGACGCGGTCACCGTCCTTGATCGGCACCGGCGCGTCGACCACCAGCTGTGAGCCCGGCTGGACCAACGAGGTGATGTAGAACGCCTCGTTCGGCTTCCCAGGAGTTGTCACCGTGAACCGCAGCGAACCCAGCTGGGCCATCCGCGACCAGTACGTCGTGCCGTAGATCGACTCGCCGTTCGTACGCAGCCAGGCGCCCGTCTCGTGCAGCCGCTGCTGCATGATCTCGGGGATCGAGCCGTCCGCCCGCGGGCCGATGTCCAGCAGGAAGTTGCCGTTCTTGGACGTCGTGTCGACCAGCGTGCGGATCACCTCGTCCGCGGTCATGTACATCGAGTCCGGCGTCGCCCGGTTCCACCCGTACGAGCGCGGGTCGAGGCCGCGCGAGGCCTCCCACTTCTTCACCACGGTGTTCGGGTACGTCGCGTACTCCGGCGTCGTGTAGTCGTGGGTCGGGATGCCGCACCGGTCGTCCACCGTGACGTCCTTGGGCACCGCCCGGTTCTTGGCCTTGTTGAAGTAGTCCGCCAGCACCCGCCGCGAGTCGTTCGCGCCGCCGATGTCGCACCAGATGACGTCCGGGTCGTACCCGTCGACCAGCTCGGTCAGCTGCGGCGCCTGGTAGTCGTGCACGAAGTCCCGGCCGGCCTGGTAGCCGGTGTAGGGCTCGGGGGCGCCGCTCCACGGGTTGCGCGGCGCGTGGCCGCTCCACGGGTTGTCCGGGTTGAACCACTCGGGCATCGAGAAGTAGAGCCCGTTCCTGAGTCCCGGCGTGTACTTCCTTGACGCGTCGAACAGCTCCTTCACCAGGTCGCGGTGCGGGCCGAGGTCGACGGCGTCGCGGCCGGACACCTTCGAGTCCCACAGCGCGAAACCCTCGTGGTGCTTGGAGGTCAGCACGTAGTACTTCGCCCCGGCCTCCTCGAACAGCCGCACCCACTCGCGCGGGTCGAACTTCGCGGCGGTGAACTGCGGGATGAACTGGTCGTAGGCGAAGTCCTTGCCGTACGTCGCCGCGTGGTACGGGTTCACCGCGTTCGACGGGTCCTGCATCCACTGCCAGTACCACTCCGCGTACTGCTCACCCGGCGGCGACCACGCGGGCACCGAGTAGAGGCCCCAGTGGATGAAGATCCCGAACTTGGCGTCGTCGAACCAGTACGGCGACTCGTGCGCGGCCAGCGACGCGTCCGTCGCCTGGTAGTCGGCCACACCCAGGGAGAACCTGGCGTGCTGCGACGCCGAGACGCGGCCGGACCGCGCCGCCACCAACCCGTCGAACGTGCCGGTCCGGTAGGCGTGGATCCCGATCCGCACCCGCGCCTCCTCGCCGGGCGCGAGCCGTTTCACCGACGCCGGCTGCAGCGTCACCACACCCAGCCCTTCGGCGCGCACGGAGATGTTGGACACCCACTGGTCACCGAGGTTCACGACGGTCGCCTCGACCGTCTGGCCACCCACGCGCGGCAGCTTGGTCGTGCTGCGCGCGGCACGGACCGCGAGCACCTCGCCCTTGCCCGCCGGCTGCACCGACAGCGCGAACACGTGCAGCGAGGACTTGCCCTCCGCGGCTGGGCTGGTCACCGGCAGCGTGATCGCCACCGCCTCCTTCTGAGGATCTGCCCACAGTTGTGCGGTGCCGATCGACACGGGGTGCTCGTCGCGGCCGCCCGGCGAGTACCGGAACGGCGCGGAGATCGGACCACTGCCCGAATACCAGTCGGGTCCGCTGATCGCCCCGGTCGTCGAGGACCCGTCCGCGTAGTGCACGGTGGCGGTACCGCCGGCCGCACCGTACGAGGACGCCACGAGGAGGTGCACGGTCAGGTAGTGGCCTCGCGGCAGGTCGATCCGCTGGCCGAGGGCGACCACGTTGTTGTTCTTGGGCTGTGCACCTCCCGGAAAGAGGTACGGCACTCCATCGGCCGTGACCTGGCCAGATGGCAGTGCCTCCGCGGGGAACGCGTAGCCGGAACCGTCGAAGTTCCCGGTCCGGTCCGACGCCGTGTCGATGCCGTCGTTGTCGAAGAACTGGCTGATGGGGACGATGACCGGAGCTGGTGCCTCCGCGGCCGTGGCGGCGGGGACGGGAGTCAGCACCAGCGTGGTGAGCAAGGCGACGATGAACGGTTTCCGCATGAGACCTCCGATGTCTGCCTCCACTCACCATGGCAGCGCTCTCCCCGATGTCAACCGTCTCGCGTTGACACTTGGCAGTGGCCGCACATAGCGTTCGCGCTCGAGAACTGAAGACCGGCCGCGGTGCCCGTGAGGCACCAGAACCCGAGTGGGAGAGACCTCGACGAAGAAGTCGGGGCGCCGAAGGGGCAAGCTCCCGCACACTCTCAGGCAGCAAGACCGCTCGGGGTAGGCAACTCTGCACGGCGGAGGGGGCTGTTACCAGACCGAGCCGTCATAGCCAGAGGAGTCGCCGTGGAGTTCCCCGAGAACCTGCTCTACACCCACGAGCACGAGTGGGTCGACTGGACGCCGGGTACCCAGGACCCGCTGACCTGCGGCATCACTGCCTACGCGGCCGACGCGCTCGGCGACATCGTGTTCGTCCAGCTGCCCGAGGTGGGCGCGAAGGTCGTGTCGAACGAGGTCTGCGGCGAGCTCGAGTCCACCAAGTCCGTCAGCGACCTGTTCTCCCCGGTCACCGGTGAGGTCATCGAGGTCAACGGCGCGGTCGTGAACGATCCGGCGGTCATCAACAACGACCCGTACGGGCAGGGCTGGCTCTTCCGCGTGCGCGTGGAGTCCGCGGAGAACCTGCTCACCGCCGCCAAGTACGCGGAACTGACCAAGGACTGATCAGTGGCGATCAGCGTTTTCGACCTGTTCTCCGTCGGCATCGGGCCGTCCAGCTCCCACACCGTCGGCCCGATGCGCGCGGCGGCGATGTTCGTCGAGAAGCTCGGCGCGCGTGTGTCCGAAGTGGACCGCGTGCACGTCGAGCTGTTCGGTTCGCTCGGCGCGACCGGGCACGGCCACGGCAGCCCGAAGGCCGTGTTCCTCGGCCTGGAGGGCAACCTCCCCGAAGAGGTCGACCCGACGGTCGCGGCGGCCCGCGTCGAGGAGATCGTCACCGGCGGACGGCTGCGGCTCGGCGGCGGGCACGAGATCGGCTTCGTGCACGACCGCGACCTCGTCATGCACCGACGCAAGTCGCTTCCGTTGCACCCCAACGGGATGAGCTTCGAGGCGTACCGGGGCGACGAGTCCGTCGAGCACGCCGTGTACTACTCGATCGGCGGCGGTTTCGTCGTCGACGAGAACGCCTCGGGCACCGACCGGATCAAGCCGGACACCACGCCGTTGCCGCACCCGTTCCTCACCGGTGACGAACTGCTCGCGCGCTGCCGGGAGACCGGTCTGTCGATCAGCGAGATCATGATGGCCAACGAGCTGTCGTGGCGGTCGGAAGCCGAAGTCCGGCAAGGACTTCTGCACATCTGGCACGTGATGCAGGAGTGCGTGGAGCGCGGCTGCACCGAGCACGGCGTCCTGCCCGGCGGTCTCAAGGTCCGCCGCCGCGCCGCCGAGATGCGCAAGCGGCTGGAGGGCGAGCACTTCGTCACCGACCCGCTGCGGGTCATGGACTGGGTGACGCTCTTCGCGTTGGCGGTCAACGAGGAGAACGCGGCGGGCGGCCGGGTCGTCACCGCGCCGACCAACGGCGCGGCCGGCATCGTCCCGGCGGTCCTGCACTACTACACGAAGTTCGTGCCGGGAGCGAACGACGACGGCGTCGTCAGGTTCCTCCTCACCGCCGGTGCGATCGGTGTGCTGTTCAAGGAGAACGCCTCGATCTCCGGCGCCGAGGTCGGCTGCCAGGGCGAGGTCGGCTCGGCCTGCTCGATGGCCGCCGGTGGGCTCGCCGAGGTCCTCGGCGGCACCCCGGAACAGGTCGAGAACGCCGCCGAGATCGCCATGGAGCACAACCTCGGCCTGACCTGCGACCCGATCGGCGGCCTGGTCCAGATCCCGTGCATCGAGCGCAACGCCGTCGCGTCGATCAAGGCGATCACCGCGGTGCGCATGGCGCTGCGCGGCGACGGCTCGCACTTCGTGTCGCTGGACAAGGTCATCAAGACCATGCGGGACACCGGCAAGGACATGTCGGTGAAGTACAAGGAAACCGCGCGCGGCGGCCTCGCCGTCAACGTCATCGAGTGCTGAGTTTCCACGACACTTTGGCGGGCGTGCGTCTCAACTGCGCCATGTGCACTTTCGTGACGCACGCCCGCTGCCACACTCGCGCTTTGTGGTCACCGCGTACGAGCCTCTGAACTCGCAGCACATCGCGAACCCGTACCCGCTGTTCGTGCACTTCCGGGCGTGCGAACCGGTGTTCTTCAGCGAGGAGAACGGTTACTGGGTGGTCAGCCGGTACGGCGACGTCGTGCGGGTGCTGAGAGACCCGAGCTTCGTGGCCAGGTCCCACCACCTGGAGCCCCGGGTGCGCAAAGCACTCCAGGACACCTTCTCGGCGCGGCGGATGGCCGAGCTGGAACCGCTGGTGCGCGACTTCGCCGACCGCCTGATCGACGGCTTCCCGCGCTACGGCCACGGCGACTTCGTGCCGCTGTTCGCCGACACGTTCCCCGCCATGGTGATGCGGGTCGCGATCGGCACCCTGTCACCGGAAGAGCAGGAACCGTTGGCTGACTTCGCCATGACGGTCAACGTGCTCGCGCTCGGCCTGCGCTCGCTGCTCGCCGGCCGCCGCAGGCACTGGATCGGCATCGTCGACGATCCCGCCACGATCCCGTCCGTGATCGAGGAACTGCTGCGCTACGAAGGCCCGATGATGAGCCTGTTCCGGCACGCCACCGAGGACGCCGAGATCGGGGGACATCCGGTGCCGGCGGGGGCGAAGGTGCAGCTGCTGCTGGGCGCCGCGAACCGCGACGAGGCCGTCTACCAGTGCCCGGAGTCGTTCGACCCGTCCCGGCAGATGCCGACGGTGCACCTCTCGCTCGGTGCGGGCGCGCACTTCTGCGTCGGTGCGCCACTCGCGCGCATGCAAACCCGTGTGGCGCTGGAACAGCTGTCGTCCCGGCTGCCCGGACTGCGGCTCGCACCGGGCCAGTCCGTGACGTTCCGGCCGGATCTGCGCACACGCGTGCCGGACCGGTTGATCGTCGAGTGGTGAGGGGGTCAGTTGCGGCTGTCGTACGCGCGCTGTGCTTCGAGCACGTCCGGCATGCGTGCTTCGAGCAGGTGGATCAGTGCCAGCAACCGCTCCGCCGTCTCGTGGCCGAGCGGCGTGAGGCTGTAGTCGACGCGGGGCGGGTTCGTCGGCTGCGCCTCGCGGTGCACCAGACCGTCCCGTTCCAGCGCGTGCAACGTCTGCGACAGCATCTTCTCGCTGACGCCGTCGACCCTGCGGCGCAGCTCGTTGAACCGCAGCGACCCGTCCACGAGCGCGCCGAGCGTCAGGCTGCCCCACTTGCCGGTGACGTGCTCCAGCGTCGGGCGCGACGGGCACGCCTTGGCGAACACGTTGTACTCCACACCTGCATACTAACTGATAGTTAGTGGATTGATGAGGGGAAACTTCGAGGAAGCTCCCCCTGTCAGCACGGCCGGCCGGTTGTCCGCCGGCGATTTCCTAGGGCGTCGCCTTCACGAGCCGCCGGAGCAGGTAGAACAGCCCGACGGTGACCAGGAAGCCGACCGCGCTGATCATCACGATCTGCTCGACCGTCTCGGCTTTCGAGCCGGCGAACACGTAGGCGGCGCAAATCGGCACGGTTCCGACGAGGGTGTGGAACATGAAGGTCTGGAACGACACCCGCGAGACGCCCGCGGACACGGACACGGTCTCGGCCATCATCGGGATTCCGCGCGCCACCCCGAAGAACCAGGGCCCGAACTGACGGCCCCAGCGCCGCATTTCGGTCAGTTCCTCAATGGTCACGACCCGGCGCACCAACCACGGTCCGGCGTACCTCCCGAGCGCGTACCCTGCGGCAGAGGAACCCAGGGACCCGACGATCGCGAGTGCCAGCCCGAGCGGCAGGCCGAGTGCCGTTCCCGCCAGCACGATGAGCGGAGTGGACGGCACGGGCAGCAACACGTCCAGGACGAGCAGGACGAAGATCGCCACCGCCGCCCAGATCGGGTCGATGCCGCGCACCCACGTGATCACTCCCTCGAAGTCGATCAGATCGAGCGCCTCGAACACGATCCAGCTCAGCAGCACGAAGCCGAGCACGACGAACGGTATCCACTTCCACCGAACGCCCGTCTCATAACTCATCGGGTGATGGTCGCCCACCTCGATGCGCCGGACAATCCGCCAGTGGCGCAGGTTCCGTGAAGGAGACACACATGAGTGACGACCTCGTGCCGTTTCTGGGGCACTGGGTGCTCGATCCGACACGCTCCGCTTACACCGGCGGCACGCCACCCCGAAGCGGCCACTACGACCTGCGCCTGGACGGAGAGCGGTTGGTGGTCAGCATCGAAGGTGTGCTGGGGTCCGGCGATCCCATCCGCACCGGGTACACATTGGACCTCTGGCAGGACACGCCGATGAGCGTGGGCAAGGTCGACCGCGTGCGCACGGTGGTCGAGCCGCGCCGGTTCTGCACGATCGCCTACGCGGGCGCGCAAGCGGTTGCGCGGGCGTGGCGGATTCTGGGCAACCTCAACGAGATGACGATCGTGCAGTCCGCCCCCGACCAGTTCGGCGTGTGGCGCGACGACGTTTCGGTGTACCGCAAGCAGTTCTAGCGGCGGCCGTGCCGGTCCGCGCGGGCGTGCCTCTTGACTCAGGCTGGGACCTCACGAAAGATCCGATGAATCGCCGCCGCGAGGACCTGACCACACAGCGAAGTGAGGTGCCCGAAAGTGGTCGAACTCAACCGGCGCACGCTGATCGGAGGCGCGTTGGCCGGGGTAGCGGGCAGTGCGCTGCTGCCCGGCGGCGCATCCGCCGGTGAAAGCTTCAACTGGCAGGACTTCATCGGGTCATCGGATCTCATCTGGAAGAAGGTGCCCACGGCCTGGTTCGACGGCCCGTACCTCGGCAACGGCTACCTGGGGTCGGGCATCTACGCCGAGCCGAACGCCAACGCCATCAGGTTCAACGTCCAGCACTCCCAGGTGCAGGACCACCGGCCCGAGTTCGGGGCGCTCTTCGGCCTCGCCCGGCTGCCCATCGGCTACTTCACGCTCGAACCCGTCGGCGCGATCACCGGCGTCGACCTGCGCCTGGACCTGTGGCACGCCGAGCTGACCGGCACGATCACGACCGCCGCGGGCAGCCTCAGGATCCGCGCGTTCATCCACACCAAGCGCGACCTCTACGCGATCGACGTGCAGGCCAGCGAGGGCGAGCGCGCGTTCAGGTGGGTCTTCCACCCGCTCAAGGCGATCAGCCCGCGCACCGACCCGAAGTGGAACAAGCCCGCACCGGCGGGCTTCACCGACAACCCGCCCGTGCAGCTCACGAGCTCCGGTGAGGTGCAGCTGGCCGTGCAGCCGTTGAACGCGGGCGGCGAGCACGTGACGGCGTGGCGCGAGGTCACCCGTGGCACGAGACGCACGCTGTTCACCAGCGTCGCGTGGTCGCATCCGGCGAAAACCGCTGTGCGCAAGGCGATCGGCAACGTCCGGTGCGGCTCGGTCGAGGGCCTCGCCGTCGACCACCGGTTGTGGTGGCACGACTTCTACCGCAGGAGCTTTCTGTCCATTCCGGACAAGAGGCTGCAGGCGTTCTACTGGATCCAGCTCTACAAGTTCGCCTCGGCGGCGCGCAGGGAGGCGCCCGCGATCGCGACCTGCGGGCCGTGGCTGGAGAACACGCCGTGGCCCAACACGTGGTGGAACCTCAACGTGCAGCTGGAGTACCGGCTGATCCACGGCTCCAACCGCCTCGACTTCGACGCCGTCACCCACTCGGTCGACCGGTACCGCGACGCGCTCGTCGAGCAGGTTCCCGCCGAGTACCGGCACGACTCGGCCGGACTGCCGCGTACCACCGACACGATGCTCGACAACGGCGCCGGCATCGGCAACTCCGGTTACGGCGTGGGCATTCCCGGTCAGGACGTGCCGACGCCCGAGGTCGGCAACCTCACCTGGACGTTGCACAACGTCTGGCTGAGCTACCGGCACACCATGGACGACCGGATCCTGCGCAACGTGCTGTTCCCGTTGCTGCGCAGGGCGATCAACTACTACTTCCACTTCCTCGCCAAGGGCTCGGACGGCAAGTGGCACCTGCCGATCACGTTCTCGCCAGAGTACGGCGTCAACTCACCTGACACGAACTACGACCTCGCGTTGATCCGGTGGGGCTGCCGGACGCTGCTGGAGTCCGCGAAGTCGTTGCGCGTCAACGACCCGTTGATCCCGAAGTGGCAGGACACGCTCGCGAACCTCACGCCGTACCCGGTGGACGCCAACGGGTTCATGATCGGCGCCGGGGTGCCGTTCGCGAAGTCGCACCGGCACTACTCGCACCTGCTGCAGATCTACCCGCTGTACGAGGTCACGTGGGAGGACCCGGCACAGCGACGGCTCATCGAGACGTCGCTGAACCACTGGATCAGCTTCGAGGGCGCGCTGCAGGGCTACACGTTCACGGGAGCCGCGTCGATCAGCGCGCAGATGTTGCGCGGGGACAGGGCGGACTTCTACCTCGGTGAGCTGATGCGCCGGTACATCAAGCCGAACACGATGTACCAGGAGTCCGGTCCGGTCATCGAGACGCCGTTGTCCGCGGTGCAGTCCATGCACGACATGCTGTGCCAGAGCTGGGGTGGCGTGATCCGGGTGTTCCCGGCCGTTCCGTGGCCCGAGATCTCGCTCGACAACTTCCGGACGCAGGGCGCGTTCCTGCTGTCGGCCTCACGGCAGAAGGGCGCCACGCGGTGGATCAGGCTGCGCAGCGAGGCCGGTGCGCCGTGCGTGGTGCGGACGGACATCCCGAACCCGGTGGTGCGGGACCGCTGGGGGCGCCCGAAGCGCTTCTCGGTGCTGCCCAACGGAGACCTGCGCATCGAGCTGGGGCGCGGTGAGGAGGCCGTCGTCCACCGCGACGGCGACAGGCCGGACATCGAGGTCGGCCCGGTGATAGGTGCGCCGTCGACCGCGTGGGGGTTACCCGGCTAAGGCGTCCCGGCGCTTCTCGGAGCACTCCCTGCCTGTACTGGTTACTCGTTTCGAACACAGTCACCGGTGTTCCAGCGCGACGGCGGTGCGCTGGAACACCGGTGACGCGGCCTAGAAGTCGAAGACCTCGCCGGTGAACGAGCGCACTACGCACGGGTTCGAGTACACCTGCTGGAAGTCGACCTTCTTGTTGCGCCACTTGCCGCGCAGGATCGCCTTGGTCGGGTTCAGCTCCATCGTGCACATCGCGCCGCTGTCGGGCAGCCGGCGGAAGTCGCCCTCGACGGGCATGAGCTGGTCGCACGCCTCCTTGGCGTGCTTGTGCAGCCCGCCTGCGGGTTCGCAGTTGAGCTGAGTGGTGGTGAGGATGCCCATCTCCGGCTGCAACGACAGCACGAGGCCCGATGCGGGGAGGGGCGCTGCCTGGGCCGTCGCGGGAACGATCGGCACGGCCAGCGCGAGGCAGGCAAACAGGAGCCGGGTCTTTGCCATGCCACCACTCTGGCGCGGCGAAGACCCGGAACTCCAACCAACTCAGCGGTAACACCAGATCGTGTAAACCGCCACAACGGTGTGCAACTAGACGCCGGTCGAATCCGTCCCGGCGAGTGCCGCGGCGACCTGCTCACCCACCGCAGCCATGCCGTTGACGTTCGGGTGAACCGGGAACGCGGGGCTCGTCGGGATGATGCCCTCGACCCACTTGTCCCACGGTGCCGCGCACGTGTCGCGACCGAGACTGATGTCGTAGGGGTTCACGAAAGTGGCACCGGCGGCCTTGGCCTGGGCGCCGAGCATTCCGTTGAGCTGCTTCTGCACGTTGTCGAGGTACGGCACGTCGCCCTTCGAGATCGGCACGATCGGCCAGCAGCCACCGGACGGCGGCAGGATCCGCAGGTAGGCGACCACGACGATCCTGGCCTTCGGCGAGCGCTGCTTGATGCCGTTCAGCACCGCGGCGACCTTCGGGGCGGTGGCGTCGACCCGTTGCGCGAGCTCGTCGCCGTAGTTCGCCTTGCAGGGCGCGCCGTTCGGGTCGAGCAGGCTCTTGCCGGCGCAGGTCAGGATGATGTCCATGAAGCCGATGTCGTTGCCGCCGATGGAGACCGTGACGAGGTCCGTGTCGGGCTTGAGCGCGTCCAGCTGTGCGGTGGACTGACCGGGGACGCCGCTCTGGGCGGTGAACATGTCCTTCGTCTGCGCGCCACCGCAGGAGATGTCGGTGAAGTCGGCGATGCCGAGTTCGCGTGCGACGACGGACGGGTAGTTCTGCGTCGACTTGAAACAGCTCAGCGGGTCGAGTCGCGGCAGGGGGATGAACGGTCCGGAGACGAACGAATCTCCGAGTGAGACGTAGTTCCGGTACTTCGGCGCGGCCGTGGCGGTGGGGACGAAGAGTGCCGCGATCAGGGCGGTGAGCAGGGAAACGACAGTCACTCGGCGCGTCATTGCTACCTCGTTACTGAAGAGTAGGAACGTAGGACGAAGGGTGACCGGACCATTGCGCAGTGTCAATCCCTCGACCAGGCTGGAACGATGACGGGGGTACGGAAAGCAGCTGTGGCGTCCGCGGTCGGCAACACGATCGAGCTGTACGACTTCCTGCTCTACGGCACGGCTTCGGCGCTGGTGTTCAACAAGATCTTCTTCCCGCAGTTCGACGGTCGCGTCGGCGTGCTGCTGGCGTTCGCCACGTTCGGGGCGGGTTTCGTGGCTCGTCCGCTCGGTGGCGCGGTGATCGGTCACCTCGGCGACCGGCTCGGCCGCCGCGCGATGCTCGTGATCACCCTTTCGGTGACGGGGCTCGCCACGGCGTTGATCGGCCTGCTGCCGTCCTACGCCTCGATCGGCATCGCGGCGCCCGTGCTGCTGGTGCTGCTGCGGGTCCTGCAGGGCTTCTTCATGGGTGGCGAACAGGGCGGCGCGGCGCTGATGGCCGTCGAGCACGCGCCGCCGGGGCGCTGGGGCTGGTACGGCAGCTGGGTCTCCATCGGGTCGCCGATCGGCCTGGTGCTGGCGAACCTGGCGATGTACGTGTCGTCGCGGGTGTCCGGCCCCGACTTCCTGACCTGGGGCTGGCGGCTGCCGTTCCTGTTCTCGGTCGTGCTGGTCGGCATCGGTCTCTACATCAGGCTGCGGGTGGCCGAGAGCCCGCGCTTCACCGGCACCGAGAAGTCGCGGCTGCCGCTGGCCGAGGTCGTGCGCACGAGGTGGCGGGTGCTGCTGCTCGGTGCGGGCGTGAACCTCGGCTTCCAGATCTTCATCTTCGTGCTGTCGGTCTTCACCATCAACTACGGCCGCGCGGCGCTGCGGATGTCCCCGGACGACCTCCTGGTCGCACAGGTGGTCGGCGGGCTCGCGCAGGTGGTCTCCCTGCCCGTGTTCGCCTGGCTGTCGGACCGGGTCGGGCGGTTGCCCGTGATGTTCGGCGGCGCGGTGTTCCAGGCGGCGTTCGCGTTTCCGATGTTCTGGCTGATGGACGCGCGGTGGTTCACCGCGGCGATGGTGCTCGGCTTCATCGGCTCCGGAGCGTTGTTCGGGCCGATGACGGCGTACTTCGCCGAGTTGTTCCGGACGCGGGTGCGGTACAGCGGCGTGGCGGTGAGCTACCAGCTCGGCGCCGTGCTCGGCGGAGGACTGGCGCCGTTCGTCGCGACCTCGTTGCTGGGCTACGGAACCTGGGCCGTCGCGGTGTACCTGATCTGCGGTGCCGTGCTGTCAGGCGGTTGTCTGCTGGCAATCGGCTCAGCGCACCAGGCGGAGCCGGCGGGAGGCGAGTCCGACGCTCAGCCGCTGACCCCAGCCGAGGCGTAGCGCGTCGCTCTCGATGCCGTCGCCGAACGCCACCAGCCCGTCGGACTCCACGTCGATCGTCAGCGGCTCGCCGGTGATCTCGCCTTCCGTGCGCTCGATGCCGGTGCCCGGCGACGGCCACGCCTCCCGGACGAACCACACGAGCCTCTGCTCGGTCGGTTCGGGCAGGTTCAGCCGACTTTTCCGCTCCCGGTGGGCACTTGAGCACCAGCCGGTCGCCCCGGTGCCGCTGCCGACGAGGACGCCGGACGACGCCTGGCGTTCGTTCTCGATCCGGTACCGGCTGGTCTGGTGGCCGGGGTGGCCGACGTAGATCTCGTTGAGCGCGCAGAGGGTCTGGCCGTCGTCCGTCCTGGCCTCGACCATCGTGCGTTCTTCCGTGTCGCCGGTGCCGTGCAGGAGCTCTTTCGCTTCGTGCGGCGCGTGTTTCGCCAGCACGCCCCGTTCCGGGTTGATGCCGATCACGGGCTGGCCGTCGAGGTACTTCGCCACGTTGGCGACCAGCCCGTCCTGCCCGACGATGACGACTACGTCCTCGGGCGCGAACAGGAACCGCGACAGGTCTTCCCTCTCGACCACGCCGCGGCGCCAGTCCAGCGGGATGGCGGCGCTGACCTCTCCCAGCGCCCTGCGGGTCTGCTCGTCACGGTCCACCACCTCGTCCAGAGTTCTGTTGCGGGACTTGAGGAAGAACTCGACCTGCCCCCGCGTGCCGTGCCGTGCCAGCAACTCTGTCAGCTCGGTGCGCCGGTGCACCAGCACAATTCGCGGCGCGAGGCTCATCGGGCCAGCCGCTGCAGGATCGGACCGATCATGTCCGGGGTCAGCGTGATGCTGCCGATCTCGGGCAGGTTGCCGGCGAGCTCCTTGGCGGCCAGGGCGAGCAGCGTTCCCTGCGGGATCTCCTTGTACGCGTCCAGGCGCGCCTTCTCACCGGCGGCTTCGGCTTCGGCGAGCTTGCGGATGCCCTCGGCCTTGGCGTCGTCGGCGATCCGGCTGGCCCTGGCGTGGTCCTCGGCCTGCTTGAGCGCGTTCGCACCCCGCTGCACGACCAGGAGCTCTTCGCGCTTGGCCAGCTCGATCTGGTTCTGCAGCTCGTTCTCGCTGATGGCTCGTTCGCGTTCGACGGCGATGGCCCGGCGCTCGTAGGTGGCCTTGTCGGCCTCCTGCTGCACCTTCTCGCGAACGGTGGTCTGCAGGGCCTTCTCCATGTCGGCGTCCGGCCGGATGGCGACGACCCGGACGTCGATGATCTGCAGGCCGATGTGGTCCGCGGTCAGGTTGTCGCCGATGGCGTGTTTGACCCGTTCGACGCCGGTCCTGATGGCCGTTTCGAGGTCGAGGGTGCCGAGGATCTTGAGGGCGTGCTGCTGGGTGCTCTCGGTGAGGGTGTTGGCGATCTGGCTCAGCGGGTCCTGCCGCCAGGTGCCGGTGTCGGGGTCGATCGAGAAGTCGATCCGGTTGGTGGCGGTCTCGGGGTCGGTGCAGCGGTAGGTGACGGTGAGCTGGACCGTCACGTCCTGGTAGTCGCTGGTGCGGGCGTGGAACAGCATCGGGAGCTCGCGGTCGTCCACCGGGACCTCGCTCAGCACGGCGGTCCTGGGCCGGAACCAGAAGCTCAGGCCGGTGCCCTCGTGGACCACCCTGCCCTTGTGGACGTGTCTGATGTGGACGGTGGGGGCTCCTCTGAGGTGCCTGAGCCCGGGGTAGCTGCTGATGTCGGCCATCGTCGTTCTCCTTGTCGTCAATCTGACGATAAACCTATACTCGGAGGCGTGTACTCGCCAAGTGATTTCCCTCCCTTCGCGGTCACGGTCGACCTGGTGGTGCTGACCGTGCGGTCCGACGCGCTGTGCGCCCTGCTGGTCCGGCGCGGGGAGGCGCCGTTCCGGGGGCGGTGGGCGTTGCCGGGTGGGTTCGTCCGGGTGGCCGAGTCGGTGGACGCGGCGGCTGCACGCGAGCTGGTGGAGGAGACCGGGGTGTCCGGGCTGCACCTGGAGCAGCTGGCCACGTACGGGGAGCCTCGGCGGGATCCGCGGATGAGGGTGGTGTCGGTGGCTTATCTGGCGTTGGCGCCTGATCTGCCCGTGCCGGTGGCCGGGACCGATGCCGCCGCGGCTTCCTGGGTGCCGGTCGCCGAGGTTTCCTCGTTGGCGTTCGACCACTCGCGGATCTTGGCCGACGGGGTGGAGAGGGCTCGGGCCAAGTTGGAGTACACCCCGCTCGGGACCGCGTTCTGCCCCGCTGAGTTCACCGTGGCCGAGCTGCGGCGGGTTTACGAGATCGTTTGGGGGGTTTCGCTGGATCCCCGCAACTTTCATCGCAAGGTGACTGGGGTTGCCGGGCTGTTGGAGGCCACTGGGGAGACGACCACTCGGGACGGAGGGCGGCCGGCTGCTCTTTTCCGGCGTGGGGGCGCCGGTGTGTTGTACCCGCCATTGGTGCGGGCGCCGGGGGCGTAGGTCGGTCCCCTGTTGCCGGATCAGCTGGACCGGATGGGTGTTGACTGAAGAAGCAGCTGAATCACTCGATCTTGGTCGATCTCGGGTATATGGACGTGAACGCCCTGCGCGCCGTTCACGACCGAATCGCTTGCGGTGGTGAGATGGACTTCTCCCTTTTCGCGTTCCTCAGGATGGAGCTGGGTGTGCGAGGCATGGCGGTGTGATGAGGACGAGCGCGTTCGAGATTCGACCGGGCGAGGAAGCCGATCGTCCCGCTGCCGCCGAGATGATCCGGTCGCGGGCCGCGTGGATGCGGCAGCGCGGCCTGCGCTGGGCGTCCTGGGACAGGAGGGCCGACCAGCTGGCCGGTCAGATCGGTACCGGCCGGTGGCCGGTCTTCGTCCTGACCAGAAACGATCAGGTCGTCGGCATGACCACCGCGACCTCCACGTTGCCGCATCTGGGATGGACTGAAGACGAGGTCACCGAACCGTCGGTGTTCCTCCAGACCACTGTGACGGACCCGAGTTTCGCCGGTGCAGGTCTCGGTGTGCTGATCGCGTACTGGGCGCTCGACTACGCCGCCATCAACGGAAAGCGGTGGACCCGTCGCGGTGTCTTGACGGTCGGGAAGGACAACCACGGACTTGTTCGCTACTACGAGTTGCAGGGCTGGCGGGTGGTTCGAGCTGTTCCGCATCCACGTAAGCCGGGCGTCGTGGTCTGGTCCCTGCAACGCCCGGCTGCGCCGCAACCTGAGCTCCGCGAGCTGGTGCGTTGCTCAGAGCCTCACGGAGTCGCCTGTGGTGGCGGACTGCTTGGCCGCTTCGATCACTTCGAGGCCCGTCACGGCGTCCTGCGGGGAAACGGGAGCCACGCCGGTGGCCACTGAGGCGTAGAAGTTCTGGTAGGCGCCTGGTTCCGTGCGGTGCGGGGTGCCGCTGAGGGTGCCCCAGGCCGATTCGGGTTCCTCGCCCCAGCCCGGGCCGGCCGGGGTTTCGCCTGCCTTGAGGCGGTCTTCCTGGGGGTCCATGCCGTATTTCACGTAGGCGGCGTCGTGGCCCAGGACTCGGAAGCGCGGGCCCAGGTCGGCGGCCAGTGCGCTCATCCAGAGGTGGGAGCGGACGCCGTTTTCGTGGGTCAGGGAGAGGAAGACGTCGTCGTCGGCGCGAGCGCCCGGGCGGACCGTGGCGATTTCGGCGTGGACCGAGGTGGGGCGGCCGAAGAGGGCCACGGACTGGTCCACCAGGTGGGTGCCGAGGTCGAAGAGGATGCTGCCGAGGTCGGCGGGGTCGCCGGACTCCTTCCAGGAGGACTTGATTTCCGGGCGGTAGCGCTCGAAGCGGGACTCGAAGCGGTGGACCTTGCCCAGGGCGTTGGTGGAAAGGAGCTTTTGGACGGTCAGGAAGTCGCCGTCCCAGCGGCGGTTGTGGAACGGGACGAGCATCAGGCCTCTGGAGGAGGCGATCGAGGCCAGGGCTCTGGCTTCGGCGGCGGAGCCCGCGAAGGGCTTGTCGACCACGACGTTGAGGCCGTGTTCCAGCACCTGGCGGGCGTGGGTGGCGTGGAAGCGGTTCGGGGTGGTGATGACCACGAGGTCGAAGCCGCCCTGCCAGACCTCGTCCAGGGAGGACAGCAGGCGGGTGGACGGGTAGCGCGCGGCGACTTCGGCTTGGCGCTTCGGGTTGGCGGTGATCACGGCGGAGAGTTCCAGGCCCGGGGTTGCCGCGATGAACGGGGCGTGGAAGGCCGCCCCGCCCAGTCCGTAGCCGACCAGTGCTGTGCGCATGCGATCAGCCTAAGCGGTCTCACCTGGTGGCCGTCGGCGAGCCGGACCGGGTGGGGAGGCGGCACGACGGACGGTCAGCGGCCGTCCTTTTTGGACCGACCATCCGCCGGCAGAGCGATGAAACCGACGGCGGACGACCTGAGGGTGATCACGTACGCGTTCCTGCTGGTTCCCGCACGCTCAGGTACTCGTTGAGCCGTGCGGACGCGGCGAGCATCGCCAGGCCCCGCGCGGTGAGGCGGCGCCGCCAGTCGGCCAGAGCGGCGCCGAGCGTGTCGGTGCCGCCTGCGGTGCGGATCTGCTCGACCACCAGAGCTATGCGCGCCAACGGATAACCGCCGCGGCGCAGCAGGTGGGCCAGTTCGGCGTCGCGGGCGTCCTCGGCGCCGAACGTGCGGTAACCGGTGGCTTCCCGTTGCGGCACGAGGATTCCGGCCTCCTCCCACGCGCGCAACGTCGCCGGGGTGACGCCGAGCCGCCGGGCCAGCTCGCCGATCGACCGCGGTCGCGGGACCGGTGCGAAGTCGGTCAGGTCCTCGACCGCCCGGCTGACCGAGTTGAGGGTTTCGCGGTCGCGGAGCAGCTGCTCGTGGCCGCGGTCGATGGCCAGCAGCACGTCGTCCAGGGCACCCGCGTTCAGCGCGACCATGATCTCGCCCGCGCGTGCGTGCCCGAAGGCGGGGATCAGGGCGATGAACGCGCGTAGGGCCGAGGCGTGGACCTCGGTGTAGACGCGGTAGCCGGACGGGGTGCGCGCGGCCGGCGGGAGGAAGCCCGCCTCCTCGTAGTTGCGCACCGCCTGGGTCGAGATGCCGTGCTCACGGGCGAGGTCGGACGGACGCACGGTTGAGACTTTAGAGCAATCCAATACGAAAAACTGCACGAAAGCTTCAATAGAGCTTTCAATGTTACGGTTGAGCCACATGAGCCAGGACATTCGTGAGTTCATCAGTCCCTTCACCGAGCTCTTGGCGTTCGGCGAGCCGACGCACCGGGAGCACGCCCACACCTGGATCCGCAACGAGCTGTTCGAGCAGCTGGCCGCGCTGGGCTACCGGTCGATCGCACTGGAGAGCTGCCGCATCCGGGGCCTGCTCGTCGACGACTACGTCAAGGGCGGCCCGGGAGACCTCGACGCGGTCGTGCAGGAGGGCTTCTCCCACTCGTTCGGCGAGCACTGGCCGGCCAACCGCGCGCTGGTCGCGTGGATGCGCGAGTACAACGCCGGCAAGCCGGCCGAAGAACAGCTCACGTTCTGCGGCTTCGACTTCCAGACCGAGACGACCAGCGCACCCAGCCCGCGCCCGTACCTGGAGCACGCCCGCGACTACCTGGGCGTCGAGGCCGACCTCGGCACCGACGACGAGAGGTGGAGCCGGGACGAGGCCGTGCTGGACCCCGGTCGGTCACCCGGCCGGTCCGAAGAGGCCGCCAGGTTCCGCGAGATCGGCACGGACCTGCTCGAACGGCTCTACCGGCTGACCGTCCGGGACGACGCGTGGAACCGCGCCGAAGCACACCTCACGGCCGGGCTGAGCCTGCTGCGGTACCACCGGGAGTGCGCCGAGCCGAACCCGTTGGCCGTGCGGCTGAACCGCCTGTGCCAGCAGCGCGACGGCGTGATGGCGCGCAACCTGCTGGACATCCGCCGGATCGAGACGGGCCGGGGACCGACGTTCGTGCACGCCCACAACGCCCACCTGCAGCGCACCGGCAGTTCGATGGAGATGGCGGGCGAACGGATCGAGTGGTTCTCCGCGGGCGCGCTCGTGGCGCCGATCCTGGGCGACCAGTACACGGTCATCGCGGGCACTCTCGGCCGCAACGACAGCTTCGGGCTCGGTGAACCGGACGAAGACACCCCGGAGGGTCAGCTGCAGAGGCGATTCGTCACCTGGGGCATGACGAAGGACGTGCCGCGGGGCAGGACCCGTCAGGACACCAGCCCGGAAATGGGCTACTTCCCGCTCGACGAGCACCTGCTGGCCGGCGTGGACGCCCTGCTGCACGTCAGGGTTGGTCGTCCAGTGACGCGGTGATCCACGACGCGACGGGCAGGTCGCGCGTCTCGCACTCGATCGCCAGCTTCAGGGTCCACCGCAGGGCTTGCAGGACCACGGTCGCGAGCTCCTGCGGTGCCCCGTTGGCCAGGGCGATCTCGATCTGCTCGGCCGCGGCCTCCTGGTCGCCGTGCACCTCGGCCAGCAACGCGCGGATCGCGGTGCGCACGGGCGGATCCGCGTCGTCGATCTGGACCTCGTTGCCCTCCTCGTCGAACACCTGCATCTTCACCGGTGTCGCGCCGCCGGAGCCGAGCTCGCCGACCATGCTGCTGCACTCGGCGAACAGCAGCAGCACCAGCTCGCGGATCTCCTCGTTGCCCTCTGGCGATCCGCTGAGGTAGCCGGTCACGAGGTCCACCGCCACAGCGTCCTCACCGGCCCTGGCCGCGGCCAGCGCCTCACCGGCCACGGCGGTCAGCCGTGACCAGCGATCTGGATCCTGTGGTGGTCTCACAGGTACTGCCTACCGCGCGGTGTCACGCGTCCGCAATGCCCCATCTTGATCAGACTGCTACCGGGGTATGTCACTCCGCAGGTCAATGTGCGAATCAGCGGATCCACCTAGCATCGGGTGGTGTTTCGCACGCTGTACCGAACGTTCGTCGGCCCGGACCGGACGCGGGTTCTCGCCACCGCGCTCGGCAAGTTCCGCTTCCCCGTCCACGCCGCACTGATCATCTACGGGTTCGTCTTCGCCGTCGTCGGCAGCGTTCAGTACGTGCAGCACGAACGGCCCGTCGGCTGGTGGGTGGCCGTGTTCGCGTCGATGTTCGTGCCGTACGTGCTGCTGATCTGGTCGCCGATCTACGCCTGGCGACTGTCCGCGGCCGCGTTCTGGCCGGTTGCGGCACTCATGGACTGGACGGGCGTTCCGTCGTTCCAGTACTGGGCCGCGCTGCCGTTGGTGGTGCTGGTCGCGGCCTTCTGCTCGGGGTGGACCGTCGTCCTGGTCGCCCTGGTCAGCATGTTGGTGGTCGCGACCTCCGACGGTGTCAACGCGGGGATGGCGTTCGCCGTGCCGCTGGTCATGGCCGTCGCCTACTTCTTCGGGGCGCGTGGACGTGCGGAGAAACGCCTCGAAGAAGAGCAGAACGCCAAAGCCGCGCTGGAAGAACGGGCTCGCATCGCGCGCGAGATGCACGACGTCGTGGCGCACCACATGTCGATGATCGTGGTCAGGTGTGAAACCGCGCCTTACCGGTTGAAAGGTCTCAACGAGGAAGCCGAGCACGAGTTCACCGAGCTCGGCGCGGCCGCCCGCGAAGCCATCACCGACATGCAACGCCTGTTGGGCGTGCTGCGGACCAACGGCCAGGAGCCGGAACGGGAACCGCAGCCCGGCATCAGCCGCATCCCCGAGCTGGCGAGGCCCGGCGACGAGGCCGAGGTCGACGTGGACGACGTGCCGGAGGCGGTCGGCCTCACCGCGTACCGGATCGTCCAGGAGGCGCTCACGAACGCCACCAGGCACGCGCCCGGCTCGAAGGCGTCCGTCCACGTGCACAAGCACGAGGGGCACCTGGACGTCCTGGTGCGCAACACCGCCGGTGGACCGTCCATGGGCGGTGGCAGCGGGCAGGGTCTCGTGGGCATGCGTGAACGCGTTGCGGTGCACGGTGGCACGCTGACGGTGAAGTCGACCGAGGACGGCGGGTTCATGGTACGGGCGAGGATTCCGTTGGGGGACAAGTGATCAGGGTGGTCGTGGTCGACGATCAGGAGATGGTGCGCGAGGGGTTCTCCGCGCTGCTCAACGCCCAGGACGACATCGAGGTGGTGGGGGCGGCGGGCAACGGCGTGGAGGGCGTCTCGCTGGCGCGCAACGTCGAACCGGACGTCGTGCTGATGGACGTCCGCATGCCCGAGATGGACGGTCTCACCGCGACCAGGCTGCTGCTCGACGGTTCGGTGGAGACGAAGGTCCTCGTGCTGACGACGTTCGACCTCGACGACTACGTCTACGAGGCGTTGCAGGCCGGCGCGAGCGGGTTCCTGCTCAAGCACGCGCCCGCCCGCGAGCTGCTCAACGCCGTCCGCGTGGTGGCCGCGGGTGACGCGCTGCTGGCGCCGTCGATCACGAAGCGCCTGATCGAGGACTTCGTGAAGGCGCGCCGCACCGAACGCGTCCGGCCCGCCCGGCTCGACGTGCTGACCGAGCGCGAGACCGAGATCCTCGTGCTGGTCGCGCAGGGCCTGTCGAACACCGAGATCGCCGCGCACCTGGTGCTGGCCGAGCAGACGGTCAAGACGCACGTGAGCCGGGTGCT
>Ga0070710_10000350_pt1 | contig 21784 bp, 16 predicted proteins | sample LARL52metaG_FD_65454 | JGI IMG/M metagenome (GOLD analysis project Ga0070710, IMG submission 65454) | Corn, switchgrass and miscanthus rhizosphere microbial communities from Kellogg Biological Station, Michigan, USA - LAR L5-2 metaG | ecosystem: Host-associated > Plants > Roots > Rhizosphere ...
GGAGGTAGCCAAGGCAAAGCCTTGTGTTGTCAATAGCTTTGAGGTAGTTTTCGATTTGCATTCCCGAAATGGAACCCGAACTAGTGCTGAGTTACTTTGGGTACTTCGGAGTAATCTTCTCCACCCTTACAATCCAGGTTGAATGGCGAAAGTCGCGGTCTTATACGACGCGGGCCAGGCTGTGCTCTCCACCTTTGATCTGGACGAGGTGTTGCAGCGCATCCTCGGCATTGCGCACGACTATTTTCATCTGCGGAATGTGGCCATCGTGCTGCTGGATAAGCAGTCACAGGAGTTGTACGTCCGCTCGCAGATTGGCTGGGACGAAGGCGAAGATAAACTTCACTGGCCGGTAGGTCAGGGAATTACGGGCGCCGCGGCGGTGAAGAAGCAGCCGGTTTATTCTCCCGACGTCAGCCTGGATCAGCGCTATTTGTGTTCCGCCAAATCCACGCGGTCTGAGTTGGCCATTCCATTGATGGTGCGCGACGAAGTGGTGGGCGTGCTGGATTGCCAGAGCGATCGCCTGGACCATTTCGATTCCGAGACCATCGATCTGCTCACGCTGTTTTCCACGCAGGCATCAATGGCGCTGCAGAACGCGCGGCTGTATTCGCTGGAACAGCAACGCGCGCGGCAACTGCAGGCCATCAACGCCATCGCGCAGCAGACCACGGCGGTGCTCGATCTGGAGGAGTTGCTGAACCGGGTTTGCCAGTTGGTGAAGGACGCGTTCCGGGTCTCGCACGTCTCACTTTTCTTGCGCGAGGATCAGGATCTGGTGCTGCGGTCGCATCATGGCACGCTCACTCCGCGTATTCCGCAAGGGGGGCGCTTTCCGGCGAGCAACGAGCCGTGGGCAAGCATCCTGGCCGGCAACCGGACGATGGTGGAGAGCGATTTGCGCAGCGCCACCACGATGAAGTTTTTCGCGGAGTCGGCCTCTCGTTTGCGCATTCCGCTGGTTTCATTCGGACAAGCGCTGGGCGTCCTGGCGCTGGACAGTTCGACCCCCGATGCTTTCCGCGACGGCGATCTGGAGTCGCTGGAATCTGTGGCCGACATTTGCGCAAGTGCCATCCAGAACGCTCACTATGTGGAGCGCGTGAAACAACTGGCTTATCTCGACGGGTTGACCGGAATTTTCAACCGGCGCTTTTTCGAGTTGCGCATCATGGAAGAGATTGAGCGTGCCCGCCGTTACGGCGCAGGGATGGCGGTGATTATGGCCGACATTGACCAGTTCAAGCGGCTCAATGACGAGTTCGGGCACGTGCTGGGCGATGAGGTGCTGCGCCAGGTGTCTTCGCTGTTTAACCAGCAATTGCGCAAGATCGATGTGGTTTGCCGCTACGGAGGCGAGGAGTTTGGCATTCTGCTGACACAAACCAATGCGCAGCATGCCATGAATATCGCGGAAAAATTGCGGAAGATCGTGGCAGCCTGGCAGTTTCCGGGCGTGCCGCGGACGGTGACGATCAGCGCGGGAACAGCGGCGTTTCCGGACCAAGGCATCACCCGCGATGAACTGGTGAGGGCGGCGGATGCGGGGTTGTATGCCGCCAAAGTAGCGGGGCGGAACCAGGTGTGCCTGGGGACCGCGTCGCGGGGGCGCGGCACAGGGTTTTAAGTTTTACATCTGAGCAGTTGTCATCCCGAGTGAAACGAGGGACCCTGGTTCTTGCTTTCCCGAGGCGGAATTGCCGCCGCGAACAAACACCAAGGTCCCTCGCTACGCTCGGGATGACAAACCGAGATAATTCTAGATGTCCAGCAAGTTTCCCTGCATTTCAATCTGAAGTTCCTGCATTTGCTTCTGCAGTTTTTCGCGGCTCTTCAGAATTTCTTTCTGCACTTCTTTCTGCACCTTGGGGCCGAGTTCCTTGCGCAGCTTCCTGGCTTCTTTCATCCGTCTCTGCCGGGCGCACAGGGATTCGCGAACTTCCTCGGAGGCTTTGCCGGCTTCCTGGACCGCCAGTTCCAGTTGAGGCTGGAGTTCGGCAACCTCATCCTGCAACTCACCCAACTCCACCTGCGTTTCCGCGTCCACCTCGGGCTCGTCGAAGCTCTCCTCGATCATTTCGCCGGATTCTTTGCGCTCGGGCAGGGTGAGAGTAAGAGTCTGCTCCTTTTTGTCGCGGATGACGCTCACTTTGACCGATCCGCCGCTTTGACCCCGCAGAGAGTGCGTGAAATCACTTGTGTCATGGACGAACTGGTCGCCTACGCGCACAATCACGTCCCCGGCGCGCAGGCCGGCTTTGTCGGCGCGGCTGCCCTTTTCCACGGACCGCACCAGCACCCCATTGCCGTTCTTGGCGCCAAAAAACTCACCCAGTTGCGGCGTCAGATTCTCCACCATCACGCCGCTTCGCATCGAAGAATGCACGTACACCACGCCAATGTTGGGAACTTCGAAATCCTTCATGTCCGGCATCGGGGGCATTTCGAAATGGAAGTCGTTGTCTTTGTCCTTCCCCTTCGCGATGTGGGGAAATTCGGAGCGCCGGTCGGCCAGTTGCACTTTGATGGTCACGGGCTGGCCATCGCGGCTCAGTCCCAGCGAGATTACGCGCCCCGCCGGAGTCTCATGGATCATGCGCTGCAGTTGTGACTTGCTTTCGACCGCGGTCCCGTTCATGGTGAGAATGACGTCGTGCTCCTTGATGCCAGCTTTTCCCGCGGGAGCATCCTGGTCGACCATGGTCACTTCCACGCCTTGCTCTTCTTTCAGTTTCAGGGTGGCAAGCCGGTCGGCGCTGATATCCGCGATGTCCACACCCAGGTAGGAACTGGTTCCGGAATCTTCACTGGGAACGCCGAAGGGTTGCGATGACTCCGCCGTCCAGCGTTGTTCTGCCGAGGACATGCTTAGCAGTAATAGAAGCAATGCAAGCGTAGTCAGAATGTGTTTCCGCATGGACAACCTCCCTGAGTAGATGGAACGTAGTGTTTGCTGCCCCGGTTAAATTCTTTGTAGCGCAATGCCGACTATTGATTCGCTCGCCGGAAGCAAATGTCGCCACTGGTGGTCCGAACTTTCAGTACTGGGCCGCCGCCGTTCAACTTGCCGTCGGCGCTGAGCGTGTGCGGGGTCCACTTGTCGCCTTCACTGGCGATGTGGATATCGGGAAAGTCAGAAGTGATATGGTGACCGTTTCCTAATTCCACGCTGGCGCGCACCGACAGGGCCACATCGGAAGCGATATAAACGGTGATGTCGCCGGTGGAGGTTTCCAGCATCGAATCGCCACGGTCCGCTCCCGTGTTGATGATCTTTACCTTGATGCCGCCCGCGCCGGTTTCCACCCGGGCGGAGGGAACACCGTACAATTCGATCGATCCCGCGCCGGAACTGGCGCCGACGCGGCCTTTGGCCGATGTCAGGCGAATGCTGCCGCCACCGGTTTCAATATCCGCCGGACCGCCTATCTCGCCCAGATTGATATTGCCGCCGCCGGTCGAAGCCTTCACTCCACCCAGGCAACGCTTGATGTCGACATTGCCACCGCCTGCCTCGACCACCGCGTCCTGTTCCCCGGACAGCAGAACCACGTTCCCACCGCCAGTCTCGGCGCGGATCTTTCCCTTGACCTGCTTGATCGAAATATTGCCGCCGCCGGTCTGCAGCCTCAGATCCCCGCCCACGCTGCCAATGTCGATGGAATCGCCGCCGGTTTCCACTGCCACGGAACCGCCAATGTCATCGACGCGAATCTTGCCGCCCCCGGTGTTAACGTCCAGCCGTCCGGAGATGCCAGAAGCTTCCACTGGACCGCCTCCGGTTTCAATCTTGACCCAATCCGTGTCGCGCGGGACATTCACCACCAACTCGCCCGCGAATCCGCGCATGCGCCGGCCTTGCCACTCGCCGACAATCCACGCCGTATCGCCCTTAACCACCGCATTGATCTTGAACGAGCCAGACTGCTTGCGGGTTTCATCCTCCGAGGAATAGGAATGGCTGCGAACCACGTAGCTGACGCCCTGTTGCTGTCCGGCATGAAGCACGACCGAACCCATGTCCAGCTTGATGCGGACGTTTTTGGCGCCGGCCAGAGTCGCGGAGGATGCCTGACTCCACGAGCCTCGGGTTTCCTGCGCCACGGCCAGTGGCGCAAGCACGGCCAACAACCAGAGCAGCCTGACGAAATGTGGCGAACGCTTCAAATCAAACACCTCAGTTTCTGTAAAACATCTCTCTGCAAAAGATCTTTCTGTAAAACATCAATCAATTTCGGGCAACTGCGCCAGCATGGTGCGAGCCTGCGATTTGATGTACTGGCTTTGGTCGCGGGCGGCCAGAGTCATCAGCACGCCGCGCACGCTGCCATCAGCCTTGGCCGGCTCGATCAAGCGCAGAGCTTCGGTGCGCACACCCTGATTGGAATCGCTGACCAGCGCTTCCAGCACCACGTCGCGAACGCGGACATCATCTTTCACGAAACTTCCCAAACCATCCAGAGCTTTCAAACGCACCCCGGGATTGGTGTCGTAGCGCAGGGCATACACCAGAGCCTCGCGGACCGCGGACACATCTGGTTTCTTGGTGAGCAGATCTACGGAATCCATGCGCACGCCGGAATTGTAGTTATTGCGGGCGGCAAACAAAAGCAGTTGCTGGATACGCTGGTCATTCATGGAGCCCTGGGTCTCGAGCGTAGAAACCGTGTCGTACTTGATGTTGATCTGGCTTGTTCCGGGATCCTGGGTGATCGATCGGATGCCGGTGATGGAAGCTTCGGCAGGTGTGCCTGACGCGTTATTCGCCACCACACCTTGACCTTGCGGCGGATGAGCGAAAACCCGGTAAGTCGTGCCTACTCCGCCGGCGAACCCGAGAATCAAAATGACGGAAGCGAGCGCCGGGGAAAACTGCACCTGCCGCAGCCAGATTGCCGGGTCAAATGCCAGGCGGTGCCAGAATCGGCCCTGCTCGGCCGTTTCCAGCGCTTCCTGCAGGCGCATGCGCGAAGCCGTCAGCAGGTTGGGCGTCGGCTCGGCCGCCGTTTCCTGCGACAGCAGGGCGTGGAATTCCTGCTCGGCCTTCAGTTCCGCGGCGCAGTCGGCGCAGCGGGCTACATGCTGCTCCAGTTCGTGGCGGGCATCATCGGCCAGTTCGCCATAAACCTGCAGCGTTAGATTTTCTCGAACCCATTCACACTTCATAGCAACCCCGTTTCAAGGTTTCTAAGCTTTCCAGGTTTCAAGGTCTTTGCAACCTTGAAACATTGAAACTTTGAAGCCTTTCCTATCTCATATCCGCCAACTGGCCGCGCAATTTCTGCGTGGCCCGGAAGAGCGTGTTCTTCGCGGTCTCTTCCGTGGTATGCAATATCTCGCCAACCGTACGCAACTTCAATCCGTGGTAATGCTTCAACTCAAAGACCATGCGCTCGCGGGGCGTTAGTTTTTCGAGCGCGCCTGAAATTCGCGCGCCCAACTGCCGCCGCATCAAATCGCGCTCAGGATTCGCTCCCGACCGTCCGTCCGGCACCTGATCGAGCAGGTCATACTCGCCGCCCGAAGGATCCTTCGCCACCGGAGCGTCTTCTTTGCGGACCGTTTTCTTGCGCAGGTGATCCAGGCAAAGATTGGTTACGATTCGGTAAATCCAGGTGTAGAAAGAGCACTCGAAGCGAAAACTTCCGATGTTCTTATAGGCCTTGAGGAATGCGTCCTGATAGACGTCCTGGGCGTCGTGCTCGGCGCCGGTAAGGTGCAGCGCAAGCCGCAAAACCGCCTGATCGTAATGACGCACCAATTCCTCGAAGGCGGCGCGGTTCCCGCGTTGCGCCTCACGGATGAGGATCGTATCGTCGATGCGGCGTTCTTGACCAGCCATGCGGCCCCACGCGGGGTCCTGGTTACCGCTGACCTTCTCCACTCGCTCGTTTTTAACTTTCGAGTGCGCCCGTTTACCAACCGCAAGTGTTAATGCCCAAACATCGGCCGGCATCTTTGTCTTGTCCTCGACAGCCCGGTGTCAATGCCGTACCCGGGCTTGCATAGGAATAGACGGGCGATCAGGGGAACCGTGAGCAGAGATTATAGGCGGTTCAGAGGTGCTATGGCGCCTTAGGTGATTCTTTTGGAATGGGTTAGCGGGAGACAGAAACACCTCATCGTGATGTGTTCGCGCGTCCGAGTTGGCAGACGGAAAACCGCTTCGCCCGGCGATGGGCAATCTTCCAGACACGTCAGTCCACCGCCCCTGCGATGGTCGCGGGCGATTCCTGATTAGTGGACGCAATGCGTCCAGTTGATGGACGGGTCAAAATAATTGTAGCAACGGTTAAACCACTGAAAGTGCGTACACCCGTCCGCCCATTGTCTCCAAACCTGTACGAAGCACCCGTTCACTTGCCCATACCATTGATTGTAAGCACCCTGATGAGGATTTACGCAACGGCCACCCGCCATCTGGACTGGTGTTAATTGAAGCTGGCTAATCTCCGTGTCACGTATCCAATCCGACTTTTGCTCTGGGGCGGGTCCCCAAGCCAGGTCGTCAGAATTTTGTGGACTGTATCCGGGCATCGGCGGGAGCTTAAGATCGGCCAGCATGGTCTCTCCGGACACGTGGGCGCGTTCTTCTGAAAGCTTAGCTCCGCCCGGAAGAGGTGGAGGCTCCGGCAGTCGCACAGCCCCCAAATCCACGACCCAATGTTGAGTTCTCGGGCGGCCTGGGCTTTCGCGAGTGATCAAGATGCACTTGTCGGATTCGTAATAGGCGAGGCTCATTCCCGGCGGCAGTATTCCCGGTTGGTGTTGCGCAGGAGCTGCCCCTGGGGTCGGAAGAGTCCATTTTGGCGCCTCGTTCCAGTGCTTGGGGAACTCTGCCAGTTCTGTGGTTGGCAGCATTTGTGCGTACGCCGCGGCATCGCTGCTGGCAGTGGTCCAGACTTGTTTTTGAACGACTACAAAATACTTCGAGAGAAAAAGCACCGTCCCGCCCAGCAGTAGCGCTATCGCCACAGCGTAAAGCATGGGACGAGGGACGGGAACCGCAATTTCGATTCCCCAGAGGTTGAATTTGACGGTATCGGGATCTGGCTTCGCAGGAATCCCATTAGATACTGCGGGGGTACCCATACTTCCTCCTTTGACTCCGCGTGAAAGCGAAGCCGGTAAGGGGAAGCGCCTAACTTATAACTCTAAGGCTGGGAAAGCGCAAGCAGAAACAGGCGGCCGGCCAATGTTTCTCAAATTTCTGGGACAACTCTTTCGGCTTGGAAAGGGGGACACGCTAGAATGCGGAAACCTCCGGCTAGGCGAATGAACATTCATCTACGGCCCGCGACCATGAACGACATCCCCGCGCTGCGAGATGTAATTGAGGCCTCAGTGCGAGGCTTGCAGGCACCAGACTATTCCCCATCCCAGATCGAAGCCGCCCTTCAATCGGTCTACGGCGTGGACAGCCAGCTCATCGCGGATGGAACGTACTTTGTGGCAGAAGGCCTGGATTCGCAGGGCAGACTTGCCATCGCCGGCTGCGGCGGCTGGAGCAAGCGCAAGACGCTTTACGGAGGCGATCAGTATGCGGCGCGCGAAGATTCGCTGCTCGATCCCGGCCGCGATGCGGCGAGGATTCGGGCATTCTTTGTGCGTCCTGAATGGGTTCGACGCGGCATTGGCGGGATGATCCTGGAAGCCTGCGAGAATGCAGCGCATGAAGCGGGCTTCAAACGCCTGGAAACGGGCGCAACCTTGAGCGGCGTGGCTTTCTACCGGGCGAAAGGATACGCGGAGCTGGAAAGGTTGCAAGTCCCGCTCGGCAATGGAGAATCTCTGCCGATCATAAAGATGGCAAAGGAATAGACTCGAGACATCGAATAGAGACGAGTTGCCAAGGCTATTTCTTCGTTTTCAATCTCCGGCCTGCGATCTCAAAGTGTCCTTCCAGCACAATGCTAATGGCCTCGGTGTAGGCAAGATGTTCCTGCTCGAGGATGCGCGCTGTGAGGGCATGCTCGTCGTCCGTGTCCAGCACGGATACAGTTTTCTGCACGATGATGGGGCCGTGATCTAACTCCTCGTCCACGAAATGCACGGTGCATCCGGAAACTTTCACGCCGTAGGCAAAGGCCTGCTCTTGCGCTTCGAGTCCCGGAAAAGCTGGCAGAAGCGAAGGATGGATGTTAAGAATCCGCCGCGGGAATTGCTGCACGAACCAGGGAGAGAGCAGGCGCATGTATCCGGCGAGGCAGACGAGGCCGACTTTGTGCTGCCGAAGCACGGCGACAACTTCCCGGTCGTGCTCTTCGCGATTCTTGCCCTTCGATGGGATCACCAGAGCATTCAAGCCGCGCTGGCGCGCGGTGGCAATTCCGGGCGCGTCGGCCTTGTTGGAAATCACCACGGAAATTTGGGCGTTGGATATGCGGCCAGCGGCAATGCTGTCGGCGATGGCAATGAAGTTTGAGCCGCGTCCGGAGAGGAGAATGCTCAGGTTATGCATGACTCAGTGCAGTCAGTTGTAGATAACTTTGCGGTCGCCTTTGACGATGCGCCCGACGGTGACGGCCTTTTCGCCCACCCGCTCCAGCACGGTCTGCGCCTTCTTGAATTTCGCCAGGGGAACCACCAGCAGCATGCCCAGTCCCATGTTGAAGGTGCGCAGCATCTCGTCTTGAGGAACGTTTCCCAGTTCCTGCAGGTGCTCGAAGAGGGGAGGCACGGTCCAGGAGGCAAGATCAATCGCGGCGGCAGTGCCCCGCGGCAGCACCCGCGGAAGATTCTCCGTGATGCCGCCGCCGGTAATATGCGCCAGCGCTGAAACGCATTGAGCATCGATGAGTTTCTTCAGCGCCGGCCAATAACTCTTGTGGGTGCGCATCAATTCGTTGCCCACTTTGTTCTTGATCTCATTGACGTAGTCTTCCGGCGAGTAGTGTGCCACTTCAAACAGCAGCTTTCGCGCCAGCGAGTATCCATTGGTATGCAGGCCATTCGAAGCCATGCCCAGCACGATGTCGCCGATCTGCACGTCTTTCCCCGTGATAATCCGCTCGCGTTCCACCACGCCAACAATGAATCCCGCCAGATCATATTCGCCGTCAGGATAGAACCCCGGCATTTCGGCCGTCTCGCCTCCGATCAGGGCGCAGCCGTTGTGCTTGCAGGCGTCGGCAATGCCCTCGACGACCTTCTCGGCGATAGTCGGCTCCAATTTACCCGTAGCCAGGTAGTCCATGAAGAAAAGCGGCGCGGCGCCTTGTACGGCAATGTCGTTGACGCAGTGATTGACCAAATCTGCTCCCACGGTGGAATGCAGGCCCATTTCGAAGGCAATTTTCAGCTTGGTGCCCACGCCGTCAACACTCGATACCAGCACCGGATCGACGTACTTGGCCTTATCCACGGCAAAGAGTCCGCCGTAGCCTCCGATTTCGCTGAGCACGCCGCGGGTAAAAGTTTTGTGAGCCAGGTACTTGATGCGCTGCTTGGTGCGATTGGCCTGGTCAATATTCACGCCGGCGTCGGCGTACGTGACAGGGGCGGCGGGGGTGGGGTTCTTGGCCACGGATTCTGGCGGTTCGCTCTCTCTTCTTCAGTGTGGGAAAACGCTGGATTCCTAGGGAAGCAGCAGCTTCCAAGGTTGCTGATTGTAACACGTTCGAAGGGGCCGTCCGGACGGCGACAGCGTTTGTTCGCATTGGCGAAAATTTCAGCTACACGCTCGGCGTTGCCGCGGACGTGCACGCCCGTTCGTCCTGCTCAAGAGCCGCTAGTGAGCGATGAAGTTCGAGAAGAAGTAGGCGAGGAGTCCGAAAAGAGCCAGCCCGGAAACGCCATAGGCGGTGAGCACCCAGGCGCCGCGGCCGGCAAAACGCCTGCTGCACGAGGATTGCGAATTCGACTGCTCAGAAACTGAAGAGACAACAGAGGCCCGATCTTCCATGCCAGAAAAACCTCCGAACGGAAGGATCGTGGCGCAAGAACTTTATGCGTCACGCTTGCCCGGCTTGTAGCCAGGCAAGACTATCTGGGCCGAATTCTACTACGGTTTTAGGGCTGGAGAGTGAGGAAATATGTCGAAAAATGCTGGTACGACGGGTAGGGAATTCGTAACCTTTGGTTCCAAACGCCATTGGCCTTACTATTAGTCTATGCGTAGTCTTTTTCTGCCACTATTGCTTGCTCTTACGTTGACTCTGCCCGTCACCGCCGCCGCGCAAACCGGACAGACGCCCTCGAGTTCCTCCGTCCCCGCAAAGGCGAAGAAGGGTGCCAAGGTCAACAACGCCAAGCCCGTCGATCCCGCCGACTCCAAGGCGGAAGTCCCTAAGCACGACTATTCCCAGGAAGGGTTTGTCGTCGAACAATACCGCTCGACCTACCGCTTCGAAACTGACGGCACCGGCCGCCGGGAAACGATTGCGCGCATCCGGGTGCAGAGCGAGGCCGGAGTGCAGCAGTGGGGACAGATTCAGATCGGCTACAACTCCGCCAACGAGAAGGTGGAGATCGGCTATGTCCGCGTGGTCAAGGCCGATGGCAGCATTGTGAAGACGGGCGACGACGCGGTTCAGGACCTGACCGCGCCGGTGGAGCGCGAAGCGCCGGTTTATACCGATTACCGGCAGAAGCACATCACCGTGCCCGGACTGCGTCCCGGCGAAGTGCTCGAGTACGACATGGTCACGGTGATTCACACGCCGCTCGCTGCTGGTCAGTTCTGGGCGGATTACGATTTCGACAAGAACAACATCATGCTGGATGAAGAGCTTGATGTGGATGTGCCTTCGAACCGCCCGATCAAGTTGAAGAACAAGTCGGGATTGGATCCCAAGATCAAAGAGGCGAACGGACGCCGCGTTTATCACTGGACCAGCTCGCACCTGATCCGCGAAGACGACGAGAAAGATAAAGACAAAGCCAAAGAAAGAAGAAAGAAGAAGAAAAAATCGGACGAAGAACGTCCTGACGTGCAGTTGACCACGTTCGCTAGTTGGGAAGAAATCGGCCGTTGGTATGCTTCGCTCGATAAAGACCGTCGCGCGCCCTCGCCGGAAGTCCGCGCCAAGGCTGACGAACTCACCAAGGGCCTCAGTAATGATTTGGACAAAACGCAGGCGCTCTACGATTTTGTCGCCAGGAATTTCCGCTACGTCAGCCTGTCACTGGGCCTGGGCCGCTATCAGCCGCACGCTGCCGGCGATGTTCTGCACAACCAGTACGGCGATTGCAAAGACAAGCACACGCTGCTGGCTTCCCTGCTCGAAGCCGAAGGCCTGCACGCGTCTTCCGTTTTGATCAACTCTGTCCGCAAGCTCGATCCGGATGTGCCCTCGCCTTCACAGTTCGACCACGTCATCACCATGCTGCCCATGGGCAAAGACGAAGTCTGGATGGATACCACCAGCGAGGTTGCGCCCTTCCGCCTGCTCGCCTACACGCTGCGCAATAAGCTGGCGCTGGTCATCCCTGTGGAAGGCACGCCGCACCTGGAAGACACGCCCGCCGATACTCCCATGCCCGACAGCGAAATTTCCGAGGTCGATGGAAAAATAAATGAAATCGGCAAGCTCGAAGCCCACGTGCACTACAGCTTCCGCGGCGATGAAGAACTGATGCTGCGCTCGATTTTCCGCCGCGTGCCTGAGGCGCAATGGCAGCGCGTGGTGGAAAACGTGAACGCCGGAATGGGAGGCGAAGTTACGCATTTGAAGATCAGCGATCCCGCCGCGACGCGCGAGCCTTTCACCATGGCCTATGACGTTTCAAGGCCGAACTTTTTGGATTGGTCGAAGAAGAAAGCCGACCTCACGCTGCCGCTTTGCCAGTTCAACCTGCCCGATCTTGGCAATGCCGACGACAGCGACGACTCAGAACCACTCAAGCTTGGGCCCAAAGCGGAGTATGCCTACAAGATCAAACTCGAACTGCCGGCGAAATATTCGGCGCGTGTGCCGCTGCCGTTTTCCTTGAAGCGCGATTACGCGGATTATCAGGCGACTTACAAGCTGGAAGGAACTACTTTCACCGCCGCCAGAACTCTGACCCTTCGGAAGGACGAACTTCCGACCCAGCGCGCTCCTGATTATCAATCCTTCCGCCACGCCGTTACTTCCGATCTGGCGCAGGTTCTTGCGGTGGAGAACACGGTTGCGGGCGCGCCCACGCCCCCGGCTGACATGAAAGCCGACGACCTGGTGGAAAGCGGACGCGCCGCCATGAACAGTGGCAATCTGGCGCTGGCGGTGCAACTGCTCAAGCGCGCTACGGAAGTTGAGCCGAAGAACAAATATGCGTGGAACATTCTGGGCGCTGCCTATCTCGGCATGCGGCAGAACGACGACGCCATCGCCGCACTCAACAAACAGATCGAAATCAATCCCTACGATGAGTATGCGTATAACGCGATGGCCCGTGCCTACTGGCAGGATCGCAAGTATGAAGAGGCCGTCGTCGCTTTCAACAAGCAGATCGAGATCAGTCCCCTCGACAAATTTGCCCACGCCGGACTGGGCGCAATGTATTCCGAGTGGCACAAGTATGACTTGGCCGCGCCCGAGTTGGAGAAGGCTGCGTCGCTTACTCCGGACAATCCCGAATTGCAGGTCAGCCTGGGAGACGCGTATTTAAATCTCGGCGAAGATGACAAAGCGCTCGCCAAGTTCGATCACGCGGTGGAAATTTCCGCCACGCCGCTGGTGTGGAATAACATCGCCTACCAGTTGTCGTTGAAAAAATCTCATCTGGACCGCGCCCGGCAATACGCCGAGTCGGCGGTTTCAGCCACTACCGCGGCACTGCGCAATGTGACCCTCGACCGCCTGACCCCGCAGGAACTGCCGCTGGTTCCATCTCTCATCGCTTACTGGGATACGCTCGGCTGGGTTTATTTCAGCGAAGGCAATCTCGACAAGGCCGAGAAATACGTTTCTGCTGCATGGGGTCTGGGACAGCATGGCGAAGTCGGCGACCACCTCGGCCAGATTTACGAGAAAGAAGGCAAGAAAGAAAACGCTCTCCGCACTTACGAACTGGCGGCGAAGGGACTGCGTCCGATTCCGGAGACGCACGACCGAATCGAAGCTCTGCTAAAGGGCGACGCGAAGCTCAACGAAGCCGCGAAGAAAGATAGGCAGGATCTGCAATCGCTGCGCTCAGTAGACCTGGGTAAGGCGAAGGAAACCGGCAGCGCCGAATTCTGGGTGCTGCTGAGCGGCGGCGCTGGCACGCCGGCTAAAGTCGACGCTGTGAAATTCGTCAGCGGAGACGAGAAGCTGAAGGTCTTCACCGAAGCCCTGCGTACGGCGGAGTATCGCGTCGCTTTCCCCGACGACACTCCGGTTAAGATTTTGCGCCGCGGAATCCTTTCCTGCTCCACCGCGACCGGGAACTGCATGTTTGTGTTGATGCTGCCGGATGATGTGAGGACGGTGGATTAGATCCGGGCGATTTCAACGCCTGCCACCGTCTTCCGCAATGCCAGACAGCAACACCGGCCCACGGTCCCGGAACTCGGCCACCAGAGAAAGCTTGCCCCCCATGGCCTCGACCGTCTTTCGCAGCGTAGACAGCAAAAGATCACTGCGCTTTTCCAGCCGCGAGACGCTGTCCTGGGTGATCCTGAGAGTCTTAGCGATCCGGACCTGGGTGAGCTTGCGCGCGTGCCGTAGTTCGCGCAAGGTCATTTCTTCGGCGACCAACTGAGCGGCGCGAGCCTCGACTTTCCTGCGTTGCGCCGAGCTCAGTTTCTTGATGACGTCGTCGACGTTCGTCGGCATGATCATCTCCTCGTCTTTCTCAACCAGATCAGGTGGGCGTCGAAACGCGCGTCCGCTTTGCGGATCAGCTCGCTGTAGAATCTCTTCTCGCTGACGCCTGACTTATCCCCGGCAACCAGCAGGATGGCCCTGCGCCTCGGATCGAAAGCAAATGCCACCCTCCACTCGCGCGCCGGCGACGCTGAACCGCAGTTCCTTCATGTTCGCGTGGCGGGATCCCTTCAACGTGTCGACGCGGGGCCGTCCCAATTGCGGGCCGAATTGCTGGAGAAGTCGGGCCAACGCCAGAATCTCGGTGTGAACGCCTTCCTGTAACGCGAAGAACTCCGGCCTGAATTGGTCGCTAATCTCGACAATCCAACTCACCGCCGTAGTATGACATTTACGACATATGATGTCAGGTACATATCATAATAGCGAGTTGCCGGGACGCTTATTCCACGCCGTTGAGGACTCGTACGCATGAGCCAGCCTCAGCACCAGATCTTCCCGCCAGTGCGGGCCGGCGATCTGCAGCCCGATGGGCAAGCCGCTTTTCGTAAAGCCGCAGGGCACGGAAATGGCCGGCAATCCCCACACATTGAACGGACGCGTGTTGCGCAGCAGCGCCAGTTCGGCGGGACGCAGGGCGGCGGGATCTTTTTTCAAATCTGCAATAGCAGGCGCCGGTATGGGCATTGTGGGCGTGACCAGCAAATCCACATCGGCAAAAAATTCCCGAGCCCCACGCCTTTCACGATCCAACTCCAGGCGGTTCTTAATATATTCCGCCGCGGAAATATTCTCGCCCGATCGGATGCGCCGCAGCGTCTCGGGTTGGTACAACTCCGGCGACCGCGCAACATTTTCACCATGATAGGCGAAAGATTCCGCGGCTTGCACGGTGCGGTCATTAGACACTTCAATCTGCACCTCACGAACCTCCGCCACCAGGGTCTGGATTACGGCAGTCGCCTGCTCCACCGCCGCGCGGACTTCGTCGTCCAGATCGTCATAGAAGTGCTTCCGTGGAATTCCGACGCGCAGCTTCTTCGTGCCTTCGCGCAGAGCAGAAACATAATCGGCCACTGGCATGTCCGCGCTGCAAACGTCGAGCCGATCGTACCCCGCAATGACCTGAAGCACGAGGGCTGCATCGCTCACACCCGCGGCCAGCGGGCCCACGTGATCGAGCGACCAGGAGAGCGGAATCACTCCGCGCGTTGAGACGCGTCCAAACGTGGGCTTGATGCCGACGCAGCCGCATAGAGCCGCTGGTTCGCGGATTGAGCCCGCAGTATCGGTCCCGATCGCCGCATAACAGAGTCCCGCGGCCACGGCAGCAGCCGAACCGCCCGATGATCCCCCGGCGATATGCCCCGCATTCCAGGGATTGTGCACGTCGCCAAAAAAGCTGACCAGCGAACTGCCGCCGTAAGCAAATTCATGCAGATTGTTTTTGCCGAGAATCACGGTTCCCGCCTGTCGCAGGCGGCGCACCACTTCCGCATCCTCGGTCGGCACTCTATTCAGGTGCAGCGCACTGCCCGACGTGGCGCGTACGCCGGCTGTGTCGATCAGGTCTTTGATCGCGATAGGAATTCCATGCAACGGCCCGCGCCATTCGCCACGTCCAATCTCGGTTTCCGCCGCCCGCGCCTCCTCCAGCGCCGAGTCTGCGATCACCGTGATGAATGCATTCAGCGCAGGATTGAGTTTCTCAATCCGTTCCAGGCACGCCCGCGTCAACTCGACGGAAGAGATTTCCTTTCGCCTCAGACGCGGGGCGAGTTCGGTAATTGTTTCGAGAGGCATCGGCCGTTTTATTCTAGTGGAGAAGCAAGGCAACCACGAAGGACGCGAAGTATCACGAAGGAAAAACCAATACCCGAATTCACCTTCGTGTGCCTTAATCTCCTTTGTGGTTGAATGGTTTTACGCCTCAGAAAAAGCAACCGCCAGTCCCGGCCTATAATCAAAAAAGTCTGCTCACTTCGGAGGCTCCAAAAATGGCGGACCTGATCATCGCCCCAGTCGCAAGTCACGGTTTTTTTGTCGACGGCCGTTGGATCGAAGATGGTGACATCATCGAGGTCCGGGCTCCGTACGACGGCAGCGTGATTGGGCGCGTAGTGCAGGCGCGGCACGAGCATGCCGAGGCCGCGATCACCGCCTCTGTAAAAGCATTCGGCACCACCCGGCGCCTGCCTGCCTTCGAGCGCCAGCGCGTGCTGCGGCGTATAGCGCAGCAGATTGCCGAACGCCGCGACGAGTTCTCCCGCATCCTGGCGCAGGAAGCCGGCAAACCAATCAAGCTGGCACGAATCGAAGTGGACCGCGCGGTCTTCATTTTCAACGTTGCCGCCGAAGAGACCACGCGCATCTACGGCGAGTACCTTCCTCTCGACTGGCAGGAGTTCACTGCGGGACGCTGGGGGATCGTAAAGCGATTCCCAATCGGACCGATCGCAGGCATTACGCCATTTAACTTTCCCCTAAATTTAGTGGCGCACAAAGTCGCTCCGGCAATTGCTGCGGGCTGCTCGATAGTGTTGAAGCCTGCGCCGCAGACGCCGCTGTGCTCGCTGCTCCTTGCGGAGTGTGTACAACAGGCGGGCTGGCCCGATGGCGGCCTGAACGTGCTGCCGCTCTCCAACGACGATGCCAGCCTGTTGGTCACCGACGAGCGCATCAAGCTGATCAGCTTCACCGGCAGCGTGCCCGTGGGCTGGGACATCAAACGCCGCGCCGGCAAGAAAAAGGTCGCGCTCGAGTTGGGGGGAAATGCCGGAGCCATCATTCACAGCGATGCCGATCTTTCCTACGCCGCCGAGCGCTGCATCTCTGGAGGCTTTGGTTATTCCGGGCAGACTTGTATTTCAGTCCAGCGCATTTTGGTGGAGGAATCGGTGTACGGAAAGTTCACCGATTGCTTTGTCGAGGGCGTCAAAAAGCTGAAGACGGGCGACCCCATGGAAGAGTCGACCGACCTGGGCCCGTTGATCCGCGAGAGCGATGCCATCCGCGTCACGAATTGGGTGGAGGAAGCTGTCCGCTCCGGCGCCCGCCTGCTGTGCGGCGGCGGCCGAAAGGGGTCGATGGTCGAGGCTACAATCCTGACGGGGACCAAGGCGGACATGAAGGTGAACTGCCAGGAAATTTTCGGCCCCGTAGTGACGGTTGAGCCCTACCACAGCTTCGATGAAGCCCTGCGGCGCATCAACAATTCAAACTATGGTTTGCAGGCGGGACTGTTTACGCGGGACGTGAAGCTGCTGTTCCAGGCTTACGAGGAGTTGGAAGTGGGCGCGCTGGTGGCGGGAGATATCCCTTCATTCCGCATTGATCAGATGCCCTACGGCGGAGTAAAGGACTCCGGCCTTGGGCGCGAAGGCCTGCGCTACGCGATCGAGGAGATGACTGAGCCGAAACTGCTGGTGATGAATTTGCGCTAGGGAAGGCGACAATGTGCCGTCGTCGCCACCGGCTCAAAAAACGAATTTGTTCTTCGCACAGTTCGATTTTGGGATATTTCTCCGATTGCATTGCTAAAGCGCGACAACTCCCTCCGAAATATTTATAATTTCCTGTTCTCATAGCAGGCGCGAAAACTTCTGTGGGTGTTTTCTTTCGCGCCGTAATAACTTGTGGGCAACATCGCTGGAATTTGTTGCGTCTTATCCGCACTTCCTAAAGAACGTACGCAAGCATGCCGCAGATTTTTCATCGCAGCACGAACACCATGTCCCGGGCCACAATTTTTGGCGCGGTCTTCGTGGTGGCCGCGCTGGGCTGGATGGCGATGGAGATTCAACGCTCGCCCTACGTCACGTATGCCGGAGTGCGCCGGCCGCAGCCGGTGCCGTTCAGCCACCAGCATCATGTCTCCGGGCTGGGGATTGACTGTCGCTATTGCCATACCTCGGTTGAGACTTCGAGCTTCGCAGGAATCCCTCCGACGAAGACCTGCATGAACTGCCACTCCCAAATCTGGACCAATGCTCAATTGCTCGAGCCGGTGCGGGCCAGTTACCGCTCCGGCGAGTCGCTGCAGTGGACGCGGGTGAACCAGCTTCCCGACTTCGTTTTCTTCAATCACAGCATTCACGTGAATAAAGGTGTGGGCTGCAACACCTGCCACGGCCCCGTCGACCAGATGCCGCTCATGTATCAGCAGGCCACGCTGCAAATGGAGTGGTGCCTGGAGTGCCATCGCGCCCCGCAGAACAATCTCCGCCCGCGCGACCAGGTGTTCAACATGCGCTACCAGCAGCCCACCAGCGTGCATCCCGTGGTGGTCGATGGCCAGAGTTTTACCGAGCAGGCGGATTTGGGTTCGATGCTGGTAAAGAAATACAACGTTCGCAGCGTGAAAGACATTACGAGTTGCAGCACGTGCCACCGGTGAGATCTATGAAAACTTGTGTGTGATGTGCAACCAATGAAGATGGAAGAACAAAACGGCCGCGCGCCACGCGCGACAAAGAAAGAAGACGTTTGCCCCTCGAAAAAAGGCAAACACGATCTCGATTTGCTGCGCGACCAGATCAACGAAGCTAACGAAACCAAATCCGGCCCCGAATACTGGCGCAGCCTCGAAGAACTCGCGGGCAGCCCCGCCTTCCAGGAAGCTCTGCACCGCGAGTTCCCCAAGGGTGCATCCGAGTGGGTCGATTCCGTCTCGCGCCGCGGATTTCTAAAAGTGATGGGCGCGTCCATGGCGCTCGCCGGCATGACCGGATGCGTCCGCCTGCCGCTCGAACCCATCGTTCCCTACGTGCGCCAGCCGGAGGACGTGATTCCCGGCCGCCCGCAGTTCTACGCCACCGCGATGACGCTCGGCGGTTATGCCAGCCCCATCCTTGTCGAGAGCCACATGGGCCGTCCCACCAAGATTGAAGGCAACGATAAACATCCTGCGTCGCTGGGCGGCACCGACATCTTCGCGCAGGCGCACATTCTTGGCATGTACGATCCCGACCGCTCGCAGAGCGTGGTGTCGATGGGCGACCAGCGCTCCTGGCAATCGTTCCTCACCGCGATTCGCGGGCCGCTAAGCGCGCAGAAGGCGTTGCAGGGCGCGGGCATTCGCATTCTCACGCCGACCATCTCTTCGCCCACGCTCGCCGACCAACTACACGGCTTCCTGAAGATTTATCCGCAAGCCAAGTGGCATGTGTACGAGCCGGTCAATCGCGACAACGTGCTCGAAGGCGCAAAGCTGGCCTTCGGACAGCCGGTCGAGACGCGCTACGATTTTGACAAGGCCGACGTAATCGTCTCGCTTGACGCCGACTTCCTGTATGCGGGTTTCCCGGGAAATGTCCGCTACATCCGCGACTTCGCCAAGCGCCGCAGCCAGCCGCTGAACGACTTCGACAAGTTGGAGGACCGGTCGTCGCACAACGAAATGAACCGGCTGTACGTGATCGAGAGCACGCCGACGACGACGGGGGCGAAGGCCGATCATCGATGGCCGATGCAAGCTGCGATGTTTGACGGTTTTGTGCGAGTCCTCGCCGGTGGTCTGGGAGTCTTTGGGCAAGGCGCCGGCTCGTGGCAAAGCAACTACCTCAACCAACTCGCCAAGGACCTAATGACTCACCAGGGTTCGTCGATTGTCATTGTTGGCGACCATCAGCCACCCTCAGTTCACGCCCTCGCGCACGCGATGAATGCCAAGCTGGGCAACGTCGGCAAGACCGTTTTTTATTCCGATACAGTCGATGTCAATCCGATCAACCAAACAGAATCGATCAAAGATCTCATCGCCGATATCACTACTGGCAAGGTCGATCTGCTGGTTATTCTCGGAGGCAATCCCGCGTACGAGGCCCCCGCCGATCTCGACTTCGCCAACGTTTTAAAGAAGGGCAAGGTCCCTCTTCGCGTTCATCTTGGGCTTTATCAAGACGAAACCGCGGAGCTTTGTCAGTGGCACGTCAATCAGGCGCATGAACTCGAAGCTTGGGGAGACGCTCGCGCATTCGATGGGACCGTCAGTATTGTTCAGCCTTTGATCGCTCCACTCTACGGCGGAAAGAGCACATTGGAACTAGTCGCACTGCTCTCTGGCCAGTCTGAAGCGAGCGGACACGATCTCACGCGTGCTTATTGGCAAAAACAGCACACGGGCGCGGACTTTGAGGCTTTTTGGCGTAAGTCGTTGCACGACGGCTCGATCGAAGGTACGGCTCTTCCCCCGAAATCTGCGACGGTGAAGGCGGCAAAGTTCGCCGAGGCTTCGACCTACGCTACCGCCAACGCCATCGAGCTCAACATCCGCCGCGACCCCACCATCTACGACGGACAATTCTCCAACAACGGCTGGCTGCAGGAATTGCCCAAGCCGATGACCAAGCTCACCTGGGACAACGCCGTGCTCATCGGTCCCAAGATGGCGGAGCGGCTGCAGATCAAAGTGGAAGACGTTGTTGAACTGGAACTGAATGGGAAAAAAGTCACAGGGCCGGTTTGGATTCAAGCCGGCCATCCCGACAACTCCGTCACGGTGACGTTAGGCTACGGCCGCCGCCGCGCCGGCCGCGTCGGCACCGCGCAAGGCTTCGACGCCTACGCGTTGCGCACATCCGCCGCGCCGTGGATCGCCACCGGCCTACAAATCCGCAAGACCGGAGAGACTTACAAGCTCGCCTCCACGCAGGGCTATCAGAGCATGGACACGCCCGATGGCGGCCATCGTCCGCTGGTGCGCGAGACCACGCTGGAGGAATACCGCAAAGAACCCGCCTTCGCCAAAGAAGAGGAGCCCGCGCCCGGGCTCACGCTCTACAAGCCGTATCCCTACAAAGAAGAAGATTACGCGTGGGGCATGGCGATCGATCTGAACTCCTGCGTGGGCTGCAACAACTGCATGCTGGCCTGCCAGTCGGAGAACAACATCGCCGTCGTGGGCAAAGAGCAGACCGCGATCGGCCGCCACATGCACTGGATTCGCGTCGACGCCTACTACCAGGGCGACCGCGACAATCCGAAGGCGTTTTTCCAACCCGTACCATGCATGCAGTGCGAGAACGCCCCCTGCGAAGTGGTTTGCCCGGTGGGCGCAACCAACCACACGCCCGAAGGCCTGAACGACATGGTCTACAACCGCTGCGTGGGCACGCGCTATTGCTCGAACAACTGTCCTTACAAGGTGCGGCGGTTTAACTTCCTGCTGTTTCAGGATTGGGAGACGCCGCAATACAAGATGATGCGCAATCCCGACGTCAGCGTGCGCAGCCGCGGCGTGATGGAGAAGTGCACCTACTGCGTGCAGCGCATCAACGAGCGGCGGATCGATGCGGAACGCGAAGACCGGAAGATCAACGATGGCGAGCATCCGGAAGAATTGAAAACGGCGTGCCAACAGTCGTGCCCGGCTGGCGCGATTATTTTCGGGAACATCAACGACCCGAACAGCCGGGTTTCACAGTTGAAGGCGCAGTCGCGCAATTACAGTCTGCTGGGCGAGTTGAATACGCGGCCGCGGACGACATATCTGGCGGAAGTAAGGAATCCGAATCCGGAGTTGAAAGGCTGAGCCCAGCACCTAAAGGCGCAATCGTGGTGGCGGTCGGGCGGTATGCCTGAAGGCATACCCTCATACGAAACCGGTTCGGTGCAAGTCTGGAGCGTGCTCCTTGCGGATCTGAGATTCGTATCAGGGCGCGGCTTCAGCCGTGCCGTTAGGAGTCGATCAAGATTCGGGCTTTAGCCCCTGAGGGAAGTTAGCGCAGGCAATGGACGAGCAATACAAAATGACAGTGGACGCGCAACCGGCTCCGGTCATCGAGCCCGGCTACACCTTCGGCACGGTCACGGAAAAAATCAGCGCCATCGTGCTGACCCGTCCCGCCTCGAACGGATGGTTCGTGGGCTTCGGTATTGCGTTTCTGCTCACCATGATGATGCTCTATGCCATCGGCTTTCTGTTTCTGAAAGGCATTGGCATCTGGGGCGTGACCATTCCCATCGGCTGGGGCTTCGCCATCGTCAACTTCGTGTGGTGGATCGGCATCGGCCACGCCGGCACGCTGATCTCGGCGATCCTGCTGCTGCTG
>Ga0070710_10000351_pt1 | contig 21768 bp, 20 predicted proteins | sample LARL52metaG_FD_65454 | JGI IMG/M metagenome (GOLD analysis project Ga0070710, IMG submission 65454) | Corn, switchgrass and miscanthus rhizosphere microbial communities from Kellogg Biological Station, Michigan, USA - LAR L5-2 metaG | ecosystem: Host-associated > Plants > Roots > Rhizosphere ...
CCGGGCTGGCGGGCAATCAGTTCGTGGTCTTCACCCAGAATCACGACCAGGTCGGCAACCGCGCCGCGGGCGAGCGCAGCAGCGCCCTGATGAACGAAGGCCGGCTGAAAGTGGCCGCGGCCCTGCTGCTCACCTCGCCGTTCGTGCCGATGCTGTTCCAGGGCGAGGAGTGGGGCACGGGCACGCCGTTCCAGTACTTCACCAGCCACCCCGATCCCGGGCTGGGCCGGAAGGTCAGCGAGGGGCGGCGAGAGGAGTTCGCCGACTTCGGCTGGGATCCCGCCGACGTGCCCGATCCCCAGGATCCGGCCACGTTCGAGCGCTCCAGGCTGGACTGGGCCGAGCCGGAGCGGGACCGTCACGCCGGCCTGCTGGCCTGGCATCGCGAGCTGATCAGCCTGCGCCGCCGCCGGCCCGAATTGACCGATCCGCGGCTCGGCCGCGTCGAGACCGCATACGATCTTCAGTACGGGGGGCTGATCGTCCGGCGCGGGCCGGCCGCGGTCGCCGCCAACCTCGGCAGCGGAGGCTGGACCTTCCCGGCCAGCCCGGCGACGGCGCTGCTGGCGGCCTCCGATCCGCGGGTCGTGCGCTCGCGGCAGGGCATCGCCCTCCCCCCCGACACGGTCGCCATCGTGACCGAAGCGGACGTGTCGTGACCGATGCCGGTGCCCGCGGGTGACAGAGGGGATCGCGGCGGAGCCGTTCGGGGCCAATGAAGAGAGGACTGTCCACAGATGACCGAAGCCATCGAGATCTGGCCGGGCAAGCCTTACCCGCTGGGCGCCACCTACGACGGCGGCGGCACGAACTTCTCGCTGTTCTCCGAGGTGGCCGAAAAGGTCGAGCTGTGCCTGTTCGATGACGACGGCGCCGAGCGGCGGATCGTACTGGACGAGGTCGATGCCTCCTGCTGGCACGGCTACCTGCCCTCGGTGGCGCCCGGACAGCGGTACGGCTACCGGGTGCACGGGCCGTGGGCGCCCGAGGCGGGGCAGCGGTGCAACCCGGCCAAGCTGCTGCTCGACCCGTACGCCAAGGCCATCGAGGGCCAGGTCCAGTGGGACCAGGCGTGCTTCCCGTACAACTTCGGCGACGAGAACTCGCGCAACGACGACGACAGCGCCCCGTTCGTGCCCAGGTCGGTCGTGCACAACCCGTACTTCGACTGGGGCAACGACCGGCCGCCGGACATCCAGCTCAACGAGTCGGTCATCTACGAGACGCACGTCAAGGGATTCACCGCCCGGCATCCCGGCGTCCCGGAGGCGCAGCGCGGCACCTACGCCGGGCTGGCCCACCCGGCGATCATCGAGTACCTCGGCGACCTGGGCATCACCGCGGTCGAGCTGATGCCGGTGCACCAGTTCGTGCACGATGCCCACCTGATCGAGCGGGGACTGCGCAACTACTGGGGGTACAACTCGATCGGCTTCCTCGCCCCGCACAACGAATACTCCTCCAGCAGCCAGCGCGGCGAGCAAGTGGCCGAGTTCAAGGCCATGGTCCGGGCTCTGCACGCGGCAGGCATCGAGGTGATACTCGACGTGGTCTACAACCACACCGCCGAGGGCAACCAGCTGGGCCCGATGCTGTCGATGAAGGGGATCGACAACGCCGCCTACTACCGGCTGGTGCCCGGAGAGCCGCAGTTCTACTACGACACCACCGGCACCGGGAACAGCCTGTACGTCGGTCACCCGCACACCCTCCAGCTGATCATGGACTCGCTGCGTTACTGGGTGCTCGAGATGCACGTGGACGGGTTCCGCTTCGACCTGGCCGCCAGCCTGGCCCGCCAGTTCCACGATGTGGACCGGCTGTCCTCGTTCTTCGAGCTGATCCAGCAGGACCCGGTGATCTCCCAGGTCAAGCTCATCGCCGAGCCGTGGGACATCGGCGAGGGCGGCTACCAGGTGGGCAACTTCCCCGCCCTGTGGTCGGAGTGGAACGGCAAGTACCGCGATACGGTCCGGGATTTCTGGCGCGGCGAGCCCGCCACCCTGGGCGAGTTCGCCTCCCGGCTCACCGGCAGCTCCGACCTCTACCAGGGCGGCAGCCGGTACCCGACGGCCAGCGTCAACTTCGTCACCGCGCACGACGGCTTCACGCTGCGCGACCTGGTCTCCTACAACTCCAAGCACAACGAGGCCAACGGCGAAGACAACCAGGACGGGACCGACGACAACCGGTCCTGGAACTGCGGGGTCGAGGGCGAGACCGATGACCCCGAGGTGCTGGCGCTGCGGGCCCGCCAGCAGCGCAACTTCCTGGCCACCCTTTTCTTGTCCCAGGGCGTCACGATGCTGCTGGCCGGGGACGAGGCGGGGCGGACCCAGCGCGGGAACAACAACGCCTACTGCCAGGACAACGAGATCTCCTGGCACGACTGGGATCACGTCGATGAGCGCCTGCTCGATTTCGCCCGGCAACTGATCGCGCTGCGCCGGGACCATCCGGTGCTGCGCCGCCGCCGGTGGTTCCAGGGCCGGCCCATCCGCGGGACCGTCGACCTGGGCTGGTGCAAGCCGGACGGCACCGAGATGGGCGACGAGGACTGGGACAGCAGGCTGGTCAACTCGGTCGGCGTGTTCCTCAACGGGGAGGCCATCACCGACCGGGACCGCCGCGGCCAGCAGGTGACCGACGACTCCTTCCTGCTCTTGTTCAACGCGCACACCGGGCCCGTCGACTGGTCGCTGCCAGGCCAGTGGGGCAAGCGCTGGGAGGCGGTCTTCGACACCTCGATCGGCGACCGCGAAGGAGAGTCGTTCGACAGCGGCCTGACCCTCCCGGTGGCCGGGCACTCCCTGGTCGTCTTCCGGCGCATCGACGCGCGGGAGTGAGCGGCACCCGGACCGCGACCCGCAGGAATGACAGTGCCTGCTGCCAGCATGGGCATGAGGCGGGAGGTGCTGAGGCCGATGGTGACCGTGGGCGACGTGCGGGCCTGGGCGATGTCTCTGCCCCGCACGTCGGAACACCTGATCTATGACCACGTGAAGTTCCGGGTCGGGAAGATCGTCTACGCGTCCGTTTCCCCAGACGAGACGACCATGGGCGTGGGCTTCCCACGGGAGGAACGAGCCGCCCTGGTCGCGGCCGAGCCGGAGAAGTTCGCCCTGCCCCGGCCGAGCGACCAGCGCTTTCACTGGGTGCATGTGCGGATGGCCGCGATCGACGTGGCCGAGATGCGTGAGCTCGTCACCGACGCGTGGCAGATGGTCGTGCCCAAGCGGGTTGCGGTCGCTCACCTTGGTCCTGACGGCCAGACCCGAGCCTGATCCGGCCGGATCACCACGGATCGTGGATATGTCTGTGGGGGTCCCGCGCTCAGCCGGTTATCGTTTGCTCGTGGCCGAACAGCTGAGCACCGACCGCCTTGTCCTGAGGCCCTGGCACCTCGATGATGACGAACTGGCTCTGGGGGCGTACGGCGACTCCCGCGTCGCGCGCTGGCTGACCCCGACGATGGACCAGGTGCGCGATCCGGCGGCCATGCGCCTGGTCCTGCAGCAGTGGGTGGCCGAGGACGCGCGCATGATCCCCCCGGCGGGCCGCTGGGCGGTCGAGTTGCGCGAGGAACGCCGGCTGATCGGCGGGGCAACCCTGCTGCCGCTGCCGCCGGACGACGAGTACGAGATCGGCTGGCAGCTGCACCCGGATGCCTGGGGGCGGGGCTACGCGACCGAAACCGGGCTGGCCCTGGCCCAGTGGGCCTTCAAGCAGGGCATAGAGCAGGTCATCGCGCTGGTCCGCCCGGCTAACACGCGCGCGCTGGCGATGGTGCGCCGGATCGGCATGGATTGGGTCGGCGAAACCGAGAAGTACCACAGCCTGCGGCTGCAGGTCTTCCGCCTGCGCCCCGGCGACCTGCCCGAATCGCGCCCCTAACCCGGGCGCCTGTCCGCCCGCGGCGGGCGGGGCTGGACACGGCAGGCCGTGCGGCTTTAGCCTTGACTGTATGATCAGTCAAGCGTCACGGACGCCCGTTTCCGTCGATCCTGCTCCGCTCGACCCGGCGGGGCTGGCCGAGTCGGTGCGGCCGTTCGGCCAGAGCCGGATGCTACCGCGCACCGCCTACCAGGATCCGGCGGTGTTCGAGTGGGAGCAGCGTCATTTCTTCGGCGGCGGCTGGATGTGCGTCGGGCGCAGCGAGCAGCTGCCCGAGCCGGGTGATCAGCGGGCCGAGGCGGCGGGCAACGGCAGCGTCCTGCTGATCCGCGGCGAGGACGGCGTGCTGCGGGCGTTCGCCAACACCTGCCGCCACCGCGGCCACGAGCTGCTGCCCTGCGGGGCGTCCGCGCAGCGCAAGGCCATCATCTGCCCCTACCACTCGTGGACCTATTCGCTGAGCGGCGGGATACTCGCGGCCGCCGGCTTCCTGAACCAGCCGGGCTTCGTGGCCGGCGAGTGGGGGCTCGTCGAGTTGCCGGTGACCGAGTGGCACGGCCTGGTGTTCGCGGACGCGTCGGGCACGGCCGCCCCGCTCACGGACTCGCTGGGCACGCTGGCCGAACACGTCGCGCCGTACGAGATGGGCCGGCTTCAGGTGGCCGGGCAGCACCAGTACGACGCCCGCGCTAACTGGAAGATCCTGGCCGAGAACTACCACGAGTGCTATCACTGCCCCACCATCCACCCCGAGCTGTGCAGGGTGAGCCCGCCCAAGAGCGGGGAGAACTACGCCGCCGAGGGAACCTGGATCGGTGGCTGGATGGACCTGCGCGACGGGATGGCGACGATGTCGCTGGACGGGCAGAGTCACGGCGTGCCGCTGCGAGGACTGGACGAGACCGGGCTGCGGACCGTCATCTACGTCCACATCTTCCCCAACGTGCTGGTGAGCCTGCACCCCGACTACGTGATGGTGCACCGGCTGGTACCGCTGGCCGTCGACCGGACGCGGATCGAGTGCAGCTGGGCCTTCGCGCCGGAATCGCTGCAGCGGCCCGGTTTCGACCCCGGCTACGCGGTCGAGTTTTGGGACATCACCAACCGGCAGGACTGGCACGCCTGCGAGTCGGTGCAGCGCGGCCTGTCCTCGCCGCACGCCCGGCCCGGGCCGCTGTCGCCGGACGAGGACGCGGTCTACCAGTTCGTCACCATGGTCGCCCGCGGCTACCGGGGCCAGCCGGTCTGGAACCCGGGCCGAGGGGCGGTACCCACCGCATCGGCCACCCCGGCCGTCTGATCAGGCCAGCGAGCCGGGACCGCGCTTGGTCATCTGGCGGGCGATGATCGCGCGCTGGACTTCGCTGGTGCCTTCCCAGATCCGTTCCACCCGCAGCTCGCGATAGAACCGCTCGGCCACGTTCTCCCGCATGTAGCCGCGGCCGCCGAAGACCTGCACCGCCCGGTCGGCGACCCGGCCGGCCATCTCCGAGCAGTACAGCTTGGCCATCGAGCACTGCGCGTGCGCCACCTTGACGTCGGTGCCGCGATCGACGCCCCGGGCCGTCTCGTACGCTAGCGAGCGGGCCGCGAAAAGCTCGGTCAGGCTGTCCGCGAGCATCCCCGCGACCAGGCCGTACTCGCTGATCGCCCGGCCGCCCGCCCGCCGCTCGGCGGCGAACGCGGTCATCTCGGTGACCAGCCGCTCCGCCGCGCCCAGGCAGCGGGCGGCCACCATCAGCCGCTCGAACCTGAACCACTCGTAGGCGAAGGTCATCCCGTCGCCCTCGGCCCCGATCAGGTTGGCCGCGGGCACCCGGACATCGGTGAACGCGACGATCGGGTGGTGGTGGCTGATCGTGTGCGAGTAGGCCGGCGTGCGCAGCACCCGTACCCCCGGGCTGGGCAGGTCCACGAAGAACATCGCGTGCTCGCCCTGGTGCGGCCCGCCCGCCAGCTTGGCCTGGAAGAAGGCGTAGTCGGCGGTGTTGAACGAGGTGACGTGCCATTTGGTCCCGTTGAGCAGGTACCCGCCGCCGTCGCGGCGGGCGGTCGCCTCGATCGCGTCGACGTCCGAGCCTGCGCCCTCCTCGGTGATCGCGTAGCACTCTTCCCGCTCGCCGCGGATCGCCGGGCGGACGTACCGCTCCACCTGGTCGGGAGTGGCCACCTCCGGCAGCCACGACGGCGGGGTCGCGGCTACCCAGGCCAGCGCGTTGGTGACCCGGCCGCACTGCTCCTGCACCAGCACCTGCTGCAGGGTGGTGCAGCCACCGCCGCCCAGCTCGGCCGGCATGTTGGTCGAGTGCAGCCCGAGATCGCGCGCCCGCGCGGCGTGCTTGGCGGTCACCGTGGCGGGCAGTTCGCCGCCGGCCGCCTCGGCCTCTTCCTCAAACGGGATCAGCTCATCGGCGAAGCCGCGAGCACGCTCCTGGATCGCCAGGTCATCGTCTGACAGGCCGTACATCGCGTCCGCACGCCCTTCCGCGCCGGGCCTTGCCGACTCCCGCGCTGGTTTATTGACTGACTGTTCAGTTTATGACAGCATCGGCCTCGTGCCAATGCACTCCGCCCGTCATCCGGCCGCGGCCGACGCCGTCGTCGTCGGCGGCGGCACGGTAGGCGCCTGGTGCGCGTACTTCCTGCGCCAGGCCGGCTTGGACCGCGTCGTCCTGCTGGAGAAGGGCTCGCTCGGCCAGGGCGCGAGCAGCCGGGCGGCGGGCGTAGTCCGGATGCAGGGCGGCACCCCCGAGGCGGTGTGCCTCGGCCGCTGGTCGCGCGAGTTCTACCTGCGACAGGATGCGGAAATCGGGACCGACTCGGGATTCGTCACCCAGGGCTACTTGCTGCCCTGCTTCACCGAAGCCGATGTGGACGCCGCCCGGCAGCGGATGGCCATGCAGGTCTCGCTCGGCATCGCGGTGCGCTGGCTGGACAGCGCCGAGGTGGACGCGGTCAACCCGACGCTGGCCCCGGGACAGACCCTGGGCGGGACCTTCTGCGCCGATGACGGGTTCATCACGCCGACCCGCAACGTGGCCGCTTACACGGTGGCCCTGGTCCGCAGCGGCGTGGAGGTGCTCGAGCGCACCGCCTTCGGCGGGCTGGAGCTTGATGCCGAGGGCGTACGCGGGGTCACCACCAGCAGCGGCCGGATCGGCACCGGGCTGGTCGTGCTCACCGGCGGCCCCAAGCTCGCCGAGGTCGGCGCGCTGGCCGGGATCCAGGTGCCGGCGGGCGGCGCCAGGCACCAGGTCGCGGTGACCGAGCAGCACCCGGACCTGCAGCCGGCCCGGGTACCGATGGTCTTCGACCTGGCGGCCGGACTGTACTGGCGGCCCGAAGAGGGCGGCCTGCTGTTCGGGATGAGCAACCCGGACGAGCCGCCGGGCGAGGACCGCCGTGTGGACATGAGCTACCTGGCGCTGATGCGGGAACGGCTGGCCCGGCTGGTGCCCGTCACCGCCAGCCTCGGGCTGCGCCGGATCTGGGCTGCCACCATCGATTTCACCCCCGACCACCTGCCGATCATCGGCCCGGCGCTGACCCCGGCCGGGCCGCTGCGCGGCGTGACGGTGGCCAGCGCGGGCGGGGCGGGCATGATGTGGGGGCCGGCTGTGTCGCGGGCAGCGGCCGACGTCGCGCTCACCGGGTCCACCGGCGTGGTGGACGTCTCGGCGCTGGGCCTGGACCGCTTCGACGAGGCCGGGCGCAGCAAGCTGGCCGCCGATCCCATCGCGCTCCCGTTCCCGCAAACCCTGTCGTCCCCGTAAGGTACTGCCGTCCCCGGCCGCGAGCCGCGGCCGGCAGCAAAGCACCGCCGCCGGCGGGCAACCGCCGGGTCCAGGAGAGGATCCCGATCGTCATGACCACCGCAACTCCGGCCACACCCTTCCTGGCTGCCGCGCGCGACGCGGTCCTGGAGGATTGGGGCCCGCTTCCCGAGGCCACCGGGGAGCCGATGCAGGCCTCCGGGCTCACCCTGTGGGCGGACGGCGACCAGGAAGCCGGCGTCTGGGAGTGCACGCCCGGGCCCTCGCGCTGGAAGCTGGAGAGCAACGAGTTCGTGCACATCCTGTCCGGCCGGATGACCGTGATCCCCGACGGCGGCGATTCCCTGGAGGTAGGGCCGGGAGACACGGCGGTCTTCCCGCGGGGCTGGATCGGCGACTGGCGGATCCAGGAGACGATCCGCAAGGTCTACGTGCTGTTCTGAGACGAGCTCTGAGCCTGTGCCCCGCTGTCAGCGAATCCGTTCGAGCAGCAGGGCGAGCGCCGGGCAGTCGGTGACGGCGCGGCGGGCGAGGGACTCAAGCTCCGGCGGCACCGGCTCGCCGGAGACGACCGGGTAATGCCATTCGTCCAGCGTGACCCGCTCGGGCAGCAGCTCGGCGCACAGGCCGTGACCAGCGCAGGCGATGGGGTTGACGCGCAACCGGTTGGCCATGGTTCACCCCCGCCCTGGCCGTGACCGGGTCGGCCGCGAGGACCCGGGACCGGCCGCCGGGAGCGGCAGGAACGGCGCCGCGGCCGGGCCCGCCCCGCCCGCGGATCCGCGATCGCCGGCCGGAGCTCCGGCCGTGCACCATCCGGCCAGGTGCTGCCCGACCTCACCGGAAAACACCGCGAGCGCACTGCGCATCAGGCGCACGGTCCCGTCCGGGTGGTGGCATGCGCCGCGCCCGGCGACCAGCCCGGACCACCGCTCCAGATCCGCCAGGCAGCGCGGGTCGGCCCCCGGCCGGGACAGCTCGGTGAACGCGCCGGCCATGCGGGGCAGGCCGTTGAGGCACGGCCCGCATTGGCCGGCCGACTCGGCGGCCAGGTAGCGCAGCACCCGCGCGGTCTCGGCCAGCCCGCACCGGTCCGGCGGCAGCGCCGCGAGCACGCCCGCGCCCAGCGAAGCCCCCGCCCGGCGCAGTGCGGCGTTCGCCAGCGGCAGCGTCGCGGCCTGGGCGACCGGGATCCACGCTCCGTGATAGCCGCCGGTCAGCACCGCCTGGGCGGGCCGGCGCCCCAGCCCGAGCACCTCGGCCAGCGGCGCGCCGACCGGTACCTCGCTGACCAGGCTGACGCCGTCGGCGCGGTGCGCGGTGACCAGCATGCTGCCCGGCTCGGCCACTGTGCCGACCTCGCGGAACCAGGCCGCCCCGAACCGCGCGATGAGCGCGACGTGGGCCAGCGTCTCAACGTTCTGCACCAGCGTGGGCGCGCCGCCGACGCCGCGTTCGAACACCCGGGGCCGCTTGAACGTGGGCACGGCGGGCCCGCCGCCGACCCGGCTGGCCAGCGCGGATTCCTCGCCGGCCAGGAACCGCGGCGGCGCGGGCACGATCTCGACCCTGATCCGGTCGCAGCCGGCCGCCGACCGCTCCGCGAGCGCATGACCCAGGAGGCGCAGCAGCTGGTCGTGCCGGTGCACGTACAGGCAGGCGCGGCGGGCACCAACCGCCTCGGCGGCGAGCTGCAGCCCGTCGAGCACGAGGTGCGGCGCCAGCCAGAGCAGGTGCCGGTCCTTGTGGCTGGCGGGCTCGCCCTCGGCGCCGTTGCCGACCACGACGGCCCTGCCCCGGCCATCCGCGACCGCGGTCATCTTGACCGCGGCGGGAAAGCCGGCGCCGCCGCGCCCGGTCAGCCCGGCCGCCCGGATCTCCTTGATCAGCCCGCGCGGAGTGCCGGCGTAGCGCAGCGGGCCGTGGACCCCGATGTGCCTGGCCAGGTCCAGCGGGGCAGGCGGCAGCAGCCGCGGCAGGTCCGGCCCCGTGACGGCGGCGTCCGGCGGCCAAGTCGTGGTGGCGGCGTCAGTCATCGGCCTGCGCCCTGACCAGCGTCCGGTACCCGCCGCCATCCGCCGCCCCGGCCGGGAAGGCCGGACGGCCGCGCGATCCGGAGGTGGCGAGCCGGTAGCCCGCGGCCGCGCACACGCTGAGCACGCACCCGGTGGTGAGCGCGAGCAGGGCGCCCGAGCGCAGGTCCCTCGCGCTCGTCACGGCGTGCAGCACCGCTACCGGGTAGGCCGCGTACGCCAGCCAGTGCACCCCCCGCCACAGCCGCCGACCCAGGTGGGCCCGGAGCAGGCTAGTGATGATCAGCGCGGCGATCAGGTCCACCGCCACGGCGCCGAGCCCGATCGCCAGCGGCAGGTAGCTCGACGTGAACGGGACCACCGCGGCGATGAGCTGGATGGTCACGAACTTGTCCGCCACCGCGGTGATCACGTGGATGGTCAGGAAAGCCACGGCGAGCAGCGAGATGCTGCGGTGCAGTCCGGTGACGGCGAACCTCGGCAGGCCCGGCAGCCGGCCCTGCCGGTTGACCAGGATGCCCAGCAGCACGACGACGGTCAGCAGCACGAGGCACACCACGCCGGTGGCCCGGCTCGCGTACCACAGCGCCGTGGACTGGGTGATCCCGTTCACGCCGCCGCCTGCGGCAGGGGCCAGGCGGCGACGGTGCGCACGCTGCCGTCCACGGCGACCAGGCGGGCGGGGATGCCCCGGCTGTCCAGCCAGCCCGGAGCGCCGACGCCGCGGATGATGGCGGCGGTGCTCGCGATATTGGCCGCCACGGCCGTGTCGGCCACCGCCGACACGGTGCGCCATACCGGCGGGGCCGGCAGGCCGGTCCTGGGATCCAGGATGTGATGCAGCATCAGGTCGCCGCGCCGCCAGCACCGCGCGGCGATGCCGGACGAGCTCACGCCGCCGCTGGTCATCGCGATCAGCTGGGATGGCCCGGCCGGAGGATCATCGGGGTTCCCGGTGATGTCCTGGACCCGCACCTGCCAGCCCCCCTCCGGGGGCGCGCCACCGACCGCGATGTCCCCGCCCAGGCCGACCAGCACGCCGCAGCCGAGGCGGGTGGCCAGCCGGGCCGCGGCCCGGTCGGCGGCACGGGCCTTGGCGGTCGCGCCCAGGTCGAGGCGAACGCCCGGGGGGACGGTTAGCCGACGTGAGCCACGGTCCAGCCGGATGTCCTGCCAGCTGGGCCGGATCCGCACCGTGAGCCGTACCGGCGGGCCATCCCGGGCGACGAGCTCGAAATCGCGGTCGTAGCCCAGCGCCGCCAGCCGCGTGGCCACGGTCGGATCAAGGTCGCCGTCGGTGGCCGCGGCCGCGTCCAGCGCTACGGCGACCGCGTCGGCGAGCACCTCGCTCACCGGCACCGGGGTTCCGGCCCGGCTTTCGGCCCGGGCTAGCTCGGAGTCGGCGCGGAAGCGGCTGCAGGCCAGGTCGAGCGCCGCGAGGTAGCTGGCCAGCAGCTCCCGGCCCGGCATCAGCCGGGCCGGATCGGTGACCACCAGGCGCACGGTAGTGCCGATCGCGGGCCAGCTGGCCGCCGCGACCCGGGTAGCGGTCATCAAGACGCCCCGGAGGTCGCGTGCGCCCCGCCCGAACCCGCGCTGGGCAAGATCGCAGACGAGGAGCCCGAACTGCTGCCGCCAGAGCTCTCGCTGCCTGACCCGGACCCGGTACTCGAAGATCCCGAGCCGGACTTGGCGGCCGAACCCGCGCCGCCGGCTCCCGACCCGGCGGAGCCGTGGGTCGAGCCGGGCAGGGTCGCGGCGATCGCCCCGGTCGCGAGCACGCCGGCCACGCCGACGCCAGCAGTTACCGCCGACAGCCGGCTGCGGCCGCGCCGCCTGAGTACCGACGGCGGGACCCGCGGGTCGCCTGGATCGCTGGGCATCGGTGATTCCTTTCCTTCTGGCTAGGCTGGCCGGCAGGACACCATGGGCAGGGCGCCGGCCGTGACGCCGATAACCACGATGCGGCACCCAGTGGAGTGATACCTATGACGCAGGTCTGAATTGCCTCTCAATCGCGGCCGCAGCGGCCGCGGACCGCGCCCGTAGGAGGCGAAGGATGACAGCACTTGCCCGCCCGCTGAGGTTCGGCCTGGTCGGCACCGGGCACTGGGCCCGGATCACGCACGCCCCCGCTCTCGCCTCGACCCAAGGCATCGACTTCACCGCGGTCTGGGGCCGCAATCCCGCCGCCGCCGCCGCGCTGGCCGCCGAGCACTCCGCCACCGCCTACCCCGACCTCGACGCCTTCCTCGCCGAGGTCGACGCGGTCGCGTTCTCGGTGCCGCCCGACGTGCAGAGCGCGATCGCGGCCCGAGCCGCCCGCGCGGGCAAGCACCTGCTGCTGGAAAAGCCCATCGCGATTTCCGAGGCGGACGCCGACGAGCTGGTCCGTGCGGTGCAGGACGGCGGCGTCGCCTCGGTGGTCTTCTTCACCGCGCGATTCCAGGCCGACGTCAGGGCCTGGCTGGCCGACGTCGCGAGCACCGACCGCTGGGCGGGCGGTAACGCGGTCTGGCTTGGCACTGCCTGGCAGGCCGGCAACCCGTTCAACACCCCGTGGCGGCGCGAGATGGGCGGCCTGTGGGACGTGGCCCCGCACGCGGTCTCGCTGCTGTGGGCCAGCCTGGGGCCGGTGGTCTCGGTGACCGCCGACGCCGGCCGCGACGACGTCAGCTACCTGGTCCTGCACCACGAGAGCGGGGCGACCAGCACGGTGACCGCGACGTTGAACGCCTCGGAGGCGGCGGCCTGCTTCGACCTCTGGCTGTGGGGGGAACACGGGCGGACCGCCGCACCGCCCGAGCCGCCCCGGCCGGTGGCGGCGCTGCAGGTCGCCCTCACCGAGCTCGCCGGCAACGCCCGGTCCGGCCAGACCGCCCACCCGTGCGACGTGCGCTTCGGCCGCGACGTCGGACGCGTGCTGGCCGAGGCGCAGCGCCAGATCGACGCGCGCCGGAGCTAACAGCCGGACAGCCCGCGGCGCGGGAGTCCTCCCGTTGGGTAATCGCCGGTCCCGCCGGGCGGGAGGCGGGACCGGGGACGCGACGATGACCAGCGGCTGCTTGGTACGGTGTCAACCGTGGTGACGCGTCAGCCGTGGTGAGCCGAGCCCGCGGCCTTGCCTCGCTGCAGCCATTCCGCCACCGTGGCTTCGCGCTGCTGTGGTGGGCCGGGCTGATCTCCATCGTCGGGTCCTGGATGCAGACCGTCGCGGTCGGCGCCCTGGTCATCTCCGACACTGGCAACGCAATCTGGGCGGTGCTGGTCGCCGCGGGCGCGTTCTTGCCCATCGGCCTGCTGGCGCCGGTCGGGGGCGCGCTCGCCGACCGCCTGCCGCGCCGGCTGGTACTCGCGCTCGGTAACCTCGTCGCGGCGGCCACCGCCGCGGTCATAGCCGTGCTCGTGGCCGCGGGGCACGACAACCCGGCCGCGCTGGTTGCGCTGGTCACGCTGCAGGGCTCCGCCTCCGCCCTGATCATGCCGTTCCAGCAGGCGATCCTGCCTGATCTCGTGCCGAAATCGGAGTTCCTCGCCGCGGTCTCGCTGAACTCGGCGCAGTTCAACCTGGGCCGCATCGTGGGACCGGCCCTGGCCGGCGCCACGGTGGCCGCGTTCGGCTACGCGGCCGCGTTCACGGCCAACGCCGTCTCGTTCCTCGCCATCGTCGCTGCCCTCGCGTTCGTGCGCCTGGCGCCGCCGGGCGGCCGTTCCACGGGCCTGGTCGCCGCGCTGCGGTCGGGCTTTTCCGCGGCTCGCCGCGAGCCGTCGTGCTGGGCCGCGATCGTCACGATCGCGGTGGTGGCCTTTCTCGCCTCGCCCTTCATCGCCCTCGTCCCGGTGATGGCCCGCCACCTGACCTCCGGCGGGTCCCGGGCGGTCGCACAGACGACAGCCCTGCTTACGACAGCCCAGGGCGTCGGGGCGGTCGCGGGTGCGCTGTGCCTGGCTCCGCTCGCCTCCTACCTGGGCCGAGGTCGCGTGCTCGGCTGGAGCCTGGCCCTGCTCCCGCCGGCGCTGGCCGTCTACAGCGCCGCGCAGGCGCCGTGGCAGGGTGCGGTCACGCTGTTCGTGGTCGGGCTGATCTACATCTGCGTACTGTCCGGGCTGTCCACGGTGGTCCAGCTCCGGGCGCCCGAGGCGTACCGGGGCCGGATCCTCAGCTTCTACCTGGTGGCCCTGGGCGTCGCCTACCCGGTAGGCTCGCTCGTCCAGGGACCGGTCATCGACCGGATCGGGGTTGGCCCGACCACCGCGGGGGCGGCTTTGCTGCTGGTGCTGATCATGGCGGTTACCGCGCTGCGGAAGCCGGGCTTCGTCCGGTCGGTCACCGGCGAGGTGAACCGCGATCCGGCCGCACCCGCCCTGCAGGCGAGGCCGGCGGAATCGGCCGACTCCGCCGCGTGCGGCGGGTGCGACGAACCGTCGGCGCGGCGATGACGGGATGACGTCAGGAGGGCACCGTGGACATTACCCAGCTGATCCTCGATGACCATCACGAGCAGCGCAGGCTCTTCGCGATGCTCGAGCAGATCGACCGCGCCGATACCGCGACGCTGAGCGCGGTCTGGGACCGGCTGGCCACCTTCCTTGAGCTGCACGCCGCGGCGGAAGAGGCGATCTTCTATCCCGCGCTGCTCCAGGCGGGCATCGGGGGCCGCCGGGAGGGCAGTGTGGAGGGTGAGACGCTCGACGCGATCGGCGATCACAACGACATCAGGGACGCGGTCACCGCCGTGGCGGGTCACCCGGTGGGCAGCGACGGGTGGTACGACGCGGTCGCCGGCGCGAACCTGGCCAACAGTGATCACATGGCCGAGGAGGAACGCGAGGGGCTCACCGACTTCCGCCGCCTGGCCGGGCTCCAGCTCCGGCATGACCTGGGCGTCGCCTTCGCGGGCTTCGAGGCCAAGAACTTCGCCGGGGTCCCGGTCGTGGACAAGGACCCGGGGACCTACGTGCGCGAGACCGAGCAGAGGTTCGCCCCGCCGGACCGCTCCGGCGCCCCGGCCGGATCGCTCAACATCGGCGACCTGAGGGAACGGTGATCCCCGCTTCCTGCCGCGCGCGGGAACCGGTGCTTGCAGAACCGGCCGCTACCCGGCGGCCGCGACCCTAGCCTCGCCGTGCGGCCGGAGCGGACCGCTACCAGCCGTTTCCGACCCTGGCCTCGCAATCGGTCCGGTCCTTCAGCTCCGCCCATACCGCTTTGCCCGGCGGGACCTCGCTGACTCCCCAGCGGTCGGCCAGCGCGTGCACGAGCATGATGCCGAATCCGGACTCGTCCAGACTGGCCGGAGTGCGCTGCCGAGGCCAGCTCGGGTCCGCGTCGTGCACCTCGATCCTCAGCCAGGCGTGGGCGGTTTCCAGCCGCAGCATCAGGAAGGCGGGGAAGGCTTCAGCGTGCCGCACCACGTTGGTCACGAGCTCGGAGACGAGCAGGACCGCGGTCTCCTCCAGGTGCGTCATCCGCCACGCGGCGAGCGCGTCGCGGGTCGCCTGCCGGGCCATGCCCACGGCCTCTGCGGCCGCGGGGAGCGCCAGCTGCCGGGCGCAATGCTGTTGTCTCACCCTGCCGGGCTGGGTACGGGCGTCGCTTGTTCCACTCTGGTGCGGCGTCATGGCCTGGGTGCCCCGATCTCGTTACCCGCCGGGAGCCCCCGGCGCTGCTCCACGGCGGATGCACCTGCGGCCGGCGATCCGTGCCGCGGCTCACGCGGCGGCCGCTGCGTGGCTGCGGCCGGGCACGCGTCTCCCCGTGCTGTCACCTGAGTCTCGGTCTCGGACCTGAGCCGGATTCCAGATAAAGCTCAAGACACGCTGGAAGATTTCTCTGTGCTAACTGTATGAAAGTCGAGCACTACCTGAATGCGTGCGTGACGACGAGAGCGTCTACGGCTACCGCCCCGGCGGCCCCGCAGATCAGGGGGTTGATGTCCAGCGCGTCCACGGCGTCGCCGAGCTCGCAGGCGAGGGCGGACAGGCCCGTGATCGCCGCGGCGACGCCGTCCAGGTCGGCCGGGGGCTGCCCGCGCGCCCCGTCCAGCAGCGCCGACACCCGTAGTCGGCGCAGCATCCGCAGCGCGCCGCAGTGGTCCACCGGCGGCAGCGTCACCACTCGGTCGGCGAGCAGCTCGGTCAGCACTCCCCCGGCGCCGACCACGATGAGCGGCCCGAGCGCGGGGTCACGGACGACGCCGAGCAGCATCTCGGTTCCCGGCGCCGCGGTCTCGCACACGAGCACCCGGGGACCGAGCCGGGAAGACATATCGCGGTAGCCGACGGCGAGGGCATCCGGGCCGTCCAGCCCCAGCAGCACGCCGCCGACGTCGGACTTGTGCGCCATGCCGGGCTCGTCGGTCTTCAGCACGACCGGGTATCCGATCTGCCGGGCGGCCGCCAGCGCCCCCTCGACGCTGGCGGCCGCCCGGACCTGCACCGTCGGTATGCCGTAGTCACGGAGCAGGGCCGGCAGCGCGGCTCCGCCGAGCTCTCCGCGGGCGAGGACATCCGTCCAGCGGCTGCGCCGGCCAGCGTCATGCGCCGGGCGCTGCGCGCCGCCCGGGCCGGCCGCGGCGGGGGACGGCCCGGGCTGGCCGGCCCCCGCGGACCTGGTGCGCGCCCGGGCCTGGTGATCGAGCAGGTGGCGCAAGGCGAGCAGGCCGGTACGCGCGCCCTCGAGAACCGGCACCCCGGCCTCGCGCAGCCGCGCCGCCGCAACGGGGTCGATGGATGCGGGCACCCCGGCCAGTACCGCCAGCGGCTTGCTGGTGCGGGCCGCGGCCGCCAGCAGCGCCTGCGGGTAGGACTGGTCGCCGTCGAATTCGGGTACCAGGTCAACCGCGAGCGCGACCGCCGCCACCGCCGGGTCGGCGGACATCACGGTCAGCGACTCGGCGAACTGCCGTTCGGCGTCGCGGCCGGTCCCCCAGATATCGAGCGGGTTGGCCGGCTCCAGGCCGGGGTCCAGCACGCCGGCCAGCCGGTCACGGGTGCGCGGGGCGATGTCCGCGAACGGCACCCCGAGCTGGCCGGCCAGGTCGGCTACGTGCGCGCGTTCCAGCCCCGAATCATGGATGGTGGCGATGCCAGAGCCGGCCCCGGCGCCGCGGGCGCGGCGGCCGATTGCGAACAGCTCCAGGGTGTCGGCCAGCTCGGCCAGGTCGCCGACCCGGTGCACCCCGTACGCGTCCGCCAGCGCCTCCCACGCCCCGTCGCCGGAGGCCAGTGCGCCGGAATGAGCCGTCACCAGCTCCCGGCCTTGATCCGAGCCGCCCGCGGCCAGCAGTACCACCGGAAGGTCGGCGGCGCCGGCTTCGGCGAGCACGGCGCGCAGCGCCCCGGCGTCCCGGATGGCCTCCAGCACCAGAGCCAGTACCTTGGTCTCGGGAAGCTCCAGCGCGTAGCGCACGTAGTCCGCCGCCGTGCTGACCAGTTCCTGGCCGGAGGACACCGCGACCGAGAACCCGATCCCGCGCCCGCTGCGCAGCATGGTGGAGAACACCGAACCGGAGTGCGTCACGAGCGCGACCGGGCCGGCCGGGACCGGGTCGGGCTCGACGTAGCCGACAGCCCGCAGACCGCGGGCCACGTTGACGAAGCCCATGCATCCGGCGCCGCACAGTGCCATCCCGCCCGACCGGGCGATGCCGGCCAGCCTGGCCCGCAGCCCCGGCGGCCGGCCGGGCACGTCGTAGGCACTGCCGAAGATCACCGCCGACCGGTCGCCCCGCGCGGCCGCGGCCTCGAGCTGGGGTTCCAGCGCGGAGTCGGGCACGCCGAGCAGCACCAGGTCGACCGGCTCAGGGAGGTCAGCCAGGTCCGGATGACAGCGCAGCCCGCCGATCTTGTCGTAGCGCGGGTTCACCGGGTACACCCGGGGCCGGGACGGGCTGGCCGACATCTCCGCGACCATCCGCTCGCCTAGGCTGCCCGGCCGCCTGCTGGCGCCGACCAGGGCAACGCTGCGCGCCTCCAGCATTGCCGTCAAGGCGGTCGCCTCTGGCTTAGTACGCGCGGCAGCCCCCCCGTACGTGGCCGGCCTGCCGGGAGCGGGTAGGAGCGGAGCCGTTCGGGGAAATCCGCCGTCGCCTGCGGCTGGGGTTGTCACGAACCGGCGGCGGTCAGGACCTGCGGGCGAGCCTGCGTACCGTGTTGCCCCGGCGCGCCGCCTTCTGGTCCGCGATCGCGGCCTTCGCCGCCTGCATACCCGGGATGCCGCATACGCCGCCGCCCGCGTGCGTGGCCGAACTCGCGTAGTACAGGCCGGGCACCGGCGTGCGGTAGTCGGCGAACCCGGGCGCGGGACGCATGTGGAACAGCTGCTCCAGGGACAGCTCGCCGTGGAAGATGTTGCCGCCGATCAGCCCGTAGTCGTGCTCCATGTCGTAGGGCCCGACGATGTCGGTGTGCAGGATCGAGCTCTTGAAGTTGGGCGCGACCTCGTTGTAGCAGTCGATCATGCGGTCGGCGTAGGCCTGCAGCTCCTCCCGGTGCGGCTGCTCATTCCAGTCGGACGGCACCCACTGGGTGAACAGCGACATGGTGTGGTAGCCGTCCGGGCACAGCGTCTTGTCGAACGAGGTCGGGATCACACCGTCACTGAACGGGCGGCTGGCCGGGCGGCCCTCGCGAGCCTCGATGAACGCCCGCTCGATGTACTCCATGGTGGGCGCCATCTCGACCGAGCCGGTGTGGTGCTCCTGCAGCCTCGTGCCGGGGTCGGCGGTGAAGTCGGGCAACTCGGCCAGGGCCAGGTTGATCTTCACCACGCCGCTGCGGGTCTTCCAGTGTTCGATGTCGGTGACGAAATCCGGCGGCAGGTTGTCCGCGCCCACCTGGTCGAGGAACGCGGTGCGCGGGTGCAGCGACGTCACGACGACGCGCGCGGTGATCTCCTCGCCGGAGTCGAGCACCACCCCGGCGACCCGCCCGCCGCGCAGCAGCATCCGCTGCACCCGGGCGCCGGTGCGGATCTGCGCCCCGGCTTCCCGGGCGGCGAGGGCAATCGCGCCGGCCACCGCGCCCATGCCGCCCTCCTGGAAGCCCCAGTTGCCCAGGTGACCGTCGCCGACGTCGCCGATGGAGTGGTGCGCCATCACGTAGGCGGTGCCCGGCTCGTAGGGGCCGGCCCAGGTCCCGATCACCCCGTTGACCGCCAGCGCCCCCTTGACCTGCGGTGACTCGAACCAATCGTCCAGCAGGTCGCCGATGCTCATCGTCATCAGGCGGGTGACGTCGGCGATCGTGCGTACGCTCAGGCCGCGGTGCCGCCAGGCCAGCCGGAGCGTTTCGGCCAGGTCACGGGGATTGCGGGAGCCGAGCCGCGGCGGGACGGTGAGCAGCAGCGGGCCGAGCACCTCAGCCAGGCCCTCCAGCCAGGCATCCCACCGCGGCATGGCTTCGGCATCCCGCCGGGACCACCGGGCCACCTCCTCGTAGTTGCGCTTGGCGTCGTCGGCGTAGAGCTTGATCGAGCCGCCCTCCGGGAACGCCTGGTAATACGGGCCCATCGGGAAAATCTTGTATCCGTGCCGGGCCAGGTCAAGATCCTTGATGATCGTCGGCGGTAGCAGGCTCATCACGTACGACAGCCGCGTGACCTTGAACTCCGGGGCGTCCGGCCAGGGTGCCTCGGTGGTCGCCGCACCGCCGGGATGGTCCCTCGCCTCCAGCACCAGCGTCCGGGCGCCGGACTGGGCCAGGTAGGCGGCCGAGACCAGCCCGTTGTGACCTCCGCCGACGATGATCGCGTCATATGCCGCCGCCATGAGACTGCCTTCCTCGGGTGGACCGCTCGCGAATCGGATGAGCCGCCCTCAGGGATTGACTGAATGTTCAGTCTAGAAACCTGCTAATCTTTTCCGCAAGGGGCGCGGGCGTTCTGCGCCGCCAGGGACCGACGGGAACACCCGTAAAGATCCAACAGGTGGATCCCGGGACGGCTGGATTTGGACGAGGGTGGGCCGGATGAGGGAGCAGGTGGGCAGCTCCGCCGGGATGGCCGAACAGCGCCGTGAGCAGATGCTGCACGCGGCGCTTGAGGTGATCGTGGAGCGCGGCTACCCCGATACCAGGATCACCGACGTGGCCGAGCGAGCCGGCGCCAGCCCCGCCCTGGTCATCTACTATTTCAAGACGCGGGATCACCTGCTGACCGAGGCCCTGCGGTATTCCGAGGACCGCTGGTACGCGACCGCCACCCGCCGGATGGGCGCCATCAGCACCTCCGCCGGGCAGCTGGAGGAGTTCATCGCGATGATGTGCCTGCCCGAGCAGGAGGGCGGGGCGGAGGACTCGTGGCTGCTGTGGCTGGATCTGTGGGCGCAGTCCCCGCGTAACCCGGCGGTCTCCGCGATCCGGCAGAAGATAGACGAGCGCTGGCGGGAGGCGCTCCGGTCGCTGGTGCTGACGGGGCAGGAGGCGGGCGAGTTCGCGGCCGTGGATGCCGACGGCTTCGCTGCGATGCTGTCCGCCTTGCTTTACGGGTTCGTGGTGCCCATCGCGCTGGACGACCCCGTGGTCGGGCCGACGCAGGCCTTCGAGCTGTCGATGCAGTTCGCGTCCGGCAGGCTCGGCTTCCCCTGGAACGGGCGGGGCGCTCGTAGCTGAGCACGAGGTAGCGTGTGGCCGGGCCAGGTGACGGCTACCTCAGCTCGGCTGCGTGCCCCGCTCGCTGAGCATGAAGGTCGGTCGGCCTTGCTCGTCGATCTGCGCGTCGAGTTCGCTGTCCTGGACCACGCTGACCGCGTCCAGCCCGACGAAAACACGTGCTCCGGACTCCTCGATCACGGCGTCGTCGGGCTGCTGGGCCTCCAGCGAGAGCGCCAGCTTCCCCTCGTCGCCGCCATGCAGGGACATGCGCAGGCCGGCATCGGCAGGATAGCCCGGCTGGGTGGTCAGGGCGCGGATTGTCTCGGCTGCCCGGTCGGTTAGCGTAAGCATTCGCTCACCTCGCTCAGTAGATTGCACGGCACGGTGTGTCCCCCTGCCCACCTCGCGCGGGGCTTAAACAGGTGTCCCGGATAAGACCAGAACCGGCCCCGACTGTCATGGCATCATTCGCCGCGAGGTCCGCTTCGTCGCCACCACGGGTGGTCATCCGGGTGGTCAGCGAGCAGAAAGACCAGCGTGGGCCGCCACCGTCCAACTCCAGGTCATGGGGGGTTGCGGAAGCAGGGGGGATAGGACGAGGATGCCCATTGACTGACTAACCAGTCAGCGTACGAGATCTCCAGCCGTCAAGGCAGTGGTGAAGGGGCGTGGACGGCGATGGCAAGACACCCGAAGGAGCGCCCGGCCGGGCGCGAGGGCATGACCAGGAGAGAACTCCTCAAGCGATCGGCGGCGGCTTCCCTCATGCTGCCCGGGGCAGCGGCGGTCCTGGATGCGTGCGCTAAGCCGGGCGCCGTCACGACCAGCAGCACGCACGCGAACGGCCCTGGGGTGGGCAGGTACTGGCCCGCGGGCTCCCCGTACCCGCTGGCGCGGCAGGACTCGCCTGTCACGTGGAAGCTCTGGCGTGAACCCATCAAGTCGGGCCTCGCGCCAGAGAAAGGGGCGACCCTCCAGATCTACAACTGGGCGGACTACATCTTCCTGAAGGTAGTGAGGGAGTTCTGCAAGGCCTACAACTGCCAGTACCAGATCACCACGTTCAATAACATGGACGAGGGGCTCGCGAAGATGCGCACGGGCCAACTGCAGTTCGACCTCTTCTTCCCGACCCCGGACGTCCTCGGCAAGCTCGTCACCGGCAGGCTGCTCCAGCCCCTCAATCACAGCTACATCCCACACCTGGTTTCCGACGTGTGGGAAACCTACCAGAACCCGTTCTACGACCAGCGATGGCATTACACGGTGCCGTACGTCACGTACACGACCGGGATCGGGTATCGGCGCGATCTCATCCCCGATGCTCAGATCCGCGGCATGTCGAACCCTTATGAGATCTTCTGGGATACCAAGTTCAACGGCAAGATCGGGATCTACGACGATTACCGCGAAGCCATCTCCATGGCTTTGCTGAAGAACGGCATCACCGATCTGAACACCGGGAACTCGAAGTA
>Ga0070710_10000353_pt1 | contig 21738 bp, 23 predicted proteins | sample LARL52metaG_FD_65454 | JGI IMG/M metagenome (GOLD analysis project Ga0070710, IMG submission 65454) | Corn, switchgrass and miscanthus rhizosphere microbial communities from Kellogg Biological Station, Michigan, USA - LAR L5-2 metaG | ecosystem: Host-associated > Plants > Roots > Rhizosphere ...
GCGATCAACGAGGCGGAGGAACAGCGCGCGGCGGCGAGCGCCGAACTGAAGGGCTTGCCCGCACCGACAACGCTCACTGCCGCTGAAGTCCAAGCGCGGCTCGACGGGCTCGACGACGTGACGACAATCATCACGGAAGGAAAGCCGGAAAGGCTCGCGAAGCTTTACGAGGACCTCGGCGTCGAGCTTCGGTACGAAATACAAGAAGAGGCCGTCTATGCGACGACCTCTCCTCGTGTGTTTAGCGAACGTGTCCGAGGGGGGACTTGAACCCCCACCCCCTTGCGGGGACTAGCACCTCAAGCTAGCGCGTCTGCCATTCCGCCACCCGGACGTATTTAGTTCTGCCGCGGCTCGCGCCGTGGTGTGTGCATAGGCTACATGATCGTCGCCGCGCGCCAAAATCGGGGGGTTGGGATGCGGTTTGTGCTGGTCAGCGTCCGTGATCGACGGTGGAGTGAGGAGGTGGTGGGGGCGTAGGGGGTGGCAGGGCTTCGGCTTGGCGGGTCGGTTGGGGTGCGGAGCGTTAGGGCCGGTGCATGAGTGAGCTCATGGGGTGGTTGCTCGACTCTGATCCAGCCCTGCGGTGGCAGGTTGAGTGGGCCGCGGGCAGAGATTCGCGGATGGTCGAGGGGGCTCGGCAGGCGGACGGGACGTGGTTGCATCCTGGGCGGGTGTGGTTCGAGATCGATGTGGGAGCCAAGTGGTTGACGTTTTGCGCCATGCGGGTTCTCGCTTGGCGGGGGAGTTAGATCCAGCCTCGGGCCCTGGCGAAGCGGGCTGCCTCATGGCGGTTGGATGCGCCGGTTTTGCCCACGGCGGAGGAGAGGTAGTTGCGGACTGTGCCTGGGGACAGGCAGGCGCGCCGGGCTATTTCGTCGATCGGGGCGCCTTCGAGGGCCAGTTCCAGGACGTCGGCTTCGCGTGGGGTCAGTGGGTTGTCGCCTGCGCTGATGGCTTCGGCGGCGAGGGCCGGGTCGACGTAGCGGCCGCCGGCTGAGACGGTGCGGACGACGGTGGCCAGGACGTCGGAGGAGACGGTTTTCGGGAGGAAGCCGCGGACGCCTGCGGCCAGGGCGCGTTTCAGGTGGCCTGGGCGGCCGTGGCTGGTGACGATCATCGTTGAGCACGACGGGAGTTCGGTCGCGAGGGCCTGGGCGACGGAGACGCCGTCGAGGTCGGGCATCTGCAGGTCGATCACGGCCACGTCCGGGCGGACCACGCGGGCGGTGGCCAGGGCTTCGGCGCCGGTGGCGGCTTGGGCGACGACTTCCAGGTCGTCCTCCAGCGAGAGCAACGCCGCCATGGCGCCGCGGATCAGGTGTTCGTCGTCGGCGAGGAGGATGCGGATCACGGGAGCTCCACGGTCAGCACGAAGCGGTTCGGCGGTTCGGAGGTCGCGGAGACCGAGCCGCCCAGGGCCCCGACGCGTTCGCGCAGGCCGGTCAGGCCGCTGCCGAAGCGGAACGGGGACGGTGCGGCGCCGTCGTTGGACATGGTGAGGACCTTGCCGCGCAACGTGATCGTGCACGTGCGGGCCTCGCTGTGGCGCAGGACGTTGGTCACGCCCTCACGGACCGCCCAGCCCAGCGCGCCCGCGGGCTCGCCGTCGAAGGTCACGTCGCCGATCACGCGGCAGTCGATGCCGGCGGAGGCGAGCAGGGAGCGGGCGCCCGCCAGTTCGACGGACAGGTCCGCGGTGCGGTAGCCGCTGACGACGGCTCGCAGTTCGTCGAGGGAGTCCTGGGCGATGCGGCGTACTTCGAGCATCTCGTCTATCGACTCCGGGCGGCCGCGGCGGGCCAGTTGGGCGGCCAGTTCGGCTTTCAGCGCCACGACGGAGAGGTTGCGGCCCACCACGTCGTGGAGGTCGCGGGCGAAACGGAGGCGTTCCTCGGCCACGGCGAGGTTCGCGCGGACCTCGCGGGAGCGGTCGAGCTCCCAGACCAGGCCGACCATCCACAGGGTCGTGCGGAACGCGAACGCCACCGACAGCAGCATGACGGTGGTCAGCACGGCGCGGTTCGGGGAGGCGGTGAGGAGCAGGAACACGCCACCGGCGGCGGAGGCCAGGATCAGGGTGCGCGGACGGACCACCGCGGACAGGGTCGTGATCGTCAGCACCAGGATCATGACCGCGACGGCGTCGGCGGGGCCGTCGGGCTTGCCCAGGGTGGGGTGCGGGAACGCGATCTGCGCGGCGACCAGCACCGCGCAGGTGAAGACGAGCAGGATCACGAGCAGCCGGCGCGGGTACGGGACCCGGCCGAGGTGGTGCTCGATGCCGAGATGGACCAGACGCGCGCTCAGCACCATGTGGACCAGCACCGACACCGTGATGGTCACGAGGGCCGCCGGGTCGATCTCCTTCGCCATCCCGGTGATCACCAACGGTGGCAGGAGCAGGTAGCTCAGGTAGAACGTGGCGCGCACGAACAGGTCGAACCGCGCCGCGTTGCCCCTGGACCGCCACCAGCCGAGCAAGCTCACCTCCGAGGGTCCCAGCGGAACCAGCGACGTACAGCGTAGGTGCCGAGGCCCATCCACAACGCCAGAACGATCATCGGGCGCAGCACCGGACCGCCGTCCCAGCCCGCGCGCAGCAGGTCGAGCACCGGGCTCAACGGCAGCAGCCGCAGTACCGTGCCGACGCCGTCCGGCAGCACCGACACCGGGAAGAACAGGCCCGAACCGAGCACGCACGCCATGAGCACCGGCAACGACGTCACCTGCGCCATCTCGACCGTGCGTGTGAACGCCGAGGAGGCTGCCGCGAGCAGCACGAACACGATCACGCCTCCGACGACTCCCACGAGCAGGAACCACGGCTGCGACGGCAGAGAGATGCCCGTCATCACACCGACGATCACCGCGAACAACGCCATCTGCCCCAACGCCACCACGACGGACGGCAGGGCAGCGCCGAGCAGGATCTCCGGATCCGTCAGCTCCCCGACGCGGAGACGTTTCAGAACGAGCTCTTCCCGCCGCGCCACGAACGTGGTGACGAGGTTGTAGTAGATCGCCATCAGCAGGACGAACCCGGTCAGCCCGATGACCAGCGGCACGCCGTCAGCGTCCGCCGCCATCAACGCCGGTACGAGCAGCAACGGCAGGATCAACGAGTTGAACAGCGCGGTCTTGTTGCGCCAGAACAACTTCAGCTCGGCCTGCCCCACGGCCACGGTCCTCATGCCGCCTCCTCCGCGATCGCCAGGAACGCCTCCTCCAGGGACGCCGACCGGGCGTCCAAACCGGACAGCTCCACCGAGTTGGCGTGCGCCCACGTCAGCAGTTCGTGCAGCGTTTCCTGCAGGCTGTTGGTCCGCACGGTGACCCGCCCTGCCCCGTCCTCCGACGCCACGACGGGCAACGGCACACCGGTCGGCGGCACGAACGAGATGCGCGACGGATACGCGTCCACCACCTCGGACACCGTTCCTCGTGCGACGATCCGGCCCCGATGCATGATCGCCAGCCGATCGGCCAGGGCCTGCGCCTCCTCCAGGTAGTGCGTCGTCAGCAGCACGGTCACGCCCTCTCGCAGCAACGAACGGATCAGCTCCCACGTGTTGCGCCGGCTTTCCGGATCGAGTCCGGTCGTCGGCTCGTCCAGGAACAGCACCTCGGGCCGCCCCAGCAACGCGAGCGCCAGGTCCAGGCGCCGCCGCTCGCCACCGGACAGCTGCTTGACCCGCACGGCGGCCCGATGCGCCAGGTCGACGAGGGACAACGCTTCATCGACCGGACGCGCCGAGGTCAACGTCCCGGCCCACATCCGCGCGGCCTCGGTCACGGTGAGGTCGGGAGGGAAACCGCCTTCCTGCAGCATCACGCCCGCACGCGGCCGAACGAGAGAGCGCTCCCAGAACGGATCGTGCCCCAGCACGGACACAGTGCCGGAGGCAGGACGTGAGAGCCCTTCCACCACTTCGACCGTGGACGTCTTCCCCGCGCCGTTCGTGCCGAGCAACGCGAACATCTCGCCCCGCTCCACCTCGAACGAGACGCCCCGCACGGCCTCGAAACCCCCGCTGTACCGGCGGGTCAGCCCACGCACCTCGATCACCGTCATGAGCCCACGATCTCGGCGGACACGCCGGAAAGGCAGTGTCGCGAAACATCAGAAAGCCATGACGGATGTCACGGGTGGTAGCGGCCCAGGATCTCGCTGATCTCGCCGCGGAGGTTGAACCTCAGGCGGGGCGCGTACGGCGGGTCCTGCAGTGCCAGGAACTCCTGCCGGCTGCACGAGGCCGCGCCGAGCCCGTTCCACGACAGGTCGAGCCCGCGCGGGGCAGGCCCGCAGCCGAACGCCGTGCGGATCTCCACGCCGTCCGCGAGCTTCGGCACGTGCGGTTCATTCCACGTTCCCTCGATTCGCGATCACCGTCTTGACGCCGCGACCGGTGGGGAGGTTGCGTGCGACCGGCCGTCGTTCCGGTGAACCATTTGGTCCACTTGGCTGAACGACCGCGTTTCGTTTTTCTTCTACACTCGCGAGGATGACTCAGCTGGACGATCCACGCCGATCGGTCCCGCCGGAGCTGGCGCCGTTACTCCGAATGGGAGTGGCGCCTTTGTCGGTGACCATTTTCGAGGCCATCGAGGAATCGATTCCCGAATACAGCCTTTTTCGGGCGAACGTCGTCGACGGCATTCGGCAGGCATTGGTCAAGTTCGTCGACATGATCGCCGAACCTGCGGCCGGGCACGACCCGCACGACGACATCCACCGCAAGCTCGGGGCCTGGGAGTTCAAGTCCGGCCGCAGCCTGGACAGCCTGCAGGCCGCGTACCGGATCGGGGCGCGGGTGGCGTGGCGGCACGTGTGCGCGTTCGCCGAGGAACGCGAGCTGTCGTTGCATCAGATGTCGGTGCTCGGTGAAGCCATGATCGCGCACGTGGACGAGCTGGTGAGCCTGTCGGTCGAGGGCTACGCGGCCGCCCAGGCGAGTGCGGCGGGGACGCTGGAGCGCAAGCGGCGCAAGCTGATGGAGCTGCTGCTCGGTGACCCGTCGACCAACTGGCAGGTCGTGCTCGACGCGGCGGAGGCGGCGGCGTGGCCGATGCCCGAGCGGCTCTCGGCGGTCGCGCTTGAGCCGTCCGCCGCGCCTCCCGGCGACCTGCCGCCGGACGTGCTGGTGAACTTCGAGGAAGCCACGCCGTACCTGCTGGTGCCGAACCCGGTGGCGGTCCCGCGCTGGATCCGGCGGGCGCTGCCGGGCTGGCACGTCGCGGTCGGGCTGCCGGTTGCTCCCACCGAGGTCCGCAGGTCGCTGGCCTGCGCACGGCAGGTGCTGCGGCTCGCGCGGGAGAAGGTGCTGCCGGACCAGCCCGTCCTCGACTGCGCCGATCATCTGGTCGAGCTGACCGTCCTCGCGGACGAGTTCCTGGCCAGGCAGCTGGCCGAACGGGCGCTCGCGCCGTTGGCTCCGCTGACCGACCGGCAGCGCACGAAGCTCGCCGAGACGTTGCTCGTGTGGCTGTCGGCACGGGGTGGCGCACCCGAGGTCGCCGCGCGGCTGCAGGTGCATCCGCAAACCGTGCGCTATCGCGTGAACCAGTTGGAGGAACTGTTCGGCGACCGAATGCGCCACGCCGGTGAGCGGTTCACGCTGGAGCTCGCGCTGCGTGCGCACTATTTGTTGGATCGGGACTGATAAAAGGTGCCGGACCAATTCGTACGTAGGTGATAAAAGCAGGTTTTCTCTTGCATTGCGGAATGCGGTGTGACTACCTTACTGGCGAGTAAACAAAGCTTGCCCTCTTGCAGTTCAATGTCGTACTCACGGAGGACCCTGCAGATGAAGACCCTCGCACGCGCCGCTGCCTGCGTTCTGGCCACCGGAGCGCTGACCGCGGCGATGGCAGGCACCAGCTTCGCCGCAACCGCGTCGCTGAACCTGACCTACAACTGCGCCTTCACCCTCATCGGCGCGCAGGACATGCCGACCACGGTCAGCTCCGCGAACCTGCCGGACTCGGCGGCGGTCGGCGTGCCGACGGCGGCGTCCGACACCACGGTGACGAGCACGGTGTCGCAGGATGCGACGACCACGCTGGCCTGGCTCGGCGCGAAGACGGTCGACGGCACGATGACCAGCAACGTGCCTGTGACCAACGGGTCGGCCACCCAGACGCTGACGTCCGTGTCGACGATCCCCAGCACGCCGGTGCCGTCCAGCGGCACGTTCAGCGTCACCGCCACGGGCACGTTCCCGGCGATGACCCTGGCCAACGCCGGCACCGCGACGATCTCGCTCGGCAACGCCACGCTGAAGCTCACGCCGCGCCTGGCCGACGGTTCGCCGACCTTCCTCGGCACGATCACCGTCCCGTGCACCGTCAAGGCCGGTCAGAACACCTCGTTCTACACCTTCCCGGTGGCCTGACCTCCTCCCGTGATGGGATTGGCGGCATGGAGCTCCAGCAACTGGTGGACCGCATTGCCGCAGAGGTGACGCCAGGGGGTGCAGTCGCCGACTACATCCCCGCGCTCGCCAGGATCGACCCGCAAGCCTTCGGCCTCGCCGTCGCCACACTGGACGGCGAGGTCTTCGGCGCGGGGGAGTACCGGACACCGTTCTCCATCCAGAGCATCTCCAAGGCCTTCACGCTCGCGCTGGCCCTGTCGCACAACGACGACGTGTGGACGCGCGTCGGCCGCGAGCCGTCCGGATCGCCGTTCAACTCGCTGGTCCAGCTGGAGACCGAGCACGGCATCCCGCGCAACCCGTTCATCAACGCCGGGGCGCTCGTCGTCACCGACCACCTGGGCTTCGGCGCCGCCGACCGGCTGCTCGACTTCGTGCGCCAGGAGAGCGGCAACCCCTCGGTCGACGTTGATCCCGAGGTCGCCAAGTCCGAGCTGGACCACTCCGACCGCAACCGCGCTCTCGCGCACTTCATGGCCTCCTACGGCAACATGCGCAACCCGGTCGACGTCGTGCTGCACGAGTACGTGCGGCAGTGCTCGATCCGGATGAGCTGCGCGGACCTCGCCCTGTCGACGCTCTTCCTGGCCCGGCACGGCATCCGCAACGACGGCACGCGGCTGCTGGGCGTCAGTGGTGCCAAGCGGGTCAACGCCGTGATGCTCACGTGCGGCACCTACGACGCCGCTGGCCAGTTCGCCTACCGCGTCGGCCTGCCCGGCAAGAGCGGCGTCGGCGGCGGGATCATCGCGGTCGTCCCCGGGAAGTGCGCGATCTGCGTGTGGAGTCCAGCATTGGACGCACGCGGCAACTCCGTCGCGGGTGTCGACGCCTTGGATCGGTTCACCACGTCCACAGGGTGGTCTGTGTTCTGAGTGGTGATAGGAAGACTGGGTGAGCACATTGGGCAACGCGCTGGCACTGGCGCAGGACGAGGCGGTCACCCTGGTCAGCGAGCTGATCAGGATCGACACCACGAACACGGGTGATCCCGCGACGCTGGTGGGGGAGCGCGAGGCCGCCGAGTGGGTGGCGGAGAAGCTGTCCGAGGTCGGGTACGAGACCACCTACGTCGAGTCTGGGGCGAAAGGACGTGGCAACGTGATCGCGCGGCTGGCCGGCGCGGATCCGAGTCGCGGCGCCCTGCTGGTGCACGGTCACCTCGACGTCGTGCCCGCGGACGCCTCCGAGTGGTCGGTGCACCCGTTCTCCGGTGCCGTGCAGGACGGGTACGTGTGGGGCCGCGGCGCGGTCGACATGAAGGACATGGTCGGCATGACGCTGGCCCTGGCGCGGCACTTCAAGCGGGAAGGGATCGTGCCGCCGCGCGACATCGTGTTCGCGTTCCTCGCCGACGAGGAGGCAGGCGGGCTGTTCGGCGCGAAGTGGCTGGTGGAGAACCGGCCCGAGCTGTTCGAGGGCGTCACGGAGGCGATCAGCGAGGTCGGTGGGTTCTCGATCACGCTGAAGGACGACGTGCGGGCGTACCTCGTGGAGACCGCCGAGAAGGGCATCCGCTGGCTCAAGCTGCGGGTCAAGGGCACCGCGGGCCACGGCAGCATGATCCACCGGGACAACGCGGTCGCGAAGCTCGCCGCCGCCGTCACGAAGCTGGACCAGCACCAGTGGCCGCTGATCATCCGGCCGTCGGTGCGCGAGTTCCTCGACGGCGTCAGCGAGATCACCGGGCTGGAGTTCCCGGACGACGACGTCGAGGGCTCGATCGGCAAGCTCGGCGCGCTGTCGCGGATGATCGGCGCGACGCTGCGCGACACCGCGAACCCGACGATGCTGTCCGCCGGCTACAAGGCGAACGTGATCCCGTCCACCGCCGAGGCCACTGTGGACTGCCGGATCCTGCCGGGCCGCGAGGAGGCGTTCGACCGCGAGCTGGCCGAGCTGCTCGGGCCGGACGTCGAACGCGAGTGGGTCGGCCTGCCGCCGGTGGAGACCACGTTCGACGGCGCCCTGGTGGACGCGATGACCGCGTCGATCATCGCCGAGGACCCCGGTGCCCGCGTGCTGCCGTACATGTTGTCCGGTGGCACCGACGCGAAGTCGTTCCAGCAGCTCGGCATCCGCAACTTCGGCTTCGCGCCGCTGAAGCTGCCGGCGGACCTCGACTTCTCCGGGCTCTTCCACGGCGTGGACGAGCGCGTGCCGGTGGAGGCGCTGAAGTTCGGCGTGCGCGTGCTCGACCGATTCCTGCGCAACAGCTGAGGAGCATGCCGTGTCCACTGTGGACTTGACGGGCCGGGTCGCGTTGGTCACCGGCGGCGCGGGCGGGATCGGTGCCGCCGCGTCGCGCCGGCTCGCGAAGCTCGGCGCACGGGTGGCGGTGCTCGACCTGGACGCCGCGGGGGCGCAGCGGATCGCGTCGGCGACCGGCGGCATCGCGATCGTGGGGGACGTGACGGACCCCGCCACGATGCCCGCCGTCGTCGAGCAGGTGGAACGGGAGCTCGGACGGCTCGACGTCGTCCACCTCAACGCCGGGATCGGGGGAGGGCAGACCGGGGTGGACGACGCGCTGGACGTCGCCCGCTACCGGAAGCTGGTCGGCGTCAACGTCGACCACGTGGTCTTCGGGCTCTGCGCGGCGGTGCCGGCGTTGCGGCGGCAGGGCGGCGGCAAGATCGTGATCACGGCGTCGCTGGCCGGCCTGACCGCCATGCCCTCGGATCCGCTGTACACGCTGACCAAGCACGCGGTCGTCGGGTACGTGCGGGCGGCGGGCAAGGTGCTGGCAGGGGAGAACATCGCGGTCACGGCGTTGTGCCCGGGGTTCGTCGACACGTTGCTGCTCGGCGCGGCCAAGGAGGAGTTCGACGCGGTCGCGTTCCCGTTGCTGACCCCATCGGACATCGCGGACGCGCTGGAGTCGGTGCTGGCCGGGGCGGCGCCGGGCGAGGCGTGGGTCATCCAGCCCGGCGGACGGGCCTCGGCCTACGAGTTCCGCGGCGTGCCCGGCGTCGGCGGCGGGCAGCTGCCGCCGGATGTGGTCCTCGGCCGCGTTTGATAACCGGATCCGCGTTGTCTCGTTAGGACGAACAGACGACGCGGCGAAGGGAATCAGATGGTGCGGCTGGAGGACGGGACCGAGCTCAACGTGGTGCGGGCTGGTGACCCCGAGGCGCCGGTGACGGTCGTGCTGGCGCACGGCTACGCGCTCGACCACCGCAGCTGGCACAAGGTGGTGGCCGACCTGAGCCAGGACTTCCAGGTCATCGCCTACGACCACCGCGGGCACGGCAGGTCGGCGGGCGCCACCAGGCAGACGGCGACCATCGAGCAGCTCGGGGACGACCTCGGTGAGCTGATCGAACGGGCCGTGCCGCGGGGCCGGGTCGTGATCGCCGGGCACTCGATGGGTGGCATGGCGGCGCTGGCCATGGCCGAGCGCCGGCCGCGGCTGTTCCGGCAACGCGTGCTGGGCAACGTGTTCGTGTCGACGGCGGCGAGCGGGCGCAGCGAGACGTCGCTGGCGTGGCCCAAGGCCGTGGGCAAGCTCGTCCGGGAGCTGGAGCGGGCGTTCGGGCCGCTCGTGCGGGCCGTGCGGGAGAAGATCGAGCCGACCAAGACCGCGGGACTGCGGTGGTGGCTCTTCGGGGACCAGCCGGCGGACTCCGACGTCGAGCTGACCGCGGACATGGTGTGGGGGCAGTGGCCGGAGACGGTCGCGCTGTTCCGGCCCGCCGTCGACCGCTACGACCGCGAGGCCGGGCTGACCGTGGCCAAGGAGAAGGCCGTCGTCGCCGTGGTGGGGGACGAGGACCGGCTCGTGCCGGAGACGGACGCGGCGAAGTTCGGCGGAACTTCGGTCGTTCTGGCCGATGCCGGACACATGCTTCCGCTGGAGCGGCCGGCGGAGCTTGCGAACCTGATCCGCGAGGTGGCCGCCAAGGCCTAGCTGGGGGAGAAGGTGCTGCGCTCGCCGGGCTCGGCGGCTGCCTCTTCCTGCCGATGGTGGCGGGCAACATCGCGGCGGTTCAGTCGGACAGCGACACGCCGCGCGAGGCGCTGGTCCCGTGGATCCAGCGCCTGCGCCGGCCGGACTTCAGCTGCCCGCCGCGTCAGACGGGGGAGCGGCGCGCTCTGCCGGGTGGACGTCCGAACAGCCGGACGTGCTCGTCGACCAGCCACTCCTTGAGTGGCGCCCACTCTGGGTGGTGGTTGAGCACCAGCAGCCGGTGCATCCACCAGTTCGGGTCGTCGTGCCGCGGGAACGCCGCGAGCCACGCGGCCCGATCGTCGGCGGACAGACCCCACAGGTGGGCCAGCTGCCCCTGGGCGTCGGTGTCGAGCCGCGCGGTGACCCGCCCGTCCTCGGTGTGCCACTCGGCGCGGAGTTCGCGCAGCACGGCCAAGGCGCGTTGGTCGCCTTCGTCAGCGGTCACGACAACTGTGTGGAGGCCCTGCGCCGCGGCTTCGGCGAGCAGGGCTCTGGTGGACGTTTCGTCGTGCGGCAGTGCGCTGTGAGCGACCCCGACTTCATGCGGCACGAGCTCCATGACACCGAATCTGATCACATCTACTACTGATTCGGTGCATTTTATTGCTTCAGTGTTGACTGAAGAGTCATCTTCCCTGGGTAACGCGACGCACTTGCCTCGTCACCGACGATGACCACAACCTGGACCGAGACCTGCGCCAGTTCCGGTGCACGAGCAAGGTTGTGCCGCCACCGGAAGCGGTCGCGCTCAGCGGGGCTTTCCGGCGGGCTTCAGCGGCTTCGCGTCAGGTGATCAGGCCTGGCAACAGCGCGGGCTGCCGCTTGCGGCGCAGCCAGACCTTCCGGGAGCCGTCGCCGTAGAGCAGCGTGCGGGACAGTTCCCAGCCCGCGAACTCGGCGTGGATGGCCAGCTGCGTGGTCGCGGTGCGGCGGGAGACGCCCGGCGGCAGACGCAGCGGCCGGTACTCCCAGTCCCCGTCGATCACCCCTTCGTTCATGGCGAGATCACCTGTATCCCTCCGTTGTCGCCGGACGTGACGGTGACGCGCCCGGTCTCCTGGTCGACGCTGACCGTGTTGGGTTGGCGCACGGTGGGGAACCGGTGCTTCTCGGTCGGTTCGCCACCGGCGATGTCGAGCCCGACGACCTCGTTGCGCTCGGTGAGCGTGATCCACGCGATGTCGCGCTTGGCGTCGTAGGCGATGCCGTACGGGCTGCCGGGCACGGGGTAGCGCTGGCGCATGATCAGCGGGTTGATGCTGAACGCGAGGAACTCGCCGCCGCGGGTGTCGACGACGAGCAACCGGCCGTAGCGGTCCGCGACGGCGTTGGTGGCGCCGTCGCCTGCCCGCAGGCCGGTGCCGCGCGTCTCGGCGCCCTTGTCGTCGGTGGTCATCTCGAACACCGCGCTGCGCAGCCGGTCGAGCTCGACGTCGCGGCCGTTGACCTTGAACTTCAGCGTGGTGTCTCCCTCGGTGAACGTGCCGCCGGGGGAGACCTCGCCGGGCAGTGCGCCGTTCTGGGCGGGGGAGTGGGCCGGCTTCGCGGCTTCGAGCGTCGCCGCGACCTGCAGCGGATCCTGTGACCCCTCGCTCTGTCCGCACGCGGCGAGCGTGGCGGTGGTCAAGAGCAGAGCAGCGAGCCGGCGCAAGATCGGGTCCTCCTGAGATACGTCGTGGTCTTCCAGCATCCACGACGTTCGGGCGAAGGTCACGCAAGGGGTGGGGTGAAACCCGTTCGGCCGTGTTGTGCAATAACCTCTATTACTTCAGTGTTGACTAAAATCAGTACTCGACAGTCGTCACGACCCAGCGAAAGACCAGACCCCAATCAGGGCATAGGACGTTCGGGGTAGCCCAGCTCGATGGCGCTGACGTCGTCCAACGCGGCGCGGATCGCGGGTGGCAGGGTCAGCTGCTCGGCTTCCAGCGATGCGATCAGCTGGTTGGTGTCACGTGCGCCCACCACGGGTGCGGCGACGCCGGGCCGGTCGCGCACCCAGGCGAGCGCCACGCACAGCGCCGAGGTCCCGAGCCCGTCGGCCGCGGTCGCGACGGCCTGCACGATCCGGGCGGCGCGCTCGTTGCGGTGCTGTTCCACGTACCCGGCGAAGTGGGCGGAGGCGCCGCGTGAGTCCGGTGGCGTCCCGTTGCGGTACTTGCCGGTGAGCACTCCTCGTCCCAGTGGTGCCCACGGCAGCAGTCCGAGGCCGTGGTGCAGCGCGGCGGGGGCGACTTCGCGTTCGATGCCGCGTTCGAGCAGGGAGTACTCGACCTGGGTGGAGATGAGCGGGAAGGTCGAGGGGGTCATCACGGCGGTGGCGAGCTGCCAGCCGCTGTAGTTGGAGATGCCGGCGTAGCGGACCTTGCCTGCGGAGATGGCGTGGTCGAGGGCGGAGAGGGTCTCCTCGACGGGCACGTTCGCGTCCCAGGCGTGCAGTTGCCAGAGGTCGATGTGGTCGACGCCGATGCGGCGCAGTGATCCGTCGAGTGCGGCGAGCAGTGCGCCTCGGGAGGCTCCGCCGCCGAAGGGGCCTTCGGTGCGGCGGGCGACGGCTTTGGTGGCTATGACGAGTTCGTCGCGGGGGACGACTTCGCCGAGCAGGCCGCCGAGGATGCGTTCGGACTCGCCTTCGGTGTAGACGTCGGCGGTGTCGACGAGGGTGCCGCCGGCGTCGGCGAAGGCCATGAGCTGGGTGGCGGCCTCGTCCGCGTCGGTGTCGCGGCCCCACGTCATCGTGCCCAGTGCCGTCCTGGAGACGCGGAGGCCGCTGCGGCCGAGGTATCGCTGTTCCACGTGCGCGATGCTAAGGGGTGATCATCGGCTGAGCCTGGCAATCGGTGTTACTGACCGGTAGGGTCTCGCCCGTGAAGCTCGGATTGAATCTCGGATACTGGGGCGCCGGTAACGACGCCGCGAACCTTGAGCTGGCCAAAGAGGCCGACCGGCTCGGCTTTTCGGTGGTGTGGGCCGCGGAGGCCTACGGTTCCGACGCGCCGACGGTGCTCGCGTGGGTGGCCGCGCAGACCGAACGCATCGACGTCGGCAGCGCGATCTTCCAGATTCCGGCGCGGACGCCGGCGATGGCGGCGATGACGGCGGCGACGCTGGACACCCTGTCGGGTGGCCGGTTCCGGATGGGTCTCGGCGTGTCGGGTCCGCAGGTGTCGGAGGGCTGGCACGGGGTGCGGTTCGACAAGCCGCTGGCGCGCACGCGTGAGTACGTGGAGATCGTGCGGAGGGCGTTGTCGCGCGAGAAGCTGCGGTACGAGGGTGAGCACTACACGTTGCCGCTGCCGGATGGTCCCGGTAAGGCGTTGCAGCTGACGGTGCACCCGGTGCGGGAGCAGATCCCGATCTACCTGGCTTCGGTGGGTCCGAAGAACCTGGAGCTCACGGGTGAGATCGCGGACGGCTGGCTGGCGATCTTCTTCTCGCCGGAGCACTCGGCCGAGTCGCTGGCGAGCGTGCGGGCGGGCCGGGAGAAGGCCGGCAAGACGATGGACGGGTTCGACGTGGTGCCGACGGTGCCGATGGTCGTGGGTGAGGACTGGAAGGCGTGTGCTGACCCGATTCGCGCGTACACGGCGCTGTACGTGGGCGGTATGGGTAGCCGCAAGCAGAACTTCTACAACAACCTGATGGTGCGGATGGGTTTCCCCGCGCAGGCGGAGGAGATCCAGGAGAAGTACCTGGCCCGTGACTACGCGGGTGCGATGGCGGCGATTCCGCTGGAGTTCCTGGACGCGACGTCGTTGCTGGGGCCGAAGGAGCGCATAGCAGACAAGATGAAGGCTCTCGCGGCCGCGGGGGTCACCACGCTGTCCGTTTCGTCGATGCTGCAAGATCTGGAGCAGGGGATCGCGGGTCTTCGGACCGCGGCCGAGGCTCTGGATCTGGCAGGAGTGGGTAGTTGAGCTGGTTGCAGGCTCTGGTCCTCGGACTGGTCCAAGGACTGACGGAATTCCTGCCGATTTCCAGCAGCGCGCACCTGCGCATCACGTCGACGCTGTTCTTCGGCAACGACGCGGGTGCGTCCTTCACGGCGGTCATCCAGCTGGGGACCGAGGTGGCGGTGCTGATCTACTTCGCCAAGGACATCGGGCGGTTCATCGCCGCCTGGTTCCGCGGGTTGTTCAGCGCGGCCGCGCGCCAGGAGAAGGACTACCGGCTGGCCTGGTACGTGATCATCGGTTCGGTGCCGATCTCGGTGCTGGGTTATCTGCTGAAGGACGAGATCCGGACGTCGGTGCGGAACCTGTGGATCACGGCGACGATGCTGGTGGTGTTCGGTCTGCTGCTGGGTCTGGCTGATCATCTGGCCAAGCACGCGCGGGACGAGCTGCGGATGAAGGACGCGATCGGGATGGGGCTGGCGCAGGCGCTGGCGCTCATTCCGGGTGTGTCGCGTTCGGGTGGCACGTTGACGGCGGGTCTGTTTCTCGGGCTGACGCGGGAGTCGGCGGCGCGGTACTCGTTCCTGCTGGCGATTCCGGCGGTGTTCGGGGCGGGGTTGTTCTCGATTCCGGACGTGCTGGAGCGTTCGGGTGCGGGTGTGCAGGCGTCGGTGCCGCAGATGATCGTGGCGACGATCCTGGCGTTCGTGGTGGGGTACGCGACGATCGCGTGGTTGTTGAAGTACGTGTCGAAGCACTCCTACTCGGCGTTCGTGTGGTATCGGCTGATGCTGGGCCTGGTGCTGATGGGGCTGCTGTCGATGGGGTTGTTGCAACCGATCTAAGGTGGAATCCGTGGCCACGGTGATTCTGCTTCGACATGCGCGTTCGACTGCCAACGGTTCCGGTGTGCTCGCCGGGCGGTCGTTGGGTGTGGGGTTGGACGAGCGGGGGCAGGCGCAGGCCGCGGCGCTCGTGGGCCGGTTGAAGGACGTTCCGGTCTGTGCGGTGGTGTCGTCTCCTCTGCAGCGGTGCGAGGAGACGCTCGCTCCGCTGCTGGCGGATCGTGCTCTTGAGGCGGTCGCGGAGCCGGATGTGTCCGAAGTGGATTACGGGGCGTGGACCGGCAAGGCGTTGAAGGATCTGCTGAACGAGCCGTTGTGGGCGGTGGTGCAGCAGCATCCGTCGGCGGCGGTGTTTCCCGAGGGTGAGGGGCTCGCGCACGTGCAGGCGCGGGCGGTGGCGGCGGTGCGGGCGCATGATGCGCGGATCACCGAGGAGCACGGGCCGGGTGCGGTGTGGGTGTTGTGCTCGCACGGTGATGTGATCAAGTCGGTGCTGGCGGACGCGTTGGGTGTGCATCTGGACGGGTTCCAGCGCATCGTGGTGGATCCGTGTTCGATTTCGGTGGTGCAGTACACGCAGACGCGGCCGTTCGTGTTGCGGGTCAACGACAACGGCGGGGATCTGGCGGGTGTGGTGCCGAAGGCGCCGCCGCAGGAGGAGCCGTCGTCTGACGCTACCGTGGGTGGCGCGACCGGGACCTGAGGTAGCGCTGTTCGGGTGCGCTCAGGGTGAGTTTGGCGGCTTTCTCGTACTCCTGTTGTGCGGCGTCGTGGTGTCCTTGCAGGTCGAGGAGATGTGCGCGGACGGCGTGGACTCGGTGGTGGGTGAGGTCCAGCGTGGACAGTTCCTGCAGCGCCTTGTCGGGGCCGTGGACCATGGCGACGGCGACGATGCGGTTGAGCGCCACCATCGGGCCGGGTGCGGTGACGGTGAGCAGCTCGTAGAGGCCGAGGATCTCGTGCCAGTCGGTGTCGTCGGCGGTCTTGGCGTCGGCGTGGACGGCGGCGATCGCGGCCTGGAGCTGGTACGGGCCGATCTGGGCGGTGGCCAGGGCTTTCTGGATGAGGGTCGTGCCCTCGGCGATGGCTTCGGCGTCCCATTTGGTGCGGTTCTGTTCGGTGAGTGGGACGAGTGCGCCGTGGTCGTCGGTGCGGGCGGGGCGGCGGGCGTCGGTGAGCAGCATCAGCGCGAGCAGTCCGGTGAGTTCGCCGTCGTCGGGTCGTCTGCGGTGCAGCCGTCGGGTGAGGCGGATGGCTTCGGCGGTGAGGTCGACTCGGACGAGGTCGTCGCCGGAGCTGGCGGTGGAGCCTTCGGTGAAGATCAGGTAGAGCACGTGCAGGACGGCGGTGAGGTCTGCCGGGGGCCGGAACTTCGCGCCTTTGATCTTCTGCTTGGCGCGGCTGATGCGTTGGGCCACGGTGGATTCCGGTACGAGGAACGCGCGGGCGATCTCGGCGGTGGTGAGGCCGCCGACCGCGCGGAGGGTGAGTGCGATCTGCGAGGCGGTGGTGAGGCTGTCGTGGCAGCACAGCGCGAGGATCGTGAGCGTGTCGTCCTGGGCGGGCACCGGATCGGGTGGTGGTGGGGTGAGTGCGACGACCTTCTCCTCGCGCTGACGCCGTGCGACGTCGGACCGGTACTGCTCGATCCACCGGCGGCTCGCGGCGGTGATGAGCCAGCCTTTCGGGTTGTCGGGGACGCCGTCGGCCGGCCACTGCTGCGCGGCGGCGAGCAGGGCTTCCTGCACGGCGTCCTCGCACACGTCGAACTGGCCGTGCCGGCGCACGAGCACGCCGAGGACCTGCGGCGCGAGGTCGCGCAGCAGGCTCTCGACGCGTGGTGTGGTCCTCACAGGTCCAGCATGCTCCTGTCGAAGACGGGCCGGATCTCGATGCCGTCGTTGTGCGCGTCGGGCAGGGTGGCGGCGTGGGCGACGACCTGGTCGATGGTGTCGGCCTCGACGAGGTAGAACCCGGCCAGGTACTCCTTGGCCTCGGCGAACGGTCCGTCGGTGACGACGACCTCGCCGTTCTTGATGCTGATGCCCTTGCCGGTCTCGGGTCCGGCGAGGCCTTCGCTCACGACCAGCTCGCCGGACGCGCGGAGCTTGTCGGTGAGGTCGTAGTGGGCCTGCCCGAACTGCATCTGCTGCTCTTCGGTCAGCTTCTCCCACGCCGCGCGCGACTTCGGGTTGCTGTGGATGAGGATCAGGTACTTCACTTCCGGCCTCCGCTCCCTGGCTGGCTCGCCAAAAATCTTCTCACCGCCACGTCGAGACCGCGGGCCGTGCTTCGACATCGCTGTGTCAGCCGGTTCGAGATGGAGGTTTGCGGAGATGACTCAGACGCTGGTGCAGGACGAGGTCGCGATCCGTGCGTTGTTCACCGAGCTCGTGGAGGGCATGCGGGAGCGCTCGCCCGGTCGGGTGGTCGCGCGGTTCGCCGAGGACGCGGTGACGTGCACGCTGGCGCCGCCGTTGCGCAACACCGGCCTGGACGCCCGCGACCCGGAGGCGGTGGCGGGGTGGATGGCGGGGTTCGACGGGCCGATCACGGTCGAGCACCGGGATCTGGAGATCGCGGTGTCCGGTGATGTCGCGTTCGTGCACGGGTTGCAGCGGCTGGCCGCGGTGCCCGTGGGGTATCCCGAGGGCTTCTCGATGTGGACGCGGGTGACCGTGGGCTTGCGGCGGCGTGAGGGGCGGTGGCTGGTCACGCACGAGCACGTGTCCGTGCCGTTCCACATGGACGGGTCGTTCCTGGCGGCGACCGATCTGCTGCCCTGAGCGGTAGATGTGCCGGGGCCCGGACCGTGCAGGGGTGCGGTCCGGGCCCCGGTCTTCCTCGTGGCGGGTCCTACTTGACGTTCACCGCGGCCCAGGCGCGGTTGACCGCCGCGTACTCCGGCGACGAGGCGCCGTAGAGGTCGGCCGCGGCGGCGAGGGTGCCGGTGCGGGCGGCGGCGTACTTGGTGCTGGAGGTGAACTTGGTGGTCAGCGCGCGGTACCAGATCTTCTCGGCCTTGGCGCGGCTGATGCCGGTGACGGGCTGGTTGTCGTAGGTGGGGGAGTCGTAGGCGACGCCGTTGATGGTCTTCTGGCCGCTGCCCTCGGACAGCAGGTAGAAGAAGTGGTTGGCGATGCCCGAGGAGTAGTGCACGTCGACGCTGCCCGCGGTGGAGGACCAGTAGTCGAGGCTGCGGCCGTCCTTGGAGGGCTTGTCCATGTAGCGCAACGGCTTGCCGTCACCGCGGATGTTGATCTTCTCGCCGATCAGGTAGTCGCCGACGTCGCTGCTGTTGGAGGCGTAGAACTCGGTGGTGGTGCCGAAGATGTCGCTGGTGGCCTCGTTGAGGCCGCCGGACTCACCGGAGTAGACCAGGCCCGCGGTCGCGGAGGTGACGCCGTGCGACATCTCGTGCGCCGCGACGTCGAGCGAGGTCAGCGGGTTCTGGTTGTTCGCGCCGTCGCCGTAGGTCATGCAGAAGCACGAGTCGTTCCAGAAGGCGTTGCTGTAGTTGTCGCCGTAGTGGACCTTGCTCAGGGCGCCCACGCCGTTGTTCTTGATGCCGTTGCGGCCGTGGACGTTCTTGTAGTAGTCCCACGTCTTGGCCGCGCCGTACGCGGCGTCGACACCGGCGGTGGCGGGGTCGGTGTAGGTGCCGTTGCCCCACTTGTTGTCGGCGTCGGTGAACAGCGTGCCGGTGCCGGAGCCGTTGGCGAGGTTGTTGACCGACTGGTTGCCGCGTGCCGGGTCCTTGAGCTGGTACGTGCTGCCCGACTGGGTGGTGTTGAGGGCGACGGTGCCGCTGAAGGTGGACTGGCCGGTGCCTTCGGCGTCGTGGATGCCGTCGTAGGACAGCAGCTTCTCGCCGGTCCTGGCGTCGGTGAAGGTGTGCAGCTCGCTGGGCGTCTGGTCTGGCTTGACGCTGTGCTCGACGGTCTCCCAGGCCAGCACCGGGGCGTGGTCGAACGCGAACACCACGAGCGTCGCGCCGGACCGGGCCGCGACGGGCGCGGAGGTGTCGAGGCCGGTGAGGGAGGCCTCGGACGCCTTCGTGACGCCGGTGACCTGGCCGGCCTTCTGAGTGACGACCACGTCGCCGCCGAAGACCTTGAGGCCGTTGAGGGTGCGGTCGAACCGCAGGTGGTTCGTGCCGTCAGCGTCGCGCACGACGTCCTTCGGGACGAGCCGCTCGCCTCCGGCCAGGCCGAGGGCGGTGGAGATCGTCCCCGCCGGGTCGGCCGCGTTGGCCGTGAACGTGCCCGTGGCGGCCAGTGCCGCCGCGGACATCAGGGCAGTCGTGATGCCCAGGGTCTTGCGCTTCATGAACGCTCCTTGTTCCGGTGCAGGGAGCGATCGCCCGGCGTTACAGGGGTGCCGGGTCGATCACCGTGGAACAGCCCGACCTTCGTCTCGATGACCGGGCGTGGTGATCGTATTGCTCTCAGTGCATGCGACCAGCCACTCCCAAAATCCGAGATGGCTTCATGAATTGAGCTGCGGTGCTGGTCAGGCGATCGTCTTTTGTCCGCATGGTGGAACAAAAGAGCAGCTCAACCACCGTGGAAACACGACGGAAACAATCAGTGCCGTACCTGCTCACGGTCCAGCCTGCTACTCCGATTGGTGCAGCCCTACCGGAGGGGATCTTGTTTAGAGTTAACCGGCCCGCTTGAGAGCTGAGTCACAGATTCACAGGCCCAGACGGGTGACCGCGTTGTCCTCCAGCGGATTCGCCGTCCGGATGTAGCGGTGCACCGTGCGCGGGTTGGTCCACCGGCCCTGCCGCATGATCTCCCGGTCGCTCGCCCCGCCCAGCGCCGCCTGCGTCGCGAACCCCGCCCGCAGCGAATGCCCGCCGAACAACGCCGGGTCCAGCCCCGCCCGCAGCGCGTACCGCTTCACCAGCTCCGCCACCGCACGCCCCGACATCGCCTTCCCTCCGATGCCGCCGTGCCGGTTGACCACCGGGAACACCGGACCCGTGCGGCTCGCGGCCTGATAGCCGTGACACCGGTGCAGACCGGTCTCCTGGATCTCCTTGCCGTCCAGCACGTCCGCCCAGTCCGCGAACGCGCACACCGGGCACGTCGGCCGCCGGCTGCCGCGCGGCAGCACCACCGACTGCTGATGCTTGCCCGTCTGGTCCGTCTTCGTCGTCCCCAGCCGCACCAGCAGCAACGGCTCGTGCGTGCGCGGATCCACGTCCACGCTCACGTCCTCGAACGCGATGCCCGCGAGCTCGCTGCGGCGCAACGCACCCGCGAACCCCACGAGCAGCAACAGCGCGTCCCTGGCCCGCGCCGGCCCCTCCGGCGGGCGTTCGCGCAGCAGCGCCTCCAGGGTGTCGAGCAGCACCGGCCGCTTGCGCACCGGCTGCGACCTGCGGCTGCGCCGGATGCCCCGCAACGTCAGCCGCACGACGTCACTGCGCGTCGGGCTCGGCAGCCCGTTCGCCGCGTGCACCGCCGAGATCGCCGCCGACTTGCGCTCCAGCGTCGACGCCCCGAACGCCGGCGACCCGTCGTCCTTCACGGTGTCGGCCGCGGCCGCCAGGTACACCGCCACGTCGAGCGGATCCGCCGGCAACGCCTGCCTGCCCTCCGCCTGGCACCACCCGGCCCACGCGATCCAGTCCGACCGGTACGCCCGCACCGTGTTCGGCGACTGCGCACTGCGCAGATAGCTGCTCAGCGACGCCGCCTGCTCGTCGTCGAACCTCTCGCGCACCCTCGCGAGCGCGTCGACGTCGATCAGCACCGAGTGCGACACCCGGACCAGCGCGTGCTGGACGGGTTCGGGCAGGCTCACACCCGCGATGGTAGTCCTCTGATCAACTCCGCCACCTCGCCCGGCGCGAGCTCCAGCGCGCTGATCCCCACGCTGACCTCGAAACTGCACCGGCGCGGGTCCGGATTGGACCGCGCGTACAGGAACAGCTTGATCCCCGTCTCCTCCGCCAGGTTCTCCGCCGCCCGCTGCGCCTGTTCGCGCGGCATCGGGAGATGGACGTGGAACAGGGGAGTGGCCGGCACTTCCGGCGTGGTGTGCGCGAACCCGTCGTCGTTGATCGCCAGCGCCAACGACCGCGCGTGTGCGGCGAACTCCGCCATGCGCGGCAGGTTCTCGTCCAGGCCCATCAACGCGATCGCCGCCAGCGGCCACGCGTCCGCGATCGCCCCGCCGAGCCTCCTGCGCCACACCTCCGCGTGCTCGATCGTGCCGGCGTCACCGGCGAGCACCGCGCCCCGCACCCCTCCGAGTCCTTTGTAGAGCGACACGTAGACCGTGTCGAACAGGTTCGCGAGCTCCGGGAGCGTGACGTCGAAACCGGTCTGCGCCTCCCAGATCCGCGCCCCGTCGCAGTGCGCCGCCGCACCCCGGCCTCTGGCCCAGTCGGTCTGGTGCCGCAGGTCGGCGAACGCCGGCAGCAGGCCACCGATGTCGCGCTGCGGCAGCTCGAACACCACCGCCACCAACGGCTCCTTGACGGTCTTGAGGTCGTCGAGGCCCAGCAGCCCGTTGCGGTCGCCCACCGGGTGGAACCGCAGCCCGTGCACCGCGCTGTACCCCTGGTTCTCCCACACGTGCAGATGCGACTGCGG
>Ga0070710_10000354_pt1 | contig 21680 bp, 22 predicted proteins | sample LARL52metaG_FD_65454 | JGI IMG/M metagenome (GOLD analysis project Ga0070710, IMG submission 65454) | Corn, switchgrass and miscanthus rhizosphere microbial communities from Kellogg Biological Station, Michigan, USA - LAR L5-2 metaG | ecosystem: Host-associated > Plants > Roots > Rhizosphere ...
AAATTCGATTCCGGCTGCGGCTGGCCGAGTTTTTCGCAGCCGGCGGTGGAGAGCCATGTCGACGAGGAGACGGACCACAGCCACGGCATGGTCCGCACCGAGGTGCTGTGTTCCAACTGCGCGGGCCATCTCGGTCACGTCTTCAACGACGGACCGGGGCCGACCGGGCTTCGCTACTGCATCAATTCGGCGGCGCTGAAGCTGAAGCCCAAATGAGCCGAGCGGCGAGGTCTCGCCTGTCGATGGCACCAAGGCACGGGATGTGCTTTGCTTGAGTTGTGCGCCGGCGGCTGTATCGGCCGCCGGCCCGCTTTGGGGAGAGTGCCATGTCCACGCTCGGGCTGATCCTGATCATCCTCGTCATCCTCTACCTCATGGGCGGCCTGAGCGGCCGGTTCGGCGGCTACGGCTATGGCAGGGGCCATTCCGGTATGGGGATCGGAGGGGTGATTTTGGTGATCCTGCTCGTCCTCATTCTCCTCGGCAAGCTCTGACGCCTTAAACCATTGAAATTTGGGGACTTCTACCGGCGCGGGGACTTGGAACCCGGATTCATCATTTGGTCCGGAAGATTCGCAATTCTGTCAAACAAGCCTATATTAGGGGCTGAAATGACCTGGACGGAACGGCCTGCTCGCGGGCGGCCTGCCGTCGACCATTCCTCGCAACCCGAAAAGCGCCGCGACACGGTTAAGAGGCGCCTTAAGAAACGAAGGTCACCGACTATGCGTCCTTTCAGCTTCAACACGTCTGCCGAACTCTTCCCCGCCGCCATCCGCAAGAAGAAGCGCGCCGGCTTCACCTATCGGCGTTTTGGCACTGCGGCGGAAGCGGTCCGCTTCGCGATGGAAGAGCTGCCGTCCGATTCGCTGAACGGTGCCTATCTGCAGGTCGAGGAAGCCCGCTTCGACCAGAGCGGCATCCGCACGCTCTATGAGAGCGAGGCCTTCCCGCTACCGCGTCGCCCGCGCGCGGCCGAGGCCGCCCCGAGCGACAAGGACGCGGCGTAAGGCACGACGCTAGCGCGGCTGCTTCTCCAGCCAGCGTCTGAGCAGCCGCACGTTTCGCATGTTGGCGCGGAACAGGACGTCGAAGGCATCGCCTGCAAGCGGTACCGTTCCCGCCACTCCCTGGATCGCAACATTGCCCAGCATCCGCGCCGTGATGTGCCATGGTGCACCGAGCGCGCGGGCCTCGCGCACCAGCCAGAGCGACAGCGCCGTGGCGATGATGTCGCCGACGACAGGGACCAGGCCGATCAGCCCGTCGATGCCGTAGCGGATCTTGGTGCCGGGCAGGATGAAGGCGATGTCGAGCAGCTTTGCCGTCGCCTCGAGCCGGGCGATCCGCTGCTCCCTGGTGAGATTGCCGAACGGATTGGCGGTGCCGAAATCGATGCGGAAGCCGCGCTCGAAGCCGAGTGGAGCTTGCGGGATTTCGCGCCCCTCCTGATCGATGACGGGCCCCTGCGCTTCCGCGCCCGTAAAGGTGGCGCGCGAGGTGGTTCCAGGTCGCGGCTTGCGGCGAAAGCGGGTGTCTTGATCTGTCATGGGCATCAGATGGGAACGCGCGTCGCCGGCACAAGTTGCGATGCAGCCACGCCGACTTCAGCGGCCGCGCGCGGCCGTCGGCGTCAGCCCGAAACGGCGGCGGAAGCAGCGGTTGAAATAGGAGAGGTCGTTGAAGCCGCAGTCGAATGCGATGTCGCTGACGCGCCCCTCCCCACGCGCCAGCAGCTCGGCGGCCTTGCGCAGCCGCAATTCGTTCAGCCGCGCGGTGAAACCGGCGCCGGCCTCGTACAGCAGCTCGTTGACGTAACGCTCCGACAGGCCCGCGGCGGCGGCCAGCTTCTGCGCGGAAAAATCCGGCTCGGCAAAGCGCTTCTGCAGGATCATCAGCACCGCCTTGAGGCTGACGGCGCGCAGCCCGCCGCGCCGCGCCTGCGAGGCGACGTCGCCGCGCGCGCCAAGTCCGATCGAAGTGAGATCGAGCAGGTGCGTCGCAATCGCCAGCCCCGCTTCGTCGATCGCGGCAGGATGCTTCAGCAGCATGTCGCTGTAATCCATCGCCAGCGACAGCGTCCCGCCGCATTCGAATTCGCGGCCGACCATGTCATCCACACCGGACACGACGGCGCGCAACGCCTCCGCGGGCAGATAGACGCAGGTGAATTGCGTGTGGCTGGAGCGGTCCGTGCTCTGGAACGGCTCGTCGAGCTTGAACAGCGTCAGCCCGCCCGGCCGCACGGTGAATTCACGGCCGCGATGAACGATCTGCGCCTCGAGCATGCTGGTGTTGCGGGTCAGGCAAAAGCGGTCGTCCCTGCTCTCCAGGACGTGCCGCCGCTCCCGCCGGACGCCGACAAAGGTTCCGTCGCAGCTGCCGAGAATGGTCGAGCCGATATAGGCGGAATTCATCGCGGCGCGAAAACGGACATCCGGCGCGGGATCGAAATCCGCGCTGTCGGAAAACTGTCCGACCAGGTCGGCAAACAGCCGGACACGCTGCCGCTCATCGAGACCCGGCGGCAGCATCTCGGTCGAGAGTTCTTTCCTGATGACCGTCATCGAACCCCTGCACGATAAGTGCGGAAGGTAGCACGCTTGGCTGAACCGGCAGTGAAGCGACACACGTCGCGGAAGCAAAACAGCGCCCGTCAGTCCAAATCCAAAACCTTCCGGCACCGGACAGTCCAAGACGTCGGCACGCGGTGGCCTTAACCATGCGGGCCGCGGCGAGCAGCCGCGGCATTCGGACTAAGGAAATTGCGACCCCTTGGACAACGTCTTGAGAGGAGAAATTGGAATGACCACCACTTTTGCGCGCAAGCTGGTGCTCGGTGCCGGCATCGCGGCCAGCATGGGGATCGGCTACGCCATCGGCGCGCAGCCGCATATGACCGAAAGCATCACCCTGCTGCAGTCGGCACGCGCCGAGCTTGCGCAAGCCACACCCAACAAGGGCGGTCACCGCGAACGCGCGCTGGGATTGATCGATCAGGCGATCTCGGAAGTCCGCGCCGGCATCGCCTTTGCCGCCGGCGGCTGACCCCGCAGCGCGATCTCGCCAGTCAAACATGATGGAGATACGAATGAGAAGGATTCTTGCCGCATCTGTCCTGCTCGCTGCGATGACCACTGCAGCCAGCGCCATGCCGCTTGCGCCCATCGACACGGCAGCGAAAGCCGACGTGATCCAGGTGGCCGGCGGATGCGGTGCTGGACGGCATCGCGGCCCCTATGGGGGTTGCCTGCTCAACTACGCCAACCCCGCGGCGCATGCCTGCCCGCGCGGCTATCACGTCGGTCCGGGCGGCGGCTGCCGCGGCAATGGCAGATAGATTCAAGGCACACCAACACAGAAGAGAGCGGACGGCGGACCAGATGGTCCGCCGTTTTGTTCTTGCATCATGCTCAATTCAGGCCGCCGGCGCCGGCAGCGGTTCCTCGACATAGCGATGAACCAGCCAGGCCGACACGATCGCCGGGACAAATCCCACCAGCCCGTACAGCATGAACTGCACCGCGCCGCTGTCGGCGCCGCGCGAGCCATAGGCAAACGCGGCGAGCACGAAGGCGATCGCACCGACCAGCACAATCCGCAGCGCCGACCCGATCGATCTGACGTGGAACAGAATGTCTTCGATGGCCGCCATCATCAGTGCCGGCAGGAAGCCGAACAGATAGGTGTACTGCAGCGTCATCGCGAAGACCGAGATCAGCTTGCCGATTTCGGCGGCGCTCGGTGGATGGCTCCAATACCCCGATTGGTACGTGGTCACCAGCAGCAGGCAGAACCCGCCCAGGAACGGTCCGACCAGGGCGAATAACAGATAGCGCTTCATGCCGCCGTTCTCCTGATGTCAGCTAGCTCTGAACCTCGTCAGCGCTCAACTACAGGCCATGGCGAAGATGACGTCAAGCCGACGGATGGCGAACCGCGCCGGGCAACGGCATGTTGCGCTGCGTTATTCGCCCCAGGCAGTGAAGGCGTCGTTAAAGGCACGCTCGCCCGGCGATCCCTTCTCGATCGCGATGATGGCGCGGCGCTGATTGGTATAGACCAGCGGCACATCGAACCAGGAACGCTCCTTCAGAAGCTGGACATTGCGCTGGCGGTCGGCGTCGACATTGGACAGGCCGACCAGGAAAAAGCCGTCGGTGACCTTCACCGCGAGCCCCGCAAGCGGAGTGCCACGGGCCTGTTCGTTGGACTTCATCAGGATGCCCGGAACGTTGCCGACCCCGCCACCCGAGAAGTCCGAGGGCAGGATGAAGGTCAGTTCCACCGTGTGGCTCGCCGGCAGCGAGGAGTCGGTGTTGCGGCGGAACGACATCGTCATCTTGAACTTGCGGTCGGGAATCTCGATATCGGCCCGCACCGCGATGTCCCCCTTCTGACCGTTGGCCCCCTTCACCTGATCGGTGCGCCAGATCACCGAACCGACATATTGCTTGCCCTTCGGATCGGAGGGATCCTCATCATACAGCACCACGCGCTGGGCCACGGGCGCCACCTGCTCCGAGGACGGCGCCTGCCCGACCCGATCGGCAATCTTCGGCTTGCTGAGCGGCGCCGAACTGTCCTTCGGCGCCTCGACAACGGCCTGCTGCTGCTGCGACTTGAGCAAGCCGCTCACGGTGGTGATGGCCGACTTGCCCCAGAGCAGCGCCGCGCCGCCGAGCACCAGCACCACACCGATCGCGATGGCGCTCTTGAACGGAAAGGCCGCCAGACGGAGCGGCTTTCGTGCCGCACGATCCGAACCGGTCCGCAGGCGCGGCGCCGGCGGCTGCGGGGCGTAGCGCTCGGCTTCTGCGATCGGCTCGTCAAAGGAAAACGGCGTATCGCCCTCGCTGCCGCGATTGTCCGGGCCGGGCTCGAGGCGGTCGAACTCGGCTGATGGCGAGGGGACATTCGCATAGGTTTTCCGCGCGGCGCGATTGGCCTGTGCGGCGGCACGGCCGAGTTCATCGGCGTCAGCGGTGATGTCGCGAAAACCTCTGACCCCCTGGGTCTGTGGCGCGCCCCCTTCCGGGCCCCGGCGCGGGGGCACGCCCGGGCGCTCTCGTCCCGGCGGCAATTGGGACTCCTGCATCGCCACTGGCTGCCCGGCGAGCGCCGATGCAGACTGCTGAGGCGGCGGTGCCTGTTGCGGCGATGGCGAGGCGGCATCGGCGCGCAGATTGCGCGGCGGGCGCTGGCCGTCAGTTCGCTCCTCCGGCGTTCCCGGCGGCCGCGCACCCGGCGGAGACGGCGTGGCCGGACGCGGACGCGGGGCAGCCGCAGGTCCCGTGCCGGCGGGTGGCGCCTCGCCCGGCCGCGCGCTGGCTCTGCGAAGCGCATCGCCAGCCCGCGGCGGAGCGCCCGGCGGGCGCGCGGCGTCGCGGGCGCGCTGTGCAGCTTCCGCTTCCACCTTGCGGACCGCTTCCTCCAACGACAACCGCTCGCGCGTGATTTCCGATTCGCTGAGCGGCGGCTGCACGCTGCGCAACTGTGCGATCAACGCCGCTCGGGCGCGCTCGTAGAGCGCACGGCGGCTCTCGCCGGGAGCATTAGGATCCAGTCCGGCAATGGCACGAGCGATCAGCGGGTAATAGTCGGCCATATCAACTCGGTTGTGAGGACCTGACGGTCATATCGCGTTATGTCTCGAATGGATTCTGCACCAGGATAGTATCCTCGCGTTCGGGGCTCGTGGAAAGCAGGGCAATCGGACAACCCACGAGTTCCTCGACCCGGCGGACATATTTGATGGCCTGCGCCGGCAGATCGGCCCACGACCTTGCATGGGCAGTCGGCTGCTTCCAGCCCTCGATGGTTTCGTAGATCGGGACGACCCTCGCCTGCGCACCCTCGCCGGCGGGCAGGTGATCGATTTCGCGCCCGTCAAGCCGATATCCTGTGCAGACCTCGATGCTGTCGAAGCCGTCGAGAATGTCGAGCTTGGTGAGCGCGAGCCCGTTGATGCCACAGGTCCTGACCGTCTGGCGTACCAGCACCGCATCGAACCAGCCACAGCGCCGCTTGCGTCCGGTATTGACCCCGAATTCCTTGCCGCGTCGGCCGAGCTCCTCGCCGACCTCGTTGGTGAGTTCGGTCGGAAACGGCCCCAAGCCGACCCTCGTCGTGTAGGCCTTGCAGATTCCCAGGACATAACCGATGCCGCCCGGCCCCATGCCGGTTCCGGTCGCCGCCTGAGCGGCCACAGTGTTGGATGATGTCACATAGGGGTAGGTCCCGTGATCGACATCGAGCAGCGCGCCCTGCGCGCCCTCGAACAGAATGCGCCGGCCTTCGCGACGCTTGATGTCGAGCAGCCGCCACACGGTTTCCGCGTAGGGCAGCAGTTTCGGCGCCATCGCCGACAATTCCTTCAGGATGCCCTTGCCGTCGATCTCATCGAGATTGAGGCCCCGCCGAAGGGCATTATGATGAGCAAGCAGCCGATCGATCTTGTGCGGCAGCGTATCGAGATCGGCGAGATCCATCAGGCGGATGGCGCGGCGGCCGGCCTTGTCCTCATAGGCCGGGCCAATGCCCCGGCGTGTCGTGCCGATCGCTGTTCCCGTGTTGGACGATTCCCTGAGCGAGTCGAGTTCGCGATGCAGCGGCAGGATCAGCGTCACGTTCTCGGCGACGCGCAGATTGTCCGGGCTGACCGCAACGCCCTGGCCCTGCAGCCGGGTGACCTCGTCGAGGAACGCCTGCGGATCGAACACCACGCCGTTCCCGATCACGGACAGTTTTGAGGGCCGCAGCACGCCCGAGGGCAGCAGCGCGAGCTTATAGGTTTCACCGTTGATGACGAGGGTATGGCCGGCATTGTGCCCGCCCTGGAAACGTACGACGATGTCGGCCTGTTCCGACAGCCAGTCGACGATCTTGCCCTTCCCTTCGTCGCCCCATTGGGCGCCGACGACGACCACATTAGCCATTCCCGGGGTATCCCTCTGCAACCCATCGCTTCACGAGCATGATGGCATCCGAAAAGGCCACACGGGGCGGCCTCGGACCAGCGTCCGCGAGGCCTGCCCTTCGGAGATCATGCACCCAGCCCAAATTGCGGCCTTGAAGCCGCCGCATGCGAGGCACCCCACCCGATAATGGAAGCCGCCTGTCGAAGCAAGCAAGAAGGGCGCCAAAAGGAGCCATTAGAGCACTTCCAAGCCCTTGATATCCCCGGAATATTTCTACCCCCAGAGCGCCTTCCTGCCAGACCGACCGCGCTCAGACCGCAGAAGCGGAGCGCGCCTCTTGCGGCGGTATATTCCATCGTTTGCTTCGACCTCAAATACGTCGAGGAACGAGCGTCGGTTTCGCCGGGTTCCGGTTCGAGCGAAACGGTCGAGAGGATCGACCGCCAGCTCACATATGTCCGTCCACCACCCCAATATCCGGCGGCAGCGGCGCGCGAGATCGCGGTTGTGCGTGACAGGCAGGAAACCGGCGCCGCTCGTCGCATCACCTTGCGCATCAATTCGAACATGCCGTCGCCGATTGCGTGTCAATCAGCGGTAACAGCGGCGACGCCTGGCGGAACCCTCGCGATTGACCCACGTCGCGAAGAATTCGCATGCCGTGATTGACGCAGGTCAACCCTCCGACTTCGAGGCGTGCCAGCCTTTCCTGTCACGCGGCTTCAGTTTGAAAGGGCAATCATGCACTTGTATCTCGGTGCGCTCATTCTGATTCTCGTCGGCGTCATCTTTCTCTCGACCAATCTCGATGCCATGCCGGTGGAACAATTGAAGACGCTGCCGGCTGCGTGGTGGCCGCTCGCTTTGATCCTCGTGGATCTCGCGGCAATAATGCGGCCGCGTCGCGCGGACTGACGGCGATGTCCCGCCAGTTCGACGCCATCGTGATCGGCTCGGGACTGGGCGGTTTGACCGCAGGCGCCCTGTTCGCGCGCGCTGGGCGCAAGGTGCTGGTGATCGAGCGCAATCGCAATTTTGGCGGTGCTGCGACCGTGTATCGGCATGGCTCGCTCGCGATCGAAGCCTCGCTGCATGAGATCGACGGTCTCGATGCCGCCGATCCCAAGCGGCCGATCCTGCGTGCGCTCGGCATCGATCACGGTCTCGAATTCGTCGACGTCGGCGCCCTGCACGAAGTCAGAAGTCCGCTGTTCGCACGGCCCTTTGTGATGCCGCACGGATTCGGTGCCGCGATCGCAGCCGCCAAAGCGCATTTTCCGCGCCAGGCGGACGGCATCGCGCGCTATTTCAGGCGCCTTGAAGCCGTTCGCGATGCCGTTTCCCTGACGAGCGCGCATCAGGACGATCGCAGCTGGTGGCTGCGGAACGCATTGACGCTGCCCTGGCGCCTGTGGCCGCTGATCCACGATCGCAAGGCGACGCTAAGCGGCGTGCTAGCCGAGCTGTTCGGCGATGACGAAACGATCAAGCTCGCGCTGGCATCGAACCTCGCCTACTACACCGACGATTCCGACACGATGCCGTTCATCCATTACGCCGTCGCGCAGGCCTCGTATCTCGCAGGCGGTGGCCACTATGTGCGCGGCGGCTCGCAGGCGCTGAGCGATGCGCTGGTCAGCATCGTCCGCCAAGCCGGCGGCGAAGCCGAAACCGGCCGGGAGGTGGAGAGCATCCTCCTCGATGGCGACCGCGTCCGCGGCGTCCGTCATCGGGCAATTGATGGTGGCGATATCGGGACGGAGCTTGCACCGGTGCTGTTCGGCAACGCGGCCCCCTCGGTTCTCGCCACCATGCTGCCGGAACCGAAGCAGGCGAGCTTCATGGCGCGCTACCGGGGCCGGCGGCTGTCGATCTCGCTGTGGTCGATCGCGATCGGGTTGAACCGTCACTCCGGCGACTTCGGGGTCAGGCACTATTCGACGAGTATCCTGCCGTCCTGGCTCGACAGTCTCGCTGGCTTGCGCGGGGCGACCGGTCTGCTCGGCGAGACATCACCCGCCCGGCTGCCGCCCTACGGCTTCGTCGCCTACGACCAGATCGATTCGGGCCTGAACGCCAGCGGACCTTATCTCTGCGCCATGGTGGGCCTCGACCGGATCGAGAACTGGAGCGGCCTCGCGACTGCCGACAGGCGCGCGCGCAAGGCACGATGGATGGACCTCATCATCTCTGATCTCGATCGGCAGTTTCCCGGATTGGCCGGCGCCATCGTGCATCGCGAAATGTCGACATCGGAGACCTTCCAGCACTATCTCAATACGCCGGGCGGCTCGCTCTATGGCTTCGCGCCGCAATCGCGCGGCTTCATGCCGCTCGTCGACACGGCGATCAAGGGGCTGTATCTCGCGTCCGCCTTTACCGGCGGCGGCGGCTTCACCGGCGCGATCCTGGGCGGCGGCTGGGCCGCTCGCGCCGCGATGCGCGCCGCCACCGTATCCCGGTCCAAATCGATATCTCGCGCGCCTGCGGCTTGATTCTGCTCAACCGGTCACTGCGCAGAGCGTGAACGATCGTGGCCTAACAATTGTGGCGGTCGCGCTCGTGATGCCCGGGCGCTACATGGGCACCGGCTCGGTTAACTCTGAGCCGCGACCTCTGCCGCCATACCAGGTTCTATCGCGCGCTCCGCGCCGAGCCCGGGTTCGGCACGCAGGCGGGGTTTCGATAGCATCGCGAACGCGACTGACAGCGGCACGGTCGCAACGAGCGACAACGCAGCCACGACCAGCGCCGCCGACGGCGAGGCGACTGTGTCCTGCAGACGGCCCGCAAAGGCCGGCCCCACGGCCATCAGGAGATAGAAGCAGGTATAAAACACGCCAAAACCCGCCGAGCGATCCTGCGGGCGCAGGATCGCTGCCGGGAGCGACAGAATCGCTCCCGACAGCGGACCCACTGCCACCCCAAACATGAAACAGGACAGTGTCGGACTAAGATCAAGCACGAATGACGACAGGGCCGCGGCGGCGAGCAGCGCGCAGACCGCGATCGCCATGATCGGCCTGCCGAGCCGGTGCACGAGATAGCCGCCGGTCGGAATGGCCAGGATCGTCAGCCAGATCGAGAGACTGGTCAGTGATGCCGCCGCCGTCGGCGAGAAGCCGCGAAGAGCCATCAGCGTGGGCGCGTGGCTGAAGAACAGCACGCAGGCAAGGTTCATCAGCCCCCACACGATCCCGGCCACGATGACCGGCGCCAGGATGGCGCCGCCAAGTTCCACACCACTGGCAGACTGCGGATCGCCCTGCGCGTTGCGGCCCGGTATCAGCGCGAACGCTGCCAGCGCCGCCAACGCGCAGAGCCCGCCGCAGGCCATCTCCGCCGGCCACCCGAAACCTTGCGCAATGGCGGCCTGGATCGGCAAGGCCAGCATCGCTCCAAACGGCCAGCTCATCTGCAGGATCGACATCGCGAGTACGATCTCGCGCCCTTCGAACCAGTCCGTTGTCAGCTTTGTCGCGGCGAGCACGACGAGGGTGGCGCCGACACCTCCAACCGTGCGGGCGGCGAGGGCGGCGGCAAAGCTATCCGCGCCTGCGAGGGCCAGTCCTGAAATCGCCATCAGCAGAAGACCGAACAGTCCGAGCGATTTCTCAGGGACGCGGGCGCCAAGCAGACCGGCCGGAAAGGCGACCACGATGCCGGGCAGCAGATAGGTCCCGAGCAATGCGCCGATCTGGGCATAACCCACTCCCAGATCGCGCATGAGCTGGTCTGCGACCGAGCCGACCGACTGGAACTGGAATCCGGTCGCCGCGCGTCCTGCGAACAAGACCGCCAGAATGATCCATCTGCGATGCGGCATGCGGCTTCCCTGTCAGTCCGACGGCTCGTTCTCGAGCAGCCCCGTGCTCAGGGCGTTCGAGAACTGCGACAGCTCCTCCTCGGAGATGTCGTGCAGCGCCAGGCGGACCTGCATGATGGCAAGGTCGAGCAGGTGGCCGGCAAACTCGACGCCGCCGGAAACCACGACATGGCGCTGCTCCAGCAGCACGGGGATTACATTACGCAGGCGACGGGCACTGAACTCATCCATATCGATGCCCTCTCGTTGTTGATGGCGACGTGGCAATCATCCAGCGCCGCGTGGCACGAACGTCGACAAATAGTTCCATCGCCTTGGTGGTTATGGAGTGAACCGACCTCGGATCGGCGCCTGCCCGTCCGCGGCTGACCGCGGCATCGTTCAGGAAGGTGACGTGATGCCCCCGATGCGCCGCGTCGATCGCGGTGGCGAGACAAGCCTCGTCGGCGATGAGGCCGGCGAGCGCAAAACTGCCGCTCTGCGACACGATGTTGTCGAACAGGCGGTTGGCGTAGCAGGACGGGCGCTGGCGCTCGAACACCATGTCGCTTCGCTTCGGCTCGAACCCCGGAATCCACGCCGACTGCGCGGACGGCTCGCTCGAACGCGGTTCCTCGCCCTGTCGCGTGAATGCGATCGGCAAACCGAGGGCGCGTGCATGCCGGATCGCTGCCATGCAGTTCTCCAAGCAGGTGGCCATGTCGCAGAATGGATCGCGTGCCAGCTCCTCATAGTTCCGCAGCTGCAGATCGACCAGGACCAGCAACCGGCTGCGCGGCTCGCCGAGATAGGCGCGCAGGTCGATCACGGCGCTCATCGGAGGTCCGCCGTCGGCCGGGCGCCACGGCTCACCGATTTCTCGAGGATGCCGGGCGCGTCCCACCGTCCTTCGGGGCGGATGATCACATAGGGATCGTCATCGAGCGTAATGCTCTGCGGATGTCCTGCGGTCTCGAGCTTGACCTCGACATAGTCGAAATCGGAGAACACGAACTCCCGATTTCCCATCAGCGCAAAGCCGTGCGCCTCCCAGAATGGGAGATAGCGCTTCTGCGCATGGGCGTAGAGGACGCCGTAGCCCTTCTTGCGACAGAGCTCGATCGCCGCCTCGACAATGCGTTTGGCGAGGCCCTCGCCGCGGCATTCGTCTCGAACTGCCAGCCGCTCGAGCTTGGCGAAACCTGCAAAGTACCGGATCCGGAGGCAGCCGACCGGCTCGCCGTCCTTGTGGCAGACCAGATGCGTGGCGGAAAAGTCGTTGCCGTCGAACTCCTCTTCGAACGGACAGCGCTGTTCGCCCATGTACACCGCGCCGCGGACCGCGATCACCTGGGCCATGCCCTCCATCGACCGCACCACTTCGACCGTCACCGGGTCGCGCGGCACCGCTTTCAGCGGCGGGAGGTCGTCCGAACGGTCGAGCATCTGCAAATGGGGCGCAAACAGCCCGTCATAATTAGCGCCGGGTGAGAAACCGAGCGGCTCCAGCACGCGCAGCCCTTCCTTTGTCACCGGCCGCGAATAGATACTGACGCCCTGATAGAGGGGTGTTGAAAATTTCTGCAGCACCAGGGGAATACCGGCGGCGATCGAGCCCTTGGCGTGAATGCACCACACATAGATACCGGCCGGCCGCTCCGACTGGCGTGCGACGTAGCGCAGCTCCGGCCTCTTGGTGTCGAGGCTCCCGTCGATCAGCCGCCGCGTGCCTTCGTGGTTAAGCGGGAGGACGGCGAGAAATCCTTCGCCCCTGGGCGCTGCAATATTGAAACGGTCGCGCTTGGCGATCGCCCAGAAGGTATCGGGGTTGTGGTTGACCACCGAAAGAACAATCTCATTCGTGGTCAAACCGGGGATATCCTGCCGCGCAGCGTCCATCAGCGACGAAATGCCGGCCGCGTCGACGGTAAAAATCACCGTGCGTCGCGCGATCTGCAGGTCGGTCATCCGGTCGAGCGAGTGCGGCGCACCTCCGCCCTGCGACGTTCCGCGGGCGGTCTTTCGTATTAAGCCTAGGTCGAGCGCGGTCATGCTGGGTCGTCTCTGAGTTGTGAAGCCGCCTTAATTCTGCAATGAATATTAAAAGAACTATCGAGGTAATTTGTATGCACTCACTTGAGCGCAGGGGTGCTCACAACAGTGAGCATGTTCCAGGGCGGATGGCGAACTGGGATCTCGTTCGTATCTTTCTCGAGGTCGCGCGGGTGGGCAGCTTCCGCGCCGCGGCCGAACGAATGAACATGTCGGCCAACTTCCTCTCGAAGCGCATCTCGATGCTGGAGCAGGCCTACAAGACGACGCTGATGACGCGGCATGTCGACGGTATCCGCCTGACGCGGGAAGGCCTGCAGGTCCTGGAAGCGGCCAAGCGAATGGAAGAAGCCTCATTCGGCCTGGACTGCGCGCTCAACCAGGCGACGCCGGCACTGAGCGGCGAGGTGCGCATCGCCGTCACCGAGGGCCTTGGCACGTTCTGGCTCGCACCGCGCCTCGTCGAGTTCCAGCGCGCCTTTCCGAGCATTCTGGTCGACCTGAAATGCGAGATGAAGTCGGCCGACGTGCTGCGCCTGGAGGCCGATGTCGCGGTCCAGCTGGAGAATCCCGATCAGCCGGATCTGAAGCGGCTGAAGATCGGCCGGCTGCATGTGATGCCTTTCGTCAGCCCGTCCTATGTCGAGATCTACGGGATGCCGAAGAGTGCCGACGACATCCGCCAGAACCACCGCATCGTGATGCAGGAGGGCGATCAGACACTCGGCAAGGTGATGTATGACCGCTATGCCGGCCGCGAGCCGATCGGCTTCGTTGCGATGCGCAACAATGTCTCGACCGCCCATGTATGGTCGGTCGCCAAGGGCGCGGGCATCGGCTGGCTGCCGACCTACGCGCCGGCGCTCGGCGATCCGCTGATCCCGCTCGACATCGGCGTCCAGTTCGATCTCGACATTTGGGTCGCCTATCATCCCGACGCGAAGAAGATTCCGCGCGTCAAGCAGATGATCGACTGGATCGTGCAGTCGTTCGACAGCCGCAAATATCCCTGGTTCAGCGACGAGTTCGTCCACCCGAAGGATTTGCCGAAGGCCTACAAGGAGGCCGAACCGCTGGTGAACCTGTTCGCCGGCTTCAAGAAAGTATCGCGCCCGAAGGTGGTGCCGATCTTCCCAAAACGCGTAGACGGGACCAATCGATGACGGACCACGTGTCTGACGGGCCAATCGACCGGCTGGTGAAAGCGAAATGGCTCGCCATCGGGCTTTCACAGAGCGACCTCGCCGAGGTGCTCAGTGCCGCGCTCAAGCCAAGGTTCGAGGAGAGCGAGCGATCGGAACGCGGCGATCCCGCCCGCCTGCGGCAGATCGCCGACGCGCTGGAGCTTCCTGCCGACCTGTTGCGGGGCGCAGGCGAACGGGCGCGCTTGGCAGCCGCGCCGGAACACGATCCGCTGCAGTCCCTGCTCGATCTGCGCCTGCTGCGCGCCTTCCGCGAATTGCAGGATCACCGCACCAAGCAGACGCTGATCCATCTTGCCGAGCAGATGGTCAAACGCCAGTCGCGCAACGACCCGGATTATTAGCGCCTCGCTCGCTATCAAGGTGCTTGATAGGGCCCCGCGCGCATGGTGGCGATGCATCCGTCCGGATTGATATAGCGCCCGAATCCGTGTCTCTAGGCGAGCCGGGTTGCGCTGCTGAACAGACGTTCGCCATCAAGTCCGAGGTCCGCGGCTTGACTGGCGAGAGTGTCGCATCAGTCGCCGTGTCGCGGCACCAACCGGGCCGCTGCCATGACCGCCTCCGACCACGCCTCGCAACCCACCTCCGACCGCGCCTGGTTCGCCAACCAGCCCTATCTGCTGCTCAGCTTCACCGCGCTGTTCTGGGCCGGCAACGCCATCGTCGGCCGGCTTGCCGCCGGACACATTCCCCCGGTGACGCTGTCGTTCCTGCGCTGGGGCCTCGCCTTCCTCACCATCCTGCCCTTTGCCGCGTCCCATCTGAAGCGCGACTGGCCTCTGATTCGGTCGCGCCTTGGCCTGATGGTGGTGCTGTCCATCACCGGGATCAGCGCCTTCAACACGCTGCAATACTGGGCGCTCGAGCATACCCAGGCGCTGAACACGCTGCTGCTGCAGTCGGCGTTGCCGCTGTTCGTCGCCATATGGTCGCTGATCCTGCTCGGGGTCCGCTTGACGCTGGCCCAGGCGTTCGGCGTGGTATTGTCGCTGGCCGGCGTGCTGACGATCCTGCTGCATGGCAATCTCACCGCGCTCGCCGGGATCGCCTTCAACAAGGGCGACATCATCTTCATCGTGGCGCTGGTCATCTTCGGCTTCTATTCGGTGCTGTCGCTGAAGCGCCCCGCCATTCACGGCCTCTCCTTCGTCGCCTTCACCTTCGGCTGCGGTTCCGCCTGCCTGATCCCGCTGTGGATACTTGAATTGTGGTCGCGCCCCGTGATGGCGCTGGACGGGCCCAATCTCCTGACCCTGTTCTATGTTGCGATCTTTCCTTCGACCCTGGCCTATCTCTGCTTCAATCGCGGCGTGCAGCTGATCGGGGCCAACCGCGCGGCGCCGTTCTTCCACGTGGTTCCGGTATTCGGGGCGGTCATGGCGATCGCGTTTCTCGGCGAACGGTTGCAGCCGTTTCACGTCATCGGCTTTGCCCTGGTCCTGATCGGCGTCTACGCGGCGGCGCGCAAGCCGCGGGGCACCGTGTGACCGCCGTCCCGTAGTATTACATAAAGATTGTGTCACACCGGCAAGCTATGGTTGCATGGTGCGTCTGCGCCCTTGGGCCATCTGAGCAACCCGTCATGAGCGACTTGCCATGATCACCGTCCCGGAACTCGCGGCCGATGCGCTCGGCGAATTTCTCTCCGGTTACATGCGCCGCCGCTACGACTCGTCCGACACGGACCTCGTCGAGCTGGTGCCGTCGATCGCACGGATCGCCATCGAGTGCATCGGCAACAGCGATGCGCTCTATCACAATGTCGAACACACCATGCTAGTGACGCTGGCCGGCCACGACATTTTGCGCGGTCGCTCGCTGCGTTGCCACACGCCGGCCGAGGATTACGCCCATATCATCATCGCCTGTCTCACGCACGACATCGGCTATGTCCGCGGACTGTTCAAGGCTGACACCCAGGATGGCTATGTCGCCGACGCCACGGGCCGCAGGATCACGCTGCCGCGCGGCGCGTCGGATGCGGCGCTGATGCCATGTCGCGTCGACCGCTCGAAGATGTTCGTGATGGAACGCCTGGAAGGGATTACTCAGCTCGACAAGCATCGTGTCGCCCGGGCCATCGAGGGCACGCGCTTTCCCGCAACCGTTCCGAGCGAGCAGGACGACGACGAGGACGCAGCCCTGCTGCGCGCCGCCGACCTGATCGGACAGCTCGGCGATCCGCACTACATCCGCAAGGCCAACGCGCTCTATCGCGAATTCGAGGAGGCCGGTCTCAACCGGCAGTACGGCTATTCGTCTCCGGCCGATCTGGTCAACCTCTATCCGCAGTTCTATTGGAACAGCGCGGCGCCGCATGTCCAGACCGCGATCCGTTATCTCAACGTCACCTCCTCGGGCCGGCAGTGGATCGCCAATCTCTACAGCAACGTCTTCCGCACCGAGCGCGATCTCCAGCTGTCGGGACCGCAGGTCTAGCCGCGCAGCCGCGGTCGCCGCATAGCACCCTCCCGCCGCGCGGCCTTGTCGCGGAACGGGATTGGTCACATCCTGAAGCTGTCTCAAGCCCGACCTCAGCGCATTGCCCGCCGAAGAAAAACCCCATCTGCCGCTGCGTTGGCTCCTCAACCAGCCCTATCTGCTGTTGAGCCTGACCGCGCTGTTCTGGGCCGGCAACATCGTGCTGGCGCGTCATGTCGGCGGCCGCGTGCCGCCGCTGACGCTGTCCTGCGTGCGCTGGATCGGCACCTTTCTGATGTTGCTGCCACTGTCCTGGCGGCATCTGCGCGACGACTGGCCGGTGTTGCGCGCAAGGCTGCCGTTCCTGATGCTGTTGTCGACCACGGGCTTTGCCATCAACAACGCCGTCTCGTTCTGGGCCCTGCAATATACGGAGGCTCTGAACGCGCTGCTGATCCAGTCCGCGGGGCCGCTGTTCGTGGCGCTGTGGTCGCTCACCTTGTTCGGCGTGCGGCTGACGGCCGCGCAGCTCGCAGGCATCATCGTCTCGCTCTGCGGCGTCCTCACGATTCTGCTGCGCGGCGATCTCGCGGCGCTCGCCGGCATCCGCTTCAACCGCGGCGACCTGATGTTCGCCGCCTCGCTCGCAAGCTTCGGCCTCTATTCGGCGCTGCTGCCGCGCCGGCCGAAGATCCATCAGCTGTCGCTGATCTCGTTCACGACGGGGTGCGGCGCGCTGCTGCTCGTGCCGCTCTCGATCTGGGAGTTTTCGATCGGGCTCAGGCTCACACCCGATCCGCTATCGCTTGCAACGCTAATCTACGTGGTGATCTTCCCCTCGACCCTCGCCTATCTGTTCTTCAACCGCGGCATCGCCCTGATCGGGCCGAACCGGGCGGCGCCGTTCCTGCATCTCGTGCCGGTGTTCGGCTCGGCGATGGCGATCCTGCTGCTCGGGGAAGAGCTGCGCATCTTCCACCTGATCGGCTATGCACTGGTGCTGGCCGGCGTGATCATCGCATCGCGGCAAGCCGTGAAGGGCGGTGATGCAGGACGCGACCTCCGATACAATGAGGCCAGCCCCAAAGAACAAGGTTTCAACCCGGGAGCAGGACATGTCGAAGTTCAAGGTGGTGACGCCCAAAGGCGCGAGTTTTACGGTCGCCGGCGGCGGTTATGACTATGAGCGGGAGGCGCTCGATCCGATCGGGGCCGAGATCATCGAAGCGCCGGCCAATGAGGCCGAGTTCATTGCCGCCGCGCGGCATGCGGACGCGATCTACGCCAAGGGCATTCCGATCACGAAAGCCATCATCGACACGCTCGAGAGCTGCAAGGTCATCACGCTCGGCAGCGTCGGCGTCGACAGCGTCGACGTGAAAGCCGCGACGGCGCGCGGCATTCCGGTCACCAACATTCCCGACACTTTCATCGAGGAAGTCGCCGATCACGCGATGATGCTGCTGCTCGCAGGCTTTCGCCGCCTGGTCGAGCAGGACAAGATGGTCCGCCAGGGCCGCTGGTCGGAGGGTCGTCCGGCGCTGCTCAAGATTCCGCGGCTGATGGGACAGACGCTCGGCTTCATCTCGTTCGGGCGCGTGGCGCGCGCGGTCGCCAAGCGTGCCGCGCCGTTCGGTCTGCGCATGATGGCCTTCGACCCCTTCATCCAGGAAACGCTGATGTATGACCATGGCGTGATGCCGGCGACGCTATCGGAGGTGCTGACGCAGTCCGACTTCGTCTCGATGCATGCGCCGGCCCGCCCCGAGCTGCATCACCTGCTGAGCGAGAAGCATTTTCGGCAGATGAAGAAGAGCGCGACCTTCATCAACACCGGGCGCGGCGCCACCGTCGACGAAGAGGCGCTGATCAAGGCGCTGCAGGAGGGCTGGATCGCGCATGCCGCGCTCGACGTGCTGGAGAAGGAGCCGCCCTCGCACAACAATCCGCTGCTCTCCATGGACAATGTCACGCTGACGGCGCATGTGGCGTCCGCGTCGGCCCGCTTCGACGAGGCGCGCAAGCGCCGCGTCGGCTATGAATTGTCGCTGGTCTTGCAGGGCATGTGGCCAGTGTCCTGTGTCAACCCGTCGGTGCTGCAGAACACGCAATTGAAGCGCTGGCAGCCGGTCGGCATGGACCGCGGCCCGAACAGCTAGCAGTTCTCGCGCTCCCCGCCTTCAAACAAGCGGGGAGCGGTCATCGCGCGTGCTTGACCGATCAGCCCGCCGGGATCACGACGACGCCCTTGTCCTTCGGCCAGCGCACACGCCAGGCAAAGGCGATGTCCCTGACTTCGCCGGGCTTCGCCTCGAAGACCCATTCCTCTACGCCGCGCTTGTCGTTGAAGTTGCTCGTGGTCGGCGGTGTCGTCGCCGGCAGCATCTCGACCTGTATCTCGTCGTTTTCACTGACCGGCAGCTGATCCTGGATCGCGACCCGGATCGGGAAATCATGTCCGTTGCGCACGGTGGTCTTGAACGTCCGTTCGTCGGTCTTCGATGTCGTCACGATCAGGCCGGTCGAGCCTTCGCTGCGCTTGACGACGCTGCGCTCGATCTTGACCTTGTCGTCGGCACCGAAGCCGAGGTGTACCATCTCATCCTTGCTGGCGGCGTCCATCTTGCCGCGGCCGACGAAGGCACCGTCGCGATAGATCGCTACCCGCCCCGGCAGGAGAGGCGCGTCCTCTGCCTGCTTGAAACTCGCTTCGAGGAACGCCGTGGGATCGATCACGGGCGCGGCGCGGATGGCAAGCTCGGGCGCGATCTGGGCCGAGGAGATGCGCAGGCTCTTGGCGCCTTCGCTCGCACCGAGACTGACGCGTCCGGGAATTTTGAACGTCACCTGGAAGCCCGAGACGTCGGCGGCCGCCTGCTGCTCGTCGGCGCGTTGCGCCGGCGCCGGCATTGCCACCGACGAGGGAGCCGCCGGAGCAAGCTCCATCTGCCGCGACCGCCTGTCCATCTCCACGGAGGACAAGGCGTCCGCCTTTTTCGGTAGCGGCGGTGGCGGATATTGCGCAATCAGGGTTCCCAGCTCGGGCGCGCTGCCGCCGCGCGCGACGCGAACCGTGGAAACACCAAGCGCGACATTGCTCCAGTCTTCGCCGGTCGACTGCGTGATCTCGGCGCGGCGCACCAGTTCCAGCGCAGCCTTGCGCTCCTTCGTTCCGGTCTCGAGCCGCGCATCGTAGAGCGGCGTCCAGCGCGCGTGGCTCACCGCATAGGTCACCCGCAGGGTGGCCCGCGTTGCCTCCGTGGAGGCGAGTTCGATACGGACCTCGAGCTTGCTCGGCGGCTTGGCTGCGCGATCCTGCCCGAGCCGCGCGATCTCGCGGTCGATGTCGCGCTGCTTGCGCTCCGCCTCGCGGATGGCGGTGTCCGCGGCGGCAATTTCCTCGGCGACCGCCGCGAACGCCGCGCGCCATTCGGTCAGCGGGCGCGCCTCGCCTTTTTCGCCGAGACCGGCGGGCGAGACCTCGGCAAAGCGCTCGGCGAATTTGCGGCGCGCGGTGGCGGATGCGATTGTGCCGTCGAGATCGGCGCGGGCGTCCTTCAGCGCTTCGATTTTTCTGTCGAGCTCCGGCAGGTCGACGGGCGGCGCAGGCCGCGGCGGCCGCGCATCGATGGCACCGATCGTGAGTCTTGTTCCGGCCTCTCCCTCCACGCGCAACGAGGACTTGTCCAAGGCCAGCGGAAAATCTTTCGCCACAACCGTAGTGTCGCCCGCGGGAAGATCGAGCGTGATGACCCGCGTGACGCTCGCCCCGTCCGGGAAGACAGTCACGGCATCGATTGCCGATGCCGCATTCAGATCGGCCGCCTGGACCTGCATCGCCGGCAGCACTGCGCCGCCGAGTACCAGACAGGTCGTGACAAGATAGCTTTCCATTCGCATGAGACTGCTCCGAGCTTTGCGCGCACGATCGCCTGGTTGCACGCGCGACCGACCCCGCCCCATCCAGACTGAGACGCTGCGACGAAGGATCAGGTTCGATCGAAATGTTGGAAAAGCAGTGCTACCGCGATACGCGATGAGGAGGCGCCATGGAATCGCACCCGGACGCCGTTCACCTTTGCAAGCTACATGAACGGATGGACATCTTTTCCTCTCCCGCATCCGGGAGAGGAAGGAAAATGTTCCGCAGTTAGGCAGTTAGAACGCCAGCGCCTTGGCCTGCCTGACCTGCGGTAAGGCCTGGATCTGCGAAAGCAGGTTGGGCGGTACCGCGCCATCGACCTCAACCAGCGCGATGGCGTCGCCGCCCTGCTTGACACGGCCAAGGTGGAAGGTCGCGATATTGATCCTGGCATCGCCCAGGAGGCTTGCGAACTTGCCGATGAAACCCGGCTTGTCCTCGTTGGTGACGTAGATCATCGACTTGCCGAATTCGGCATCGACCCGGATGCCCTTGATGTCGACGAGGCGCGGCTTGCCGTCGTGATAGACGGTACCGGACACCGAGCGCTCCTGCCGTTCGGTCGCAACCGCCACCGTGATCAGGCTCTCGTAGTCGCTTTGCGCCGCACGCACGACCTCGTCGACCACCATGCCGCGCTCCTTGGCGACGACAGGTGCGGAGACGACGTTGACCTCGCCGAGCATCGGACGCAAGAGTCCCGACAGCACCGCAGAGGTCAGCGCCTTGATCTTCATCTCCGCGACATGGCCCTCATAGGTGATCTGAACTTTCAGGATTCCGGATTCGGTGAGCTGGCCGGCAAAGGAGCCGAGCTTTTCGGCGAGCTCGATGAACGGTCTCAGCTTCGGTGCCTCTTCCGCCGTGATCGAGGGGAAGTTGATCGCATTGGAGATGGCGCCGGACAGCAGATAATCCGACATCTGCTCGGCTACCTGCAGCGCCACGTTTTCCTGCGCCTCGGTGGTGGAGGCGCCGAGATGCGGCGTGCAGATCACGTTGGGATGGCCGAACAGCACGTTCTTGGTGGCCGGCTCCTCGACGAACACATCGAAAGCCGCGCCGGCGACATGCTTGGCATTGAGGGCATCGAGCAGTGCCTGCTCGTCGACCAGGCCACCGCGGGCGCAGTTGATCAGCCGCACGCCCTTCTTCATCTTGGCGAGCGCGGTCGCGTCGATGATGTTCCGGGTCTTGTCGGTGAGCGGCGTATGCAGCGTGACGAAATCCGCACGCCTGAACAATTCGTCGAGTTCGACCTTCTCGACTCCGAGATCCTTGGCGCGCTCCGGCGACAGGAAGGGATCAAAGCCGATCACCCTCATCTTCAGGCCCTGGGCACGATCGGCGACGAT
>Ga0070710_10000357_pt1 | contig 21648 bp, 12 predicted proteins | sample LARL52metaG_FD_65454 | JGI IMG/M metagenome (GOLD analysis project Ga0070710, IMG submission 65454) | Corn, switchgrass and miscanthus rhizosphere microbial communities from Kellogg Biological Station, Michigan, USA - LAR L5-2 metaG | ecosystem: Host-associated > Plants > Roots > Rhizosphere ...
CTGCACGCCCTCGGCTATATGAGTTCCAGTTCGGGGGCTTCGAGGACCCCCAACACTCCGAGCGGCCCTGATCCCAAGCAAAGAATTGCGGTCGCCAATCTTTTCTATGAAGCATTGGTCGAGGTCGAGAATGATCGATATGAGGAAGCTGTCCCACTCTTGGAACAGGTGGTAAAGCAGGAGCCGGATACTATCGCAGCTTATCTGCAATTAGGCCGGTCCTACATGGCGTTAAAGGACTACCAGAAAGCGGTAACGCCGTTGCGGAACTTGGTTGAAAAGAAGCCGGATGACGCTTTCGCGCAGTATGAATTCGGATGCGCACTGGTGAAGACCGGACACTGGGATGAGGCGGCGCCGCATTTTGAAGCCGCTGTTTCGCAGATGAGCGTATCGTCCATGATGCACTTCTATCTGGCTCTTGTGTATGAACGAACTTCACGCAGTACCGAGGCTATGGCGGAGTTCCAAAGCGCGCTGCATCTGGACCCAAACCACTTTCCGGCGAACCTTCTTCTCGGCCGCATGTTGGTCATGCAACAGAAAGCCACCGACGCCCTGCCGTATCTGCTGAAGGCAATCAAGCTGCGGCCCGACGCGATCGACCCGCACCGTTTCCTTGCGGATGCCTACACCCAGCTGGGACAAGAAGCAAATGCCAGCCGGGAACTTGCGGACGCTGAGCGCATCAGGTCGCAGGGTGGTTCCAGACTCGGAACACCGCTCGATGATTCCGAAGGTGAAGTGAAACGAAGATGATCGCGCTGGGAACCGTATCTTGGGCTTGTGGTCGAATCGCGTAGTTCCAGTTCGCTCCGGCGCGGCATTGGGCTAACATAGCCGGACTCATGGAAACCTCGCTTGCCGCTGCTCAACTTGAATCGCGAGCGATTTTTGACTGTAGACGTTTTTGTACCGGTCAAAGCACCGAAGCTCAACAGAGATCAACAAGTGGTAAGGCGGTGGCTGCAAAGCCTTCAACACCAATCGCTTGCGGCCTACAGGTTTCAATAGAATTCAATAAGCGCTGGAATCTGGTTGGGGACCAGGGGGTCGGAGGTTCAAATCCTCTCTCCCCGACCAATTGTTTCCAAAACACTCCCAGAGTGACCTTCTTTCATCGCGCTTTCCTACCTCTCCGCCGCTGCAGTGGCAGAGAATGTTGCCACAAGGCTGCACGCGGCCGCGAATGACAGCCACAAACCCGGCATGGCGCGGTTTCCCGTCATGTGAATCAGATACGTGCTGATGGCAGGCGTGAAACCTCCGAAGATGGCCGTGGCGAAGCTGTAGGCTAAGGCAAAGCCCGTCGTGCGAACACTGACTGGCATGATCTCCGTCAGAAAAACCACCATTGCGCCGTTGTAGCCGCCATAGATGAACGACAGCCAAAGTTCGACCGCGAGCAGCCGCCGGAACGATGGTTCATGCGCCAGCCACAACATCATCTGATACGCCGTGACCAGCATTAGCAGGGTGCATACGACCAGTAACGGGCGGCGGCCCACCTTGTCGGAAAGCGTTCCCATCACAGGCAGCCAGAAAAGGTTGGAGGCGCCGACGCACAAAGTGACAATCAAACTGTCGATGCTGGCCAGGTGAAGCACGGAGCTGCCGAACGTCGGCGTGTAGGCCGTGATCATGTAAAAAGAGACCGTGGTCATAGTCGCCAGCAGGGTGCCGATGATCACGATCCGCCAGTTCGCTGTGAGCGACCGCAGGATTTCTGAGACGGTGGGCTTATGCCGGCGGGCTGCGAATTCGTCGGTCTCCTGGAGAGAGCGTCTCAGCCTGAAGAGGAAAGGAATGATGACACAACCCACAAGCAGCGGTACACGCCATCCCCACAGCATCATTTTTTGCGGCGAAAGGATGGAACTCAATACGACTCCGAGCAGCGCTGCGAACATGACTGCCACCTGCTGACTCGCCGATTGCCAGCTGACGTAAAAACCCTTGTGCCCCGGGGTCGCGATCTCCGACAAGTAAACCGAGACGCCGCCCAATTCCATTCCTGCTGAAAATCCCTGCAGCAGGCGGCCAGTCAGCACCAGTAGCGGGGCGATCAGACCGATTGTGCCGTATCCGGGCATGCATGCGATGGAAATGATTCCCACCGACATTAGGCTCAAAGTCAGAATGAGGCCGGCGCGACGTCCGTGGCGATCGGTGTAGGCCCCCAGAACAATTGCGCCCAGCGGCCGCATCAGAAATCCTGCTCCAAAGGTCATGAGCGACAACATTAATGAGGTGAAAGGATTTCCGCTGGGGAAGAACGCATGGCCGATGGCGGCGGCGTAGTAGCCAAAAACCATGAAGTCGTACATCTCCAGAAAATTTCCGCTGGAGACGCGGATCACGGCCCAGATTCTCGATTTCCGGTCCCGTACAGCGATCTGTGCTGGTTCGGACGCGGTGTCGAACTCGCCGGATGATAGTCTTCCCATGCTTGCTTTCTGTGCCTCAACTGCTTCGCAACGGCGAGCAGGAATGGAAGACTAAGTCTCCTTGAGTGCGGCGCCGGATCCTTCGTGGGCAAAAACCTGCAGCAGCGGGAGTTCCACGCGGAACGTGCTGCCTTTGCCCTCCTGGCTCGATACTTTGATATCTCCGTTGTGAGCGGCACAGATCGCTTTCACAATTGAGAGTCCGAGCCCGGCGCCGCCGCTGGCGCGGGAGCGGGCTTTGTCGGCGCGATAGAAACGCTCGAATACGTGAGGCAGATCGTGAGCCGGAATTCCCAGGCCGTTGTCGGAAACTTCGAGCACCGCGCTCTGCCCCTCCCGGCCAACACGCACTTCGATCATGCCACCCGCAGGGGTGTACTTGATGGAATTATCGATCAGGTTTACGAGGACCTGCTGCAGGCGGACCCGGTCGCCCGCGACCTCAACGCCAGGTCCGGCTTGAATGCCCACGCTGATCGACTTCTCTTCCGCCAGCAGCTTCATTTCGCCCGCAGTCGAGGCCGCGAGTTCTCCCAGATCCAGATGCGATTTGTCCATCTTCACTTCGCCGGCGTCCAGACGCGAAATGGTCAGCAAACTTTCGACAATCCGCGACATCCTGTGAGTTTCTTCCAGCGCGCTGCCGATCTGTTCTCCTAGAGAGGCATCTCGGCGATGGTTCTGGGCAATGCCTTCCAGTTCCAGCTGAAGAATGGTTAAAGGCGTTCGCAACTCGTGAGACGCGTCGGCAGAAAAACGGTTGATGTGCTGGAAGGCGTTATCCAGCCGCTCGATCATTCGGTTGAGCGACATGGAAAGCCGCTCCAATTCGTCGCCCGTTCGTATGACCGGCAGACGCTCGCTCAAGTTTGTCGAAGTGATGCCCTCTGCTCTTTTCGTGATCTCGTCCACCGGCTGCAGTGAGCGCCGCATGAGCCAGTAGCCGCCGGCCACGGCGAGCGACACGACGAAGGGCATGTAGATCGCAAAGGTCAACAAAAGCCCATGCAGCGCGACTTCAACCTGATGGTAGGGTGCGCCGCTTTCGACGATGAACCAGTTTCCGTCCGGCATGGCCATTGTCATGGAATTGATCAGCAGGTGGTTGCCGGAATCGAATTGAAGTTTGCGGGAACCATCCATTTCCTTCTCCCTGGGAAACGGAATGTGCGATGGGTCGAAGGTGCCATCTTTGGGAGAGCCCGAAAGATAGACCACGCCTGTGCCCTGGCGAGAAACGCGAATAAAGAGCCCGTTCACTTCAGGGGCATAGTCTTCATTGATTTCACGCGCCAGCCATGCCTTGTCTTTGGCGGGAAATTGAGAGAGCAACTGGGTGGCGATAGTGCGGCACTCCACGGCCAGCGTTCGCCGCAGGGTCCAATCCAGATATCGCTCCAGTCCCAAATAGACGGACGCGCCAAATAAAATGAGCGTTCCGGCGAGCAGGCCGGCATACCACGCTGTGATGCGAAAGCGCAAGGAACGGGTATTCATGGCTGCGCTCCATGACTCAGAGTGTAGCCCACTCCACGCACCGTGCGAATTAACTTGGGATCGAAAGCGTCGTCTACTTTACTTCGCAGATGGCGCACGTACACGTCAACGATGTTGGTGATGCCGTCGAAGCTGTGGTCCCACACGTGTTCGATAATCATGGTCCGCGACAGCACTCTGCCGGCATTGGACATGAGATATTCGAGCAGGGAAAATTCCTTCGCGGTCAGATCTATCCGTTTTCCGGCTCGCCGTACCTGCTGCGCCAGGCGGTCGAGTTCGAGATCGGCCACGCGCACCACGCTGCTACGGGTCACCGGGCCGCGGCGCAGCAAGGCCTTCACGCGCACCAGCAATTCGGCGAAGGCGAAAGGCTTGGTAAGGTAGTCGTCGGCGCCCGCGTCGAAATTGCCGACCTTATCCGCCACTGCGTCGCGCGCCGTCAGGATGAGCACCGGGACGTCAACGTTTTGCGTGCGCAAGCGGCGAAGAACCTGGCTGCCATCGAGTTCGGGCAACATGAGATCAAGAATCACCAGATCGTAGTGATAGGTCGTGGCGAGTTCGAGGCCCGATTTGCCGTCCGCGGCGACATCCACCGCAAACCGCTCCTCAGTCAGGCCCCGGGCCACAAATTGTGACACTTTTATCTCGTCTTCGACCAGCAGGATGCGCATCGCGTTTCTCGCCCTGCAAGTATATTGCGCTTCCTGTCGAAATCGTTAAAGAAGTCAGATGAAAATTTGTTCAGAAAGCTTGATTTAGAGAGCCTTGCCTTTGCCTAGGTCTCACGATCCTGAATAATGTTTCATGCGGCGTTCATTGCGTGTTAATGTCAACCCGCCACGATTGACTGCCCCAATACTAAAGAATATGGCGCCGGCTTTTGCTTTGTGTGCGCACTAGCTCCCGTTCAACCCACATCGTCCACGTTAGGTTCGGCAGAGCAAGTGCAAGTGCCGGCAGACGCCAATGAAAGACGACCACATGTTTAGGAACGAACTGAAATGATTGGTGACCTTATATGAGCAGCGGAATAATAATGAAGAGGCGGGCGTTTTTGAGGAATGCGGCCGGGGCGGGAGCTTCATTAGGAATTCTGGGAACGTCCGGAGCGAAGTTTGCGAGCGGCCAGAGTGTGGCGGCGCCATCCAAACCATCAGCTGAAGCAAGTTTCCCCCAAGTAAAGAATTTGACGGCGCATACGGCTGAGTTTGTGGTGAATCTGAAGCTCGCCGACATCCCCGGCGAGACGCTTGAACTGGGAAAGAAATCGGTTCTTGACGGTCTGGGGCTCGCGCTCAGCGGATCCAAAGCCGAAACCTGGAAACTGATTCAGGAATATCTGAAACCGTTGGGTTTTCCCCCGAGGAGCGGCGCGGCGGTGCTGGGATCCGCAGTACGGCTTCCCGCCCGCTTCGCCGCCTTCGCTAACGGGGTCGCGATTCACGTTGATGACTTCGACGACACGCAACTCGCCTCCGCCAAAGACCGGGTATATGGGTTGCTGACTCATCCCACCGTGCCTGTTCTTCCTGCGGCGCTGGCGGTCGCAGAGGTTGAAGGCAAGAGTGGGAAGGATTTGCTGGTCGCCTACCACAGCGGAGTCGAAGTCGAGTGCAAAATCGCCGAGGCGATTTCGCCGCGTCATTATGAGGATGGCTTTCACTCGACCGGCACCTGCGGAGTTTTCGGCAGCGCTGCCGCGTGCGCCAAGCTGAAGGGCCTGGACGCACTTCATACCGCACGAGCCTTTGGAGTGGCCGCCAGCCAGGCTTCCGGACTGCGCGAAAATTTTGGCACGATGATGAAACCATTTCATGCCGGCCATGCCGCGGAAGCGGGCGTGGTGTCCGCCGACTTCGCCGCCCTTGGCTGGACCGCCGCGGAACAGATTCTGGAAGCAGGGCGCGGCTTCTTTCACGCCTACGGCGGCACTTACGATCCTTCCGCACTCGTGGACAAGCTGGGAAATCCCTGGACTTTGCAGAACCCGGGGGTCTCCATCAAGCCTTTTCCATCGGGTTCGCTGACTCATCCCGGCATGACCGAGTTGCAGCGCCTGATTCGAGCCAACTCCATCAAAGCCGCTGATGTCGAACGTGTAGAGGTCGGCACCAATCACAACATGCCCAACGCTCTGATCCATCACCATCCCACGACCGGGCTGCAGGCAAAATTCAGCATGGAATTCTGCATGGCGATTCTTTTGCTCGATGGGAAAGCGGATCAGACAAAATTCACGGACGCAGTCGTAAACCGCGACGATGTAAAGAAGATGGTCGACCGGGTTCGCTTCTATGTCGATCCCGAGGCGGAGAAAGCGGGCTTCGATAAGATGACAACCATCCTCAAGATCACGTTGAAGGACGGCCGTGTCATCTCGGGCCGGGCGGATTTCGGCAAGGGTAGCCCGACCGACCCCATGAGCTATGACGAAGTCGCGGACAAATTCCGGGGCTGTGCCGCGTTCGCGGAGTGGCCCAACCTAAAGACCAACCAGGTAATCGACATGGTGCGCAAGCTCGAAGACGTAGCGGATGTTCGCACTCTGACGGCGCTGTGCACTGTGTAATCGTGGCTTTAACAATAACTCCAGGACTGTGAGGGACATTGAAGAACTACAAAATAGCGGTCATTGAAGGTGATGGCATTGGAAAAGAAGTGGTGGCGGAAGGCATTCGCGTGCTTGAGGCCGCCGGCCGCCGCTTTGACTTGTCATTTTCCTGGCAGCACTTTGATTGGAGTTGTGAGCGCTACACCAAGACCGGCCGCATGATGCCGGAGGACGGTATCGATCAACTGCGTCCCTTTGATGCTATTTACCTGGGCGCGATCGGTTATCCGGGAGTGCCCGATCATATTTCGCTCTGGGGTCTGCTGATTCCCATTCGCCGCCAGTTCCAGCAGTACGTCTGCCTTCGTCCCGCGCGCTTGCTGGAAGGCATCACCAGTCCGCTGAGTGGGCGCAAAGCTGGAGACATCGACTTCGTCATCGTCAGGGAAAACAATGAGGGCGAATACTCCGAAGTCGGGGGACGGGTGAACCGCGGGACCGAACTCGATATGGCGATCCAGCAGAGCATCTTCACCCGCCGGGGGTGTGACCGCATCATTACTTATGCCTTCGAACTGGCCCGCACCCGGAGGAAGCACGTCACTTCCGCTACCAAGTCCAATGGAATTGTTTACTCCATGCCCTTCTGGGACGAACGCTTTGCGGCGATTTCAAAAAAGTATCCTGACGTAAAGGCCGACCAATACCACATCGACATCATGACCGCGCACCTGGTGGCGCATCCGGACTGGTTCGATGTGATCGTGGGGTCCAATCTTTTCGGCGATATCCTTTCCGACTTGGGAGCGGCGGTAGTGGGATCGATGGGGCTTGCGCCTTCAGTTAATCTGAATCCTGAAAAGGAATATCCCTCGACCTTCGAGCCGGTGCACGGCTCCGCGCCTGACATTGCGGGTAAGGGGATTGCAAATCCAGTAGCTCAAATCTGGTCAGGCGCAATGATGCTGGAACATCTGGGAGAGAAGGGGGCAGCCAAGGCGGTCGAGCAGGCGATCTTCAACGTACTGGCGCAAGCGAAGGTTCGAACCCGCGACATCGGCGGAAATTCCAGCACAAAGGAAGTGGGAGAGGCGATCGCCGCACAAGTGTCAAAGTAGTGCGGAGTTCTGAACCTCTCCCGTTTCCGTCGCACGCCCCCTCTACAGCACGACTTCGTACACGCGCAACTCGGCCGTCTGCTTCTCGTGATGCGGAACCGCCAGGTAGTAACGGTGAAGCTCCGGGACCAGCACGCCCGTCTTCGCCCGGAACGAAGTTGCGAGATGCCCGACTCGCTCGTAGTGGTCGGCATCCTTCTGCGTGAAAACATCCAGAAATTCTGTTCCCGCAAAGTAGATGCGCTTGCTGCCGCTGTCGAATGCCATGTCATCGACCATCGAGGCAGCCGGATAGCTGGTGATAATCTTGCCGGAGTCCGAATCCATGACCACCAGTTTTCCGGGATCGCGAGTCCCCAGGAACAGGCGGTGGGAAGCCTCGTCGAAGGCCATCGACGTGGGTTTTTTGCCGCCATCTGCCGTGGACCAGGTGTTCAGTAAGGTCTTGCTTTTCCGGTCATACACTTCCACCGAGCTGTTGCCGCGCACATTCACGAACATTCGCGGTCCTGATTTCTCGAAGGCCACGCCTTCCACGTCGTTCGAGTCGATCTTGAACTCAGCTTCGGTTTTGCCGGTAGACACGTCAATCGCAGTGATGTAGGCGTTGGGCAGCTTGGCATCCTTGCCGCCGTTCACCACATAATATAGTTTCGAGGAAGCATCGTAACCGCTGGCATCCGCGCCCTCGCGCACCTTGATGCTTCCCGTCGGCTTGTAGGAATCGGTGTCGTAAATCTTTACCTCGCCCAGGTCGCTATCCGCCACGAAGAGTTTTTTGAGATCGGCACGATACAACATCGAGTGCGGCGCCTTGAGGTCGCTGATGGTGTGGATGAGCTTATCGGTTTTCAGATCGAAGATCAGGACTTTCGAGTTCTCCTCGGCTGTGACAAACAAACGATTGCCTGCGGTATCCGGGGTGAGGTGATCAAAATCGCCATCTTTGAGTTCGGGAAGGGGTGTCGCATGCAAGAGTTTCAGCGGGGCTTTATCCTGCGCCCCGGCGCCAAGGGAAAAGACAAGAAGCACTGCCGGAAAAAGCGTTGCTTTCAAAAAATTCAAAGTGATCCTCCAGTTTTACGATCTCAAACAAACCTGAATCCGGGATGAACGGAACATTAAAAACAGTTCAGCGCAGTTTGCCGCGCGTCGCGGGAATAACTCCAATGGCCAGCCGTTTCGGCACTTTACCCACCTTTACGCGCGTGACTTCTCCCCGCGTCTTAATGTCAATAATCGAAACATCGTCCGTGTCGGTGTTGCTGATGCAGGCATACTTGCCGTCGGGGGTGAACACGATCCAGTTCGGGCCCTCGCCAGTGCTCACGTGTGCGACAACTTTTTTTTGCTTGACGTCGTAGATGTACATGGCGTCATCCATTAAGCTCGAAACCCAAAGCTCGCGGCCGTCTGGAGTAAGCGCCAGGCCATGGGTGCGGGTGTCCTGCGTTTCAAATTGCAATTTCCGCAATTCCGCATGTTGGGCGGGGATTTCCACCCGTTCAACCGCCTTGTTTCCCGGGATGTCGACGATTTCGAATCCGTGCAATTCCGCCAGCGCTACATACATCGTTTTTCCGTCGGAAGAAATTACGTAAGGCCGCGGCCGGCCTCCAGTGGGAATGTGTGCGATGAAATCCATCTTCTCCAGATCGATGAGGCCGATCTCATGAGATTCCATCGAACTCACATACATGTAACGGTTACTACCGGTGTTGAGCGCGTTGTGCGGTTCCTTGATGGGCAGGTTCTTCGCGATTTTTTGTTGCTCAACGTCGATGATGTCGACGCTGGCGCCATCGCGGATGGGAACCGCCACATACTTGCCGTCCGGAGTCGAAGCGCACTGGTTGGGTTTCCCGGAAACTTTGACGGTCCCGATCGTCTGCTGGCTGGTGGTGTCGATGATTCTTAGCGTGTGGTCACTCTCCACGGTGGCGAAGAGGCGCTTCCCGTCCGCCCGCACGCATACTCCGTGCACACGCTCGCCCGCTTGGATAGTGCCGGTCACCTTCCAGGAAGCGGTATCGATAACACTGATATCGTCACCCCGGCTGTTTCCGACGTAGAGCTTGAAGTTCTGTGGAGCGGCCTTGTCCGCGCCCGGAGCCAGAATGCAACTCAGAAATATTCCCGCGAATACGTATGATTTGGATGACAACATAAAGTTCTCCCTCTTTTGACTCACCTCAAACCGGGTTGGCTTGCCCGGCGGTTGACTTTCTTCCCACGGCGAGCATCAGACCCCCGGCCACAAATAAACTCGCGACCAGATACAGCAGACCTGCCGAAAACGAATGTGTGCGGTGGGCGAGATACCCCATCACCATGGGTCCCACAAATCCGCCCAAATTGCCGACCGAGTTGATTAGACCTATGGACGCAGCAGCGGCTGACTCGCTCAGAAACAGCGTGGGCACTGCCCAGAACACGGGCTGAAAGCCGTAGAAAGAACCGCCCGCAATCACGAACAAGCAGATGGCAACCACCAGGTTGTCGCGGTAAACCACCGCCAGCGCCAGCGCGACGCCGCACAAAAAAACCGGCAACGCGGCGTGCCAGCGCCGTTCACGAGTACGGTCCGAGTGCCAGCCATTCACCTGCTGGGTAATAAATGCGGCAATGTAGGGGAGGGCCGCCAGCAGGGTTACTTTCAGATCGCTCTTGCCTGAGAGGCGTTTCAAAATCGTGGGCAGCCAGAATGCGATTCCGTAGCTGCCGGTCATGGCGCAGAAATAGCACGCGGTCAGAAGCAGAACGTCGCGATGCCGCAGCGCCTGCCACACGCTGTAAGAATGGCGCTGCTTCTTGGCCTCTTTCTCGCGCTGCAGCTCGGTGGTGATCCATCGTTTTTCATCGTCGGGCAGCCACTTGGCCAGCCGCGGCCAATCCGTCAGATACCAGAGCGTAACAATTCCCAGCACCACTGCCGGAACTCCTTCGATGATGAACAGCCAGCGCCAGCCTCGCATCCCCAGCCACGAGAGCCCCAGCAACAGTCCCGCCAGCGGAGAACCGACCACATAGGAAAGAGGATTCGCTGCGTAAAAAAAAGCAACGGCCTTGCCGCGATCCTGATAGCGAAACCAGTAAGTCAGATAGACGATGACGCCGGGCAGGAAGCCCGCCTCCGCAGCTCCCACCAGAAAACGCACAATGTAAAACTGCCGGGAAGTGTGGATGAAGGCCATTAACACCGTCATCATTCCCCAGGTAATCATGATGCGCGCAATCCAGCGGCGGGCGCCCCAGCGCTCCACGATCAGCGCACCGGGGATTTCCAGCAGGAAATAGCCAAGAAAGAAAATTCCCGCTCCGAAGCCAATCACACCCTCGCTGAACCCAAGGTCGTGCGGCATCTGCAGGGCGGCTGCGCCCACGTTCATGCGGTCGAGAAACGCGATTACGTACAGCAGAAAAAGAAACGGCAGCAGGCGGCGCGCAATCCGGCGGCGCCCGCGCTGCGCGACATCAGGAACGGCGGTCGACACGCTGGCTTCGGTTGACGAGTCCCGCACGGCCTCTTCGGAATATTTGTTGATCGGATTTTGCAAACCACCTCCGCAATCCTAGCTGCGATTACCGCCGCTGCTTATCAGTGTTAACGCAGAACCAGAGTATTCATGCGCTTCGGTACTTCGCCGACCGGAATGATGGCGACTTCCTTCAAAGTTTTTGTATCAATCACAGAAACACACTGAGCCGCCGAGTCCGAAACGTAAACCCGATCGCTGTCGGGCGTGAACGTGATCCACTCCGGCACCGCGCCGCTGCGCGGACGTCCCAGGGGATGAACCTGCGGCAGTTCCGCATGTCCCACTAACTGCAGATCTGGCAACGAGTATTTGAAGACAGCATTGGCCAACGTGCTGTTCACCCACAATGATTTGCCGTCGGGGGCGACTCCGATTCCATGCGATGGAACCGCCGTTCGCCCTTCCGCGATTCCGAATCCGCCGGGCTGGTCCGGCAACTTGATCTGCGCCACCTGCTCGCGCCGGGCGAAGTCGACCACCGCGAATCCGTGGAATCCCTGGAGTTGGACAAAAATGCGGCGGGTCGATCCGTCGGCATTCGCCTCAAAGGCCATGGGCCGAACCCCACTTTGAAATTTGACGGTCCAGACGGCTTGCTCAGTCTGCAGGTCGATGACTGTTGCGACTTTGTTTTCGATGGAGCCGCTGACAGCGTAGCGGCTGTCGGGCGTGACATAAACGTTGTGCACGGGCCCGTCGACGGGGATAGCCTTGAGACGTTTCAGGGAGTTCGTATCGATAACATCCACCGAGCCCGGCTGGGCGCGAATGCCGACAACCACTCGGCTTCCATCTTTGGTGATGGCAATGTTATTGGGGTGTCCGCTGAGCGCTACTTTCTGCAGAATGTTTCCGCTCAATCGGTCGACCACATCGAGCACGCTCTCAGCTTCGTTGCTGACGTAGATTCGTGATCCGTCGGGAGAAAACACAATCCCGTGCGGCAATTCAATGCCGTGGATTACCTGCACCACCTTGTTTGTCTTGGGGTCAACAACGTCGACGGTGTCGGAGGCGCTGTTCGTGATGTATATCCGGACTAAAGGTCCTTCGCGGCGGGACGGTGGCTCCGCAGCAGTCTTTGCATTGCAGCCGCGCACCCACTCCGCCATGGCCAGCCAGTCCGGGTCGTTCTGCGATTCGAATTGCCTGCCGCCCGAATGAAATGGATCTCCACCCGCTTCGGGCGCGAGCGGATGGATCAGAAGTCGGCTTGAACTGGGATCACCCGGCACGACCTGCTGCACGGCGCTTTGAAAGTTGCGCTGAGACTGTTCCTCGGTCCACTGTGTGGTACCCGGCGACAACTCCTGGAGACGGAAGTTCCGAGCTGCGAGAATGTGACAGCCGTAGCAGCGAGCGTGTCTGGCGCGGTTTTTCAGGAAGATCGGCTGAACCGTGGTCTTGAAAATCTCGAAGCCGAGTGCCGCTGCTTGCTCTGACGACAAACCTGCCGCGGCCTCTGGTGCGTTTCCTGGGCACGTTCCGACCCAAGTAGCGAGCATTTGCCACTCCGGGTCGCTCTGCGACGTCCAGAATTTGCCGCCCGTATGAGTAGGATCTCCTCCCGCCTCGCTGGCGAGGGGATGAAGCAGCAACCGGCTTTTCAAAGGGGCGCACGCAGTTACCAGTTGCGAGACAGCCTGGAAGTTGCGGCGCGATTGCTCGTCGGTCCACGCAGAACTTCCCGGCTCAAGCCGCTCAAGCCGCAATCGGGTCGACAAAGCGGAATGACAATCGTAACAACGCACGCCATCCTGACGTTTTGTCAGGAAGATTGGCTCGATGCGAGTGCGGTAGGTCTGGTAGTCGAGGGGTGACTGCGGTGAAGTCGTCTGCTGCGCCCCGCTGGCTGCAGCCACGTGCTTCGCCTCAGAAGAAACGACCAGCGCGACCGTAACCAGCAGCATTAGCGACTTGTTGTACATATTCCGGCTCGTAGATCCTGTTGCACAAAGAACCAGCAGATCGCAGCAGAGGGTTGGTGGCAGCCGGTGATTGCAACCGGCTGCCCGGAAAAACTTCTGACCTCGATGCCTTCTCTCCAAAAAACTAGAAGATTACTTTCACCGCAAACTGCATCTCCCGTGCTGTTGTGGTGGTTCCGGTCAGCCTCCCCGCTACAGGATTGAGGTTTCCAGTCCCATCAAAAATGTCCGTATTGGTTGGGGTTGACGGTGGCGCGAAGTTCGGGTGATTGAGAATGTTGAAGATTTCCGCGCGGAACTGAATGTTGAATCGCTCGGAAATGCTCTTGATGTAATTGTTCTTGAACAAGGAGAAGTCCAGCGAAGTTACACCTGGACCAATCAGAATGTTGCGGCCAGCGTTGCCTCGCAGGTTGAAGCACAGAGGAGCGGCAACCGGCCCCCCGACGCTAGGCGGTGCGGGATCGCAATACTGGTTCCAAAATGTCATGTCGGGAGCCGTGGGAACAGCAAAGCATTCGGTCTTGATGTAATGAGCGGGATTGCCCGGATTCGTGAGGGTCTTGCAGCCCGATCCACCCAGCCGGTTTGGAAATGCCCAATCGTCGCCGCTGTTGGTATTTGCCGGGTCTGAGCCTGTTCCCCATGTGGGAGTGAATGGCACTCCATCGCTGACGCTAAAGATCAATCCCAACTCCCATCCGCCCAGCGCCCATTGCGCTGGACTGGACATATTCTTCGGAGTAGGAACCTCCCAAGTGCCATTCACCACCAGCGTTCGCCCCACATTGAAATCCGAGAGACCACGGCTCAACCGCATGTCGAACCAGTGAAGGCTGGAGATCGAATTTGAGAAACTGTCTCCCGCGACCGACGCTGAACTGGTATCGATACTCTTGCCCCAAGTGAAGGTGCCCTGCATCTGAAACCCGTGGCTCATGCGTTTGGCCAATTGCGCTTCGAGAGCATCGTATTGGGAGTGTCCCTTGTAAAACATTCCCCGGACTGAGCCGAAGTACGGATTGATCGGATCCAGTGGGCCACCGAAGTTTGGGTCGTTGGGGTCTGTCACAAACGGCCACACATATCCCGCCGAAGTCTTTGTCGGGATAACCAGGTTGGCGTCATCCACCCGGAACGGCTGATGGATGCCCCGTGAGCCTACATAGGCGACCATGGCGGACAAGCTCGGGGCCAGCTGTTGCTGCACATTCAAATTCCACTGCATTACGTAATTGCGCTTGGGGTTCGGATCGATGTATGTGGTGCGCAACCGGTTTGCGGAAAATTGAACATCCTGGCCGCCGCCAAAATTGGGAAACGGATGGGGGCATGCATTGAGCGGGGGTACGCAAACTGATGTGGGATCTTTGACCACGGTGTAGGAGAAAAACGGAATTGCCTGCGTAACCAAAAGCGGGAACTGATAAGGCATGGGCTGAACGTCGAACATGCCGATACCGCCGCGGACCGCAGTTTTCCCGTTCTTCAGTGGATCCCATGCAAAGCCGACGCGCGGCTCAAAATTCTTCAGCGTGGGATTGTTAAAAAATGGATTGCCCAAGTGCGCCAATGCGGGGGGATCCGTGATGTTCCGCAGAGCCGCCAGCTTGCCGCTAGTCTCGCTGATGACGGTCGACATTTCGTAGCGCAGGCCCAAATTCAAGGTCAAATTTGGCCGGGCGCGCCAGTCATCTTGCAAATATGCACCGAAGATGGTCTGCCGGAGATTTCGTGGCGAAAGCGTGCTGGCGATTCCACCTTGGAACTTTTCAGGAAGATTCTGCAGAAACGTGCTTCTGAGAAAATTCCCGGCGGAGTCAAACTCGCTGAGCGGCCCGAAGCTCCAGATTCCATTTGGATCGGTATCTGCAAGCACATTGAGCAACATACGTTCGGCGGCGACGCCAAATCGAATGGAGTGGGTGCCTTTCGTGAAGAAAGCGTCATCGTAAAGCTGAATAGAATTCCAGTGGTAATAATAGGTTGGGCTGCCTCCAACTCCTCCAGTAAAGTCGTCGACACCGCTGATCAGCACTTGTGCTGCCTTCCGGCCTGCAAACGCCGTGCCCCCAACGCCCAGATCGGTCCGGTCGGCGTCGGGATTAATCGCTTTCAGGCTTTGGTTGTTGTTCACGACCTCATGATTACCGCCAATGCGCACCGAGTTTGCGAACTTCGGAGTGAAGATGTGGGTCTCTTCCAGCGCCAGAAATTGTCGCGAGGTCAAGGTGTCGAACTCGACATTGTTCAGCCCGTCAGGAGATGAGTACGGAGTTCTGTCGAACATGTAGGTGCCGAACAGACTGTCGCTGTTAGAAAACTTGTGATCCACGCGTGTTGTGAGGAAGTTTTCGTTGACAATCTGCTGGCCGGCGAAGGAGTACTCACCTGTATCTCCGTTTCCAAGAATTGCACCGTTGGGCAGATGGTAGAAGGTGAAATACGCAGCCGCCGAGGGATCCACCGCAATTTGAGTGGTTGTGCAGGGGCTTCCTGGATCCGCGCCCGCCGGATTGGAACACAGGAGCCCATTGCGTGCATTTTCCGACGGGACGGATCTGAGCTGGGTAATGCCCTTTGATTGGCGGATGCCTTCATAATCAGCAAAAAAGAAAGTATGATCCTTCGCGATCGGTCCGCCGATAGTTCCGCCAAATTGATTTCGCTTGAAGGGCGGGATACTGCCCACATCGAAATAGTTCATCGCGTCGAGCTTGCTGTTGCGGATAAATTCGTAAGCGCTGCCGTGAATCTGATTGGTCCCCGAGCGCGTGATGGCGTTGACCACGCCGCCGGAGGTCTTGCCGTAATCCGCCTCGTAGTTGCTGGTGATGACGGAAAATTCTTCGATCGCGTCGACTCCCAGGCTTCCACCCAGCACGCTGCCGGGCGCGCCGTTGGCATAGTCGTTGAGGCTGACTCCATCGAGGCGATAGTTATTTTGCTGCGGCCGAGCGCCGGAAATCGTCAACTGTTGCCCGAAGCCGCGGTTGCCGCGGTCTGTGCCTGCCGAGAAATCCGGCTGAGTATGGATCGCATTCACGCCGGGTTGAAGTTCCGCGAGATCAGTCCAACTGCGGCCGTTGAGCGGCAGTTCGCGAACTGTAGTGGCATTCACCACGGCGCTGATGTCGGAGGTGGAGAGCTGGATGGCGGGCATTTCACTCTGCACCACCACCGTCTCGTTCAACGAGCCGACGCGCAGCGTCTGGTCGAGCCCAACCGACGCACCCACGGTCAACTCGATGCCCTTGCGCTCGTCGGTATTGAAGCCTGACGCGGAGAACTTCACTTGATAAGTTCCCGGAAGCAGGTTCGGCGCAGAATAAAATCCTTCGTCGTTCGTGCTCACATCGCGCGTAACGCCGGTAGCCACGTTAGTAATCGCGATCTGAACATTGTTGATCACCCGGCCGCTGCCATCCGTTACCGTTCCCGAGATTGTTCCGCCCGCGACCTGAGCGTGAAGGTTTGCAGCGACACCGCAGCAAAACAGCACAACCAGCAGACCTGCGCACAGCGTTTTCGAAACGCAAACCATGTGATGAGCCCCCTTCGTGCGCTGAGAGCTTAACTCAAGCACAAGTGTTTCAAACACATTAATTTCCGTTCATCTCAGAAGAAGAAATCGTTTGCGCTTTTTTTTGCTGACGCCACTTATTTCTTGCCCCGCTTCTGTTAGAAGATTGGCGATGCGAAAAGGATTAGCGCGCTGATTCAGGTTCCTTTCAGGTTGAAGGGATAACGTGACTCTCGGGTGTTTGCAGATTTCTATAAGTGATGGCCTGAAAGGAATCGAGAAAAAATCATGAGAAGCAAAACTCATTTGTTGGTATGGATATTTTTGGCCGCAGGGATGGCCGGATTAGTAGTGTCCATTCCTTGCGCGAACGCCGCGCCAGCCGAAGGTTACAGCATCGTCAAGAAAATACCGCTGCCCGGCGAAGGCAGTTGGGATTACCTCACGGTGGACGAAGGCGCGCGACGTCTTTATGTGACGCACGCGACTCAGGTGCAAGTGATCGACATCGATTCCGGTAAGGTTGTCGGAACCATTCCCAATAAGCTTGGCGTGCATGGCGTCGCTCTCGTCTCGGATCTTGGCAAAGGATTTCTAAGTGACGGCAAGGCGGAGAAGGTAACAATCTTCGATCTGAAAACGCTCAAGCCGATTGCTGACGTTGACGCGGGCAAAAAAACCGATGCAATTATTTTCGATTCCGCAACCGGACGAGTCTTCGCGTTCAATGGAGAGAGTAAGAGTGTCACAGTGATCGAGGCCGCCACGGGCAAGGTCGCAGGCACAGTCGATTTGGGCGGCGGCCCCGAATATGCTGCGGCCGATGGTCAAGGCTTCGTTTACAACAATCTGGAAGAGGAGAACCTGGTTCTCAAAATTGACGCGCGCAAACTCACCGTTAATCAACGCTGGCCCACAGCTCCCTGCAGCGCGCCCAGCAGCATGGCCATCGACCGCACCAACCGGCGACTATTCATTGGTTGCCGCAGCAAGGTGATGGCGGTTCTGAATGTCGACACCGGCAAAGTGATGACAACGTTGCCGATTGGCGATCATGTCGATGCGACCATCTACGATCCTGATTTCAAGCTGATCTTTAACGCCAACGGCGAAGGGTCAATCACGATAATTCGTCAGGACAGCCCTGACACCTACTCGGTGGTTGAAACCGTGAAAACGCTGCCCAAGGCGAAGACTATGGCTTTGGATCCCAGAACGCACCGACTTTTTCTCTCCACCGCAGAAGGTGGGAAATTCGAAGTGCTGGTAGTAGGCAAGTAGTGGGTCGGCGGGGGGACGACTGCACGCCACATCTGTAGCAATGAGGCGTGCCCTTTTCGGGGCGATAATTTTTCCTTTCTGGCGAGCGCGGATTACGGCGGCAATGGGTCAAAAAGTGATCCGCAGCGGGCACTCGTGCGCAATTTCCCAACTCATTAGATTGTCGGCCGTAGTGCTGAGTGCACTTCTGGGGACTAGTACGGCTTGACCGTGGACTTTAAACTGCAAAGAACTGTTGACGACGAGAGACGCGTTTTGTCAGCGAGGGCGTGCGTGCCAGGAACGAACGGCTCATTCTCTGAGAATTTGCTTGCGCTGAAATCTGCGAGAGTCCAAAGGAATCGCACGGTGACATGCGGCTGCGAAATTGTTGCGACTGCCGCAGTTTGTGCATTGCTATTGATCTGGCTCGCAGGGGCGGCGAGCGCCCAGATTTCTCCCGGGACTCTATCCAAAGCGCACCAGGCGCTGAACGGATCCAGCAACTGCGCCACCTGCCACAAATTTGCGGGGCAGGCGGCGCTCAAATGCCTGGATTGCCACACCGAAATAGCAACGCGGCTGAATGCCCACAAAGGCCTGCATGCGACTTATAACATCCCGCCGGGCTCAAACCAGGAGTGCGCGCGCTGTCACTCGGAACACAATGGCGAAGATTTCCCGCTGATCAAATGGGACATCAAAGCATTCGACCACAAAAAGACGGGATACCCGCTTGAAGGAAAACACAGTGGGCTGGACTGCAATCGCTGCCACACGCCGCCACGAATCAGCGCACAGGAACGCAGTACGATCCGCGTCAAAGATTTGAACCGGACCTACCTGGGATTGGCGACCGCCTGCGCCACCTGCCACCAGGACCCGCATCATGGACGGCTTGGATCAACCTGCCAGCAGTGCCACAATTTCGAAGACTGGAATACAATCAGCGCCAGCCAGTTCGATCACTCCCGGACGCGCTATCCTCTGACCGGATTGCATGCCGCGGTGCAATGCGCCAAGTGCCATACGCCGGGCCCCGATAATCGACCGCGATACGCCGGCCTTCCCTTCGACCAATGTTCCGATTGCCACAGGGATCCGCATCGCGGAAGTTTTAAGCAGGAGTGCCAGTCCTGCCACAATACCGCTGGCTGGAAGAAAATTTCTCTGAGCGCGGTGAATGAGCGTTTTGATCACTCCAAAACAAAATTTCCGCTGGCCGGAAAACATGTCAGCGTGGACTGCGCGCAGTGCCACGCCAACGGCGATTTTAAAAAGCCACTGGCCTTTGCCAGGTGCATGGATTGCCACAAGCCCGATCCGCACAACGGACAATTTGCTCAGCGGCCTGATCGTGGGGAGTGCGCCGCCTGCCACAATTTGAACGGATGGAAGCCCTCCACTTTCACGCTGAAGGAGCACGCTGCGACAGCGTATCCGCTGCAGGGCGGGCACGGGCGCGTGCCATGCGCGCAATGCCATACTCCCAAAGGCAGAGACACATTATTCAAGATCAAGTTCGACCGCTGTACAGATTGCCACAGTGACCGTCATGCCGGACAGTTTGCGGCTGCGCCTTATCTCAACGCCTGTGAGCGCTGCCACAGCCTGGAAGCGTATAAGCCGTCGACCTTCACCCTGGCCCGCCACAAGGACACGCACTTTGTTCTCACCGGAGGACACGTTGCCGTGCCTTGTGCCGACTGTCACAGGGAATCGACGGCGTTTCAGCCGAAGCCGGCCATCATTTATCGCTGGCAAAACCTGAATTGCTCGAGTTGCCATGCGGATCCGCACAAGGGCCAGTTTCTTGAACGCATGAAGCAGGTTCGCGCAAATGGAACCGTCGCTGGCTGTGAAGCTTGTCACTCCACGAAATCGTGGAAAGAACTTTCCGCCTTCGACCATTCGAAAACCAAATTCCTGCTGGCAGGCGCGCATCGGGCGACCGCCTGCATCGACTGCCATAAGCCGCCCAACCTGGAAACCGAACTGATCAACGTGGATTTCAGGGCCGCGCCGGTGCAGTGTGAAGACTGTCACGAAGATGTCCACGGAAAGCAGTTTGCCAAGGGTGCGGTCACGCGCTGTGTTGAATGTCACAACAGCATGAAATGGAAACCGGCGTTGTTTGACCACGAGGTCCGAACCACCTTCCCGCTGCGCGGGGCGCACCAGAATGTGCGTTGTGCTGATTGCCACAAACTGACGAAAAATATCGCGGGAAAGACCGTAATCTTCTATAAGCCCACGCCCAAAGAGTGCGTGGCATGTCACGGAGCGACCAATTCGATTCCGAAGGCGAAGCCGTAAGGTCCGCGACTGATCTGCAAGCACGCGGGGAAAACAGCTCGAAGGTTCTGAGATGTTGGAACGCCGCAGCTCCACTTTCGACGTTTTCGCCATGAAGAATGTTGATCGCAGCAAATGAAGGTGAGCGATCCTCTACGCTGTTGATTTCTGCAACATCACTTCCGCGCCGGAATTATTTTCAGGCAACGCGCAGAACTTACATTCACTCACAGTAACAGTGAACTGATGGAAGTTGCGGCAGTGGCCCAGTTGCCGCTGCCCGCAACGCCTTCAGTAACTTTATAGCTGTAGAACCAACGATTACTCTCGATGGGCCATAAATTGCTTTTGCAGAACCAATCCTTCACACAGCTTTTTGAGTAACGTCGAGTAACCGAGCAAGGGGCAAGTCAATGCGGGCGTTGGGGGGCGTGCTCAACCTGGCCGCGGTACTGCTGCTGACATGTATGGGCAGCGTGGCGCAGCAGTCTGCTGGTACGCATAGTCCTCACGGCAACCTGGACGCTCCATGCCAGAATTGCCACACGGCCAATGCGTGGAGGCCGATTCGCGCCGTTCCTGAATTCGATCACAATCACACCCGCTATCCGCTGCGCGGCATGCACCAGTCGGTCACCTGCACGCAATGCCACGTGAAACTGGTTTTCACGAATGTAGGACAACGCTGCCAGGATTGCCATGCTGACATTCACAAACGCCAACTGGGGGCGAATTGTGAACAGTGCCATACTGTGCGCGGCTGGGCGGTTTCCGTCCAGCAGGTGCAGCAGCACAACAATCGCTTTCCGCTGACCGAAGCCCACGCCGCCGTGGAATGCGACTCCTGCCACAAGGGCGCGGCCAACAGCCAGTTCCAGACGATGTCCACGGATTGCTATTCCTGCCACGCGGCGGACTTTAAAGCCGCGACCAACCCCAACCATGTCACCGCACAGTTCGCGACGAATTGTAACCAGTGCCACGGTACCGACAACTGGTTCAACGCCAAGTTCGATCACTCGGCGGTAGGGTTTCCTCTGAGCAACTCTCACGCGGTGCCGCCGCGGCAGTGCGCGGATTGCCATGTGAACGGCAACTTCAACCTGACCAGCACGGCGTGTGTGACGTGTCACTTAAAAGATTTCCAGGGCACGACGAATCCGAACCACGTCTCCTCGAACTTTCCGCAAACCTGCGAGCAGTGCCACAACACCGTGTCGTGGGCAAATGCGTCGTTCAATCACAACACCACCGGCTTTTCCCTCACCGGAATGCACACCGTTCCCCCACGGCAATGCACCGATTGCCACAATCCGAAGTTTGGCAACTACAACATCACCAGCACGGCCTGCGTAACCTGCCATCTCACGGATTTCCAGGGGACCACGAATCCGAATCACGTGACGGCAAACTTTCCCCAGACTTGCGATTCGTGCCATAACACAACGTCGTGGCTGAACGCCACCTTTAATCACGCCAGCACC
>Ga0070710_10000359_pt1 | contig 21439 bp, 14 predicted proteins | sample LARL52metaG_FD_65454 | JGI IMG/M metagenome (GOLD analysis project Ga0070710, IMG submission 65454) | Corn, switchgrass and miscanthus rhizosphere microbial communities from Kellogg Biological Station, Michigan, USA - LAR L5-2 metaG | ecosystem: Host-associated > Plants > Roots > Rhizosphere ...
ACGCGGCGATCGGGGTGGCGGAGCGGATCTGGCCGCACGGCCGGTGGCGGCTGACGTTCACCGGGCGGGCCGACCACGCCGGGACCACCAGGCTCGGCGACCGCCGCGACCCGATGCTGGCGGCCGCCGCGACGGTCCTGGCCGCGCGGGGTGCCGCCGCCAGGTACGGGGCCCTGGCCACGGTCGGCAAGCTGACCGTGGACCCGGGCGCGGTCAACGCGATCAGTTCGTCGGTCACCGCCTGGCTGGATGCCCGGGCGCCGGACGAGGACCGGCTGCACGCGCTCACCGGCGACGTGCTGACCCAGGCCCGGTCCGCCGCCGTGGCGCACGGCGTGGCCCTGGACCACGCCCAGGAGTCGGTCACGGGGGCCGTGGAGTTCGACACCGCGCTGCGCGACCGGATGGTGGCCGCCCTGGCCGCCACCGGGATCCGCGCCCCGGTGCTGCCCACCGGGGCCGGCCACGACGCCGGGGTGCTGGCCGCACAGGTGCCCGCCGGCATGCTTTTCGTGCGCAACCCGACCGGGGTCTCCCATTCGCCCGCCGAGCACGCGGAGCCGGGGGACTGCGCCACCGGGGTGACGGCGCTGGCCGCCGTCCTTGAGGACCTGGCATGCCGCTGACCCCGGACGGCATTCGCCGCTGGCACGCCGAACTGGCCTGGCTGCCCGGGCGGGGGGTGCACGCCGGGGTGCTCCTCGAGGCGAGCGGCGCGCATTTCACCGCGGTGACCACCGGCGTCGGGCCCGCCACCTGCCCGCCGGGCACGGCGCTGCTGCCCGGCTTCACGCTGCCGGGGCTGGCGAACGCGCACTCCCACGCGTTCCACCGCGCGCTGCGCGGGGCCGCCCAGGCCGGGCAGGGCACGTTCTGGACCTGGCGGGAGCGGATGTACCAGGTCGCCGGGCGGCTCCAGCCGGACAGTTACCTGGCGCTGGCCAGGGCCGTGTACGCGGAGATGGCGCTGGCCGGCATCACCTGCGTGGGGGAGTTCCACTACCTGCACCACGACGCGGGCGGTGCCCGCTACGCGGACCCCAACGAGATGGGCCTGGCCCTGATCGAGGCGGCCGCGCAGGCCGGGCTGCGGATCACCCTGCTCGACACCTGCTACCTGCGCGGCGGGCTGGCGGCCAGCGGGGCACCGATCGCGCTGTCGGGCGCTCAGCAGCGGTTCTCCGACGGTGACGCGGCACGGTGGGCGGAGCGGGTCGGCGAGCTTGGCGCGGACGAGCACGGGATGCTCGGGGCCCACGCCCGCGCCGGAGTGGCGATCCACTCGGTGCGGGCGGTGCCCCCGGACCAGATGCACCCGGTGGTCGCCTGGTCGCACGCGTTCGGTGCGCCGCTGCACGTCCACCTGTCCGAGCAGCCCGCGGAGAACGAGGCGTGCCTGGCCGCCTACGGCGTCACCCCGGCCCGGCTGCTTGACCAGGCGGGCGCCCTGGGCCCGCGCGGCACGATGGTGCACGCCACCCATCTCACCTCCGGCGACATCGGGCTGCTCGGCGGCAGCCGGACCGTGGCCTGCTTCTGCCCGACCACCGAGGCCGACCTCGCCGACGGGATCGGCCCGGCCAGGGCGCTGGCCGACGCGGGCTGCCCGCTGAGCCTGGGCAGCGACAGCCACGCGGTGGTCGACCTGCTGGCGGAGGCGCGGCTGGTGGAGATGGGGGAGCGGCTCGCGAGCGGCAGGCGCGGGTCGTTCCGCGCGCAGGAGCTGGCCGTCGCGGCGACCATGGCCGGGCACGCCTGCCTGGGCTGGCCGGAGGCCGGGGAGATCGCCCCCGGTGCCCTCGCCGACCTGGTGACCGTGGCGCTCGACACCCCGCGGCTGGCCGGCCTCCAGGCCGGCACCGCGCTGGAGTCGGTGATCTTCGCCGGGTCCGCCGCCGACGTCCGCAACGTGGTGATCAGCGGCCGGGACGTGGTGGCCGGCGGCCGGCACCTGCTCGTGGGCGACGTGCCTGCGGCGCTGGATGCCGCGATCGCCCCGCTGCTCGGCCCGCGGTGAGGCCGGCTTCACCACACGAACGTGCACAGTTCGCCCGGGGCCATGCTGATGGCGCACCCGGTGTGGGTGCTGGTGTCGATGATCTGGAACTCCCTTGTGCCGGGCGCCCCGTTGTAGGCGTACAGGACCACCGACCCGTCCGGGTTGGCCAGGGCCGTCGTCGTGACGTCCGACGGGTACGTCGTGTAAGCCACGTACGCGGGACCGTACGAGGTGGACAGGCAGCGGCGGGCGCCCGGCTGGGCGAACATGGCCAGGTGCGCCAGCGCGTAGTACTCGGGGTTGTGCGTGACCTCGCCCGTCGTGTTGTCAACGGTCACCACGCCGCGCCGGTGCGGCTTGTTCTGGTTCGGCGCGCCGTTCTGGTCCAGGGCGAGATTCCACAAGATCACCGACCGCGCCCAGTTTGACACCCCGCCGGCCACATAACCGCCGGCCATCCCGGCCATGGTGATGTCCAGCGACTCGGTGTCCTTCGACCGCCATTCGGTCAGGTGCTGCTCGCCGTACGCCTTGCTCATGGTCGCGGGGCTGCCCCGGTACCCGTGATAGGCAATGCCAGCGGTATACGGGTGCGCCGTGGAACTCGTGTACACCGCCTGGCCGTAGGAGGCGAGCGACCACTGGTCGTCCATCGCGAAGATCTTCACGTGGCCAAGGCCGGCCGAGGCCAGCGCGGGGCCCAGGTAGGTCCCGATGAAGTCGCTCTCCTCGTCCTGGCTCACGTTCATGAACCACCCGCCGGCCGGCTCGTTCTGCGCGGTGACGGCCCAGACGGGGATGCCCATCGACCGGTACGCCTGGATGAACCTCACGAAGTACTGCGCGTAAGCCGCCATGTAGCCGTCGTTGAAGGTGCATCGCCCGTGCTCGAATGTTCCGCTGGCCAGCATCCACGCCGGTGGCGTCCACGGGGTGGCGAGGACCCTGACGTCCGGGTTGATGGCCAGGATCTCCTGGATCAGCGGCGTGATGAAGGCGGTGTCCCTGACCACGGAGAACCGCGTCAGCGAAGGGTCGGCGGACCCGTCGTCGTAGGTGTAGCCGGTCTTCTCGGACCGGAAGTCCGGGGAGCCCATGCACACCCGCAGCATCTGCCAGTTGCGCCCGGACGGCGAGTACAGGTCGGTCAGCAGCGCGCTCCGCTGGCCGGTGGTCATGTAGCTGGCCAGCACGTAGGCGGCCGAATCGGTCAGTGCCGCCCCGACGCCAAGGAATGGCTGGAACGCCCGCTTGGGGCTGACCTTCACGTCACCGGGTGCCGCCGTGACCGGGGTGAACGGCGGCAGCGGGGACTGGGCAAGCACGGTCGTCAGATCCGGCGCCGTGGTCAGCCGCAGCCGTGGCGGGGTGGCCTGCGTGCGGGGGCGGCGCACGGGCGCGGCGCTGGCGCGCGCACGGTCGCCGGCCAGCGCCGCGATGGCCGCCAGTGCGCCCGAAGCCATGATCTGGCGGCGGGAGAGCCCGGCCGGGCCGCCCTGGGTCGCTGCCATGCGGATCCGCCCCCTAGTCTTCGCGCAGCCCTGTCACACCATGACACGGCCGTGGTGCACGGAAGGCTCAGTTTGCCCAGCGATGGGCGGGTCCTGTGAGCATCATCACACGGGAATGTAGTTCAAATTTGAACTGTTGTCAGCGGGCAGAATGAGTGGGGCGGTCGGCGCGAGGAGGATCGCGATGTCTGACACAACCGCAGCGGCGGACGTTACGCCACAGGGTGACCGTCAGCGGATGCCGGCGATCTATCTGAGTCATGGGGCGCCGCCGTTGGCCGATGATGCCCTGTGGACCGGTCAGCTGGCCAGGTGGTCGGCTACATTGCCCAAACCGGCCTCGATCCTCATGGTGTCCGCGCACTGGGAGGCCGCGCCGCTGGCGCTCAGCGCCACCCGGACCGTGCCGCTGGTCTATGACTTCTGGGGCTTCCCGGACAAGTACTACCAGGTGACCTACCCGGCACCGGGCGCGCCGGGGCTGGCCGACGACGTCCGCAAGCTGCTCCGCGCCGCGGGCACCCCGGTGGCGGACCAGCCAGGCCGCGGCCTGGACCACGGTGCCTACGTGCCCCTGGTCGAGATGTACCCGCAGGCCGACGTGCCCGTGCTGCAGGTCTCCATGCCGAGCCTGGACCCGAAGGAACTGTTCGAGATCGGGCGCAAGCTCGCCCCGCTGCGCGACGACGGCGTGCTCATCGTGGGCAGCGGGTTCTTCACCCACAACCTGCGCGCGATGAGCATGGACGGCTCGGTGCCGGCGGTGATGGCGGAGTTCGACCACTGGGGCCAGGAGGTGCTGGCCCACGGCGACCTCGACTCGCTCATGGACTTCCAGCACAAGGCGCCGGCCGCCCGGCTGGCGCATCCGCGCACCGAGCACTTCGCGCCGCTGTTCGTCACGCTGGGCGCCGCCGCCGGCGACCTGTCCGGCGCGCGCACGGTCATCGACGGCTTCTGGTTGGGCCTGGCCAAACGCTCCATCGAGATCGCCTGACCCGGGTTCGCCGGCCACCACCGCCAGGAACATCCACCGGAGCTAGCTCCGAAACCCGGATCTGGTTAGGTTGCGAGCATGGTCTCGACAGGCAAGAGCGGGGCGTCGGGCAGCCCGCCGGGCAGGATGACGGGCAGCCAGCACACGGCGGCCCGGGGGCGGTGGGATCTGGGCACCGGGGACGCGGAGTCGGTGCTGGCCGAGGCGCGCAAGGCGTTCTTTGTCATGGTCACCGTCCTGGTGGTCCTGTGGATCATCCAGATCGCGAACTGGGCCGACCACTACCAGCTCACCCTGGACTACGGCATCAGGCCGCGCGACATCAGCAGCCTGCCGAACATCTTCAGCGCGCCGTTCCTGCACTTCAGCTGGGCCCACATCGAGGGGAACTCGGGGCCGCTGTTCATCTTCGGCTTCCTCGCCGCCTACCGGGGCGTGAAGAAGTTCGTCTTCGTCACCATCCTGGTCGTGCTCACCAGCGGCCTGACCGCGTGGATCGCCGAGCCCGCGAACACCGTCGGCGCGGGTGCCAGCGGGGTGGTGTTCGGCTACTTCGGCTACATCATGGTCCGGGGCTTCTTCGACCGGCACCCGATCGACATGATCATCGGGGCGATCATGGCGCTCTGCTTCGCCTACCAGTTCACCGTGCTGTTGCCCCAGGCCGGGATCGGCTGGCAGGCGCACATCGGCGGCCTGGCCGGCGGGGTGGCGGCCGGCTGGATCTTCCGGGAGCGGCGACCCAAAACGGCCAAGCCGGATCCGGTGACCGGGACGGCAGGGCTGAACTTTCCCGGCACCCTGCCGGGCATGACCCGCAGATCCGGCGATCCCGGCTCCGCGACGTGAGCACGCTGCTGGCGAACATCGGCGAACTGGTCACCAACGACGCCGGCGACGCGGCCGGGCCCGGTGCGTTCGCCTCGCTCAGCGACGCGGCGCTGGTCATTGACGGGGCGGAGGTGGCCTGGACCGGCCCGGCTGGCCGTGCCCCGGCCGCGGACGACCGGGTCGATTGTGGCGGCCGGGCGGTCCTTCCCGGTTTCGTGGATTCGCACGCGCACCTGGTGTTCGCGGGCGAGCGCAGCGCCGAGTTCGCGGCCCGGATGGCGGGCACCGCGTACCAGGCGGGCGGCATCGCCACCACGGTGGCGGCCACCCGGGCGGCCAGCGACGGGCAACTCCGCGCGAACCTGCGCGCCCTGCGTGCGGAGATGCTGGCCCAGGGCACCACCACCTTCGAATGCAAGTCGGGATACGGGCTCACGGTGGCCGACGAGCGCCGCAGCGTGGCGCTGGCCGCGGAGGTGACCCAGGAGGTCACGTTCCTCGGCGCGCACGTCGTGCCGCCGGAATTCCGCGCCGACCCCGGCGGCTACCTGGACCTGGTCTGCGGGCCGATGCTCGCCGCCTGCGCGCCGCAGGCCCGGTGGGTGGACGTGTTCTGCGAGCGCGGCGCGTTCGGCGCGGACGAGGCCCGCGCCGTGCTCACCGCCGGCCGCGCGGCCGGGCTCATCCCCCGGATCCACGCGAACCAGCTCGAAGCCGGGCCGGGCGTCCAGCTCGCGGTGGAGCTTGGCGCCGCGTCCGCGGACCACTGCACGTACCTGACCGGCGCCGACGTGGACGCGCTGGCGGGCGGGGGCACGGTCGCCACGCTGCTGCCCGGCGTGGAGTTCTCCACCCGGAACCCGTATCCGGACGCCCGCCTCCTGCTGGCTGCCGGGGCCACCGTCGCCCTGGCCAGCGACTGCAACCCGGGGTCCTGCTTCACCTCCAGCATGCCGCTGGCCGTGGCCCTGGCCGTGCGTGAGATGCGGATGACCACGCAGGAGGCCGTGTGGGCGGCCACCGCGGGCGGCGCGTGCGCGCTGCGCCGCGGCGACGTCGGCCACCTGCGCCCCGGCGCCCGCGCCGACCTGGTCCTGCTCGACGCCCCCTCGCACGTGTACCTGGCCTACCGGCCCGGCGTGCCACTGGCCCGCGCGGTGTGGCAGGACGGGGAACTCGCCGCCGGGAGACCCCCGGCAGCCTGAGTACGGCGAAGCGTTATCGGACGTTAAGGCACAAACTCTTGTGCCGCTGCCGGGGTGCCGCGCAAGCTGACGGTTGAACCGGAGGCCTGAAGCCGGAACGCCGGATGCGCGACGGGAGCGTTCGGATGAGCCGCGTAGGGGTTCGTAACCTCCAAGGCCGGGCCGGTGCCCGGCAACTTCCCCTGTTCGCCGTGGCCGGTGCCAGCGCGTGCCTTATCACCGCGGGCACGGCCGCCTGGTTGCCCGGCACGGCGCAGGCGGCGCCGGAAACGTTCACGGTCAACACGACCGCCGATGCGCATGACGCCCACCCGGGCGACGGCGTCTGCGCGGACGCCGCCGGGCAGTGCACGCTGCGCGCGGCCTTGGAAGAGGCGGCCGCCTCGCCACCGGGCAGCACGGTGAGCATCACGGCGCCCGCCGGAACCTACGACCTCACGCTGGGATCGCTGACGCTCGGCGCCGCCTCGGCGCCGCTGACCATCACCGTGGCCGGGGCCGGGGCCGCGAGCACGGTCGTCGCGGCCACGGGCAGGTTCCGGGTCATGGCGGTCACCTCCCGCGCCACCGGCCTGCTGCGGAACCTGGAGATCACCGGAGGCAGGGCCGGGCCGAACTCCTACGGCGGCGGCATCTACAGCCAGGGCGTACTGACCCTCTCCCACGACTCGCTGGTGGGCAACACCGCCGGTGCGGGCGGCGGCGTGGGCAACGCCGGTGGCACGCTCACCGTCACCGGCAGCGCGATCAAGAACAACAACGGCGGCCAGTTCGGCGGCGGTGGGATTCAGAACGGCGGCCCGAAGAACGTTCCGGGCACGGTGGTCGTGCGGTCGAGCACGATCACCGGCAACGCGACCCTCAACGAGGGCGGCGGGATCTTCAGCGGGCAGAACGGCCACCCGGCCGCCGCTGGTCAGGCCGGGGCCGCGCCCCGCAGGCTCTGCGCACCGGCCCGGTGCGCGGCACCGCGGCTCGCCGCCGCGACCGGCCTTGCCCTGCACGTCGTCGACAGCACCGTGTCCGGCAACAGGGGCAGCAACGGCGGAGGCGGCATCGCCGCCCAGGGCGCCGCCACGCTGGCCGGCAGCCAGGTGGACGACAACTCCGCTGGCGCCGCGATCGGCGGCGGAGTGTTCAACGTGGGCACGGTCACCGACAGCACAATCTCGGGCAACACCGCCTCGGCCGGCGGCGGGGTCGAGGACTACCCGGGCCTGTTCATGACGATCACCGGCTCCACACTCGACGGCAACCACGCCGCCGCCGACGGTGGCGCCCTGGAGATCAACCAGCAGATCACGGTCCGCGCAAGCACCCTGGCCAGCAACAAGGCCGGCGGGAAGGCCGACAAGGGAATGGGAGCCGCCGCCGAGATTGACGGCGGCGGGACGCTGGTCGTTTCCGACAGCACCATCTCCGGCAGCACCACCCAGCCGGCCGGCCGGGGCTCGATCGACAATTTCGGCGGCAGCCTGACGCTCTCGTTCGCCACGCTGTCCGGCAGCCAGGGCCTGCTCACCGGCGGCGGGTTCAACTCGGCCACCGGAACGATCCTGGCCGGCGCCGGCGCCACGCCCAATTGCACCGTGTCGCTGAGCGAGACCGCCGGCTTCAACCTGTCCACGGACTCGTCCTGCGGATTGTCGAAGAAGACCGACCTGACCGGCGTGGACCCGATGCTCAAACCCCTGGCGGACAATGGCGGGCCGACGATGACCCAGGCACTGCCCCGGTCCAGCCCCGCCGTCAACTCGGGTGGCCTGCCGGCCAGCTCATCCTGCCCCGCTGCCGACCAGCGAGGCGAGTCCCGCCCGTGGGGACCCGCCTGCGATATCGGCGCCTACGAACTGCATTACAAGCTGTGAGCCCACGCCGCTGAGGCCGGAATGGCCACGGCGGGGCGGCGTGTCGTTCGGGCACGGTTTGGCAGGTCGGGCAGAATGGGGATAAGCCAGGGTAGACACAGGACGAGGCCCCTCCATGTATGAGATGGAGGGGCCTCGCCCGGTCTCGCGGCACGTTCCCGCCGATTTCTCAGCGTCCTTTGCGCCGCTCGACCGCCTACCAGGGCCAGGAACACTCCCCGGTGCTCCGGTCGCGACCAGTTCACCGGGTGGCTCGGGGCTTCCCCGCGCCGTGGCTCAGGCTTTCCTCTTTGCCAACCAGCCGGGGTCTCCCCCAAGCCGGGTGGCGCCGACTATTTCCTCAGCCGGTGGCTCAGAGCTTCCTTTCGCCAATTGACCGGGGTTTCCCCCAAGCCAAAAGGCTCAAGTCTTTCCCTTCGCCGGGTGGCTCAGAGCTTTCTTCTCATTACGCAACTCGGGGTTTCCCCTCCGCCGCACAACTTGAAGTTTTCCCTTCGCCGACGGCCCAGAGCTTTCTCCGCCGCACGCGACTCGGGGTTTCCCCTCCGCCACATACCTTGAAGTTTTCCCTGCGCCGGTGGCTCAAGGTTCCCCCTTGCGGGTTCCCCTTTTGCCGGGTGGCACCGGACTTTCCCGAGACCAGAGGCCCCGAAGTCTGCCCAATACCGGGTGGCCCGGGGTTTCCCCCGCACCGGTGGCTCGGAGTTTCCTCCTTGCCGGTGGCGCTGGACTTCTCCTTGCCCGAAAGCCCGGAGTTGTCCTTTGCCGGGTGGCTCGGGGTTTCCCCTTCGCCGGTTACCGTCCCTGGTGGTGAGGAAATTTCTACGCCTATCGCGGAGACTGCACAAGAGGTTTCGGCAAGCAATTTCAAGATTCTTTCGCCGTCCACAAGCCATCCACAGTTAACCCTGGGTTGTCCCCCGCGACAGACGTTTCTCCACCGGGTACTCCACAGGACGATCCACAGGCGCGGCCCAGCGCGGGGGCGGGCGCGAAGCGCGGGGGTGGGACTAGCAGAGCGCACCGGAGGAGGATCAGCCCAGTGATGGGTAGCGGCCGGCCCACCGGATGAGCGGGCCGCCGCCGTCGGCCACATACGGCACGGTCAGTACCGACGCGATGACCAGCAGGTGATCCCCGGCCGGCACGCGCTGAACGGCCTCGCATTCCAGCGCCGCCAGGCCGCCGTCGGGGATGAGCGCGCCGGAGGCCTCCCCGCGCTCGTGTGGCGTGCCCTCGAGCAGCACCCGCGCCCCCGGCCGCCCGGCCACGGCGAACCTGCCCGCAAGCACCCGCTGGCCCGTGCCGAGCACGGTCACCGCGAACCGGTCCACCCGGGCCAGCACCTCGGCCGGGTAGGAGTCGGCGATCAGCGACACGAGCACCAGCGGCGGCGACCACGACACCGGGCAGAACGCGCTGACCGTGGTCCCGATGTCGTCCCGCCCGTCGGCAACCATGACGAGCGTGACCCCTGTGGCGAACGACGCCAGCGCCTCGCCCACCCGGTCGATCCGCTCCCCGGGGGCGGCATCGGCCGCCGGGCCCCCGGTACCGGGGGCCCAGCGTTCTGTCACTGAAAAGCCCAGGGGACGGGAAGGTGGAGCGGTCCGAGCGGCGGGAACCCGGCGCCTGCCGCGAGCCGCCACACCGGCCCCCAGTTCTCGGTGAACACGCGGGCACCGGCCGCCCGGTAGTCCTCACTCGACTCCGGCCGCCGCAGCCGGTCGAGCGGCGTGGTGCGCGGGTAGCCGCGGACCGGCGCGCTGTCGGGCAGCCCCGCCTTGCGCCGGGCCAGCGCGACGGCGTCGTCCAGGCCACCGAGGTGGTCGACCAGGCCGATGGCGGCCGCGTCCGCACCGGTCCACACCCGGCCGCGCGCGATCTCGTGCACTTTCTCGGGGGTCATGTTGCGGCCGATGGCGACCTTGCCGGTGAAGTCCGCGTAGATCCGGTCCAGCCACGAATTGATCTTCGCCCACTCTTCCTCGCTGAACGGGCGCGTGGTGGAGAACATGTCCGCGTGCGCGCCCACGGTCACCGAGTCCGTGGTGATGCCGATACGTTCCAGCAGGCTGGAGGTCACCGGCTTGCCGGACAGCACGCCGATCGAGCCGGTGATCGTGCCCGGCTGCGCGACGATCTCGTCGGCCGCCATCGAGATGTAATAGCCGCCGGAGGCGGCCACGTCACCCATGGACACGATGATCGGGGTGCCCGACCTGCGGGCCCTGACCACCTCGCGCCAGATCGTGTCCGAGGCCACGTAGGAGCCGCCGGGGCTGTTGACCCGCAGCACGATCGCGCGCACCCGCCGGTCGCCCGCCGCGGTCCGCAGCGCCGCCGACACCGTGTCCGAGCCCATGGCCCCGCCGGACATCGGGCCGCGCCCGCTGCGGCCGCGCCGGATCGGGCCGGCCGCGTAAATGAGCGCGATCATGTCGCCGCCGCGTTCCGGCAGCTTCCTGGCCCGCTCGGCCAGTGCCCGGGAGCGCTGGTACCGGGCCAGGTAGAGCAGGTGGGCGTCGGGCCCGGCGGACTTGCGCACGTCGTCGTAGACCTCGTCCCGGTAGCCGAGCGCGTCGACCAGGCGCAGTTGCACCGCCTCCTCGGCGATGTAGGGGCCGTTGTCGATCAGCATGCGGGCCTGCGCCGGGGAGACGGCGAGCCGCTCCGCGACGGCCTCCGTGATCTGCCCGGTGAGCGAGGAGGCGAGTTGCTCGAGTGCTTCCCTGGCGGGCCCGGTGAACCCCTGTTCGGTCAGCCGGTCGGCGGCCGTCTTGTACTCGTGCCGCTTGCTGACCTCGTATTCCAGGCCCAGCTTGTCCATGGTGCCGCGGAGGAACCACTGTTCCAGGCTGAGCCCGGTCAGGCCCACGTCACCGGACGGCTGCAGCCAGATCCGTTCAAACGCGGTGGCCAGATAGTAGGCGGCGTTGCCCGGGCCGAACTCCCCGTACGTCTCTGCCCACGCCACCGTGGCCTTGCCCGACCGGCGGAACGCCGCGATTGCGGACCGCAGTTCCTGTACCCGGGCGACCCCGATCGGGCGGCCGCCGATCTTGACCACCAGCGCCCGGACCTTGTCGTCCGCCCGGGCCCGGCGCAGGCCGTCGAGCACGTCGGCGAGCCGTGGGCGGCGCATGGCGAGTACGGCGGAGAGCGGGTCGGTCGGCGGCTCCTCGGCGATGCCCTCGGAGAGGTCGAGCTCCAGGATGAGCGGTGCGGTATGCCGCTGCCGTAGCCTGCTGAATTCGTCTATCAACGTCGCCTCTACCATGCGCCCACTTTAGGACGAATCCGAGGGGACACCGTAAGGCGCGGGTGCCGGCCGCTGGCTGGTCCACCGGCTGGTCTGCGGGGCGTGGGTGATTCGCGGGCGCGGGGAGGCCGTGGGCATGGATGTCCTGGCTGGCCCGTGCGCTATTGTCGGCCGGCATGGACGTCACCCTGATCGTGGATGGCGCCAACGTGATGGGCTCACGCGCCGACGGGTGGTGGCGTGACCGCGCCGGGGCGATGGCGCGGCTGCACGGTGAGCTGGCGGCCTTCGCGGCCCGTGGCGTCACCGGCCCGGTGCCCGGCGTCACTGAGGCAGCCGACGGTGCGGCCGAAGCCGGCACGGCAGGGTCCGCCGGGGAGGCGGCGTCTGCCGGGGAGGCTGAGGGGTCCGCCGGGGAGGCGGCGGCGTCTGCCGGGGAGGCGGCGGCGTCTGCCGGGAGGGCTGAGGGGTCCGCCGGGGAGGCGGCGGGTGGCCGGTGGTTTCCGCAGGTCTACCTGGTGGTGGAGGGCCGGGCACGAGCAGTGCTTGACCTGGTGGAACCCGCTCCCCGGGTGCGCGTGGTGGCAGCCCGCGGCGAGGGCGACGACGAGATCGCCAGCCTCGCGGGTCGGCTGACCGGCCGGCGGGTCGTGGTCACCGCCGACCGGGAGCTACGGCGCCGCTGCGAGGCGGCCGGGGCGGCCGTCGCAGGCCCGGGCTGGCTGATCCGCCAGTTCGGCTGACCCGCCGCTGGCACACCGGGGTGGGCGCAGGCTCACCGGGCTGGGCGCAGGCTCACGGGGCTGCGCAGGCTCACGGGGCTGCGCAGGGGTCACCAGGCGCGCCGGGCCACTGTGCCCAGCCTCGCGGGCCGCGCAGGGCCAGTCGGCTGCGTAGGGCTACCGGGTCGCATGATCACTGGCGCCCCAGCCTCATCCGGCCGCGCCGGGGTCACCGGGCCGCGTCCAGCCTCGCGCGCTGTTCCGCCGTCAGCTCCAGGTCCACCGCCGCCAGGCTCTCATCAAGCTGCGCCACCGAAGACGCGCCGACCAGCGGGATCATCGGAACCTCCGCACCGATCAGCCAGGCCAGCACGACCTGGTTGACCGTCGCGCCTGCGTCCTTGGCGACATCTCGCAGCACCGCCAGCCGGGCAGGCGTGCCCGGGTGGTCGAACTCCGCGTCCAGCGGCTTGTCCTGGCGAACATAGCTGCCGTTCAGCAGCGGCGAGTAGGCGACCATCGCGAGCTGCGGTTCGGCCCGCAGGTAGCTGAGCAGGTCGCCGCCCAGCACACCCTGCTCGCCGTCCGGGGAGAGCGGGCCCGGCAGGTCGGTGCGCGGCCGTACGTAGCTGTAGTGGTACTGCAGTACCTCATAGCCGGGTACCCCGGCCGCCGCGGCCACGCTGCGGGCCCGTTCCACCCGCCATGCCCAGTGGTTGCTCACTCCAAGCAGGCCCACGGTGCCCTCGGCCACCAGTGCTGCGAAGGCCTCCACGGTCTCGGCCAGCGGCACCGCCGGATCCTCGATGTGTGCGTAAAGCAGGTCAAGTCTGGCCACGCCGAGCCGCGCCCGGCTGCGTGCCGCGGACTCGCGGATCACCTGGGCCGACAGCCCCTCGGCGTTGTCGGTGTAACTGGTGCCCGGGGCCAGCGGCCGGGCGCCGAGCTTGGTCGCGATCACGACTTCGTCGCCGACCCCGCGGCTGCGCCGCCAGCGGCCGAGCAGTTCCTCGCTTTCCCCGCCCTGCGTGCCGTTGACCCAGAACGCGTAGTTGCCGGAGGTGTCGATGAAGGTGCCGCCTGCCGCCACGTATCGGTCCAGGATCGCGAACGAGGTCGCCTCGTCGGTCGTCGTGCCGAAACGCATGGCGCCGAGGCTGAGTACGCTCACCTCGCGGCGGGTCCTCGGGTTCGTGCCAATCGTGCGGTATTTCACGGGCTTCCTCTCCAGCCGCCCGGTCCGCCCGGGTGCCGAGCACGAGTCTGGGTGCTAGAGCGCTCTCTACGTCAAATCGCACCGGGCCAGGTAGCCACTGGCGCCCCGATCCGCCGTCCCTATATCACCGGCCGTTGCCCGCGTCACCGGCTATCGCCCGCGTCACCGGCTATCGCCCGCGTCACCGGCTATCGCCCGCGTCACCGGCCGTCGCCCGTAGCGCCTGCCGCTGCCCTCATTATTGCCATTGGCGCCAGGGGGGCGACGGGGACGCCGGTTGCCGCGCCCTGCCATTGCCCTCGTTATTGCCATCGCCCATGTTCGGCTGCCATCGTCCCGCGCCACCGCCCACGCCACCCGCAGCCGCTCACGGCCGCCGACGCCACCCGCCCAGCCGCGCTGTCCGCCGCGCCACTCGCCGCCACCCGTCCCGCGATAATGATCATGAAAATTCTCTTGGATGTCGCCGTGGCCCTCCGCGGAAATGTCCGAGCTGAGTACTATTATCGAACTAGATTTCGATAACCGTGGTGAGGAGGTGAGGGGCATGTGCGACGGCCGGGGCTCGCCGGCTGGCGTGACCGAGGCGCTGGCGATGCTCGGCCGTGCCCTGGATCACCTCAACGCCGCCGATGTGGCGTCGTTACCGGCCAGCGTCCAGGCTGAGGCGTTACGGGCGCTGGGACGGGCGGAGGCTAAGTACACCGCGGCCCGGGCGCGGGTGCTGGGCGCATTCGCCGTGCAGGGCGGGTTCGAAGACGACGGACATGGCACCGCCCGGACGTGGCTGATGTGGCAGACCCGGGTCACGGCCGGGGCCGCCGTGGGAGCCATCGCGTGGGCGCGGCGGCTGGCGGCGCATCCGGTGATCGGGCGGGCTCTGGCGGCGGGGGAGTTGTCGCCGTCGTGGGCGCGGCACCTGTGCGACTGGGCCGGCCGGCTGCCCGAAGCCCGCCGCAGCGACGCGGAGGAGATCCTTACCGGGGCCGCGCGGGGCGGCGCGGACCTGGCCGCGCTCGGCGGCCTGGCCCGGGAAATGTACGAGCGGTGCTGCCGGGACGGCAGCGCCGAACCGGCCGGGGACGGGTTTGCGGACCGGTGGTTCCGGCTGGGGGTGACTTTCGGTGGCGCGGGCCGGGCGGAGGGCGATCTGACGCCCGGGTGCGCGGCCGCGCTGGCCGCGGTGCTGGAGGCGTTAGGGAAGAGGGCGGGGCCGGAGGACACCCGGACCCGCTGGCAGCGGCGCCATGACGCGCTGGAGGAGGCGTGCCGGCGGCTGATCCGCGCCGGGATGGTGCCCGAGCGCGCCGGGCAGCCCACCCAGATCCTGGTGCACCTGACCTTGGCCCAGCTGCGCGGCCTGCCGGAGGCGTCGGCGGCCGAGGACGCCTGGGCCGCCGCGCGGGTAGCCCAGCCCGGCTGGCTGACCGGCCCCGACGCCGACGCCGCGCTGTGCGACGCCACGATCGTGCCGGTGGTAACCGGGCACGTCGACCAGGCCGCACTCGACCAGCTCACCCAGACATTCCTGCACGCCCACGGCGTCGGCCACTCGGGGGCGGGCCAGACCGCCGACTCGGGTCAGCAACCCGGAGGCAACCAGGCCACCGGGCCGCTCGCCGCCGTCGGCCAGGCTGAGGGCCCCGGTCACTCTGGCCGGCCCGGCTGGGCCGCCGGCCCCGGCGGCCGCGCTGACCATAACCCGCCCAGCCCAGCCCCGCCCGCTACCACCGGTCAGGCCGCCCACGCGGGCCAGCAGCCCGCTCCCACCCAGACCACCGGCCCGGGCCCGCACGCTGGGACTAGCCTGGACCCGCGAGCCGGGGGTGATCAGGCCAGCCTGGACCCGCACGCCCGAACCGGCACCAGCTGGCCCATAGGCCCCGGTCAGCCCGCCCAGACCGGCCCACCCAGTGATGCGGGCCTCCACGGCACCGGCGGGCGCACCTGCGGCCAACAGGCCCCCCAACCACTCAGCCCCGCCACCCGCGACCGGCTCCGCCGGGCGCTCCTCGGCCTGGCCGCCGACGCCCTGTCCGGCCCCGACGGGCTCGCCGCCCGGCTGCGCGCCGCCCTCGGCGAACGGCCCCTGACCACCCTCAGCCTGCCGCTGGACATCGGCGCGGCGAGCGAGACCATTCCCGCGCACCTGCGCCGGGCGGTGACCACCCGCCACCCGCACTGCGCCTTCCCCGGATGCGACCAGCCCGCCACCGTCTGCGACATCCATCACATCGTCCCCAAATCCCGCGGCGGGCCGACCAGCCTGCCCAACCTGGTACCCGTGTGCACCTTCCACCACCTGACCGCGATCCACCGGTGGGGCTGGCGGCTGACCCTGCACAGCGACGGCACCACCACCGCCACCAGCCCCAACGGCACAAAGACCTTGAACAGCCACAGCCCACCCGGACACGACCCACCCGGACACGACCCACCCAGCCAGGCCGCCTAGCCGGGCGGCCTGAGCGACCACGTCCGCTCCCGAGCGGAGGTCCTAGGTGAGCAGAACGACATGGTCCGGCGGAGTGCCCAGCGATGACTCTGGCCAGGGCAGGCGCGCATCCTGGGCACGCCACGCTACGGGCCGTCTCTCTCGCGGAGGCTGGGCCGTTCAGGCTTCGGGGACCAGCCAGAGCGCGCCCAGCGGGGGGAGGACCATCACGGCCGACGCGGGCTGGCCGTGGTGGGGCTCCGGCGCGGCCTCGATGGAGCCGAGGTTGCCCACGCCGCTGCCGCCGTACCCGAAGGCATCGGTATTGACGACCTCCCGCCACCGGCCCGCCCGCGGCAGGCCGACCTTGTAGCGCAGGTGCGGCTGGCCGGAGAAGTTGATGATGCAGGCGAGGACGCCCGGGCTGCCGGCCGCCCCGTCGGCGCCGCCCGATGCCGCCTCCCCGGCAGCGGATCCGTCCGAGGAGGCGGCGCGTGCCATCTCCGGGCCAGGATCCACCGGCTCCCCGGAGAAGCGCAGGAAAGACAGCACGTTGCCGCCCGCATCGTTCGCGTCGATCCAGCCGAACCCGTCGGGGGAGTAATCCAGTGCCCACAGCGCCGGGTTCTCCCGGTAGGCCCGGTTCAGGTCGGTGACGAGTTGCTGCACGCCGGCGTGGTGCTCGTCGCCAAGCACCCACCAGTCCACCCCGCGGTCGGCGGACCACTCGGCGCCCTGACCGAACTCGGACCCCATGAACAGCAGTTGCTTGCCGGGGTGGGCCCACATGTAGGCGAACAGCGCCCGCAGCCCGGCGAACTTGTTCCATTCGTCGCCTGGCATCTTGCCCAGCAGTGACCCCTTGCCGTGTACGACCTCGTCGTGGGACAGCGGCAGCACGAAGTTCTCGGTGAACGCGTACATCAGCGAGAAGGTGATCTCGTTGTGGTGGTAGTGCCGGAACACCGGGTCGTGCGCCAGGTAGTTCAGCGTGTCGTGCATCCAGCCGAGGTTCCACTTGAAGCCGAACCCGAGCCCGCCGAGGTGCACCGGCCGGGTGACGCCGGGCCAGGCGGTCGACTCCTCGGCGACCATCATGATCCCGGGCACCCGGCGGTAGCAGGTGGCGTTGACCTCGCGCAGGAACGAGACCGCGTCGGTGTTCTCCCGGCCGCCGTGCTCGTTGGGGGTCCATTGGCCCGGCCCGCGTGAGTAGTCGAGGTACAGCATCGAGGCCACCGCATCCACCCGCAGCCCGTCGACGTGGAACTCCTCCAGCCAGAACAGCGCGTTGGCGAGCAGGAAGTTGCGGACCTCGTTGCGGCCGAAGTCGAAGATCAGCGTGCCCCAGTCGGGGTGCTCGCCCCGCCGTGGGTCGGCATGCTCGTACAGCGGGGTGCCGTCGAAGCGGGCCAGCGCCCAATCGTCCTTGGGGAAGTGCGCGGGCACCCAGTCGAGGATGACGCCGATCCCGGCCTGGTGCAGCCGGTCGACGAGGTAGCGGAAGTCATCCGGGCTGCCGAACCGGGCGGTCGGCGCGTAGTAGGACGTGACCTGATAGCCCCAGGAGCCACCGAACGGGTGCTCGGCCACCGGCAGGAACTCCACGTGGGTGAAGCCCATCTTGGTGACGTACGCGGTCAGTTCCTCGGCAAGCTCACGGTAGGACAGGCCTGGCCGCCAGGAGCCGAGGTGCACCTCGTACACGCTGACCGGCTCGCGGGTCCGCTCCCCACGGCCACGCGCGGCCAGCCAGTCCTCGTCGCCCCAGGTGTAGCCGGAGGTGTACACCAGCGATGCGGTGGCGGGTGGCTGCTCGGCGCGGCTGGCCATCGGGTCGGCCTTGCGCCGCCATCGCCCGTCAGGGCCGCAGATGTCGAACTTGTAGTGGGTGCCGTCGCCGACGTCGGGCACGAACAGCTCCCAGATCCCCGAGCCGCCGAGCGAGCGCATCGGATAACCACGGCCGTCCCAGTGGTTGAAATCGCCGATGACCCGCGCGCCCCGCGCGTTCGGTGCCCAGACGGCGAACGCGGTGCCGGTGACCTTGCCGAACCCGGAGCCGTCGGAGCCGTACTCGCGCACGTGGGCGCCGAGCACCTGCCACAGTTCCTCGTGCCTGCCCTCGCCGATCAGGTGCAGGTCGGTCGCGCCGAGCGTGGGCAGGAACCGGTACGGGGTGTCGACCACCATCTCCGGCGTCGTGGTGCCCGGTTCCGGCCCCGGGTAGGCGACGGCGATCCGGTAGTCGGGCACCTCGGTCAGCGGCAGGGTGCCGGCGAACACGCCCTCGTGCAGGTGGGACAGGGGGAAGCGGCGGCCGTCGGCGAGCACCACGGCGGCTGTGGCGGCTAGCGGCAGCAGGGCCCGGACGACAATCCCGTCCGTGCCTGGGTGCGCACCGAGCACGGAGTGCGGGTCATGGTGGAGGCCAGCGACGATCCGGTCGATCTCGCCCGGGTGCACGTCGTCCGCGGCCCCGGGGCTGACCGATCCGGCCTGGCGGGGCCCGGTCATGCCGCCCCGTCGGCGATCGAGCCGAGCGGGATCGGCAGCCAGGACGGCCGGTTTCTCGCCTCGTAGATCACTTCGTAGACCGCCTTCTCCAGGGTGAGGGCGCGTACCAGGATCCCATGCTTACCCGGATCCGTCCCGCCGGCCCGGGCGTATCCGGCGCAGAACGCTGCCTGGTTGCGCCGCGCCCAGTCCCGTGCCGCCGCGCGAGCCTGCCCGGGGTTCTCATGCCCTGCGAGCTGGAAACGCGCGGCGTAGTCCAGGGAGCGCAGCATGCCCGCCACGTCACGCAGTGCGGAGAAGTAGGCCCGGCGGCGTTCCAGCGGAACCGCGGGCTCTCCCTCGAAGTCGAGCAGCACCCACCCGGCGTGGGTACGCATCACCTGGCCCAGGTGGTAGTCGCCGTGGATCCGCTGCACCTCGAGCGGGTCGGTGAGCGTGGCCACCTCCTCGAACGCGGTCCGCAGTGCGCGATCGTGGCGGGCCAGTTCCGGTACCGCGGCGACCGCCTGGTCCAGCCGGTCCAGCATGTGCGCCGACATATCGCGGTAGGCGGTGGCGGGCAGTTCCCTGATGCCGAAGGCCGCCGCGAGGTCGCGGTGCACCTCGGCGGTCGCCTCGCCAAGCCGGTGTGCCTCGCCGGAGAAGTCCCCGCCCGCCTGCGCCGCGCTCGCGGTATCGCCCGCGTAGTAGTCGCGGACGCTGGTGGCGGCCAGGGACCAGCCGTCCACCGCGTTCCGCAGGTAGGCCGACAGCACGGCCAGGACCGTGGGCAGGCCCTGGGTCTGCGCGGTGATCCAGCCCAGCGGCGCGGCCACGTGGTGGGAGCCCATCCTCGCCAGCGCGTCGGGCACCTCAAGGTCGGGGTTGGGGCCGGGGGAGAGCCTGCGGAACACCTTGAGGATGGCCTCCTCGCCGAACAGCAGGCTGGTGTTGCTCTGCTCGGCGGTGAGCACGAGGCTCTGCAGGCCTGTGTCGATCCGCGTGCCCGGCGGATGGGCGAAGCGCAGCGGACCGATGGACTCCCCGCCCGCCATCGCCTCGAGCAGCACCGCCGTCAGGCCGGGGTCATGCAACCCGTCGTAGCCGACCAGCCTTGCGTCCACCGGGCCGATACGGACATGTTCCAGCCGGTCGGGCAGATCCGCCCGCAAGCCCAGGAACAGCTGATACGAGTCCGTTCCCGTCGCCTGCGTGACCGCGACGATGAGGTGCCGTAGGCCGGGATCACCGGAAATCAGCGTGGTCTGCGCGACCACGGCCAGACCGGTGATCGGTGTTCCCTTTCCGGCGAACCAGCGCTGTCCCGGCAGCCAGGCCGCCAGGGTTTCCTCAAACGTCATGTCTGCCATCTACCCCGCCATAGCGGATTCACCGGCCCTGCGGGCCGCATAGCGGACTTCGGCGGCGGTCACGGCGCCCGGCCTCGCGTCTCCGCCCCGGTCAGGCCTGATGTTCCGGCCGGAGCCCGGGAAGCTGGAACCAGTAAAATCCGTGCCCCGGCAGGGTCAGCAGGTAGGGGAGATCCCCGATGGGCGGGAAGGTCACCCCGCCCATGCACTCCACCGGCGTGGTGCCCTTGAACCGGCGCAGGTCAAGCTCGACCGGCTGGGGGAACCTGGACAGGTTGTTGACGCACAGGATGTGGTCGGCCAGGTCCACCGCGTCGTCTTCGACCGGGCCGGTGTACTCCCGGACGAACGCCAGCACGCTGGGGTTGGACGAGCTCAGCTCCGCATACCCGCCGAGGCCGAAGACATGGTGGCGCTTGCGGATCTCGATCATCCGCTTGGTCCAGTGCAGCAGCGATCCGGGGTTGCGCTGCTGGGCCTCCACGTTCAGCGCCTGGTAGCCGTAGATCGGGTCCATGTTCAGCGGCAGGTAGAGCCGCTGCGGGTCGCAGGTGGAGAAGCCCGCGTTACGGTCCGGGGTCCACTGCATCGGGGTGCGGACCCCGTCCCGGTCACCGAGCCAGATGTTGTCGCCCATGCCGATCTCGTCGCCGTAGTACATCACCGGCGACCCGGGCAGCGACAGCAGCAGGGCGGTGAACAGCTCAAGCTGGTTGCGGTCGTTGTCGAGCAGCGGCGCGAGGCGGCGCCGGATCCCGATGTTCGCCTTCATCCGCGGGTCCTTGGCGTACTCGGCGTACATATAGTCCCGCTCGTCGTCGGCGACCATCTCCAGCGTCAGCTCGTCGTGGTTGCGCAGGAAGATCCCCCACTGGCAGCCCTCCGGGATGGCCGGGGTCTGCGCCATGATCTCCGAGATCGGGTAGCGCTGCTCCCGGCGGACCGCCATGAAGATCCGCGGCATCAGCGGGAAATGGAAGGCCATGTGGCATTCGTCCCCGCCCACCGACGGGTCGCCGAAGTACTCCACCACGTCGGCCGGCCACTGGTTGGCCTCGGCGAGCAGCACCCGGTCCGGGTAGAGCCGGTCGATCTCGGAGCGGACCCGCTTGAGGTACTCGTGGGTCTCCTTGAGGTTCTCGCAGTTGGTGCCCTCACGCTCGTACAGGTAGGGCACCGCGTCCAGCCGGAACCCGTCGATGCCCAGGTCCAGCCAGAACCGCAGCACCTCCAGCATGGCGTCCTGGACCTTCGGGTTCTCGTAGTTGAGGTCCGGCTGGTGGGAGAAGAACCGGTGCCAGTAGTACTGGCCGCGGACCGGATCGTAGGTCCAGTTCGACTGCTCGGTGTCGACGAAGATGACCCGCGCCTCTGCGTAACGCTCATCCGTATCCGACCAGACATAGAAGTCGCCATACGGACCCTCGGGGTCGGACCGCGACGCCTGGAACCACGGGTGTGCGTCGCTGGTGTGGTTCATGACCAGGTCCGCGATTACCCGCATGCCCCGTTCGTGGGCGCCGTCCAC
>Ga0070710_10000362_pt1 | contig 21345 bp, 25 predicted proteins | sample LARL52metaG_FD_65454 | JGI IMG/M metagenome (GOLD analysis project Ga0070710, IMG submission 65454) | Corn, switchgrass and miscanthus rhizosphere microbial communities from Kellogg Biological Station, Michigan, USA - LAR L5-2 metaG | ecosystem: Host-associated > Plants > Roots > Rhizosphere ...
TGCGGCGCGCGCAACCGGCGCGGCCCGAACCCGCGCAGGAGCACGGGCGGCTGCGGATCGACCGGCGTTCCAGGCGCGTCCACCTCGACGGCGCCGAGGTGGACCTCACGCCGAAGGAGTTCGACCTGCTGGTGTTCCTCGCCGAGGAGCCGGGCGCGGTGTTCACCCGCGAGCAGATCATGGAGGCGGTGTGGGACGAGAACTGGTTCGGCCCCACCAAGACCCTCGACGTGCACGTGGGGGTGCTGCGCCGCAAGCTCGGTGACGCGGCCTCGCTGGAGACCGTGCGCGGCGTCGGATTCCGGTTGGTGCTCACGTGATCCGCCAGCTCGTCTGGAGCTACGTGCTGCTGGTGGCGGTGGCGATCGCGGCGTTCACGGTGCCGGTGGCGTTCACGCTCAACAACCAGATCTACGGCGACGCGGAGAACTCCGCGCGCCGGGAGGCCAGGACCGCCGCGCTGCTGCTGGCATCGGGCGACACGAGGTCGTTGAGCGCGCTCGTGGACGCCTACGAGATGCAGACACCCGGCCGGATCGACGTTCTCGGCCCCGCGCCGGAGGGCAAGGTCTGGGACTCGAAGGGCCTCAAGCTCACCGTCCAGGCGAAGAAACCGGACGGCACGGTGGTCGGCGCGATCCGGCTGTCCTATCCGGACGATCAGCTGACGGCCAGGCTGTGGCAGATCTGGGGTTTCCGCGCGGCCCTGGCGGTCGGCGTGCTGATCGTGGCCGCGTTGCTCGGGCTGTGGCTGGCGCGGCGGGTGACCCGGCCGTTGCGGGAGCTGAACGGGATGGCGGCGCGGTTGCGCGACGGCGACCTGACCGCGCGCGCCGAGGAGACCGGGCCACCGGAGACCCGCACGCTCGCGCGGACGTTGAACACCGCCACCGAGACCATCGGCACGCTGGTCGGGTCGCAGCGGGCGTTCATCGGCGACGCCTCGCACCAGCTGCGGACGCCGTTGACCGCGTTGCGGCTGTCGCTGGACAACGTGGCCGACGGCGTCGACGACCCGCACGTGCGCGAGGACGTCGAGATGGCGACCGCCGAGGTCGTGCGGATGTCCCGGCTGGTCAACGGCTTGCTCGCCCTCGCACGGGCCGAGGCCGACGTCGCGCACCCGGAACCCGTGCAGGTGTCCGACGTCGTCGCCGAACGGTTCACCGCGTGGCGCGCGGTGGCCGACGAACGGTCGATCTCCCTGGTGCGCGAAGGCCCCGGCATCCGCGTGCTCGCCACGCCGGGGCACCTCGAGCAGGTGCTGGACAACGTGCTGTCCAACGCGCTGGAGGTGTCCCCGGACGGCGCCACGATCCTGGTCCGCACCACCCGGCCGGGCCTGCTGGAGGTCGTCGACGCGGGCCCCGGCCTGCCGGAGGCCGAACGGCTGCGCGCGTTCGACCGGTTCTGGCGCGGTCAGGGACTGACCGGCAAGGGCGGGTCCGGTCTCGGCCTCGCGATCGTGAAGCAGCTCGTCACCGACAACGGCGGCACGGTGTCGCTGGAGGCCGCGCCGGGTGGCGGGCTGTGCGTGCGGATCAGGCTTTCTCCGGCATAGCCGACGAGTGGTGGTTCACGATGAGCCACTTCCCGTCGATCTTCTCGTAGACGAACGTGTAGCGGGCGTCCACAGTGGCCGGCTTCCCGTCCTTGGTGAGCGCGAACCGGTAGGTGCCCGCGTCGATCGCGTCGTCGGTGTTCAGGACGGCGACGTGCGAGTCGAGGATCGTGCCGCTCGGCCTGTTCTGCAGGAAGTGCTCGAAGTAGTCGACGATCTCGGCGCGGCTGGACCGCACCTTGTTCGACACCGTGGGCAGCAGAACCGCGTTCGGAGCGTAACGGTCGGCCACCTTCTGGGGGTCACCCGTTGCGAGGGCCGCGTTCCAGTCGGCGAACAGCGCCTTGATCTGCTCCGCCGTCGGCTTCGTGTCCTGCTTCGGCTGCCCGGCGGCGTTGCCGGTGCATCCGGCGACCAGCAGAGCAACTCCGGCGACCGCGGAAACTCCTACAAGCTGCTTGCGCATCGTCATCCTCATCCCCGATCGTGTGGCTGTTGACCTCCACTTTCGGGTTAGGCACGGAAGCGCTCGGACAGCGGCGAGCCAGCGTTGCCACAAGCTTTCGGAAAGCCTGGTAAATGTGGACGTATGGGACTTCTCAACGGGATGATGGGGAACGCGTCGAAGCTCGACCCCAGGGCCGCCGCGCAGGAGTTCGGCCGGCTGCTGTCACAGGGGGAGCAGATCCACGCGGCGTACCAGCTGGTGCGCGACTCGTTCCTGTTCACCGACCGGCGGCTGATCCTGGTCGACAAGCAGGGCGTGACGGGCAAGAAGGTCGAGTACCACTCGGTGCCGTACAAGGCGATCACGCAGTTCTCGGTCGAGACCGCCGGCCACTTCGACCTCGACGCGGAGCTGAAGATCTGGGTCTCCAGCAGTCACGTCCCGATCGCCAAGCAGTTCGGCAAGGGCGTCGACGTCTACGAGGTGCAGGCCCTGCTGGCGGCCTTCGTGCGCTAGCACCGCGAGCGCGACCTCGAACCCGCTGCGGACCAGCATCTGGGCAGTGGAGGCGGAAACCCAGGCTGCGCAGCAAAAATCCCCCGCCGACACGTGGCCTGCGGGGGATGTCGCCTGCGGGGTCTAGCGGGCCTGCAGCATCGGGCGGAACTTGTCGCGGTACGCCCACGCCAGCCCGATCTCGGCGGCGGCCACGACGATCGCGGTGATGATGCCGGACGGCTCCAGGAAGGCGTGGAACAGGAAGATGTTCACGACCATCGGAGCGAGCATCGCGAGCGCCAGCGGCACGAACCGCCCGGCCAGCAACAGGACTCCGGCCACCAGCTGGACCCCGGACGCCAGCTGCAGCATGTACCCGGTGGCGTAGAGGGCGGCGCTGAACGCGACACCGGCGGGCGCCATCGTGCTCGGGTCCGGTGCGGGCATGAACATCAGGAACCCGTTCAGGCCCGTCGTGGCGAACAGCAGACCGGTCAGCACGCGGGTGACGATCGTGGCGTAGCGGCCGACGGCGAACTTGCGGGTGGTGGCGGCGGTGGCGGTCGTGGCGGTCATCTCTGGTTCCTCCTGGGCTCTCGTGTCCTTCCACTGATGCGTCGAACGGCCACCGCGCCGGATCGACATCCGCGCCAGAAAATCTTCAAGAATTTTGTTCGCGCTGGTCAGACGCGCGCCCGTCACCGGATCGGCCGCAGCTGACCGCCCTCGTGCGTCACCCGGAACGCGTATATCCGCCGCCGCGCCGCCCGCTCTGTAGGTAGGTGAGAGTGACAGTGGTCGCGGCAGCCCCGGGTTACGGCAAGACCGAGATGGTCAGGCGCAAGGCGCGGTCGGCGCGGTGGTGCGAGGGCGAGGCGGCGGCGGAGTTCGTCCGGACCCGCAGGTGGGCACCGCAGGTCGTGCTGGACGAACCGGCCGTGCCGCACGACGAGCTGCGGGAGTGGTTGCGGCACACGCCGTGCGAGCAGGTCACGGTGATCACGACCCGGCCGTTCGAGTGGGAGGACGCGGAGCAGATCGGTCCTCGGGAGCTCGCGCTGCCCGAAGCCGCCGTCGTGCCCGAGGTGTACCGGGCGACGCTCGGCTGGCCCGTGCTCGCCCAGTGCTGGCCCGACCACGAGGACTACGTGCTCGCCACCGTGATGCCCTCGCTGCCGGCGCGGGCTCAGCACCTGGTCACGACGTTCGCCCGGCTCGGCCCGGTCCTGCGCGCGCTCTGCGGGGAGCTCGGTGTCGACCCGGCCGCGATCACCGAGCTGACCAGGCTCGGCGTCCTCGTCGACGGCCGGCTGGTGCCGGCCGTCGCGGAGTCCGTCGAGCCCACCGCGGTGAACCACCAGCTGGCCGCGCACTGGTACGCGCACAACGGTTTCCCGGCCGCCGCCGCCCGCCTGCACGACCGGCTCGGCCAGCACCGCTCGCTCGCCGCGCTGCTCGACGAGCGCGGCGGCGAGATCCTGCGCGCCGAACCGACCATCTTCGGCAAGCACCCGCTGCTGCGCGACAAGGCGAAAGCCCTGGCCGCCGTCCACGTCGAACGGGCGAACGAGCTCTACGACGAGGCCCGCTACCCGGAGGCGCTCAAGCACGCCGACCTGGCCGTGCAGCTCTCGGCCGACCGGGAGGCGCTGCGCATCAGGGGCCACGCGCTCGCCAGGCTCGGCCGGATCGAGGACGCGCGGATCTGCCTCGAACGCGCCCAGGCCGGTGACGAGATCAGCTGGTACGAGCCGCGCGCACGCACTCGGCGACAGGGCTGAGCCTCAGCCGGTGCGGCGGTGCCGCGCTTCCGGCCGTGGAGGTCTCGGGTGGACGGTTCGAGCGCTGGAACGCCCCCCAGGGAGCCGCACTCGTGTACACGGGCGAGGTCGCGCAGGGTGACCTGGAAGTGACGGAGCAGGTTCAAGTTGTAGGTGTGCCAAGGGTTTGCGAGGATTCGGGTCCGTCTCTTCCGAAGGAGCGATTCCGGTGGCAACTCGCCTCAACCCGTACCTGCGCTTCAACGGCGACGCCCGTCAGGCGATGGAGTTCTACCAGTCCGTCTTCGGCGGCGAGCTGAGGGCGAACACCTTCGGCGAGTTCGGCATGCAGGGCTCGCCGCAGGCCGACCAGATCATGCACGCGCAGCTGGAAACCGAGTCCGGCTACACGCTGATGGCCTCCGACACGCCGCCCGGCATGCCGTACAACGCCGGTGACACGATCACCATCTCGCTGTCCGGCGACGAGGAGGTGCTGCGCACGTACTTCGAGCAGCTCGCGGACGGCGGCAGGATCGGTACGCCGCTGGAGAAGCAGATGTGGGGCGACGAGTACGGCGACCTCACCGACAGGTTCGGCGTCAGGTGGATGGTCAACATCGGCAGCCAGGGCTGACCTCGGTCGTGGGCGGGGCTCGGCAGTGGCCCCGCCCGCCGCGCTGACGCATCATGTGGACCATGAGCGAGCGTCTGCGCGATGTGGTCGGCCAACTCGCGATCCGGCCGGACGACCGGGTGCTGGAGATCGGCTGCGGCCAGGGCGTGGCCGCCACCATGGTGTGCCAGCTGCTGTCCACCGGCACGCTCACCGCGATCGACCGCTCCACGAAGATGGTCGAGGCCGCCACCCGCCGCAACGCCCCGTACGTCGCGTCCGGCAAGGCCGAGTTCCTCATCGCGTCGCTGGAGGACGTGAACCTCGGCGACCGCCGGTTCGACCTGGTCTTCGCCGTGCGGGTGGGGCTGTTCCACCGCGATCCCGACCGCGCGCACTCGCTGCTGCGTCCCTGGCTCGCGCCCGATGCCCGCGTGCGCACGTTCTTCGACGTGCCGGTGTGACGCTGTTCGGGCTGCGCTGAACCCGGCGAGGTGATTGCGGTACCGGCCGCGATCGGGCAGGTTGTCGAGGCGGGTGATCGTCCGGCGGAGCGCGGGAGGTGAGATGCCGAGGATCAACGACGTCGGCGGCGTCGAGGGGTTCGGGCCGGTGCTGCAGGAGCCCGACGAGCCCCCGTTCCACGCGGACTGGGAAGCGCACGTGTTCGCCGTGAACCGGGCGCTGGTCGGGCGCGGTGTCTACAACCTGGACGAGTTCCGCGACGCGGTCGAGCGGACGATGTCGCACGAGTCGTCGTACTACGAGAACTGGTTCCGGGCCATCCAGACGCTCCTGGAGGAGAAGGGACATGTCTGAGCGGTACCGGGAGGGCGACCGCGTCCGCACGTCCACTGTGGACCCCGATCACCACACCAGGCTGCCGGGTTACGCGCGCGGGAAGACCGGCGTGGTCGTCGGCAGCGACGGCGTGCACCCGCTCGCGGACCTGAGAGCGCGGGGAATCGAGCGGCCGCAGCCGGTCCACCTCGTGCGGTTCACCGCGCAGGAACTGTTCGGACAAGGCGATCACACGGTGACGCTGTCCCTCTGGGAGGACTACCTCAGCGATGAGTGACGACCACGACGACTCCCCGATCGCCGCACGCGTCCGGGAGCTGGAAGCCGTCCTGGAGGAGAAGGGGCTGCTCGACGCCGCGGAGCTCGACCGCGCGTTGGAGGCGTTCACGCACAACGCCACGCCTGCCAACGGTTTCCGGGTGGTGGCGCGGGCGTGGGTGGACGACGGGTTCAGGACCAGGCTGGTCGAGGACGCGAGCGCGGCGCTGCCGGAGGTCGGGTTGTCGATGGGCGGCGGGCTGCAGGTGCAGCGGCTGCGGGTGGTCGAGAACACCGAGGAGGTCCACAACGTGGTCGTGTGCACGCTGTGCAGCTGCTACCCGATCGCGCTGCTCGGACCGTCACCGACCTGGTACAAGAGCCCGGCCTACCGGTCCAGGGTGGTCAGTCACCCGCGGGAGGTGCTGGCGCGGTTCGGGCTGGAGCTGCCGCCGGAGACCGAGGTCAGGGTGTGGGACGCGAACGCCGAGACGCGGTACATGGTGTTGCCGCGGCGGCCAGAAGGCACCGAGCACCTGAGTGAGGACGAACTGGCCGAGCGGGTCACGCGCAACGGCCTGATCGGCACCGCGGCCGTCTGAGACGGCCGCGCCCGACGTCGATGAAGGGAACCTTCCTCCACCTGAGGTGGAGGAAGGTTCCCTTCATCGAGAACAAGCCAGGCGCTCAGAGGTTCTTCATGATGGTGTCGATCGCCTTGCCGAGCTGCGCGTACTTCTGCGTGTACAGCACGGGGAACACGCCCGGCGGGTCGGCGGGGCGGTCGCGGTCGACGTAGTCGGTGCCCAGGTTGCAGAACACGACCACGATGTAGTTGCGCTTGTCCTTGCCGCGCAACGACTTCACGATGCCCGCGTTGGAACCGGCGGTGTCGACCCAGCCGGTCTTGTGCGCGAACGTGACCTCGGCGGCCTCGTTGCACGGGCGCACGTCGCGGTCGTAGACCGCGTCACCGACCGTGACGGTGCCGTCCGGCTTGATCCAGCGCGCCGGCACCTGCTGCGGCAGGCCCTGCACCGGGTAGGCGCGGCCGCACCAGTTCGGCGTGGACAGCATCTCGTTGTGGCCCTGGCCCGCCAGCGTGTCCAGGAAGAACTTCCGCGCCGAGGCGGACAGCTCGTTCCTCGTCACCGGCTTGCCCCTGTCGGTCGTCCACAGCACGCCGGGACCGCCGTTGACCAGCAGCAGGAGCTTCGCGGTGTCGAGGCCGCTCATGTTCGAGTCGATCCAGCGGCCACCGTTGCCGGGCAGGGTGTTGGTGACCATCAGGGTCGGCAGGCCGAGGTCGGCGAACGTCTGGTTGACCGCGTCCCACGCCTTCAGGTCGTGGATCAGCTTGATCAGCGCGCAGGTCGACTCGTTCTGCGACTTGGTGATCATCTCGTCGAAGTGCTGGCGGATCTTCTTCACCGACGGCCCGCCGCATGCCCCGCGCACCGGGTTCGGGTCGTAGACGTAGTCCGCGTCCAGGTCGATCTTGCCCTGGTCGGCCAGCCGCAGCACGCCGAAGCCCACCATCAGCTTGAGCACCGAGGCCGGGTACGGCGAGGAGAAGTCGATCGCCGCGTTCTCCCGCCCCGCCAGCACGTCACGGGTGCCCTTGCCGTTGGCGTCCCACTCGTCGTCGTCCCACCAGCGGTAGCGGACCTGGTCGGTCGACAGGCCCCTGCGCTTGACCGGCACCACGACGCCGTTCGGGTACTGCGGGCTGAGCAGCACGTTCGCCACGCTCGCCGGCCGCCCGAACGCGTCGAGCTCGATGATCGCCGCGTCCATGTTCGGCGTCTGGTGCAACGGCTGTCCGGCCGCCGCCATCCGCGCCCGGGCCTTCTGCCTCAGCTCGGCGGGCGAAGCGTCGTACTTCTCACGCTTCTCGCCCCGCGCCGGCGATCGGGTGCCCGACGCGGGCGGCGTCAGGTCGATGACGTCCTTGAAGTTCTGCGCGACGATCGCTTCCCGCAGCCGCTCCGCCAGCGAGTGGTGGTAACCGTCCGCGGCCGCCGCCGGTGCCAGCGCGGCACCGGTCAGCGTCAGCGCCGTGCACAACACGGTCATCCGCTTGAGTCTCATTCACTTCCCCCAGTTCGAAGTGGATCTCACACGGAGAGTAGTACATCACTCACAGCGCGTGCGCTTCGTAAGTCCCTCCACGGAGATGAGCACGGCGCCGGGCCTCAGCTCACCGAGCACGCACGCCTGTGGCAGCGTGATCACGAACGCCACACCGGTGACCGACTCGTCAGCGCGGAACACCCGCGCGTCGTGACCGGCAAGCGCTTTCCGGGTGGCGTCGAGCGAGAAGTCGCCGGACGCGCAGACCTGCTCCACAGCGGACCGGATCCCGGCGGCGACCTCCTGCCCCGCGCGGTTGCCCTCCGGCGACAGCGGTTCGCGCACCACCCGAGGGATCAGCGGGGCGGGCATCGCCGACACGGTGGTGGCCGGCGCGGGAGTGGGCGTCTCGGTTCCACCGCAACCCGCACACCACAGCACCGCCACGGCCAGTGCCCCCAGCACTTTCCCATGCCCAGCACTCTGGCACACCACCGCCCGGAAGTCAGCGCACCGACTGGACCGGGGGAACGTTCTCCAGCGACCGCACCGACCGCGCCCCCGCCATGAACAGCGTCGCGAGCACCTGGATCACCGCGCAGCCGAGCAGGGTGGCGGTGATGCCGGCGACGTCCGACACCGGGCCGACGACGAGCTGGGCCAGCGGGACGGCCGCCATCGAGCCGAGCATGTCGTAGGAGTAGACCCTGGCGAGCCGGTCGGCCGGAACGTGGTGCTGCAGCGAGGTTTCCCACGCCACGCCGAACTGCTCCATGCACACGCCGCAGACGAACGAGGCGACCATGAGCAACCACGGCTCCGGGTGCAGTGCCAGCGCGAGCGGCAGGACCGGGAACGCCACGACGCAGATCACGCCGAACAGCAGCAGGCGCCGCACGCGCAGCCGCATCGCGAGGAAGGCGCCCGCGACCATGCCCGCGGTCTGCGCGGCCAGCACGAGGCCCCACGTCTCGCGGCCGAGCACGGTGTCGGCGATGACCGGGCCGAGCACCATCGTGCCGCCCGCGTAGGCCGCGTTGACGAACACGAAGGCCACCACCACGAGCCACACCCACGTCCGCGACGAGAACTCCGCCCACCCGGCGCGCATCTCGGACAGCACGCCCGGCCGGTGCTCGGCGGCGACCCGCGCGGCCGGCACGCGCACGCGGGAGAAGGCCAGGCCGGCCAGCACGAACGACAGCGCGTCCACCGCGAGGCCCCAGCCCGGTCCGGCGAACGCGATCAGCAGGCCGCCCAGCGACGCGCCCGCGATCATCGAGGAGTTCAACCCGAGGCGCAGCAGGGCGTTGGCGCGCTGCCGCAGTTCGGACGGGACCGTCTGCGGGGCCAGGGCGGCCGAGGCGGGGAACGAGAAGGCGCTCGACATGCCGTTCACCGCCGCCAGCACGACGAACGCCGGGATGGACACCGACCCGGTCAGCACCAGCGCGGCGAGCAGGCCCTGGCTCAGCGCGGACACCGTGCACGACCCCACGAGCACGTACTGGCGCGGCAGCCGGTCCGCGACGACCCCGCCCCACAGCAGGAACACCAGGTTGGTGATCGAGCGCGTCGCCACCACGACACCGAGGACGGTGACCGACGACGTCACGTCCCGCACGGCGAACGCGAGTGCGATCTGCGCCATCGCGTTGCCCGCCACCGTCGTGACACGGGCCGTGAGCAGCCAACGGAAAGCTGGATGCGCCAAAGGCGCGAACGATTCCCCCATGAACGGGAACGTACTGCAGCGGGAGCCGCCCGATCCGGGGGATCGAGCGGCTCCCGTGTCATCGCACGCGAGGGTGCGATGAGGCGATGACCACCGCGGCGGCGACGGTCACCAGGTTCTTCAGGATGTACTGACCTTCCATCGACGCCCGCAGCGGACCTGCCCACATCTCGCTGGGGAAGAGCACCAGCGGTGTCGACACCAGCAGCACGTGGCCGACGAGCAGGACCGCCGACAGTCGCGGTGCCCGGAAGCTCAGCAGAACCAGGGCGATCCCGATCTCGGTGATCGCGGCGCTCAATCTCGCCAGGTCCCCGTGGATGATCCCGAACGTCAGCGCGGAAACCGTGCGTTCGGCGAGATCCTGGGCAGGGCTGCCACCGGGAAAGAGCTTCAACGCGCCGAACCAGAGGTACACGACCCCCAGTCCGATGCGAAGCAGCGGAATTCCCGCCTCACTCGCGAAACGGGTGACGCGGCCTTCCGCGTTTTCGCGGCGCGTGATTTCTGGACGCAACATCGATCTCCCTCTCCTGTCTGGCTGCCACCACCCAGCCAGACAGGAGAGGCGAGGGAGATCAGGTGCCCGCGGGCGGGACCGGCTTCTCACCCAGCGGGTTGAGCAGGTCCGCCTTGCCCTCGAACGCGAACAGCAGCAGGTCGACCATCCGGAACGTGCTCGCGTCCGGGCCGAGCGTGGGCCGCCAGTGCGGCGAGCGCACGATCGAGATCCGGCTGCCCTCGATGGCCCGATGGAACACCTCGGCGGTGAGCCGCCCGCCCACGGGACCCAGCCGGCCGTTGCCCAGCTCCGCCTCGCGCAGGACGTAGAACCACAACGGCGTCGCCTCGGCGAGCTGCGCCTTCTGCTCGTCGGTGAGCCCGTCCAGGTTCGCGCCACCGTCGCCGCCGAGGATCTGCTCGGCGGTGAGCGGCTCGGCTCCGAACAGCTCCGCCATCTGCTGACCGGTGGCGAGCTCCATCATGCTGGCCCTGGTCAGGTTGCGGAACGCGAGGTTGCGCTGGATCTCGGGGAACTGAGTGCCGCGGCCGCCGAACGTGCCGGCCGGCAGCTCCCGCAACGGGTTCACCAGCAGCGTGTCGATCCGCTTGGTGAGGTTGCCGCCGCCGGAGTCCGCCGGTGGCACCAGGTCGTCCCGGTCCGCCTCGGTGAAGTCGTAGAGGCGGCGGAAGTCCGCGATCCAGTTGCTGGGCAACGTGAACGTGGTGCCCCGGTTCACGTCGTCCAGGTCACCGGGCAGAGCGGAGCCCGGGTCGAAGTTGCCGCTGGTGCCGGTGAACGTGAACAGCAGGAACAGCGTCCCCTCCGGACCGGGCCCGGTCCGGTTGAACACGCGGTTCCACTGGTAGGCGTCACGGACCATGCTGTGCCCGAGCCGGTAGGACGCGACCGAGAACTCGATCGGCATGGTCGGCGTGTCGCCGTGGCCGTGGTGCCTGCCGGGCACCTCGAAGAACCTACGGCCGTTGGTGAAGACGTCGTCGACGATCTCCGGGTCGATGATCCGCGGCAGGAAGTCGGTCTTGAGCATCCACTGGTAGTGCCGCACCACGAGCTCCTTGGCGGCGCGGAACAACCGCTCACCCGTGAGGCCGGTGAGCGCGAGCTCGTCGACCACGCGGTTGTGGAACCGGATGAACGCCAGGTGCGTCTGCGCGATGACGAGGTTCTCGTCGTTGCGCGCGTCCGGGATGAGCGGTGCGCGCCGGTCGGCCGCCGTGCCCGCGGTGCCACCGCGCCGCGGCAGGTCGAAGCCCTCGAACGGCACGTTGGTGCCCTCGTCGGGGAACGGCACCGGTGTCGTGGTGCCGACCTTGAGCTTCACCCCGTCCTCGGCGTAGAAGACCTGGTCGTCCTTGTCGCGCGGGCCGCGGCCGTAGACCGAGTCCAGGTCGAGCGCCGGCGAGCGGCCCTGCAGCAGCTCGTCCACGGTGACGTCCTGGCCGAGCTGCGACTCGGTGCGGTCCATCGTCAGGTCGTGGTCGGCGAACTGGCCGAGGTAGGTGAAGCCCGCCGGAATGCCCGGCTCCTGCGAGTCGGGCTGCGGGACCTCCTTCGGCGGCGTCATCGCGTTCGCGAGCGCCTCCCGCAGCGCCTCGTCCGTGCGCGGGCCTTTCGGTCCCAGTCGCGAGAACCGGAACCGGCGCAGCTCCTCCGCTGTCGAGGGGCGGCGGGTGACGGCCTCACCTCTGTCGTCGAATTCCAGCACACCTTCACCCACGACGAAGAAACTGTCGCGCGAGTGCCTCTTCATAGAATCCCCCTGTATCCCCTCTGTCAGGCAACCTGTTCTCCCCAACAAGCACCTGCCCCACAGCCAAGTCTCCAGACGGGCGAAAATGCCGTCGAAGCTTTTGGCGACATCCAAAACATCGTCACAGGGCGGATACGAGACGGTCCGGAATCCCGGTGAACACCGGCAGTTCCGCCATCTCCTCCGCCAATGTCCCAGCGGCGTCGTGGTATGCCCTCGTGTCGAGCACGTGCTGGATCCGTTCGGCCAGCGCGGCAGCGGTCAGTCCTTTCACCTCGACCGGCACTCCCGCTCCGAGATCCTGAATTCGCGCCGCGTTGCGGGGCTGGTCGGCGAAAAGCGGCACGGCCACCATCGGCACGGCCGCGGTCAACGCCTCACGCACGCTGCTGTAGCCCGCGTGCGTCACGAACACCTTCGCGGCGCCGAGCAACCGCTGTTGCGGCACCTCGGGTTCGAGCCGGACGTTCGACGGCCGCGGCCCGGTCCAGTCACCGCGGCCGATCGCGACGACCGCCCGCGCCGCGAGGTACCCGAGCGCCTCCACCACGAGGTGCGGCAGCCGGGACCCGCTCATCAGCAGTCCGGCGTTGGTGCCGAACGTCGCGACCACCTCCGGGGCCTCTGCCCGGTGGTCCCGCTCGATCGGCACGCGGAAGTGGTGCTGCGCCGGGTGCCACGACCGCGGGGTCAGCCCGGCGATGAAGGCCGGATCGGTGGCGGCGGCGCCGAACCTGGCGCGGACGGCGTCCATGCGTTCGTCGAGGTGCTCGATCTCCAACGGCGCGAACGGGGCGATGTCGACCAGCCCGTGCGGGATGCCGAGCACCTCCGCGGCGATCCGGCCGCCGTACTCGCTGGTCTCGCGCAGGATCACGTCCGGGCGCCAGGTGCGGGCGAAGTCCAGCACGTTCGCGGCCGCCCTGACCACCAGCTCCTCCGCCCACAGCGGCACCTTCAGCACGCCGTCGCGTTCCGGCACCCACGGCGGTGGCGGGCCGAGGTCCTGCGGCGACGGCATGTCCGGCATCACGGCCACGTGGCCGAGGTGCGCCATGGCCGGTCCGGTCGCGATGACCGCCTCGTGGCCCTGCTCCCGCAGGGCACCGGCCAGCGGCACCATCGTCGGCATCAGGTGGGAGTGGATGGGCAACGAGGTCAGCAGCACGCGCACGGGGTCCCCTTTCGCTGTACTTCGAGGGAACTCCCGGCGCACGTGCGCGGACAACTCGAAAACCGGTCAGCGGACCGCGTTTTGATCAGCGGCAGGTGGGTACCTCTGCGGGATGCTCGTTGTCACGGCCACCGGGTCGGCTGCGGCGTCCGCCGTTCTCACCGTCACCGGGGAGCTCGACGCGTCCGGCGCGGAACGCCTGCTCACCCGGCTCGACCGCCTCCTCGACCGAGGTCACCGGCATCTGGTGCTGGACCTCTCCGGAGTCTCGTTCTGCGACTCCAGCGGGATGAGCGCCCTGGTGCGCGGCCACGCCCGCGCCTCGGCCGCCGCCGGTGGACTGCGGTTGTCGGCCGCGTCACCTCAGGTCACGCGGGTGCTCGAGCTGGCCGGGCTCGCCAGGATGCTCGGCCTACCGTCCACAGTGGACGACGTCACACCGTGACGACGAGCTTGCCCGTGGTGTGTTCGCGGACGAAGTCCACGCACGCCTTCGGGCCCTCGTCGAGGGTGTAGCGACGCCCGATCGTCGCCGGCAGCAAGCCCCGCAGGGCTGCTTCGGCGACTTCGCGCATGCCACCGAGAGCGCCGCCGAGGTCGATCACGAACTTCGTGTCGATGTCGTCGCGGTCCCGTTCGGGCAGCGGGTAGGTGATGGTGAGCAGCCGGCCGCCCCCTCGCACGGCGTGGGCGATCCGCGTCAGCCGGTCGCCCGGCAGCGCCAGGTTGAACGCCGCGTCCACGCCGTCCGGGTAGGCGTCGGTGTAGCCGATGGTGTGCGCGGCGCCGAGGTCGCGCAGCAACGGCGCGTCGGCGGCGGTGGCCGTGGCGATGACGGTGACCCCCGCGGCCCTGAGCAGCGGGACGACCGCGGTGCCGACGCCTCCGGTCGCGCCCACGACGAGCGCGGTCTCACCCCGTTGCGGCCGTGCTGTCGCGATGAGGGCCCGCGCGGTGAGGCCCGAGGTCGCCAGCGCGGCGGCTTCCGCCACGCCGAGCCCCGGTGGCCGCTGCGCCAGCAACGGCGTGTCCGCCTCGAACACCGCGTACTCGGCCAGCGACCCGGTGCTCAGCGACGGCCGGACCGGGTCGGCCAGCGGCCTGAGCACCCGGGGCACGGCCTGGCCGAAGATCTCGTCGCCTTCCCGGAACGCGGTCACGCCGGGACCGATCTCGGTGACCGTGCCGGCGAAGTCGTTGCCGGGCACGTGCGGGAACGAGAGTTCCGCCCTCTCCCGGTACACGCCGCCCGGCAGGACGACGTCGGCCGGGTTGATCGACGCCGCGGCGATGCGGACCTGGATCTGCCCCGGCCCCGGCCGCGGCACCGGCACGTCCGCCACGACGTAGTTCTCCGGTGGTCCGTAATCGGTCGCGATGACTGCCTTCACCCGTACAACCCCCACTAAGATGACCGTCTGGTCACCTTAGGATGCGCGAAACGGACCGCGCGGTCAACTTGTTAGGCTGATCAGCGTGTCACCGCGTGCCGATGCCGCCAGGAACCGCTCGTCGCTGCTCTCCGCGGCGGTCGAGGTGTTCGCCGAGCAGGGAGTGGACGCGCCGGTCGCGGAGATCGCGCACCGGGCGGGACTGGGGAAGGGCACGGTGTTCCGCCACTTCCCCACCAAGGACGACCTGATCGCCGCCATCGTGCTGGACCGCGTGACCCGGCTGACCGAGCTGGCGGCGGAACTGGCCGGTGCCGCCGACGCCGGTGCCGCGCTGCTGGAGTTCATGCGTCACGCGGCACGCCAACGGCAGCAGCTCGACCTCTCGTTCCTGTCGGCGGACCTCGGCGTGGAGGTGTCGGAAGCGCAGCTGCGGATGTCGCTCGCCATCACCGCGCTGGTCGACCGAGCCCGCGCGGAGGGCGCGCTGCGGCCCGACGTCACCGGCACCGACGTGATGCTGCTGATGTGCGTGCCCAACGACGTGGTCAAGCACGTGCCCGACGCGCGGCCCGACCTGTGGGAGCGCTACCTCGCGATCCTGTTCGACGGGCTGAGGCCGGAGGGCGCGCGCCCGCTGCCGCCGTTCTGATCGTCTACTTCGAACAGACCGGGCTCATCGCCTCGTCGAGCGCCTTCTCGTGCAAGCGGTCGAGGCCGTGCAGCACGACCGCCGACCGTTCCGCGATCACCGCGTCGATCCGGCACCTCAGCGTGGGCCGGCGGAGCCGCTCGGTGTCCTTGAGCTCGGCGAGGATGCTCGTGGTGAGGCGGTCGAGCACCGGCCGCACCTCGGTGCCGAGGTCCGGGCGGTGCTGCGGGACCTCCTCCGGGTGCTCGGTCCAGCGCGCGTAGAGACCGCGCTGCACGAGCTTGTTCGCCTCGATCTGGGCGCGGAAGAACGTCACCGCGTTCTCCGGGTCCAGTGCCAGTTCCGCGGCCTTGACGCGCACGGTGTCGAGCACCTGCTTCTCGCGCGCCGGGTCGTCGATGGGCTGCGGGGTGCCGAACTTGGCCGCTGCCACCAGGTCCGCCACCTGGACGCGCTGCACGGCGAGGTCGGTGAGCTCACCGAGCGGGCCGAGGGGCGTGAGCGACGCGGCGAGGGTCAGAGCGACCGCCAGAAGCTTCATGATCTACAAGAGTGCCATGATGGCGGGGTGGAGTCCACGCGCATCGACCGTTGGCTGTGGGCGGTCCGGCTGACCAAGACCCGCCCGGACGCCGCCCAGGCGTGCCGCGGCGGCCACGTGCGGATCAACGACAAGCCCGCGAAGCCGTCCACCACCGTGGTGCCCGGCGACCAGGTCCGCGCCCGCGTCGGAGACAAGACGCGGATCGTCGAGGTCGTCCGGGTCATTCAGAAGCGGGTGGGCGCGGCGGACGCGGCCACGTGCTTCATCGACCGCACTCCTCCGCCGCCGCCGGACGTCCCGATCGCGCGCCGGGACCGGGGTGCCGGGCGGCCCACGAAGCGGGAGCGGCGGGTGCTGGACCAGTTCCGGTCCCAGCAGTTCTAGTGGTGTGCTCGGCCAGCTCGGTGAGCGCTTCACCCAGCGGCAGGTCGACGCGCAGCGAGGCGAACGGGTCGCCGCGGGTCTCGCCGCGGTTGATGATCACGACCGGCAACCCGGCACCGGCGGCGCGGCGCACGAACCGCAGGCCGGACATGACCGTCAGCGACGAGCCGAGGACGAGCAGCGCGCGGGCGTTGTCGACGAGCGAGTAGCACTGCTCGACGCGCGGGCGCGGCACGTTCTCACCGAAGAACACGACGTCCGGCTTGAGGACGCCGCCGCACTCGGCGCATCCGACGACCTCGAAGCCGCGCACGGCCTCCTCCGGCAGGAACACGTCGCCGTCCGGGTTGATCTCGTCGGTGGTGGCGGCGAAGGACGGGTTCGCCTCGCGCAGGCGGCGGTCGAGGTCCAGGCGCGGGGAGACGGCCCGGCAGTCCAGGCAGATCACCCGGTCCAGGCCGCCGTGCAGCTCCACGACGTCCCGGCTGCCCGCGGCCTGGTGCAGGCCGTCGACGTTCTGGGTGATGACCCCGGCGAGCTTCGGTGCCAGCCTGGCGACCGCGTGATGGCCGGCGTTCGGCCGCGCGCGGACGATGGTGCGCCAGCCGACGTGGCTGCGGGCCCAGTAGCGCTGCCTGCCCGCGGCGCTCGTGGTGAACTCCTCGTAGGTCATCGGGGTGTGCTTGCGCAGCGACCCGCCCTCGCCGCGGTAGTCCGGGATGCCGGACTCCGTGGACAGGCCCGCGCCGCTGAGCACCAGCACCCCGCCGTCCGCGACGATCGGGACGACGTCGGTGAGGGTGGTGGTACGCGGCAGCGGCGGGCCCGAAGGTGACCAGGTCAGAGTGGGCCTTGTACGCACCTCACCAGCTTACGGACCACTGCCGCAGTTCTGCCTCCGCCGCCGCCGTGTTCGCCCCCGAGGGGGCCGTGACCAGCGCGAACTGCCGTCCCGCACCGGCACGCAGCACCAGCTTGTCGCCGTCGACGCTCGTCGCGGCCGAGCTCACGACCAGCGGCGCCCGCAGCGACTGCGGCAGGTGCACCTCGGTCGGCGCGGACCCGCCGTTCGAGTCCCAGACGAGCACCGCGAACGGCGCCGGCCCGACCAGCGTGCGCACCGCGGTCAGCGGGATCTGCTGCCACGACTGGTAGACGTGGTCCTCGTAGGTGAACGCGAGCGTGCTGCCCGCGACGGCCTGCGGGTAGACGCGGTCGACGACACCGCGGTCGACGGTCAGCACGGCGTTGCCGGACGCGTCGAGCTTGACCGCGGAGAACTGCTCGTCGTTCATGGCGTCGCCGTCGGTCTTGACCTTGTCCGGATTGTCGTTCATCAGCTCGTGGTGGCGGCCGGAGTTGATGTCCCAGTGCCACTGGCTGCCCGAGATCACGGTGCCGCGCGGCGCCGACCACCAGCGCGCGCCCGGCGCGGTGGAGTCGAGGCCCTGGTAGATCGCCTTGAGCACCGAGGGCGTCTTGTCTGAGGTGTAACCCGCGACCGGGTGCCCGAACTCGGACACGATCGCCGTGGTGCCGAGCGCCTGGGCGCGGTCGCGGATCGTGCCGAACGCCTGCGTGTACTGGCCGTCGCCCGCCTTGCCCGGCATCAGCAGGCCCGACTGCGCCTTGCCGTCGTAGAAGTGCGCGTTGAACACGAACCGCTCCCCCAGCGACGGCACCAGCGCGAGACCGCCGGGCTCGGCGAACGAGTCCACGTTCTGGTTCCAGAACACCAGCGGTTCGACGAACGCGGGCTTCGCCGTCCAACCGGCCTCGTCCATCTTGGTGCGGAAGCGCTGGTAGAACGGCATCAGGAGGTCGCGCTCCCACATCTGCGACGTCTGGCCGTTGTCGTACTTGCCCGCGTACGGCTCGTTCAACGGGTCGACGCCGACGACGAGCTTGAACTCGTTGGCGGGCAAGGCTTCCCGGACGTGCTTGAGCGCCGCGCCGGCCGCGTTGAGGAACGAGTCCTGCACGCCGTCGCGGTTGTGCCAGAAGTCGTAGGTGGCGGCCGTGACGGCGTTGTTGCTCTTCATGTTCTGCCCCCAGTGGAAGCAGAGACCGCACGACTCCTTGGGATACCCGCTCGCCGCCCACGCCGGCGCGCCGTCGCCGGTGTACCAGCTGCCGGAGTTGAACAGATACCGCGAGTACAGGTCCTGGTGGAAGTCGAGGTAGACGCGGATCCCCTGGTCGGTGAACGCCCGCAGCTGCTGCGTGACGCCGTCCAGGTAGGCGTGGTCGATCTGGCCGCGCTGCGGTTCGATCCACGCCCACGTCAGCAGGAACCGCACGGCGTTCGCACCGGTCAGCTGCTTCATCGCGGTCGCGGACTTCCGCGCGTCGGCGACGTTCGCGAACGGCAGGCCGCGGTTCTCGGCGAGCTTCGCCGTGCCGGAGACGTTGAAGCCGCGCAGCACGACCTCCCGGCCGTACTCGTCGCGGAAGACCCCGCCGGACACCCGCAGCTCGGTGCCGTCGAACGACTCCGCGTGCACCGGTGTGACCACCAGTGCCAGCAGGAAGAGAACCGTGAACAGGACTGCCCGCCGCATCGCCGCCGCCTTTGGGAACGTGAACGAGTTTCGCGTTGCACGGTAGCCGGTGAATTCGCGCCGGGCTAGGGTCTGGCCGACAAGGGGGATGCATGACGGGGTTGATGCACAACGTGTTCGACGCGTTCGACGTCGAAGTCTTCGAACACACCGTCGCCGACGAGCTCACCGCGACGACCGAGGCGTGGCGCTGGTTCGAGGACCTCGTGGGGCTCAAGGGCCGCAAGATGTTCGCGCGCGTCGACGAGACGGCGGGCACCTACACCGTGTGCACGCCGCGCAAGCCCGGCGACTCCTACGACCTGACCGTCGGTGTGCTGCCCGGTGGCCGCTACCGGCGCACCGTCCTGAAAGGCGAGCCGCCGGAGCTGTACGGGCGGATCGGGCCGGCCATGGAGGAGCTCAAGGCGCTGGGGCCCTGGGACTCCTCCCTGCCGCTCGTCGAGTTCTACCGTCGCCACACCGTGATCGAGCTCTGGGTGCCGGTCACCTGACGCCCGCGGTCAGCGCGTCCACCTGCAGCAGCGTGGACCCCTCCGCCCGCACGACGACCCGCGCGGACCGGGTGTCGTCGCGCAACCGCACCCCGGCCGTCCGGTGCCGCAGGTAGTCGAGCCCCGCCGCACCGACCGCGACCGACTCGGTCAGCGTGGTGGCGAGCTCACGACCGGCCGAGTCGAGCTCGGTGACCACGAGCCGGACGGTGCCGTTGCCGCGCAGGATCGCGTTGGGCGTGAGAACGCCCGGCCGCACCGGGAAGTTCGCACTCACCTCCACAGTGGACGGTTGCGGTGCCGAGGCCTCGCGGAGGGTGCCGCAGTCGGGCACAAGGCTCCAGCGCGAGCACAGCACCCCGAACGCGGGCTTGGCGCGTTCCTTCGCGAGGTAGCCCATGGCGATGCTGTTCGGGTGCGGCGGCGTGTGCGGGTCGTCGTAGAGCTCCCAGGCCAGGACGAGCGGCACCCGGAGGTCGCCGGTCGTCTGGAGCGTCTGCCTGGCGTAGTCGGCCTGTTCGCGTTCCTTCTGGCCGTCCGGCGCGCTCTTGCCGAACTCGCCGACGACCACGGTGCTGGCCGGGAACCTCTGCCGCAGCCCGCGCACCGCGCCGTCGAGCAGGTCGAGGGTGTCGTAGCCGTGGACGTCTACGAAGTCCATCTGCTTGCCCACCAACGCTTCCGCGAGGTCGGGGCCGTCGGTCGCCGCGTGCATGACGGACACGCCGCGCTTGCCCCTCGGCGCGGCCGTGCGGTCGTAGACCATCGCCAGGTAGGCGCTCTGGAGGTTCGGCTGGTTGCCGCGCACGCCGGACGTCTCGTTCTGCAGGTCGTAGTAGAGCACCGCGCCGGTGGGTTCGAGGGCGGTGATGTAGGTGTTCATCCAGTCCGCGCTGCTGACCGCGAACTCGGCCCACCTCGTGCGGTCGCTCTGCCAGTTCGGGTTGGTGAGCCAGCTGTTGCCGAACGCGATCACGAGCCGGACGCCGCGTGCCTTCGCGATGCCCGCGAGGTCGGCGAGGTTGCGGGCCTGGGCCGGCGCGTCGGTGCTCTTCTCCGGCCACAGCAGGATCCTCGCGACGGTGCCACCGGTGGACGCGATCACGTCGAAGTCCCGCGCGACCTGGTCATGGACCTGCGGCCACACCGCGTCGCCGAGGTACTCCTGGTAGCGGCTGTCGTTCTCCGGCAGGTAGTCGAAGCCGGACCAGCCGCGTTCGTCGCGCAGGATCGTGAGGCTCGCGTGCGTGACGACCTGGCCGCCCTCGTAGACGCGGACGACCTTGCGGTCCGCGCCCCGCGTGCTGATCGCGGCCGACCCGCCGGTGAGCACGGTCTCGGTGCCGTCGTCGTTGACCAGCCGCGCCTCGCCGCCCGTCCAGCGCACCGTGGCGGGATCGCCCGCGTTGACGACGGGCTGGTCGAAGGACGCGGTCGCGCCGGAGTCGGCGGTGACGACGAGGGTGTCGAGCAGGTGCTCCTGCGCGGTGCCCGACCAGAGCGTGAACACCGTGGTGCCGCGGCTGATCCAGGTGATCCGGCCGCTGCCGGACGGGCCCTGCGCGTACAGCTTCTGCGGGCTTTCGTCGTGCGACACCCACACCTGCGCGTCGCTGACCGACGTGGCCCACGTCAGGTCGATCGTGCCGGTGGCGCCGGGCGCGAGCGCGAGGTGCGTGCGGCTGGCGCTGAGCTTTCCGGGCGATCTCCCGGTGCTGCTCGCGGTGCCGAGCAGGGTCGCGAAGCCCGGGCCGCCCCGCAGCTCGAACGTCGTGGTGGTGTCCGTGTGGAGGTACGGCCAGGTGGCGCTGCCGTCGACCGCCTGCGTCCACAGCCTGGCGGCCTTGCCGGTCTCCCGGATCCAGATCTGCACGACCTGGTTGCCGTCGGTGTGCCAGCTGACGTTCACCGACGCCGAGCTCTGACCGGGCGGCAGCGTCACCTCGGCCGCGGACACGGTGATGCCGTTGCTCGCGTGCGCCGGTGCCACGAGGGTGGCGAGCAGCGCGACGGCGAGCAGGAATGATCTCCCCCAGATGCTCATGCGCCCCATCTGACCAGACGGGGCGCATGAGCGCTGGACGTTCAGCCCAACGAGCCCGCCACCAGCTCGGCGGTC
>Ga0070710_10000366_pt1 | contig 21196 bp, 17 predicted proteins | sample LARL52metaG_FD_65454 | JGI IMG/M metagenome (GOLD analysis project Ga0070710, IMG submission 65454) | Corn, switchgrass and miscanthus rhizosphere microbial communities from Kellogg Biological Station, Michigan, USA - LAR L5-2 metaG | ecosystem: Host-associated > Plants > Roots > Rhizosphere ...
CGGCGACGGCGCCGGAGCGGGCCCAGGCAGGTGAGCGCGGCTGACGGGCTCGTCATCGTGGACAAGCCCGGCGGGATGACCTCGCACGACGTGGTGGCCAGGCTCCGCCGGCTCGCCGGGACCCGCCGGGTCGGCCACGGCGGCACCCTCGATCCCATGGCCACGGGCGTGCTGGTCGCCGGGGTGGGGAAGGCCACCCGGCTGCTCGGGCATCTCACGCTCGCCGAGAAGGAGTACCTGGCGACGATCAGGCTCGGCCAGGCGACCGATACCTGCGACGCCGAGGGCGAGGTCATCTCCGGTGCCCCGGCCGGCGCGCTGACCCTGGATGCCGTGCGCGCCGCGACGGTGCCGCTGACCGGCGAGATACAGCAGGTCCCGCCGTCGGTCAGCGCCGTCAAGGTGGCGGGGACGCGGGCCTACCGGCTGGCCAGGGCCGGCGCCGCGCCGGTCCTGGCACCAAGGCCGGTGACCGTCAGTTCGTTCCGCGTGCTGTCCCAGCGGCGCGCCGGTGACCTGCTGGATGTCGACGTCGCGGTGACCTGCTCCAGCGGCACCTACATCAGGGCCCTGGCCCGCGACCTGGGCGAGGCCCTCGGCGTGGGCGGCCACGTGACCGCGCTCCGGCGTACCCGGGCCGGCTCCTACGACCTCAGCGTGGCGCGGACCCTGGACCAGCTCGAGACGGAACTGTCGCTGATCCCGCTGGCCCGGGCGGCCGCCGGCGCGTTCCCGTCGCGCCAGCTCACCGGTGACGAGGCGCAGCGTCTCGCGCACGGCGGCCGGCTGGCCGGCGGTACGGGCGCGGCGCCGGGCCTGGCGGCGGCATTCGCCCCGGACGGCACGTTGATCGCACTGGTCGAGGAGAGGGATGGCCATACGCTCCCCGTGGCAGTGTTCGTCTGAGCAGCCCCCGTACCGTGATCCCGGTGGTGGGGTGGTCAGGGTTACCGTGGGTACCAGTTGAGCTGGGAATCGGGGTCTGTAGGGAGGCGTCGTGGAGCGCTGGATGGGTCTGGGCGAGGTGCCGGGCGCCTGGGGGCCCTCCGTGGTGACCATCGGCGTCTTCGACGGCGTGCACCGGGGGCACCAGCGGATCGTGGCCAGGGCGGCCGCGGTCGCGCGGGACCTGGGACTGCCGCTGGTGGTGGTCACGTTCGACCCGCACCCGGCCGAGGTGATCCGGCCCGGTTCCCACCCGGCCGTGCTATGCAGCCTGCGGCGCCGCGCCCAGCTTCTCGGGGAACTCGGCGCGGACGCGGTCTGCGTGCTCGAGTTCACCCTTGAGTTCTCCCGGCTGAGCCCGGAAGAGTTCGTCCGGGCGGTGCTCGCCGACCAGCTGCACACCCGGCACGTCGTGGTCGGGGAGAACTTCCGGTTCGGCCACCGCGCCGCCGGCGACCTTGCCCTGCTGGCGGAACTGGGGGAGAAGTACGACTTCCAGGCTGAAGGCATACCGCTGCTGGCGCAGGACGGCGTCACGATGTCATCGAGCGCGATCAGGGACCTGGTCGCCGCCGGGGACGTGGCCGCTGCGGCGCGCGGCCTTGGCCGGCCGCACCGGGTCGAGGGCGTGGTCGTGCGCGGCGAGCAGCGCGGCAGGGCGCTCGGCTTTCCCACCGCGAACCTGGAGACCGCGGAGCACACGGCCATCCCGGCGGACGGGGTGTACGCGGGGTGGCTGGCCAGCCTTGACGCCGGCGGCGAGGAGACCGAACGCTGGCCCGCGGCGATCTCGGTCGGCACCAACCCGACCTTTGACGGGCGGCACCGCGTCGTCGAGGCTTATGCACTCGACCGGGACGACCTGGACCTTTACGGGGTGCACGTGGCCGTGGACTTCGCGGCCAGGCTGCGGGGAATGGTCCGGTTCGACTCGGTGGACGCGCTCATCGACCAGATGCACGCCGACAGCGCCGAGACTCGCGCGCTGATCGCCCCAGGCTGAGCCGGGCGCTGGCACCGCCGGCCCAGGTCACCGGGTGATATGACGGCATTCCGCTCGTGGCCTATCCGGACGGACTAGAGTCTTCCCGGATCATCTGCGTAGGCACGCACTCAGTCCGGTCAGCGCTCACCGGCGGCGATCTGTGGCCGCCGGCCAGGAGGCAACGGATGGACACTGCGGCGGACATCGACGACGGCACCACAAGTATCTTCTGAGCATGGCGACAGGTGAGGCGCGGCTGGTTAGCGATGACCTTGCAGGACCCTGGCCTGCCGCCCGCCCACCGGGCAGGCGGATAAGGGGGTGCGGCATGGCGCTGTTTGACCACGCGGCTGAGCGGCTGGCCCGCGGCCCGGCCGTGCTGTTCGCCGCCGACCCCGTTGACGGTATGGCGGAGGCCATCCTCCGCTACGACCCGCAGGCCACCGTCAAGAGCGACAGGTTCGTGTTCCACAACGGCGTGCAGTTGCATGGCCCGGTCACGGTGGCCCCGGACGTGGCCAGGCAGGCCGGGCTGCCCGCGGGCATGACCGCCGGATACTACGCGGCCATCGTCGAGGGCGGGACGGGCCGGCCACGCCCGGACAGCCTGAAATGGCAGGACGCCGAGCGGCTGATCCGCGGCCTGGCGGCACGGCTCGGCGGCACGGTCCACGACGAGCGGCCGGCCATGGACCTCAAGCTGCGCGTGTCGGTGTACAGCGGGCACGAACTGCCGGTCGGCCAGGTGATCGAGGTGCTCCAGCCCTACACCGACACCGGCGAACTCCACGTCGAGGAGGACACCGGCGTGTCCGGCGCGTACTACCTGTTCACCAAGGCCGAGCCGCTGTTCTTCGTGACGTACTGGCCGTCCCGGCTGTCCCGCTCCAGGCTGGCGCTGCCGCCCCCGGCGCTCAGCGGGTTGCGCGACAAGGAGCCCTTCCGCTGGGACCTGCGGACCAAATTCCCGGTTGCCACCGTGCCGCGCGGCACGTGCCTGCGGGTCGCCGAGGCCGCGCTGGCGCTCGCCAGCCGCGCGGACGGCGTGGTCATCGACACCTACGGCTTCCCCGTGGACCGGCCGGAGGACCTGGCCGGCCTGCCATAGCATCGGTCCGGTGAGCCTGCGGTGAGTTGGCAGCGAAGCAGGGCCGGGCGTGGCCCGGTCGGGATGCGGGCGCGGTGGAAGCAGGTCCGTCGTGCCGGTGTGGTCGGCCTGCATCCGTTCACCGGCGCCGAACTCAGTGCGGTGACGCTCGACGCCAACGCGGTCCCGGAGGCCGAGCGGGGCCCGTTCCTCCAGGTGGTGACGCCGCTGCTGACCGCACCCGGCACTGCGGGCGCGCCCGGCCCCGCGGCGCGAGATCCGGTGACCCCCGGCCCCGCGCTGCCCGAGTGGGCCGTGACGCCGGACGATGCCACGGCCGCGGCCAGTGCGGCAGCGGTGACCAGGCTGGAGAGCCTCGGGTTCCTCCGGCCCGGCCGGCCCGCTGCCGCGGCCAGGGCGGCGCCCGCGGAACTGGCGGGCTGGGCGGCGGGCTCCGGCGGGGAAGCGGGCGCACGCCAGCCGGTGACCCTGGTGGGTGACCTGGCCATCATCACCCGGATCCGGGCCCAGCCGGTCTGGGTGGCCGAGGTCACCGTCTCACCCGCGCCGGGCCGGCCCGGGCCGCCAGCGGACGGATGGCCGGTGCTGGCCCGGATGTACGCGCCGTACCGGCCCTGGGTCGGGCTGGTCGAGCAGTCGCCGGGCACCGGGGGCAATCTCCCGCCTTATGTCCTGGTCCGCAGCGACCGGGCGGTGCGGATCCTGGTCGGCTGGTGCGGTGCGGACATAGCCGCGGCCGGGGACGAGCGGGCCGCGGATGGCGGATCCGAGGCCGGGCCGCTGATTCCGATGCCGACCGCCGAGGTCTCCGGCGCGTTCGCGGCCGTCACCCAGTTGCGAGTCGCCGTGGCGCAGGGGCCGAGCGTCGAGTTGCGCACGCTGCTCGTGGCCACCGGCCAGGGAAGGCACTGGCTACTCGACGGCGAGCGGTGGCAGCGGGCCGTCCCGGTCTCCGCGGATGGCCTGTCGGGACAGGTCGCCGGGCTGCTGAGGCTGCCCGCGGACGGGTGAGAACGCCGCCGGCACCGTGGTACCGTAATGGGTGGCCGGCATCGTCGGCCCGGTCGGCTGCACCCTCAAGCGGCCGGCTGGGGGGAATCCTGGATCGCCTGATCCCGCCCGCGGGGCTGGGTAGCGCGCGACGGGATCCCGTCAGATCAGTAACGAAAGATAAGGAATACACGTGCCGCTGGACATAGCAGTCAAGAAGGAGATCATCGCCGGGCACGCGACCACTGAGGGTGATACCGGTTCGCCGGAGGTCCAGGTCGCTCTGCTGACACGGCGGATCAATGATCTCACCGAGCACCTGAAGGTACACAAGCACGACCATCACAGCCGTCGTGGCCTGCTCCTATTGGTGGGCCGTCGCCGTCGCCTGCTGAAGTACCTGCAGAGCAAGGACATCGAGCGCTACCGCGCCCTCATCCAAAAGCTGGGCCTGCGCAGGTAGGCTCGGCTCAGGGCACGGCCGCAACACAAGTAGAGAGCAACATCCCGCGGCCCCGGCTCCGGAGTGCGGAGGGCACCATGGGCCGGTCCTCGGTAGTGGTTCTCGGGTCGGGTGGCGAATGCGGCGCACAGCCGCGCATCCGGGCCGAGGACTTCGATCGAAGACCGGTCGGAGGTCATATGCCGGGCCAGCGATGGCCCGGAGCACTACCGGCGGAAGGCGGGACGCGGGACCTCAGTCAAGGAGGTCTCACCCGTGGAGGGTGTGCATACCGCCGAAGCCGTTATTGACAACGGGCTTTTCGGCACCGTCACAATCAAATTTGAAACCGGTCGGCTTGCCCGGCTCGCCGCCGGATCCGCCGTCGTCTACCTCGACGGCGAGACCATGGTCCTGTCCGCGACCACCGCGGGCAAGCACCCCAAGGAGGGGCTGGACTTCTTCCCGCTCACCGTCGACGTCGAGGAGCGGATGTACGCGGCGGGCCGGATCCCCGGTTCCTTCTTCCGGCGTGAGGGCCGGCCGTCCGAGGACGCCATCCTCACCTGCCGACTGATCGACCGGCCGCTGCGGCCCTCGTTCGTGAAGGGCCTGCGCAACGAGGTCCAGATCGTCGAGACGATCATGGCCCTGCACCCGGAGCACCTGTATGACGTGGTGGCGATCAACGCCGCCTCGCTGTCCACCCAGCTCGCCGGGCTGCCGTTCTCCGGCCCGATCGGCGGTGTCCGGGTCGCCCTGATCAAGGGCCAGTGGGTCGGGTTCCCCACCCACACCCAGCTCGAGGACGCGACCTTCGACATGGTCGTCGCCGGGCGGGTGCTCGAGGACGGCGACGTGGCCATCATGATGGTCGAGGCCGAGTCCACGCCGCGCACCCTGGTGCTGCTCGCCGACGCCGACAGCGGCGCGGTCGGCCCCACCGAGGAGACCGTGGCCCAGGGACTGGAGGCGGCCAAGCCGTTCATCAAGACCCTCTGCGAGGCGCAGCAGAGCATCGCGGACCAGGCCGCCAAGGAGACCGCCGAGTTCCCGGTGTTCGCCGACTACGAGGCGGACGTCTACGACGCCGTCGCCGCGGAGGTCTCCGAGGAGCTGGCCCGGGTGCTCGCCATCGCGGGCAAGCAGGAGCGGGAGAGCGAGACCGACCGGATCAAGGCGCTGACCGCCGAGAAGCTCGCCACCCAGTTCGAGGGCCGGGAGAAGGAGATCAGCGGGGCGTTCCGCGCGGTCACCAAGAAGCTGGTCCGGGAGCGGATCATCACCGACGGGGTGCGCATCGACGGGCGCGGCCTCGCCGACATCAGGCGGCTGTCCGCCGAGGCGCACGTGCTGCCCCGGGTGCACGGCTCGGCGCTGTTCGAGCGGGGCGAGACTCAGGTGCTCGGCGTCACCACGCTGAACATGCTGCGGATGGAGCAGACGATCGACACGCTCAACCCGGAGCGCACCAAGCGGTACATGCACAACTACAACATGCCGCCGTACTCCACCGGTGAGACCGGCCGGGTGGGTTCGCCCAAACGGCGGGAGATCGGCCACGGCGCGCTGGCCGAGCGCGCGCTGATCCCGGTGCTCCCGACCAGGGAGGAGTTCCCCTACGCGATCAGGCAGGTGTCCGAGGCGATCGGCTCCAACGGCTCGACGTCGATGGGCTCGGTGTGCGCCTCCACGATGTCGTTGCTCGACGCGGGTGTGCCGCTGCGGGACATGGTGGCCGGGATCGCCATGGGCCTGATCCACGAGGGCGGCCAGTACGTCACGCTGACCGACATCCTCGGCGCCGAAGACGCGTTCGGCGACATGGACTTCAAGGTGGCCGGCACCAGGAACGTGATCACCGCGCTCCAGCTCGACACCAAGCTCACCGGCATTCCGGCCTCGGTGCTCGCCGCCGCGCTGACCCAGGCCAAGGCGGCCCGGCTGACCATCCTCGACGTGATGCGCGAGGCCATCGACGTACCGGGCGAGATGAGCCCGTACGCGCCGCGGATCATCACCATCAAGGTCCCGGTGGACAAGATCGGTGAGGTGATCGGCCCCAAGGGGAAGATGATCAACTCCATCCAGGAGGACACCGGCGCCGAGATCACCATCGAGGACGACGGCACGATCTACATCGGCGCCACCGACGGCCCGTCCGCCGAGGCCGCGCGCACGGCGATCAATGCGATCGCCAACCCGCACATTCCCGAGGTGGGCGAGCGGTTCCTCGGCACCGTGGTGAAGACGACCACGTTCGGCGCGTTCGTCTCGCTGCTGCCCGGCAAGGACGGCCTGCTGCACATCACCCAGATCCGCAAGCTGCACGGCGGCGCCAGGATCGAGAACGTCGACGACGTGATCAAGGTCGGCGACAAGATCCAGGTGGAGATCCGCGAGGTGGACGACCGCGGCAAGCTGTCGCTGGTCCCCGTCGAGGTCGTGGAGCGGGAAGCGGCCGGCGAGGACCTGAGCGGCGGGGCCGGTGCCCGTGACCGCGGCGACGGGCAGCGGGGTGACGGCAACCGTGGCGACCGCGACCGGTATCGCGGTGACCGCGACGGGCCCCGCAGCGAGGGTGACGGCAGTCACCGCACCCGCCATCGTGAGCGGCGGCACCGCGACTCATGACGGTGACCACCCAGCACGACGGCGACGAGGGTGTGCGCCGCTCGGTCCTTCCGGGCGGCCTGCGGATCGTCACCGAGTCACTGCCTTCGGTGCGTTCGGCGGCCGTGGGCATCTGGGCCAGCGTGGGCTCCCGCGATGAGGATCTCGATCACGTGGGGGCCACGCACTACCTGGAACACCTGCTGTTCAAGGGCACGAGCAAGCGGACCGCGCTGGAGATCTCCGCCGCCATGGATGCGGTGGGCGGTGAGCTGAATGCCTTCACCGGCAAGGAGTACACCTGCTACTACGCGCGGGTGCTCGACGCGGACCTGCCGCTGGCGATCGACGTCCTGACCGACATGGTGACCGGCTCCCTGATCGAGCCGAAGGACGTGGACGCCGAGCGCGGCGTGATCCTCGAAGAGATCGCCATGAACGAGGACGAGCCCTCGGACACCGTGCACGAGGCGTTCGCGGCGCAACTCTTCGGCGACACCCCGCTCGGCCGGCCGATTCTCGGCACGGTGGCCTCGATCAACGAGATCACCAGGGAACAGATCGCCGGCCACTATGCCGCCAGGTACACACCACCGGACCTGGTCGTCGCGGTCGCCGGCAACGTCGACCACGACACGGTCACCCGGCAGGTCGCGGACGCGTTCGGTGCGGCCCTGTCCGGGGACGCGACATCGACACCGCCGCGGCTGGCCGCCACGGACAACAGCCTCGCGGCCGGCACCGGCGTGCGGCTGGTGCCGCGCAGCATCGAGCAGGCCAACCTGGTGCTCGGCTGCGCCGGGATGTCCCGCAGCGACGACGACAGGTTCGCGGTCGGGGTGCTCAACGCGGCCCTGGGCGGCGGTATGTCGTCGCGGCTGTTCCAGGAGGTGCGGGAGAAGCGCGGGCTGGCCTACTCGGTGTACAGCTTCGCCTCCCAGCATTCGGACACCGGCATGTGGGCCACCTACATCGGCTGCCTGCCGGCCAAGGCCGACGAGGTGCTGGCGATCTGCCAGGAGGAGATCGCCAAGGTCATCTCCGGCGGCCTCACCGACGCCGAACTCGACCGGGGCAAGGGGCAGTTGCGTGGCTCGCTGGTGCTCGGCCTGGAAGACCCGTCGTCGCGGATGAGCCGCCTGGGCAAGTCGGAACTTGTGTACGCCCGGCTCGAACCGGTCGACGAGATCCTCGCTTCCATCGAGGCGGTCACCCACGACGATGTGCGCCGGGTGGCCGCGAAAATCCTGGGACGGCCCAAGGTGCTCGCCGTGGTCGGCCCGTTCGACGACGACGCCCCGTTCGCCGCCGTACTGGGCTGACGTCCGGCCGGACCCCGGTACCATCCCGGGAGGAACGGCAGGCAGTCATGATCAAAGTGGGTGTGCTCGGCGCCCGTGGGCGCATGGGCTCGCAGGTGTGCCAGACGGTCGCGGCCGAGGAAGATATGGAGCTTGGTGCCGCAGTCGATCTGGGCCAGGCACGTGACCCGCTGGCCGGGTGCGACGTGGTGGTGGACTTCACCCATCCCGGCGCGGTCCTGGACAACCTGCGCTGGTGCATCGGCAAGGGCCTGGACACGATCGTCGGAACCTCCGGGTTCGACGAGCCGAAGCTGGCGCAGGTGCGCGAATGGCTCGCCGCCGCGCCGAGCGTGCGGGCACTGATCGTGCCCAACTTCTCCGTCGGCGCCGTGCTGATGATGCGCTTCGCCGAGCAGGCTGCCCGGTTCTTCACCTCCGCCGAGGTGATCGAACTGCACCACGCGGGCAAGGCCGACGCCCCGTCGGGCACCGCGTCCCGCACGGCCACGATGATCTCAGAGGCCAGGGCCGCCGCCGGTCTTGGCGCGCCGCCGGACGCCACCGTGACCGCGCTTGAGGGGGCCAGGGGCACCGCCCTTGGCGGCGGGGTCCACGTGCACTCCGTCCGGCTGGCCGGCCTGGTCGCCCACCAGGAAGTCCTCTTCGGCGGCCCCGGCGAGGTGCTCACCATCAGGCACGACTCCATGGACCGGGTCTCGTTCATGCCCGGGGTACTGCTCGCCATCCGCGGCATAGCCGGACTGCCGGCCGGCCTGACCGTCGGCCTGGACCCACTGCTGGGGCTGTAGCGGTCACGGCCGGCGCGGCGGGGCAAGCTAGCCTGGGTTCGTGCTATCCACCAGCCAAGTCCTCGGCTTCGCCATCACCTGCCTGATCGTGATCGCGGTCCCCGGGCCGAGCGTCCTGTTCGTGATCGGCCGCGCGCTGGCCTACGGCCGCCGCACGGCGCTGGCATCGGTGGCCGGCAACGTGGCCGGCGTGCAGATGGTCGCCATGAGCGTTGCCCTGGGCATCGGAACTCTGGTGCAGCGCTCGGACACCGTGTTCCTCGCCCTGAAGTTCGGCGGCGCCGCCTACCTGGTCTGGCTGGGCGTCAAGGCGATCAGGCACCGCCGCTCGCTGGAGTCCGCGATCGCCGTGGCGGCGGCTCCGCGCACCGGCTGGCGGGCGGCGGCCGAGGGGTTCACGGTGGGCGTAGCCAATCCGAAGGCGTACGTGCTGTACGCGGCCGTGCTGCCGCAGTTCGCCAACCAGGCCACCGGGCATGTGCCGGTGCAGCTTCTGCTGCTGAGCCTGGTCTCGCTGCCGATCGGGCTGATCTCCGACGGCAGCTGGGGCCTGGCGGCCAGCGGCGTGCGGACGTGGTTCGCCCGCTCGCCCCGGCGGCTGGAACTCGTCGGCGGCCTCGGCGGGCTCACCATGATCGGCCTGGGCGTCACCCTGGCCCTCACCGGCCGCAAGGACTAACTCCAGGAGGGGGCTGTCAGCGCCATGCGGTTCGTGCTGAACATCATCTGGCTGGTGCTGTGCGGCCTGTGGCTGGCCATCGGTTACGCCCTGGCCGGCCTGATCTGCTTCGCCCTGTTCTTTCTCGTCATCACGATCCCGTTCGGTATCGCCGCGTTCCGGATCGCGGGTTACGTGCTCTGGCCGTTCGGGCGCAGCATCGAGCGCCGGCCTAGCGCGGGCGTGGCCTCGCTGATCGGCAACGTCCTCTGGATCATCCTGTTCGGCTGGGAGCTTGCGATCGCCCACCTGGTCACCGGCGCGCTGCTGTGTGCGACCATCATCGGCATCCCACTCGGCCTGGCTAACTTCAAGATCATCCCGATCTCGCTCTTCCCGCTCGGGGTGCGCATCGTGCCCAGCGATGAACGGTTCGGGACGTAATCGCGCGGGCCCGGTCAGGCGGTCTCCACCCCCGCGGCCTCGCCGAGGTCCAGCTCGGTGACGCTTACGTCGCGCATCTTGTACTTCTGCACCTTGCCGGTGACGGTCATCGGGAACTCGTCCGAGATCCGCAGGTACCGCGGGATCTTGTAGTGGGCGATCTTGCCGGTGCAGAACTCGCGCAGTTCGTCCAGGGTGAGCGTCTCGCCCGGGCGCAGCTTCACCCACGCGCACAGTTCCTCGCCGAACTTGGCGTCGGGCACGCCGATCACCTGGACGTCCTCGATCGCGGGATGGGCGTAGAGGAACTCCTCGATCTCGCGGGGGTAGATGTTCTCCCCGCCCCTGATCACCATGTCCTTGATCCGCCCGGCGATGTTCAGGTAGCCCGCGTCGTCCATGACCGCCAGGTCGCCGGTATGCATCCAGCGCGCCGCGTCGATGGCGCCACGGGTCTGCTCCTCGTCGTCCCAGTAGCCGAGCATCACCGAGTAACCCCGGGTACACAGTTCCCCCGGGGTACCGCGCGGCACGACCCGGCCGGTCTCCGGGTCGATGATCTTGACCTCGACGTGCGGGTGCACCCGGCCCACGGTGGACACCCGGCGTTCCATGTCGTCGTCGGCCCGCGTCTGGGTGGACACCGGCGAGGTCTCGGTCATTCCGTAGCAGATGGTCACCTCGGCCATGTGCATCTCGCTGACCACGCGCTTCATCACCTCGACCGGGCACGGCGAGCCGGCCATGATCCCGGTCCGCAAGCTTGACAGGTCGTAGCTGGCGAAGTCGGGCAGGGCCAGTTCGGCGATGAACATGGTCGGCACCCCGTACAGCGACGTGCACCGCTCGCGCTGCACGGCCTCCAGGGTGGCGGCCGGCTCGAAGCCGGGGGAGGGGATGACGATGCAGGCGCCGTGCGTGGTGCACGCGAGGTTACCGAGGACCATGCCGAAGCAGTGGTAGAAAGGCACCGGGATGCAGACCCGGTCCTCCTCGGTGTAGCGGCAGCCCTCCCCGATGAACAGCCCGTTGTTGAGGATGTTGTGGTGCGACAGCGTCGCGCCCTTGGGGAAGCCCGTGGTCCCGCTGGTGTACTGGATGTTGATCGGGTCGTCGAAGGCCAGCCCCGCCTCACGCGCGGCCAGCGGGTCGCCCCCGGCCCCGCCATCGCCCTGCCCGACCCCGGCGGCCATCAGCGCGTCCCACTCCGCGGAGCCCAGGTACACGACCTGCTCCAGGGCGTCCAGGTCGCCGCGGACCTCCTCGATCATCGCCCGGTAGTTGCTCGTCTTGAACGACTCGGCGCTGACCAGCATCCGCACACAAGACTGCCGCAGCACGTAGCCGAGTTCGTGACTGCGGTAGGCCGGGTTGATGTTCACGAGCACCACGCCGGCCTTGGCCGTGGCGTACTGGAGCAGCACCCACTCCGCGCAGTTCGGGGACCAGATGCCGACCCGGTCGCCGGCCTCGATGCCCGCGGCGATCAGTCCCCTGGCGAGCGTGCCGGTGTCGGCGTCGAACCTGGCATAGGTCCACCGGCGCCCGGTAAGCACGTCCACGAGCACCTCGCGGCCGGGGTACCGTGCGGCGATCCGGCGCAGGTTGTCCCCGATCGTCTCGCCGAGGAGCGGGTCGGGCGACGCGCCATGGCTGTAGGACAGCCGGGCCGGTGCGGTCATAGGGTAAACCCCCTCGGTGCGCTTGATGGCACCATAATTCCCGCTGCGCTGGTTGCTGTGAATACTCCCCCAGATACGCGTTGCGCCACCGCGCGTCTCACGATGCGTTACGAAGCCACGTGGTAACCCGCGTCCCCACGTGCGACGGGATCCGGGCCACCTAGACCGCCGGTTGGTTGGCGATGCCCTGTTAGGGCCAGCCCCGGTTACCCGCGCGACCCGGGCACACGGGCGGTGGCGCCAGGCGTTATGCATGCACTAAAAACGGATCGCGAGGCCAAAGGTGAGGAGCGTGCCGAACGCAAGCTGGAGCCGCCCCGTCTGCCCCAGCGCACGGATCAGCGCGGGGCCGTACGCACCGGCCCGGACCGCCCGCACCGGCGCGATCGCCAGCGGGACCGCGGCCAGGGTCAGCAGGGTAAGCGGGCGCACCGTAGCGATCAGCGCCGCCGCCACGAACGGGGCCAAGGCGCAGCTCGCGTACAGCAACCGGGTGCGCGGATCACCGATCCGGACCGCCAGGGTGCGCTTGCCCGTCACGGTGTCGGACGGGATGTCGCGCAGGTTGTTTATCACCAACAGCGCGCACGCGAGCAGCCCCACCGGGACCGAGGCGGCCAGGGCGAGCCAGGTCAGGCTGCGGACCTGCACGAACGCGGTGCCGACCACCGCGGCCAGGCCGAAGAACGCGAAGACGGCGACCTCGCCCAGGCCCCGGTAGCCGTACGGGTGGCGGCCGCCGGTGTAGGTCCACGCGGCGGCCACGGCGGCCACGCCCACCGCCAACAGCCACCATGTGGTCGTGGCGGCGAGCACCAGCCCGGCCACGCAGGCGACGGCGAAGCTGGCGATGGCGGCGGCGAGCACCTGGCGCGGCGGGGCCAGCCCCGCGGCGACCAGGCGGACCGGGCCGACCCGCGCCTCGTCGGTGCCGCGGATGCCGTCGCTGTAGTCGTTGGCGTAGTTCACCCCGACCTGCAGGGCAAGGGCCACGACCAGCGCCAGCACGGCCCGCCAGGCGGAGAAGTCGCCGTAGCCGATCGCCACGCCGGTGCCGACCGCGACGGGGACGAGCGCCGCGGGCAGCGTCCTCGGCCGGGCGCCAGCCAGCCAGTTTCGTGCCGTCGCCATACCGGGCCGGCTACTTGCCGGAACCGAGCAGGCCGAGGTCGCGGACCGCGCCGGTGGAGGCGGACGTGGCCAGCGCGGCGTAGACCCGCAGCGCATCACTGACCGGGCGCTGCCGGTCGGCCGGGCGGTACCCGCCGAGCGCGGCGATCAGCTTGTCGCGGCGCGCGGCAAGCTCGGCGTCCGGCACGTCCAGGCGCAGTTCGCGGGCGGGAATGTCGATCACGATCCGGTCGCCGGTCTCGGCGAGCGCGATCACGCCGCCGGCCGCCGCCTCCGGCGCGACATGGCAGATCGACAGGCCGGACGTGCCGCCGGAGAACCGGCCGTCGGTGATCAGCGCGCAGGCCCGGCCCAGGCCCCGGCCCTTGAGGTAGCTGGTCGGGTACAGCATCTCCTGCATGCCGGGGCCGCCGCTGGGGCCCTCGTACCGGATCACCACCACGTCGCCCGGCTTGACCTGGCCTGCCAGGATGCCCTCCACCGCCGCTTCCTGGCTCTCGAACACGAGCGCCGGGCCGGAGAAGTGGAAGAGCTCCGCGGGCACCCCGGCGGTCTTCACGATCGAGCCTTCGGGGGCCAGGTTGCCGTACAGCACGGCGAGCCCGCCGTCCGAGCTGTAGGCGTGCTCGGAGTCCCTGATGCAGCCGCCCTCCCTGTCGGTGTCCAGCGTGGACCATCGGGCGCTCTGCGAGTAGGGCCGGGTGGTGCGCACCCCGCCGGGCGCGGCGTGGAACAGTTCCTTCGCCTCGTCGGTCACCGTGGCCGAACGGAGGTCCCAGGCGCCGAGGAATTCTTCAAGCGAGGAGCTGTGCACGGTGTGCACTTCTCTGTCGAGCAGCCCGGCCCGGTCCAGTTCGCCGAGTATCGCCGGGATGCCGCCCGCGCGGTGCACGTCCTCCACGTGGTAGCTGCTGCTCGGCGCCACCTTGCACAGGCAAGGGACCCGGCGGGACAGCTCGTCGATCTCCTTCAGGCCGAACCCGACCCTGGCCTCGTGGGCGGCCGCGAGCAGGTGCAGGATCGTGTTGGTGGAGCCGCCCATGGCCACGTCAAGCGCCATCGCGTTCTCGAACGCGTCGCGGCTGGCCACCGAGCGGGGGAGCACCGACTCGTCGTCTTGTTCGTAGTACCGCCTGGTCAGCTCGACGACCAGGTGGCCGGCCCGGTCGAACAGGTCCCGGCGCGCGGTGTGCGTGGCCAGCGTGGTGCCGTTGCCGGGCAGGGCCAGGCCGATGGCCTCGGTAAGGCAGTTCATCGAGTTGGCGGTGAACATGCCCGAGCAGGAGCCGCAGGTCGGGCAGGCGGCCTCCTCCAGTTCGGCGAGCCGCTCGTCGGACACCGAGGGGTCGGCCGAGGCGATCATCGGATCGATCAGGTCGAGCCTGGTGACCCCGTCGGTGGTCTCGCCTTCGGCGGGGGCGACCCCGGCCTCCATCGGGCCGCCGGACACGAACACGGCCGGGATGTTCAGCCGGAGCGCGGCCATCAGCATGCCCGGGGTGATCTTGTCGCAGTTGGAGATGCACACCACGGCGTCGGCGCAGTGGGCGTTCACCATGTACTCGACCGAGTCGGCGATAAGCTCCCGGCTCGGCAGGGAGTACAGCATCCCGCCGTGCCCCATCGCGATACCGTCATCCACCGCGATCGTGTTGAACTCGCGCGGGATGGCCCCCGCCGCGCGGACGGCGTCCGCGACCACCTGGCCCACTTCGCGCAGGTGCACGTGCCCGGGGACGAACTCGGTGAAGCTGTTGGCCACCGCGACGATCGGTTTGCCGAGGTCCTCGCGCGCGACACCGGTGGCGCGGAGCAGCGCCCGGGCACCGGCCATGTTGCGTCCGTGCGTGACGGTACGGGACCTCAGCGGCGGCATGACCCCTCCAGGGGCTCGTTTCTGCAGGCTTTGAAGCCTTCAGCGTACCGGTGCCGCCGCCCGCATCGTCGCAGTCCCGTGGGTGTTCAGGCGGGCCCCGGACCCTGTCCTTAGGTGTCCGGCTGGGCCGTGACCGTCACGCCGATGAACGCCACCACGAACAGAACGAAGAAGGCGGCTTGGTGGGTGAGGAAGGCGGTCCCGAGGGTGGCTGGCATCAGGAACAAGAACATTCCCCACGCGAGCGACTTCCTGTCGATCCGGTCCAGGTCCGTCCGGACCGTCCGCAGCGGCGGTGCCTCGCGCCTGGGCGGGATTCTGACGGTGACCGCGGCCAGGTCGCCATACGTCTGGGACGTGAGCGCCCAGATCGCACGCGCGTGGAACTCCTCCTCGGTCAGCCGGCCCTCCACGAACGCGGTGCCGAGGGTATCGAGCACCCGGTCGCGGTCAGCGTCGGAAGCGCGGATCCGATCGCGGCTTACCATGCACGCCGCTACCTGGTCCCAAGGCTCAGCCGTCACCGGTGCCTCCATCACGCGCAACCGCTACGAGCATAACCCGGCGAGCTGGCCCGGGCCGGGGGGCAGCTTTCGGGGCGGGGCCGGTCGGCGCTTGGCGACGAAGGCCTGGTTATCCTCGCCAGGTGGCAACGCTTGCTGTCGTGGGCGCCGGCCCGAAGGGGATCGCGATCGCTGCGAAGGCCCGCGCGCTGGCCGCTGCTGGGTTGCCGGCGCCGCGGGTGGTGCTGGTCGAGCGTGGCGAGACCGCGGGGAATTGGAACGGGCGCCAGGGATATACCAGCGGCCTGCTGCCGCTGGGGACGCCGCCGGAGAAGGATGTGGGCTACCCCTACGCTGCGAGCTGGGGGGAGGCATCCGCCGGTGTGGTCGCGGCCATGGCGGAGTACAGCTGGCAGCGCCACCTGATCAGGCACGGTGTCTACAGCGACTGGATCGACCGCGGCCGGATGCGGCCGACACACCGCCAGTGGAGCGCCTACCTGCGCGAAGTCGCCGAAGCCGCGCAGGCGGAGATTGTCCGTGGTGTCGTGACCGGCCTGGAGGTTACCGACGGTGACCGGTGGCAGGTCTCGCTGGAGGCGGGCGATGCGATTGCCGCCGACGGCGTGGTCATGACCGGTGCGGGGCCGGCTATCACGGTGCCGGGCCAGCCGCGTGATCACGCCCGTGTCCTGGATGGGCGGACCTACTGGCTGATGGCGCACGAGCTTCAGCGCGAACACGCGCTCAACGTCTGCGTCATCGGCAGTGGGGAGACCGCCGCCTCGGTGGTCATCGATCTGTTGAAGCGGTTCCACAAGCACTCGACGATCGACGTCCTGACCACTCGGGGCGTGCTGTACTCGCGGGGCGAGAGCTACGACGAGAACCGGTTCTACTCCGACCCCGGGGACTGGCCGCACTTGGCCGAGGCGCACCGGCGTGAGTTCCTCGTGCGCACCGATCGAGGTGTCTTCTCGCTGCAGGCCGAGGCGGCGCTCAACCAGGCGCGCGGCTTCCGCACACTCGCCGGCCGTGCGGCCGCGATCGAGGCGCGCGAGCATGATGTGATTGTGACCATCGCATACGGCGAGGAACGCGAGCGCGTCGCCTATGACGCCGTCGTCGCGGCCATCGGCTTCGACGGGCGGTGGTTTGAGGCACTGCTGGGCGGCAACGCGAGCAGCCGATACCGGGACGCGATCGGCCGCGGCGAGCTAGAGCGCCACATCGACCTCGACCTGTCGGTGGCGGGCCTGGCGCCGCTGCACCTGCCGGTCATGGCCGGGCTCGCGCAAGGACCGGGGTTTCCGAATCTCAGCTGTCTTGGCCTGCTGAGCGACCGCATCCTTCGCCGCTACGTCGCGATCAAGCAGGCCGCAGCGGCAGCGCCGGACAGGAGGGAGCTTGCCTGAGTTGAGTGACGAGAGCTGGGAGCGCGACGATACCGTGCGCCGCACGATCGTTCTTTCGAGCGATCTTGCTGAGCGGCTCGCGGCCGAGGCCGGGCGGCGTGGCATCTCGCTGAACGATCTTCTATCCGAATACGCCGAACAAGGGCTGCGCCAGGCCCGATAGCGCCACGCGCAGCTCATCAGGCCGGGTGAGCCGGGAGCAGGGCAGATCACTATGGATGATGCGGTATCGGCGGCCTTGCCGCTGCCCCAGTTGCGCGGCCGCGCTATGGTCACCGATGGTGGCATGGAAACCGACCTGATCTTCCATCATGGTGTTGACCTGCCCTGCTTCGCCGCGTTCCCGCTGCTGGAATCCGCCCGCGGGCGGGAACTGCTGGCGGGCTACTACCACGGGTACGCCGCGATCGCCCGCCGCGCGGGAGCGGGGCTGGTGCTGGATTCGCCCACCTGGCGGGCCAATCCCGACTGGGGCGGCCGGCTCGGCTACTCCCCGGCAGATCTGGCGCGGGTCAATACCTCGGCGATCGCGTTGCTGGCCCAGTTGCGCGACGGCTACGCGGCCACCGTCGCCGACATCGTGGTGTCGGGCATGGTCGGCCCGCAAGGTGATGGCTACCAGCCTGGCCAGCTTCCCAGCCCGGAACAGGCGGAGGCCTACCACCGCCCGCAGATCGACGCCTTCGCTCAGGCGGGCGCCGACATGGTCAGTGCGCTCACCCTGACCAGCACGGGCGAGGCGATCGGCATCGTGCGGGCGGCCCGCGCCGCAGGCCTGCCGGTCGCGATCTCCTTCACGGTCGAGACCGACGGCCGGCTTGCTGGCGGCATCCCCCTTGCCCGGGCGATCACCGAAGTCGACGACGCTGCCGGGCCGGACTACTTCATGGTCAACTGCGCCCATCCCAGCCACATCGCGCCAGCGCTGGCCGAGCCGGGCGGCTGGCGCGAACGCATCGCAGGAGTCCGCTACAACGCCTCGGCCAAAAGCCACGCCGAACTCGACCAGGCCACCGGCCTCGACGACGGCGACCCCCGGCTGCTCGCCGCCGGGCACGCCCAGCTTGTCCCGCTGCTGCCGCGGCTGTCGGTCGTCGGTGGCTGCTGCGGCACCGACGCCCGCCACGTCGCCGCCCTCTGGGGCGCTGGCCACCAAACCGGCTCGTGAACGCCGGACCCCCCGCAAACATGAGCAAGACCACACCACCCGGCGTGCGGCCGGACTGCCTGTGCTCGCGGGCGTGTCTGGGTTGCGCGTGACCGGGGCTGGCAGACTTGGGGCATGACCGTCGGCAAAGGACGCGTAGCGGGATGGGTGGTGACCCGGTGGTGGCTGAGCGACATGCACCGGGCAAGAAGCCTGGTGCGGGGGCCACGGTGACTGATCGCGGCGGGGCACCGGCCGCGCCGCCGCCGGGCCAGGCCGGTGGCGGCCTGCCCGCGTGGCTGGAACCCGAGCTGGCCACGCTGACGGGGGACAGGTTCTCCGATCCGGCCTGGATCTTCGAGCGCAAGCTCGATGGTGAACGATGCCTTGCGTTCGCCGACGGCAGCCGGGTGCGGCTGATGACCCGCAACCAGCATGAGATCACCAGCACGTTCCCGGAGATCGCCGGTGCGCTGGCCGCCCAGGGCCGTGAGCGTTGCGTCGTCGACGGGGAGATCGTCGCCTTCGACGGGAGCCAGACCCGTTTCGAGCGGCTCCAGCAGCGGCTCGGCCAGGCCCGGCCCAGCCAGGCCCTGCTCGCCGCGGTGCCTGCCTACTTCTACCTGTTCGACGTGCTGCACGCCGGCAGCCGGGACACCCGGCCGCTGCCGCTGCTGGAGCGCAAGCAGATCCTGCGTGGGCTGCTGTCCTTCGACGGCCCGCTGCGCTACACCGGGCACCGGGACACCGAGGGGGAGGCGTACTACCGCGAGGCGTGCCGCCTGGGCTGGGAAGGTCTCATCGCCAAGCGGGCCGGCTCGCCGTACCGCGCCGGACGGACCAAGGACTGGCTGAAGTTCAAGTGCATCACCGGCCAGGAGTTCGTCATCGGCGGCTTCACCGACCCGCAGCGCTCGCGCATCGGGTTCGGCGCACTGCTGCTTGGCTACTACGACACCAGCGGCAGGCTCGTCTACGCCGGCAAGGTGGGCACCGGCTTTGACAACCAGACGCTGCGCAGCCTGCATGACCGCCTGGCCGCCATCGAGCGGCCCACCCCCGCCTTCGCCGCCGGCAAACTGCCCCGCTCACGGGTGCACTGGGCCGAGCCGCGGCTCGTCGGCCAGGTTGCATTCACCGAATGGACCGACGCCGGGGAACTGCGCCACCCCCGGTTCCAGGGACTGCGGGACGACAAAGACCCCCGCGAGGTCGTCCGGGAGATCCCGGACAGCGAGGCCGGCCGGTGATGAGCACCCGGCCAGCCAAGAGCTGACAGTTCACGGGACGCACGGCCGCTTGCGGATCTGACGAGGACGCCCAGATCATCCTGATCTGCCGCTGGGCATCTCGCTAGCCGCCCGGTCCTGTCTTTCTGCCGGGGCCGCCCGGGGTGGAGCGGCTATGACGGCTCCAGCGTGCGCTCGGGCTGTGGGATCGCGCCGGGATCTGATGAGGCTGGCCACCGTGGTGATGGCCAGCACCGTTGCGATGACGACCAGCGACACGGCGGTGCTGATCTCCGGCACCCGGGGGTCGAGCCCGTGACCCCAGTGCAGGATCAGCTTCACGCCGATGAACGCCAGGATGAGCGCCAGGCCGCTCGATAGGTAGACCAGACGGTCGAGCAGGCCGGTCACCAGGAAGAACAGCGCCCGCAGGCCCAGCAGGGCGAAGGCGTTGGCGGTGAAGACGAGATAGGGCTGATCGGTGATGCCGAAGACGGCCGGGATCGAGTCCAGCGCGAACAAGATGTCTGTGACGCCGATGGTGATGAACACGATGAACAGCGGTGTGACCACCCGCCGTCCGCCGGCGCGGGAGATCAGCCGCCCACCGTCATAGCTATCGCTGACCGGCAGGACCCGGCGCGAGGCCCGGACCAGCGCATTGTCCCCGACGTCGGGGTCCTCGTCGCGGTGACGGTAGAGCTGTACGGCGGTCCACAGCAGCAGCAGCCCGAAGATCAGAAACATGAAGGACAGCAGCGACAACAAGGCCGCCCCTAGCGCGATGAAGACCGCTCGCAGGGCCAGGGCGGCGATGATGCCGAAGATGAGCACCCGCTGCTGGTGCACGCGGGGCACCGCGAACGTCGCCATGATGATCACGAAGACGAAGAGGTTGTCGACGGACAGGCTCTTCTCCACGAGGTAGCCGGCGAAGTACTCGGCGCCGTATCCCCACCCCACCAGGCTGGCGAGGACGAGGCCGAAGACCACCGCCACCGCGATGTAGAACGCCGACCAGGCGGTGGCCTCCCGGTAGCCGACAGCGTGCGGACGCACCGTGGCCAGCAGAAGGTCCAGGGCGAGCAGCGCCACGATCACGCCGATCGTCAGGGCCCAGCCTGCCGCGGTGACCTCCATCCCAGACCTCCGCCTTTCGTCGATTGCCGCCGGTCAAGTGCTGCTGCCAGCTCATGGCTGTCAGGCCTTGTCTCCTGGGTAGGCCGCCCATGCGCAGCGGTGATGTCCGGGCGATGGAAGGCGGGTGGATATCTCGGCGCATCCCGGCTGATCCGGTCACGTACTTTGGCCGCTGATGCCGGGCTGGTCAGGGCGTGGAGCGACATGATCTTCATCGGATCTCCATGGCTTGTCCATCCGGTCTCCCCGCCGTTGCCATCGTGTCGGGGGGACGGCTTATCCGGCATCGCCTGGGGGTGTGAGGTGCGGTGATCGCCGCAGATGAGGCGGCGGGCGACCAGGGGGGATTCATGAAGCGACAGATGTCCTGGGCGCTGCTGGCCGGAGGGATCGCGTTCGCGACCGCCGCTGCGATGGCCGCGCCCGCGACCGCGGCTACCACGTCGAGCCAGACATCCAGGGGCACCACCCCATTGCGCGCCGGTGCAACACCGGCCGACCCGCTGACCGCGACTGTTTTGACGCGCCCGTCGCCGGTACTCGGAACCGACAAGCGCCGGCATGTCGTGTACGAATTCGAGCTCGGCAACGTCACCGGGTCGCGGGTACGGCTCGAGCGCCTGCAAGTGGCCGCGACCTCACCCCCGGGTGTGCTGGCCACCTACCGCGGCCACCAGATCGTGCCGCTGCTGCTGGTCGACGGCGCCGACCGGCCGACCAGGACCCTCAAACCCGGCCAGGCCGCCTTCGTCTTCCTCGATCTCACCTTTCCGCG
>Ga0070710_10000367_pt1 | contig 21182 bp, 20 predicted proteins | sample LARL52metaG_FD_65454 | JGI IMG/M metagenome (GOLD analysis project Ga0070710, IMG submission 65454) | Corn, switchgrass and miscanthus rhizosphere microbial communities from Kellogg Biological Station, Michigan, USA - LAR L5-2 metaG | ecosystem: Host-associated > Plants > Roots > Rhizosphere ...
CGCACCTTGCCGGGCAGGTCCAGGCTCGTGATCGCCTTCTCGATGTCCATGCCTTCATCATCCAGGCTGGTGCGGGAACATGGCGAACGAAAGATCGTCCGTGAGCGGGGTGGACACGTGCCCCTCGCCCTCGGTGTCCTCGAACGACAGCAGCGTGCCCGGCCCGAACTCGCGCCGTTCGCCGTTCGACACCGTGACGGCCGCCCTGCCGGTCAGCACGACCAGCCACTGCGCGCGCGGCGCGACGTGCGGCTCCCACTCCGGTGTGCCGTCCGGCGGCTGTTCGACGACCAGCATCGCCGACGCCGGGAACGGCCCGGACACCAGCAGCGGCGGCACGCCCTCGACCGTCACGGTCGGCGTGCCCTCCACCTCGACGTCCTCGAAGGCCGACCTGCCGTTCTCGTCCGCGAAAACCCGCACGTAACGCATGATCCGCAGGTTACTCGCGATCTTCGAGGTACCGGGTGGTGCGCGGTCGCACGGCTCAGGTGTGGACGGAGGTGGTGTCGAGGGTGATCCGGTCGGTGTTGGTGTCGTAGTCGAACAGTTCGGCGTAGCGGCCCCAGTCGATGGCCGTGTCGAGCTGTTGCCGGGCGTCGGTGGCGGAGAAACCGCGGCGGAGCAGGTCGCGGAAGAAGCCCGCGCGGAGGGTGCCGTGCGCGCCGGCTTCCAGGGCGCGGCGGATGGTGCGCACGAGTGGTGCCCGGTCGCGGGCCTGGCCGGCGAAGATCTCCTTGCTGCGCTGGATGTCGGCGGTGGTGAACGCCTCTCCGGTCGGGGTGAGGTGCAGGTCGCCGCCGGTGACGAGGAGGAAGTCGAGCAGGGCGGCGGCGTCGACGAGCGGGAGCAGGTCGTCGACCTCGAAGTTCAGCTCGGCGGCGAGGTCGGGCAGGTCGGCGCGGCCACCGCGGGCGTGGACGATCTCGACGAGACCGGCGAGCCCGCCGACGGACGCCGGCGGCAGCGGGCGCGCGGTCGGGGTGGCGTCGGCCGGTTCCGGTTCGGCGGCGTCGGTTTCGCGGCCGGTGAGCAGGTCGTAGAGGTGGTCGACGAGTGCGGCGAAGGCGGGCGACTTGCGGTCGCGGGGGCGGTCGAGGTCGACGGTGATCTCGGCGCGGAGGTGGCCGGGGTTGGCGCCGAGGACGAGCACGCGGTCGGCGAGCAGGACGGCCTCCTCGATGTTGTGGGTGACGACGCAGATGGACCTGGTGGGGAACTTCGAGCCGGTCCACAGCGACATGAGCTCGTTGCGGAGGTTTTCGGCGGTGAGCACGTCGAGGGCGGAGAAGGGTTCGTCCATGAGCAGCAGGTCGGGTTCGAGGACCAGCGCGCGGGCGAAGCCGACGCGCTGGCGCATGCCGCCGGAGAGTTCCTTGGGGTAGGCGGATTCGAAGCCGTCCAGCCCGATGAGGTCGATCGCGGCGAGTGCCCGTTCGCGGCGCTCGGCGGTGGGGACGCCGCGGGCGGCGAGACCGAGCTCGACGTTGTCCTGCACGGTGAGCCACGGCATCAGCGCGAAGGTCTGGAACACCATGGCGGCGCCGGGGTTGGCGCCGCCCAGCTCGGTTCCCCGGTAGCGCACGGTGCCGCTGGTGGGGGCGATGAGTCCGGCGATGGTGCGCAGCAGGGTCGACTTGCCGGACCCGGACCTGCCGAGCAGGGCGACGATCTCGCCCTCGCGCAGGTCGAGGGTGATGTTGTCGAGGACGCGCAGTTCGTCGCCGGCTGCGCCGGTGAAGCTCTTGCTGACCTGGTCGACGGTGATCAGTGCGGGCATGGTGGGCTCCTCAGAGGGTGAAGCGGCGTTCGGCGAGGGTGTGGAGGCGGCGCCAGAACAGGCGGTTGAGGCCGACGACGTACAGGCTCATCACGGCGACGCCGATGAGGATCCGGCCGCCGTCACCCGCCGTGGTGGCGTCCTTGATGTAGGCGCCGAGGCCGGTGGCGGTCAGCGTGACGGTGCCGTAGCTGACGATCTCGGCGACGATGGAGGCGTTCCAGGCGCCGCCGGCGGCGGTGATGCCACCGGTGACGTAGCTGGGGAAGATCGCGGGCAGGACCAGCCTGCGCCACCACAGCTTCCGGGGCAGCCGCAGGTTCGCGGCGGCTTCGCGCAGGTCGTTGGGGATGGCGCTGGCGCCGGCGATGACGTTGAACAGGATGTACCACTGGGCGCCGAGTGCCATGAGCAGGATGCCGCCCCAGTCCAGGCTGATCCCGGTGGCCACGAGCACACCGGTGATCAGCGGGAACAGGAAGTTCGCCGGGAAGGAGGCGAGCACCTGCACCACTGGTTGCGCCAGCCGGGAGACCTTGGGGTTGAGCCCGATCCACACGCCGATCGGCACCCACACCAGCGTCGCGACGACGACCAGCGCGATCACCCGGCCGAACGTCACGAGGCCGAGCAGCAGGGCGTGGCCGACTTCGCCGAACCCGGTGGTGTCCGCGATGAAGACGATCATCTGGGTGAGGCCGCAGGCGATGCCCGCGAGCACGATGACGGCGAACGTGATGTCGCCTGCCCTGCGGCGCAACGGATCCGTGCGCAGCGGGTGTTCGGCCAGGCCGAACACGCCCATGATCCGGTCGAGCGGTGCCACCAGCCGGCCGAACACGCGGCCCAGCAGCTGCGGGACGCGGGAGCGGCGCAGCAGGTCGAGGGTGAGGCTGCGCGGAGCCTCGGCGGCTTCGGACTCCTCGACGCGGAACCGCTCGGCCCACGCGGTGAGCGGGCGCCAGAACAGCGCGTTCACCCCGACCACCATGATGATCATGACGCCGACGGCGAGCAGCACCTTGCCCAGATCGGCGTCGGCGGTGGCGGTGGCGACGTAGGCGCCGATGCCGGGCAGGACGTAGTTGTGGTTGTTGACGCTCAAGGCTTCCGAGGCGACGAGGAAGAACCAGCCGCCGCCGAAGCTCATCATGCCGTTCCAGACCAGCGGAATCATGCCGCTGGGCACGTCGACTCGCCAGAACCGCTGCCACTTCGACAGCCGCAGCAGCCGGGACGCCTCGTCCAGCTCGCGTGGCTGGGAGACCAGCGACTGGTAGAAGGCGAAGGTCATGTTCCACGCCTGGGAGGTGAAGATCGCGAAGATCGACGCGCACTCCAGGCCGAGCTGCGAGCCGGGGAACAGCGCGATGAACCCGGTGATCGTGACCGACAGGAAGCCCAGGATCGGCACCGACTGCAGGACGTCGAGCGCCGGCAGCAGGACTTTCTCCGTGCGCCGCAACCGTGCCGCCGCGGTGGCGTAGACGAAGGTGAACACAATGGACAGTCCGAGTGCGGCGAACATGCGCAGCAACGACCGTGCCGCGTAGTACGGCAGCTCGGCGGGATCGGTGGAGACGCGTGCCGGAGCGGTCGCTTCGTCGAACGGCGCGGTCAGCCCGTGGGAGAGCTTGACCAGCAACCACAACAGGGCGGCGGCGCCGAGGAACACGAGCAGGTCGGCGGTGCGCTGTTTCGGGCGTGACAACGCCTCGCGCGAGGGGAACGTGCGCAGCATGACCATCAGCTCTTCCTGCTCGGGGCGCGGACGTCCCAGCGCACGCTGGTCACCGCGGGTTCGAGGGACAGCCGGCTCACCGCCGACTCCATCTGCTTGTCGTCGCGCTGGTCCGCGGCCAGCTCGGCGCGGACCTCGACGTGACCGTCGTCGTCGGTGTTCGTGCTGGAGACCGACGCGAGCTGGAAGTCCGTGCGCCCCAACGCCTGCACGAGCAGGGCGCGCACGTGCGCCTCGGCGTCGTCCTTGGTCACCGCGCGGAAGGTGTAGACCGTCGGCGTCTCGTCACCGGAGTCCGGACGGCGATCCACGGCGCGGCCCAGCGGGCGCAGCACGATGTTGACCGTGACGACGGCGACGGTTCCGGCCGCGGCGACCTGGTAGAGCCCGGCGCCGGCCAGCGATCCGACCGCGGCCGAGCACCACAGCGTCGCCGCGGTGTTCAGGCCGCGCACGGTCAGGCCGTCCCGCAGGATCACTCCGGCGCCGAGGAACCCGATGCCGGACACGACCTGCGCGGCCACTCGGGTGGGGTCCGCGGCGCCGAGACCGCCGAACCCGTGCGCGGACAGCAGCACGAACAACGTCGAGCCCACCGCGACCAGCGCGTTGGTGCGCAGGCCCGCCATCCGGGCGCGGTACTGCCGTTCGAACCCGATCGCGGTGCCCAGCGCGACTCCCGCGCCCAGGCGCAGCAACATCTCCGCAGTCGTCATCACTGCGTCCACCTTTCTGAGGGTGTGGTGAAGACAGCCGGGTGCGCGCACGACGCGGTGCCGTCGCCCGGGGATCTCCGGCGACGGCAGGTCGGTGCGTGGCATCGGCTGGAACGAACGTGATCGCCCGCGGGCGAGAAGAACGCCGAACTAGGTCAGCGTCGAACACCCTCGGAAGGGGTGAGGGTGTGCCTGCCGGTCTGGGTACTGTCGCCTGGCATGTGCCGCTCACCTCGCTTCCGCGTGTCGGTCGGTGGAAAACCCAGGCAAGCCTACTCCTGGACCGCTCCGGCGGTGGTCCTGCGTGAGGGGGCTCACCCAACATCGCGACCGGTGTCCACTGTGGATCTTCGGGCGGCCGGCGGGGTGTTCGGGGCAACCCGCCACCTGGCTGGAACCGCCCCGCCGACCGGCTGGACCTGACTCCACAGTGGACTGTGTCTGGCGGCGTACTTCAGGCACTGCAAGAGAAATTGGACATTAGTCATTTCGTGGCAGGAGTGAGAACCTTTTGCCCGCAACGGCCGTGACGTCCGAGGCGGGCGAAGTCGCGGTGGTGGCGAGGGCTAACCTGGTGGTGAGGCGCCGATGTCGCCGACTCGGCCTCGACCGGAGGAAGTGAGCACATGGGCAACCTCGGAGTACCCGAGCTGCTGATCATCGGTGTCGTGATCGTGCTGTTGTTCGGCAGCAAGAAGCTGCCGGAGATGGCCCGCTCGCTGGGCCGCTCGGCCAAGATCCTCAAGGCCGAGACCTCCGGGCTGCGGCCGGAGGACGAACCCCAGCCCGAGGTCAAGCAGCCCGAGACCAAGCAACCCGAGATCAAGCAGGCCGACGTCGCGCAGGCCGACGCCGCGCAGATCGCGCGGCTGCAGCAGCAGGTCGACGAGCTGCAGCAGCAGCTGAAAAACGCCCAGCAGGGCCAGAAACCGGCGAACTGATCCCGGCAGCGGCTCTGTTCGGCTGGATGAAGGAGGTAGGTCTGCATGGAGCCCGGGGCCGGACCACGCCGCAGGTCTCTCGCCGACCTGCCCACCGAGCGGACCGATCCCGTCCGGCCACCGTCACCGCCACGCCAGGCGCGGCGGTCACGGGCCGCCACCGGGGTGCGCGGCACCGGGAAGGCGGTCGTGTCACTGCTGTCGGCGGCGGTGCTCCTCGGGTGCGGCTACGGCTACGTCAACCTCAGGTCGTTCCAGCACCAGTTGGCCACCACCGACGTGATCAGCCGTGACGCCGGCGGGGAGAAGCCGCGGGACGGTTCGGTGGACATCCTGCTGGTCGGTATGGACAGCCGCACCGACTCGAAGGGCAACCCGCTGCCGCAGCAGGTGCTCGACGAGCTGCAGGCCGGTGGCAGCGACGACGGCGGGTTCAACACCGACACGATGATCTTGCTGCACCTGCCCAACGACGGCAGCAAGGCGGTCGCGATCTCGTTCCCGCGCGACTCCTACGTGGAGATCGCCGGGGGTTACGGCAAGCACAAGCTCAACTCCGCCTACGCGGCCGCCAAGAACGACACCGCCGCCGCACTGCGCAAGCAGGGGAAGACCGACGCGGCGGACGTCGAGACCAGGTCGCGGCAGGCGGGCGCGAAGAACCTCATCGCCACCGTCCAAGACCTCACCGGCGTGACGGTCGACCACTACGCCGAGGTGAACCTCGCGGGCTTCTACGAGATCACCAAGGCCATCGGTGGCGTCGACGTCTGCCTCACCCACGCGGTCAACGAGCCGATGTCCGGTGCCCGGTTCAGCGCCGGTCAGCACACCGTCGCCGGCAAGGACGCCCTCGCCTTCGTGCGGCAGCGCTACGACCTGCCGCGCGGCGACCTCGACCGCATCGTCCGCCAGCAGGTGTTCCTCGCGGGCCTCGCCCGCAAGATCCTCTCCGCCGGCGTGCTCACCGACCAGGGCAAGCTGCGCGACCTGATCTCCGCGGTCAGCAGGTCGATCGTGCTGGACGCCGACTGGGACGTGCTCGGGTTCGCCGGGCAGATGCAGGGCCTGACCGGCGGGCACATCGAGTTCAAGACCATCCCGACCGGCCGGCTGGACCTGCGGACCCCGGAGGACGGCATGGCGGTCCAGGTCGATCCGGCCCAGGTGCGCGCGTTCGTCCAGTCGCTCACCGCGGATCCGTCCAGGACGACGGCCCCGTCCACCAGCCGGCCGGATGCGGACAAGGCAGGCGTCACGGTGGACGTGCGCAACGCCTCGAACCAGCCGGGTGTGGCCGCCACCGTGTTGAAGTCGTTGGTGGCAAAGGGTTACACGGAGGGAACCACGGCGAACGCCGAGACGATCCTGGCCAGCTCGGTGGTGCTGTACGGCTCCGGTGCCGAGGCCGGCGCGCGGGCGGTGGCGCGGGAACTGGGTGGGCTGCCGATCCAGTCGAACACGGTCGTTCCGGCGGGACGCGTGCGGGTGTTCCTCGGCCAGGACTACACCGGGTCGACCGCCGAACGGTTCGGCGGCGGCATCGGGCTCGGCCTCGACGGCGCACTGCGCCAGCCCGCTCCCACGCAGCCGTCGCCTGCCGAGCCGGTGATCACGGCGGACGGGGTCAGCTGCGTCAACTAGCGCGGGCCTCCCCGGACGGGCCGGGGAGGCCGCTTTCCGGCTAGCCCTCGACGCGGTGTGCCGCCCAGAACGACGTCAGGTCCGTCGAGCCCGCCGCGGCCTGTGCCGCGGCCTTGAAGTCGGCCGTCGTCGACACGCCGTACCAGTGCGACTGGGCGTACGACTTCAGCAGGTTCGCCATCGCCGTGTCACCGATCAGCCGCCGCAGGTCGTGCAGCGTGCACTTGCCGTAGTTGTAGACGACGGTGGAGTAGCGCGAGGAGTGCGCGTCCCAGTACGCCATCGAGTTGCTCAGCTTCTCCTCGCTCGACTGCCAGGTGATGCCGCAGCCGCTGCCGGTCACGCCCCGGTAGAGATCGGTGGCGTAGTCGGTGAAGCTCTCGTCGAGCCACGGCGAGTTGTACTCGTCGTTGCCCACGATCCCGTAGAACCACTGGTGCGCCAGCTCGTGCGGCAGCGCCACGTTCGACACCAGGTCGAGCACGAACCCGGGGTACTCCATGCCGCCGAACCAGAAGTTGTTGTCCAGCACGACGTCCATCTCCTGGTACGGGTAGTCGCCGAACCTGCCGGAGTGGACGTCGAGCGCGTCCTTCGCCAGCGTCAGCATCGAGCTCGCGCTGCTGCTGGAGATCCCGCTCGTGCCGTACACGTTGACCTTGAAGCCCTTGCCCGACGTGCCGGAGATCTTCGAGAACGGACCGGCCGCCCAGGCGAACTCGCGGACGTTGGCCGCCGTGGCGTGCGTGACGGTGTTGCTGCCGCTGACCGTCTCGGTCGACGTGCCGGTGGCGGGCGTGAGCAACGACGTCGGGTGCGTCAGGGTGACGTCGAAGTCGCTGATCACCGCGTAGAACGACTCGCCGTTGTTGGTGTACGGGTCGAGGTGCCAGCCGGCCCCGTCGCGGACCGCGAGCACCGGCAGCGCGTTGCCGATCATGTTGTACGCGCCGTCGTGGCCGAACCGGTCGGCGCCGTTCGGGACGACGATGCCCAGGTCGAACCCGATGGTCGCGGACTGCCCCTGGGCCAGCGGGGCCGGCAGGGTGATCTTGAGCGCGGTGCAGTTCACGCTCAGCGCCGACGGCGTGCCGCCGCTGACGTTGGTGACCGTGATCGGCGTCGACGGGCAGCTGCCGTGCGCGTTGTCCCACAGCCGCAGGTACACCTCGGGCAGCGCGGTCGGCGCGCCGTTGGTGAAGGTGACCGACTCGTGGCCGGTCCAGGTGTCACCGCCGGCGTTGGACGTGAGGTCGACCGCGTACTTGGGACTGGTCGGCGTCCGGGTGCCGTCCGCCGGTGGCTGCGGGCTGTCCGACGTGGTGAGCGCGACGTCGTCGAGCAGGAAGTTGGTCACCAGGCTGGAGTCCTCGGTGCCGGTCACCTTGAGCGTGACGGTCTGCCCGAGGAACGCCGACACGTCGACGCTCTTCTGGACGTAGCCGGTGTTCTTGTCCAAGTTGGAGTAACTGGCGACGGTCGTCGAACCGACCTGGACCGTCAGCTTGTCGTACTGGGTGCTGCTGGTCGTCTCCTTGGTGTCGACGTGCAGCCAGTAGGTCAACGTCGCCGAGGCGCAACCGGCCGGCAGGGTGACCGGCTGCGACAGGGTGTCCGTGTGGGTGGTGCCGTCACCGCCGAGCCACGCGACGGTGCTGCCACCGTGCGCGGGTTCCGCGGTCGTCCCGGCGGAGATGACGCCGGCCGTCTGGGTCCACGGCGTCGTCCCGTTCTCGAAGCCGCCGTTGCCGACCACCTGGTCCCCGCACGCGGCGGCGAGCGCCGGCGTGGCAGGGGTGGTGAGGCCGAACAGGGCGGTGACGAGCGCGAGCGCGGCAGGGAGCGCTCTTCTGGTCATCGGAGATGTCCTTTCTGCAGGGCAGGCACAGGGTCATCCGATGGCAGGGTGTCGAGCAAGGTCCGGTTGTTCACTGGGAACGAAGAAGACCGTTTTATCCTCTGATGTCCCGCAGATGGACGCTTCCGACGTCACTTGGACGCGTCGTAGCGCTCCCGCGCCGCCATGACCGCGGGCATCTGCGCCTCGACGTCCTGGATGAGGCCGATCAGCAGCTCGGCGGTGTGCCTGCCGCGGCCGGTCAGGCTGTACTCCACCTTGGGCGGGATCGTCGCCTGCGCCTCGCGGTGGACGAACCCGTCCCGCTCCAGCGCCTGCAGGGTCTGCGCGAGCATCTTCTCGCTCACCCCGTCGACCCGGCGGCGCAGCTGGTTGAACCGGAACGTGCCCTCGTGCAGGGCGACCATCGCCAGCGTGCCCCACTTGCCGGTCAGGTGCTCCAGCGTCGAACGCGACGGGCAGCGCTGTGCGAACACGTCGAACAGGAAGTCATCCTGCTCGTCCTCGGACCTCGCCACATCGCTCACGGCTCCCATACTACCCAATACACCGCACGGTTCACGAGACAGTACTCACTCAGGGGTTGCACTTTCGAAAAGTTTGTACAAACCTGTACCCAGTACAGACGCGAAGGAGAACCTCGATGATCGTCGTCACCGGTGCCACCGGACACCTCGGCCGCCTGGTCGTGGAAGCACTCGCCCAGAAGGTCCCGGCCGGTGAGATCGTGGCCGCCGTCCGGAACCCGGAGAAGGCCGCCGACCTGGCCGCGCTCGGTGTGCAGGTGCGCGTCGCGGACTACGAGCAGCCGTCGACGCTGGCCGAGGCGTTCGCGGGCGCGGACAAGGTGCTGCTGGTCTCCAGCAGCGAGGTGGGCCGCCGCACCGCTCAGCACACCGCGGCGGTGGAGGCCGCCAAGGCCGCCGGCGTGAGCCACCTCGTCTACACCAGCATCCTGGGCGCCGACACCGCCACCATCGGCCTGGCCGCCGAGCACAAGGCCACCGAGGAGGTCATCCGCGACTCGGGCCTCACGTTCACGTTCCTGCGCAACAGCTGGTACACCGAGAACTACGAGCAGAGCGTCGCCCAGGCGCCGGCGACGGGCGCCATCCTCGGCAGCGCGGGCGAGGGCCGGGTCGGTGGCGTGCCGCGCGCCGACTACGCCGACGCCGCGGTCGCGGTGCTCACCGGCACCGGCCACGAGAACAAGGTCTACGAGCTCGCCGCCGACGAGGCCTGGAGCTACGCCGACCTCGCCGCGTCCGTCGCCCGGATCTCCGGCCGGCCGGTCGCCTACCAGGACGTCCCCGCGCAGCAGCACCGCGAGATCCTGATCGGCGCGGGACTGCCCGACTTCGTCGCGGACCTGCTCGTGGACAACGACCGCGCGATCGCCGCCGGTGAGCTGGCCTCCGGCAGCGGTGACCTGCGCGCGCTGCTCGGCCGCCCCACCACCGGCCTGGACGACGCGGTCACCGCGCTGCTGAAGAACTGAGCACAGCGGATCCGGCACGGCCCTCGTCCGCGAGCTGCGGGCGGGGGCTTTGCCGTGCGGGGGCCCGGTTGAGCCGGATCACCACGTCGAGACCTCGGCCCGGTGCGTCCAGGAACGTGAGGTCTCCGCCGCTCGCGCGGGTGAGCTTGGCGACGATGGCCAGGCCGAGGCCGGTGCCGTCGCCGGTGGTGTCGCCCCGCCAGAACCGTTGGCAGGCCTGGGCCTGTTGCTCGGGTGTCATGCCTGGGCCTTGGTCGATGACATGGAGTTCGACGTCGTGGCCGGGCACGGTGGCGAGGGTGATGGTGCTGTGGGGTGGTGCGACGCGCAGGGCGTTGGCGAGCAGGTTGTCGATGATCTGCTCGACCGCCTCCGGCAGGGCTGACACCGGGCCGGCCGCGGTGCCGCGCACGGTGATCGTGACGTCGTTCTCGGCGGCGAACGCGGCCCAGGTCTCCGCTCGTTCGGCGACCACGGCGTCGAGGTCGACCGGCTGGGGTCTGGTCGCGCTGTTCTCCAGGCGTGCCAGGGCGAGCAGGCCGTGCACCAGGCGGTCGAGCCGGTCGATCTCGGCGAGGGTGTCGTCGAGATCGGGGTGCGCGTCGGGGTGGAGCCGGGGTTCGAGGTTCTCCAGCCGCAGCCGCAACGCGGTCAGCGGCGTCTTGAGCTGATGGGAGGCCTCCGCGGCGAAGGAGTGCTGGGCGTGCAGCAGGTGTTGCAGGCGGGTCGCGGTGGCGGTGAACGCGGCGGCGACGCGGCGCAGCTCCGGTGGGCCCGCGTGCAGGTCGGGCGGGTCGGACAGCACGCCGTCGGCGAACGAGGCGGTGGCGTGTTCGAGGGTGCGCAGCGGCCGGGTGACCCAGCGGGAGATCGCGAAGCCGATGACCGCGGCGAGCGCGAGCACACCGAGGCCCGCGAGGGCGAGGATCACCCACATCCGTCGCACCTGCGCCGCGACCGCGGAGGTGGACGCGGTCACCCGGACCGCGCCGCGCACGAGCGTCCCGGACGAGGCGGGTCTGGTGACGGTGAGCACGTCGCCGGGACGGGTGCTCACCGTGGGCCGGTTGCGCAGCGCGTCGGCGATGTCGGTGGAGCCGGAGAGATCCGTTCTGCGCGGCACGGTGGTGCGGGAGTCGATGAGCAGCGCGCCGGTGCGGTCGACGACGGTGACGCGGGTGTCGGTGCGGGTCGCGTAGTCGCTGATGAGCTCGGGCAGCGCCCTGGTGTCGCCCTGCTCGATCTCCTCCTCTGCCAGTTCGGTGAGCATCACGGCGTCGCGTTCGACGGCCTGGGTGAAACGGGCCGCCTCGACGCGGCCGTAGATCACGCCGAACGGGATCTCCAGGCCGAGCAGCACCAGCAGCGTGATGCCCAGGAAGCTCAGCAGCAGGCGCCTGGTCATGCCGATGCGGTCGCGGGGCCGGGAACGGTGAGCCGGAACCCGACGCCGCGCAACGTCTCGATCCACGCCGGGTCGCCGAGCTTGCGGCGCACGGCCGCGACGTGCACGTCCAGCGTCTTGGTCGGGCCGAAGAAATGCGGGTCCCACACGGTGTCGAGGATCTGCTGCCGCGAGCACACCGCGCCGGGGTCGTCGGCGAGCAGGGCGAGCAGGTCGAACTGCTTGGGCGCCAGCTCGACCGGTTCGCCGTGCAGGTGGACCTGGCGGGTGCGCCGGTCGATGACGAGCGGCCCGAGCCGTTGCGCCGTGTCCGGCGTGGCGACGAGCTGCGTTGCCGGAACGGCCCTGCGGGACACGGCCCGGATGCGGGCGACCAGCTCCCGCAGGCTGAACGGCTTGGCGAGGTAGTCGTCGGCGCCGAGCTCCAGGCCGACGACGCGGTCGGCCTCCTCGCCGCGCGCGGTGATCATGATGATCGGCACGTCGGAGCTCGCCCGCAGGTGCCGGCACAGGTCGATGCCGTCGACGTCGGGCAGACCGAGGTCGAGCAGGACCATGTCCACCGGTCCGGCGGCCAGTGCCGCCGCACCGGTGGACACCCGGTCGACGTCGAACCCGTAGCGCCGCAACCCTTCCGCGAGGGGCAGCGCGATCCGGTCGTCGTCCTCGATGATCAGGATGCGCATGGTGTCGGAGCCTCCGTCAGCTACTACGGCCGACGACACCACCGCGTTCACCGGGCCTGGCTCAGCTGCCGTCGCCATCGCCCTGGCCGGCCTTGTCCTGACTCTCGTTCTTGGTGCCGCTGACCTGGTAGGACTTGTCCAGGTACACCTCGACGCTCTTCCCGTCCGCCTGCTTGATCTCCACCGCGTACATGCCGGGCTTCTCGGCGTCGTGCTCGGACTTGGTGACCGTGCCGGGGTACTTCGCCAGCGCCGCCTGCTCGGCCTTCTGCTTGACGTCGCCGGTGAGCGGCTCCTCTTTCTTCTTCTTGTGGCCGTGCGCCGGCTTCTTCGTCGCGGCCGCCTGCTGCTGGTTGGCCGCGGGCGTGGTCGACGTCTGCGCGTTGCCGCTGCCGCACGCCGTGAGACCCACCGCCAGCAAGGCGACGGCAGCGAGCAACCGGAACTTGACCTGCATGGGACCTACCTCCGCAACGCCGGGAAACTGACACCCCGAACGCTAGGAGCGGCAAGGGAAAGCGACGGCCACGTGACGGCCAACCCCAGGCCAACACACCGGCGGCCGAGGCCAATTCTCGGCCGTGCTCAGAACCCGGTCAGGAACAGCACGCCCGCGACCAGCAACCCGGCTTCGACGAGCACGACGAACACCCGGTCGCTGATCCGCCCGACGATCTTCTTCCCGGTCCACGTGCCGGCCAGGGTCGCGGGAGTGAGCACGAGGCCGTACAGCACCACACGGCTGGTGAGCAGGTCTCCGGCGCCATAGGTGACGATCTTGGTCAGGTGCAGGGTGAGCGCGCTGGCGGCCTCGGTGCCGATGTAGGCGGCACGGGTCAGCCCGGCGGCGAGGAAGAACGGCGCGGTCAACGGCCCCACCGATCCCAGCAGCGCGGATCCGAGGCCGGAAGCCGCGCCCACCGCGGCGAAAGCCCTCTCGGACGGCGGGCGGCGCTGGGCGCGGGGGAGACGCCGCCACACGACCACACCTATCAGGAACACCCCGAGCACGACCTTCAACGGCGCCAGGGGTGCCCGCGCCAGCAGCAGGCCGCCCGCGACCGCGCACGGGACCGCGCCGAGCGCGAACCAGCCGATCATCGGCCGGCGCAGCTCGGCGCGGTTGAACCAGGCGCGGGAACCGTTGCCGGCCAACTGGGTCAGCGTCAGCATCGGCACCGCCGCGCGCAGCCCGAACAACGCGGTGAACACCGGCAGCAGCAGCACCCCGCCACCGAACCCGGCCACGGCGGACAGCACCGCCAGGCCGAACGCGGCCACCGACGCCGGCAGCAGCTCCACCGTCACGCCCGTGCGACCTCAGACGAGGCTTTTGGCGAGAGCACGGCCGGCGGCCCTGCCGGAGAAGATGCAGCCGCCCAGGAACGTGCCCTCCAGCGCGTTGTAGCCGTGCACCCCACCGCCACCGAAGCCGGCGACCTCGCCCGCGGCGTACAGGCCGGGGAACGGCGTGCCGTCCGCGCGCACCGCCTGCGAGTCCAGGTTCGTCTGGATGCCGCCCAGCGTCTTGCGCGTGAGGACGTTGAGCCGCACGGCGATCAGCGGACCGTGCGCGGGGTCGAGGAGCCGGTGCGGCTTCGCGGTGCGGACCAGCCGGTCCCCCCAGCTGCGGCGGGCGTTGGCGATGGCCATGAGCTGGAGGTCCTTGGAGAACCCGTTGGTGACCTCGCGGTCGCGGGCGACGATCTGGCGTTCGATCCGCGCGGCGTCGAGCTGCGGGCCGCGGGCGATCTTGTTCATGCCGGCGACCAGCTCGTCGACGGTGCGGGCGACGACGAAGTCGGCACCGTGGTTCTTGAACGCCTCGATCGGGGCGGGGGCGCCCTTGCCGCCGCGGCTGGCGAGCACCTGGCGGAGGTCCTTGCCGGTGAGGTCGGGGTTCTGCTCGGAACCGGACAGCACGAACTCGCGGTTGATGATGGTCTGGTTGAGGACGAACCACGAGTAGTCGTAGCCGGTCGAGAGAATGGCCTTCATCGAGGTGTTGGTGTCGAAGCCGGGGAAGTTCGGCGCGGGCAGGCGCTCACCGGTGGCGTCGAACCACATCGACGACGGGCCGGGGATGATCCTGATCGCGTGGTTGGGCCAGATCGGGTTCCAGTTGTGCAGGCCCTCGGTGTAGTGCCACATGCGGTCGCGGTTGACCAGGTTGGCCCCCGCCGTCTCGCTGATCGCGAGCATCCGCCCGTCGACGTGCGCGGGCACCCCGGCGATCATCGTCTCCGGGCAGGGGCCGAGCCGGTCGACCGGCCAGTTGGCGCGGACCAGGTCGTGGTTGTGCCCGATCCCGCCCGAGGTCACGATCACGGCCTTGGCGCGCAGCTCGAAGCCGTCCACGACGACTCGCGACGACGCCTCGCCGCGGTCCAGTTCGGACGGTTCCAGCACGCTGCCCCGCACACCCACCACGGCGTCGTTCTCGACGACGAGCTCGTCGACCTGGTGGCGGAACGCGAACCGCACCAGCCCGCGCCGTTCGGCGGCGAGCACCGGCTCGGCGAACACCCGCACCACCTCCGGCCCCGTGCCCCAGGTCAGGTGGAAGCGGGGCACCGAGTTGCCGTGCCCGTCCGCGAGGCCGCCGCCGCGTTCGGCCCAGCCGACCACCGGGGTGAACCGCAGCCCGAGGTCGTGCAGGTACTGCCGCTTCTCCGTGGCGGCGAATCGGACGTAGGCCTGCGCCCACTGCCGGGCCCAGTGGTCCTCGTCGTCGCGGTCGAACCCGGCCGAGCCCATCCAGTCCTGCAACGCCAGCTCGTAGGAGTCCTTGATGCCGTTGCGGCGTTGTTCGGGGCTGTCGACGAGGAAGAGCCCGCCGAGCGACCAGAACGCCTGGCCGCCCAGGTTGGCGCGGTTCTCCTGGTCGACGACCAGCACGCGGCGGCCGGCCCTGGTGAGCTCGTAGGTGGCGACCAGGCCGGCGAGACCGGCTCCGACCACGATGACGTCTGCTTCGTCGCTCATGACTGCCTGCTTTCGCTGCTGTAAGCGGTGACGACGTGGGTGAACAGGGTGGTTCGGCGTTGCCCGACGGTGGCGTCGCCCGGTTCGCTGAAGCACTGCAGCGCGGTGCCGTCGTGCACGGCGACCAGCGCCTGGCCGAGCGCGCCGGGGTCCGGCACCGTGCGCCCGATCGCGGCCAGCGCCGTCAGCAGGAACGGCATCAGGGACGCCGAGATGGCCTGCTCGCGCTCGACGATCACCTGGCGCAGCTGCGGGTTGCGCAGCGCGTGGGCGGTGAACTCGGTGCTCACGCGGTACCAGCTCTCGTCCATCGGTACCGCCCGCAGCAGGTGCGTGACGACGCCCTCGACGTCCTTGACCGCGGCCTGCTCGAAGGCTTCGAACGCCTCGCGCATGCGGGTGATCAGCTCGGCCGACCAGTGTTCCCAGACGGCGAGGAACAGCTCGTCCAGGGAGTCGAAGTTCGAGTAGAACGCTCCGCGCGTGTACCCGGCTCGCGCGCACACCTGGTCAACGGTGGTGCGGCCGAAACCTTCCTCGGCGAACACCGGGAGTGCCGCCTGGAGCAGCCGCTGCCGCGTCTCGGCCCGGCGTTTGGTCACCCGCCGTGCGCCGGGCTCCGCTCCCGCGTTCGTCCTGTCCGCCACGATCCACCTCCTGTTCGATACATTACTGTATCAGATGCGTCCGTGTATCAAACTGTGCCGCCATGGTCCTGTATGTCCGGATTTGGGTAGGCTTGATCATGTGTGGGACATCGTGGTGATCGGGGCCGGCTTCGCCGGACTGCACGTGCTGGACCAGTTGCGGCGACGGGGTTTCTCCTGCCACGCCTACGAGTCGGCCGCAGGGGTCGGCGGAACGTGGTACTGGAACCGGTACCCGGGTGCGCGGTGTGACGTGGAAAGCCTGGACTACTCCTACCTGCACGACCGGGAGCTGTACGAGTCCTGGCAGTGGTCCGAGCGGTTCGCGGGGCAGCCGGAGATCCTGCGCTACGCCGAGCACTTCGCCGACCGGCGGGGGTTGTGGCCGCACATCACGTTCGGGACGACGATCACCGGGGCGGTGTTCGAGGACGGTGGCTGGTCGCTGACCGCGGACACCGGTGAACGGGTGCGGGCGCGGTTCGTCGTGACGGCGGTGGGGTGCATGTCCGCGGTGCACACACCTTCCCTTCCAGGGCTGGATTCCTTTGAGGGGACGTTGTTGCGCACCGCGCGGTGGCCGGGGGAACCGGTGGATCTGTCAGGGCGGCGGATCGGGGTGATCGGTACCGGCTCGTCAGGGATCCAGGTGGTGCCGGAGCTGGCGAAGGTCGCCTCGGAGCTGGTGGTTTTCCAGCGCACGGCCAACTTCAGCGTGCCCGCGCGCAACCGGGCGTTGACGCGGGCGGAGCGCGCCGCGGCGGTCGCCGGGTACGAGCGGAAGCTGGTGGAGGCGAGGACGACGCGGTTCGGGCATCCGGTGACCGGGACCGGCCGGGCCGCGCTGGAGACCGATCCGCGGGAGCGGGTGGCCGAGCTGGACCGGGCGTGGGCGCGCGGCGGCACGCACATCGTGGCGGCGTTCACCGACACCGGACGGGATCTGGCGGCGAATGCCGTGCTGGCGGAGTACTTCCGGGACCGGGTGCGTGCCGCGGTGCGGGATCCGGAGGTCGCGCGGGTCCTGGCGCCGTCCGGGTATCCGATCGGCACGAAGCGGTTGTGCGTGGACGACGGTTACTACGAGACGTTCAACCTGCCGCACGTCCGGTTGGTGGATCTGCGCGAGGAGCCGATCGAGTCGGTGACGGCGAAGGGGGTTCGGACGGCGCGGGGGGAGCACGTCCTGGACGTGCTGGTGCTGGCGACGGGGTTCGACGCGTTCACGGGTGCGTTGACGCGGATGGGCCTGCGGGGGCGTGACGGGCGGTCGCTGGCCGATGTCTGGCGGGACGGGCCGCGCAGCTGGCTCGGGCTCGCGGTCGCGGGGTTCCCGAACCTGTTCACCATCACGGGTCCCGGCAGCACGATGGTGCTGTCCAACGTGCTGCGGGCGATCGAGCATCACGTCGAGTGGGTGTGCGACCTGCTGACAGAGGCGCGGGAGCGGGGCGTCACCGAGATCGAGGCGCTGGAGTCCGCGCAGGACGAGTGGGTGGCGCGGGTGGCGGAGCTGGCGGGCCGGACGTTGTACCCCCAGACAGATTCCTACTACGTGGGCGCGAATGTCGACGGGAAGGCACGGGTGTTCGCGCCGTTCGCGGGCGGGCTGGACGCGTACCGGGCCATCTGTGACGGTGTCGCGGCGGAGGGGTACCGGGGGTTCCGGCTCGCATGACCACCGAGCTGGGGCGGGCGGGCCTGGCGGTCGTGCTGCTGGCCGCGTTGCTGCCGATGACGGACTCCTTCATCGTGAACGTCGCGCTGCCGACGATCGCGGGTGACCTGCGGGCGTCCGGCGCGGAACTGGAGCTCGTGGTGGCCGGGTACGGGCTGGCGTTCACCGTGTTCCTGGTGCTGGGTGGCCGGCTGGGTGACGCCTGTGGCCGGCGGCGGGTGCTCGTGGTGGGCCTGGTGGGGTTCACGGCCGCGTCGTTGTGGTGCGCGGCAGCGGACTCGGGCGCATCGCTGGTGGCGGCGCGGGTGGTGCAGGGCGCGGCGGCCGCGTTGATCCCGCCGCAGGTGCTGGGGACCATCCAGGCGGCGGTGGCACCGCAGCGGCGGCCGCGGGCGATGAGCCGGTACGCGGCGGTGGCCGGGTTCGCGGCGATCCTCGGGCTGGTGCTGGGCGGGGTGCTGGTGACGGCGGACCTGTGGGGGACGTCGTGGCGGCTGGTGTTCCTGGTGAACCTGCCGCTCGGGATCCTCGCGGTGGCGCTGGCGGTGCGGCTGGTGCCGGAGACGCGGTCGTCGCAGCCGATGGGGGTCGACGCGCGCGGGACGGCGTTGCTGGCGTTGGTGATCGTGTTGCTGTTGGTGGGGTTGAACCGCGGGCCGGTGCTGGGATGGCCGTGGTGGACGGTCGTGGTGCTGGTGCTCGTTCCGTTCGCGGCGGTGGCCTTGTGGCGTGCGGAAGTGCGCGTGGTGGCGCAGGGACGGGTGCCGTTGCTGCCGCCGTCGGTGCTGACGACGCCGGAGGTGCGCCGGGGACTGCTGGTGGTGGCGCCGTTCCTGGCCGCGTGGGCGGGATATCTGTTCGCGTTGCCGTTGACGGTGCAGAACGGGTTCGGGCTGGACCCGGCGGCGGCAGGGCTGGCGGTGGTGCCGATGTCGGCGGCGTTCCTCGTGGGGTCGTTCGCGGTGCCGCGGTTGCGGGAGAAGCGCGGTGACGGCGTTCTGGTCATCGGGGCGCTGACGCAGGCGGCCGGAGTGGGGTGGCTGCTGGGGGTGCTGGCGCTCGGTGCCGCGGTGTGGTGGCTGCTGCCCGGCCTCGTGCTGATCGGGCTGGGACAGGCGCTGGTCGTGGGGTCGTCGCAGATTTCGGTGCTGAGCGCGGTGCCGGCGGAGTACGCGGGGGCCGGTGGAGGCGTGCTGGTGACGACGCAACAGGGGGCGATGGCGGTCGGGGTGGCCGGGCTGGGCTCCGTCTACACAGGACTGACCGGGACCGGGTACGCCACCGCGTTCGCCGCGGTGCTGGGAGTGCAGCTGGTGGTGGCGATCGCGGTGGCGGCGGCCGGTCAGAGGGCGGCCATGTCCAGTTCGGCGATCTGAGCCAGGGACATGTCCATCTGCTCGTGGAGGAACCGCGGCATCGTCCAGTGCGGGAGCGCGCCGGCGTCGAAGGGACCGAACGCGTCCTGGTAGAGAGGAATCCATTGCAGGGCTTCGGTGGCGGTGCGTTCGCGGGGTGCCTCGTCGGCGTAGTCGGTGTAGCTGATGCTGCGGTGCTCGATGAAGAACCCGCCGGGCAGGCGGGCGCAGAGTTCGCGGTATTCCCGGGTTTGCAGGATCAGGTAGTGCCAGACCTCGTCGATTTCCTGTTCCACCGGCAGGAAGGTGCCGGCCAGGCGGTCCTGGTGGGCCGAGACGAGGTAGAGGTAGCGCAGGCATTCGAGGACCTGGCGTTCGACGAAGCCGGCTGGGTGGCCGGTCTTCGCGGTGAAGTGCTCGACCACCTCGGCGTGCAGGTCCTCGCCCAGCAGGGCGCGCAGGTCGGCGGGGGTCACGGGCACGGTGGCTCCTTGTCCGGCGTAGGGGTCAGCGGGTGCGGGAGTCGGGGTGCAGCCAGGCGTACTTGCCGGACCTGCCGATCGGGATGTGCGTGCGGTGGACGGGATGCACGGTGAGTTCGAGGTGTTCGGCGAGGGCGGCGACGAGCGCGGTGGTGTCGGCCGGTCGCCGGTCGAAGGTGGTGTACTCGAGTTCCGCGGTGGTGCCTTCGCCGACCCGGAGACGGTAGAGGAACAGCTCCGGTGCGGTTTCGCCGATCCAGCGGTCGAGGTCGCCGTGGCAGAGCAGCGTGGTGCCGACGCGGACGAGTTCCTTCTCGCGGCCGCAGAAGCGGACGACGCGGGCCGGGTCGGGGGTGCCGTCGGCGGTGCGGGCGAGGTCGCCGGATCGATAGCGGATCAGCGGCATCCACTCGTTGCGGGTGCTGGAGACGATCACGGCGTAGAGGGTGCTGCCGGGTTCGACGGGCAGCAGTTCGACGGCCATGCGTTCGAGGTACGGGTGATAGGTGCCGTCGCCGTCGCTGTAGTAGAGGTAGCCGAGCTCGGTGCTGCCGAAGAGGTCGACGATCGGGCAGGCGAGGTGCGCGCGCAGGTAGCGGGCGACGTTGTCCGGTGTGTACTCGTAGGCGTGCACGACGCTGGCAGGCGCCGGCAGTTCGAGCCCGAACTCGCGGGTCTTGTCCAGCAGATGCGCGAGGTGGTAGCTCGAGCAGTCGAGGTGGTAGTCGCCGCCGTCCCGGACGTGCTCGATCTCCGCGAGCATCCGTTCGACGTCGGCACGGGTCCACAGTGCCGGGTCGAGGTGCTGGTTGACGTAGACGGTGCGGTCGTCGAGGTGCCGGTCGGCCAGTGGTGGGTGGTCGACCGGGGGTTCGCCGCGTTTCCCGGCGTTGACGCGGGCGACGTGTTCGGTGGCGAGCACGGTGGTCACGGACACGCGCGGGCACCCGGCGTCCCAGGTGTGCCGGATGGCGGGGTGCTCGGACCAGAGGCGGTAGTAGGACCTGAGCAGGAAGTAGGGCGGGCGGACCAGCTGCATGCGCGCGTGGTTGGTGCCGGTGGACAACACGAACTCGGCGGCGCCGGTGTCGAGGGCCGCGGCGAGGGCCGGGGTCATGAAGTTGTCCGGGAAGCCCCGGCTGATGGTGTCCTTCTCCAGGACGGGAAACGTGCCGGTGGCGAGGGATTCGCGGTAGAGCGGGATGTCGCGGATGTGGTCGAGCATCTCGGCGGTCGGCTGCACGCGGGTTCCAATCGGCGTCGGGTGGCGGCGCCGGGACGGCAGGCGGACCAACCGCCTGCCGTCCCGTGGGAAGAGGTGGTCAGCCCGCCTTGGAGATGCAGCCTTCCTTGCGCGAGATGCAGCCTTCCTTGGCGGACGGCTGGGAGTTCGCCTCCACCCACTTGGCCCACACGTCGTCGCGGGCGATCTTCTCGGCCAGCTGCTGCATGTTGCTCCTCCGATTCACTGGGGGAAGGTTCCTGTCCGCGAAGCTATCACCCGGTGTCCAATATGTCCGTTATGCGATATTTTTTGAGCAAAATGCGGAACCCTGAACGCCAACGGCACCATCACCAGCGCCCAGTCGGGGGCTGTGCCTGAGCGTGAACGGCGGCGCGGCCGCCAACGGCACCCGCGTGGTCCTGGGGACCTGCGACGGCGGCAACCACCAGCAGTGGTCCTTCGGAGCAGTTGCGATCCAGAGGTCGTGACTGCGCCTGTCCGGGTCGATAGATCGGAGGTAAGGTGTCAAGGCCGGTGGGGG